>Ga0079226_10000991_pt1 | contig 21342 bp, 23 predicted proteins | sample Poulit2014_FD_76345 | JGI IMG/M metagenome (GOLD analysis project Ga0079226, IMG submission 76345) | Agricultural soil microbial communities from Georgia to study Nitrogen management - Poultry litter 2014 | ecosystem: Environmental > Terrestrial > Soil > Agricultural land | place: USA: Georgia... | reverse complement strand
CCAAAACATTGGCGCCAGGCTTACACTATGTTTGCCCTCACCGACGAAACCTACGCCTTGCTTAACAACCCCGCCCAACCTTTAACGCCTGACCTTGCTAGCCGCATTGCCGCTTTAAACCAAGGGTGGTGGGTGCTAGGCAGTTTTTTAGGCGCCATGGCTGGGCAGTTTTTAACTTTAGATGCAGGCGGCCTCGCCTTTTCACTCACAGCTTTGTTTATTGTATTAACACTAGAGCAGGCGAAACATCGTAGTAGCTACCGCCCTTTTGCTTTCGCTGTGATGGCGGCGTTACCCGCCTTGTTATTGCTGCCTGAAGCGCACTTTTTATTAGCCACCATAGCCGGTGGCTGTTTCTTACTGTGGATCGATTTCAACTACAGCAGCAAGGGCCTGCGCCAATGATCTCAACTTCGTATCTTTTAGCCGCTATGGCACTTACAGCTTTAGGGGTGCTCACCACTCGCGCCATACCCTTTGTGCTCTTTCGTGGCCACGCGCAACCACCACTAGTACGTTACTTAGCCAAAACTCTGCCACCCCTGATCATGCTGACCTTAGTGGTGTATTCGTTGCAACGTATGCGCTTATGGCCTTTGCCGGAGTGGCAATGGCACGAAAACGGCTGGCCCTTACTAGCAGCCACCCTCAGCGTAACGGTGTTACACCTATGGCGTGGCAACGTGCTGTTGTCGATTTGCGGTGGCACCGCCCTTTACATGGCGCTTATCCACCCTACAGTGCAACATCTTTTAGGGGCTTAATAGTGCGGTGGAATTTCATACTCTTCTGCAACTTGAGCTTTTAAAGCGTCATTCATGTATTCCCAACGCTCTATTAAGGCACGGCACACTTTTTCCATCTGATCTAATTGCTGCTGTTGCGCCGCCACAATACTGTTTAGCGTCTCCAATAAATCCTCTTGGTAAGCCAGCTTTGTTTCTAGTTCAACCATGCGTTCTTCAGACATTATCCACCCTCTTTCCTAATAAAACGTTGCATCTGCGAAGTTGCCGAGCATAACACAAACCACTATACTCGCCGCCGCTCTTTGAGCCTCAACTAATACTAGATATAAATTATGCTAGAACATGCTTTCGTGGTTGCTACTGTTTTAGTAGCAATTGGTGAAATTGGGGATAAAACACAACTACTTGCGTTTGCCTTAGCCCAACGTTACCGCACTCCTTGGCTCATCTTGGCGGGTATTTTGGCCGCTACTTTACTGAACCATGGATTATCTGTTTTATTCGGTCAGTGGGCAGCCCAACATTTTTCTATGTTTTGGCTCACCCTCATCTTGGGCGTTGGCTTTATTGTTCTGGGTTTATGGATGCTTATTCCAGACAAAGAAGAAAGCGTTGACGCGAAACCCCAATGGAATGCCTTTATCGCTACTTTTGTGCTCTTTTTTCTTGCTGAAATCGGAGATAAGACACAACTCGCTACTGTTGCGTTAGCAGCTCGCTTTCCAGACGCTTTTTGGCATGTTTTATTGGGTTCAACACTAGGCATGTTGTTGGCCAATATACCTGCCATCTGGCTTGGTGCCACCCTTACCCATCCACGTTGGCAACGAATTGTTCATCGCTTCAGCGCTGCGCTATTCGTCCTCTTTGGCTTGGCCACCCTTTGGCAGCTTGTATAGCAACCATACGCCCTAAAGCCGTTGCGCAATAAACAGACAAGCTGCCATCTATAACAATAAAGTGATAACATGCGCCGCACCTGCGCTGCTTACTTAACTAACAAAATAACAAGAGCACTTATGACAGACGCAAATGATGTAACCCCTCAGCCTCAGGGCGAATTAACACTGCAAATTATTGCCATGCCTAGCCACACCAACAAAGACGGTGACATTTACGGCGGTTGGCTTGTTTCACAAATGGACCTAGCCGGCGCTCAATATGCGAGCCACATTGCTGAAGGCCGTGTGGCTACGGTGGCGATCGACAACATGGCTTTTGTTAAGCCTGTGCCAGTGGGCGCTACCATTTATTGTTACGCCCAATTGTTGGAAGTAGGCCGCAGCTCCATCCAAATTCGAGTAGAAGCATGGATCAACTCCACCACTGCTAAAGCAAAAGTGACGGATGCCATTTTTACTTTTGTGGCCATCGACGAACAAGGGAACACCCGCCCAGTAAAGCACTGAGTTAATACTGGGCTAGAACCGCCATCGGCTTACAGGTAGACTAATCGCTACCTTCATAACCGTATTAATTGGTGACCGTGTCCTTTCCAGCAGATTCAGTAGGCTTAGTAAAGCCCGAAACCTTACATTTTGACGAACCACTTACCCTTGAATGTGGCCGTACACTAACCACTTTCGATTTAGTGTACGAAACTTATGGCACCCTCAACGCAGAGCGCAGCAACGCTGTTCTTATTTGCCATGCTTTATCGGGGCATCATCATGCCGCTGGCTACCACACTCCTGATGATAAACGTCCAGGTTGGTGGGACAGCTGTATCGGCCCTGGCAAACCCATCGACACCAACCGTTTTTATGTGGTGTGTTTAAATAATTTAGGGGGTTGCCATGGTTCTTCTGGCCCTAACACTATCGACCCCGATACCGGTGAGCTATGGGGGCCCGACTTTCCTTTAATTACGATTAAAGATTGGGTTCACAGCCAAGCCCTTTTAGCTGATCGCCTAGGCATTGATGTGTGGGCGGCCGTTATTGGCGGCAGCATGGGAGGTATGCAGGCCCTGCAGTGGTCTATTTCTTACCCTGAGCGTTTGCGCCATGCCCTTGTAATTGCCACTGCGCCGCGTTTGTCGGCACAAAACATCGCTTTTAACGAAGTGGCGCGCCAATCTATTCTCACTGACCCAGATTTTCACGATGGCCGCTATGTGGAAAAGGGTACCTACCCACGCCAAGGGCTTATTTTGGCCCGCATGGTGGGGCACATTACCTATTTAAGTGATGGCGCCATGCGCGAAAAATTCGGTCGCGATTTGCGTGATGGCCGTTTTCAATTTGGTTTTGATGTGGAATTCCAAGTAGAAAGCTACTTACGCTACCAAGGCGAGCAATTTTCACGCAATTTCGATGCCAACACCTATTTGCTCATGACAAAAGCATTAGATTACTTCGACCCTGCTAGCGATTACGATAATTCGTTAGAAAAAGCGTTGACCAATGCGCAGTGTAAATTCCTTGTTCTTTCGTTCAGCACTGACTGGCGTTTTCCGCCCGAGCGTTCTAAAGAAATTGTGGATGCACTACTCACTGCGGGCAAACCTGTTAGCTATGCCTCTATCATTACAGATAAAGGGCATGATGCTTTCTTGTTACCCATCCCCAAATACCTTGAAATGCTGCGCGCCTATTTAAACCGTGTGGCTGACGAAGTGGAGGCTAAGTAATGTCTATTGCGCGCTCTGATTTCTCCATTATTCGTGACTGGATTCCACCAAAAGCCAAAGTACTCGACTTAGGCTGTGGTGATGGCACTTTATTAGCAAAGCTACGTGATACGCGCGATATTGATGGCTATGGCCTAGAAATTGATCATGATTTAATCACGCAATGCCTCGAAAAAGGGGTAAGCGCTATTGAGCAAGATCTCGATAAAGGCCTCAGCAACATCACCGACAACAGTTTTGATTACGTGATAATGACGCAAGCGCTACAAGCAGTTGAAAAGCCCCATTTAGTGTTATCAGAAATGCTGCGAGTGGGCCGCGAAGCGATTATTACATTCCCTAATTTCGGTTACTGGCAAGTACGTAGCTATTTGTTTTTTAAAGGCCGTATGCCAATTTCTAAGCGTCTGCCTTACCAGTGGTACGACACGCCGAATATTCACTTATGTTCCGTTCGCGACTTCGATGCTTTTTGCCGCGAGAACAACTATAAAATACTGGAGCGTGAGGTACTTAATCGCCACCATGAATCCAACTGGGCCACCCGCTTACTGCCTAACTTTTATGGTGAGCTAGCCATTTATAGGGTAACGCTACAATGAAAATAGTGCTGGCTTCAGGCAATAAAAAGAAAATGCGTGAGTTAGAAGACATTCTTGCGCCACTGGGCTACAACATCCTGCCGCAAAGCAATTTTGCAGTGTCAGAGGCTGAGGAAACAGGGCTCACTTTTGTTGAAAACGCCATTTTAAAGGCCCGTAATGCATGTGCCCACACAGGGCTACCCGCTATTAGTGATGATTCAGGCCTAGAGGTAGATATTTTAAAAGGTGCCCCTGGTATTTATTCAGCGCGATATGCCGGCCCTAACGCAACAGATGCCGATAACAACGCCCATTTAGTGGCGCAATTACGCCCTTTCGGTGAAGGCCCCTTTACCGCACGCTACCAATGCGTAATTGTGTATATGCAGCATGAGGCCGACCCTGTCCCTCTCATTTGCCAAGGTAGCTGGGAGGGTGAAATTCGCTTAACAGCAAGCGGCACGCAGGGCTTCGGCTACGACCCTCATTTTTATGTGCCCGAAAAAGGCTGCACAGCCGCCGAGCTGGAACAAGACATAAAACACCAGCTTAGCCATAGAGGTGTCGCCTTAAGAAAACTCATGGATGCTTTTAAACGTTAAGTTAAAATTAAATAACTGTTAAAAAAATAAACTTTCCCTCGAGTTTTCTGTCAGTGTCGGTAAGCTGTACATGAACGAATCGCTTTGCTCCACATGTGGGGCGATTAGTTTCATTCATTAAACAAGGAGTTTACAAATGAAAAAGCAATTTTTAGCTGGCGCAGCACTACTCGGTATTTTGGCGCTAGTTGCTTGTGGCGACGCCCCAGACAAAGAGCAATCCGCTTTAGACAAAATGCAACAAAACGCTGCTGAAGCAGTTGAGAACGCAAAAGAAGCGAGCGCTAACGCCGCCGAAGCTACTAAAGAAAAAGCCAAAGAAGCTGGCGATGCTGTACAAGAAGCAGCTGGCAAGGCCAAAGATGCTACGGTTGACACCTACGAAAGCGCTAAAGAAAAGGCAGGCGAAGTAAAAGATGCCGCTGTTAACAAGGCTAAAGACACTAAAGAAGCAGCTGAAAACAAAGCTGCTGATGTGAAAGAAGCTGCAGAGAAGAAAGCGGCTGAGAAAGAGCAAGCGGCTAAAGACGCTGCCCAAGCAAAAGCTGACGCAGCTGAAGCTGAAGCAGAGAAAGCAAAAGCAGCTGCTGATGCAAAAGCCGAAGAGACCAAGAAAAAAGCTATTGATAGAATCGAAAAGCTTTAATTTTTTCGCAAGTCGCTCTCAACGCCCTGCAAACAGTGTTTGCGGGGCGTTTTTTTTGGTTAAATGCCTCTATTACTTAACTACCGACATACACCTATGACTTTGTTACCGCCTTTATCCTTGTACGTACACCTTCCTTGGTGCATTAAAAAATGCCCCTACTGTGACTACAACGCTCATGCGCTTGATGGCCATTTACCAGAAGAAGAATATTTTACCCAGCTGCAACAGGATTTAGCGCAAGAACTTGATGCGGTAGCAGGGCGCCCTATTCACAGCATTTTTTTTGGTGGCGGCACACCAAGCATTATGTCGGTGGAGTTTTACCATCGCCTCATGTCATTCCTACAGCAACACTTAACGTTCAAACCCAACCTTGAAATCACCATGGAAGCCAATCCTGGGGCTAGCGAACAAAGTAAATTTGAAGGATTTTATGCGGCGGGAATAAACCGACTTTCTATCGGCGTACAATCGTTTCACGATCCGCATTTGGAAATTTTAGGCCGGCAACATAATAGCCACATGGCAAAACAAGCTATTCAAGCAGCCAAACGCGCCGGTTTTAGCAACTTCAATATCGATTTAATGCATGCGCTACCACAACAAACTGAAGCGCAAGCTTTGGCGGATTTGCAACAAGCCGTGGAACTCGGCGCCACCCACATTAGCTGGTATGAGCTCACCATTGAACCCAACACTGTGTTCTTTAGTTTTCCACCGCGCCAGCCCGATTTAGACCAATGGGCCGACACGGAAGAAGCGGGCTTCGCATACCTAGCTGAGCAAGGCTTTCCTCGCTACGAAATATCAGCATTTGCTAGTAAAGCTTATGAAAACCAGCACAACTTAAATTATTGGCGCTTTGCGGATTACATTGGCATTGGCGCTGGCGCACACGGCAAAATCACCTCGGTGGACGGCACCATTACGCGCTACCAAAAAACCCGCCACCCCAAACATTATTTATTACCCGATGGCCACACACGCCGCAATACAATGCGCCTCAACCAGGACGATTTACCCCTGGAATTTATGCTCAACGCTTTACGACTAATCGACGGCGTGCCTAGTGACACTTTTACCCAACACACAGGCTTACCGCTCAGCACCATTGCTGAGCCTTGGCAACAACTACAACAACAAGGCTTAATGGTACCCAACACACAGCATTTAGCCTGTACACCACTGGGCCTTCGCTTTCTAAACCAGGTTTTAGAGGCCTTCCATTAACTCTTGCTCATTTATTGAATCGCGTTCATAATATTCGGCTTTGCGATACGATACTTGGGCAAACATCAATGGGAACACGTAAACGCCGGCAACGTGAGCTAGCCGCTCGTGAGTTGTTGTTTATTGGAACAGCGGCAGAGCACATTAAAACAAAGGGCTTACTAACGCTGAAAATGGCGCATATTGCGCGCGATTGCGATTACGCCACCGGCACGCTTTACCAACATTTCGCTTCCAAAGAAGATTTGCTGTTAGCTGTGTGCGCCAACCAAACGGCACAGCATTACAACATCATCAAGCGGGTGAACGAGTGGCAAGCTCCGAGCCGTAACAAGCTCATTGCTATGGTGCTCGGCGATGTTTTATTTGCTTTACATCATCCCGACCACCTACGCCTTAATCAGTATATCTTCACCGATGCGGTGTGGGGGGCAGCAACGCAAAGCCGTCGCGAGCAAGTGATCAAGGCGTACATACCGCAAAGTGAAATAGCCACTAGTATCGTTAAGGCCGCCATCGCTGCAGGTGACATCGATGCGCGCCACCAAGAACCTATTGAATTAGCACTAGGCCAATGGTGCTTATCCATGGGCATGCATACCATTGTGCACGCCAAGGGGGTGTTAGCTCACCTAGAGCTCAAACAACCCTATCTTTGGTTGTTACGCCACCTCCATCTATATTTAAATGGTTTAAATTGGCAGCCTTTGTTGGATCCTTTCGACGAAGCTGCTTTACACGAGAACATAAAACACATTTGTAGCGAGCTCTACAGTGATTTATGTTCAGACCCACTCTTCATTTGCCAAGTTTCACCCATCGAGGAAGTTGCTCCATGAACAAACGCATGATTTTAATGCTACTGGCTTGTATTGTTATTTTTGGCGGCGTGTTCGGCGTCCAAAAAATGTTAGACGACGGCATCAACGATTTCTTCGATAACATGCCCATGCCAGCGGCCACCGTAACAGCGCAAGATGCCAAAAAAACACAATGGGCCCGCTACTTAAGCGCTGTGGGCACAGCCGAAGCAGTGAATGGCACCCTGCTTACCACGCAAATTCCTGGCATTGTTGAGAAAATCGGTTTCCAATCCGGCGAAACTGTGAAAGAAGGCGATGTGCTGCTAGAGCTAGAGAGCAACACCGACAGAGCGCAACTACGCGCCTTAAAAGCCGCACAGCATTTAGCGAGCTCAGACTACCAACGTATTCAAAACTTACACAGCCGTGGCAGCGCTTCCAAAGCAGAGCTTGACCGCGCACGTAGCCAATTAGACCAAGCGGCGGGCAATTTAAGCAGCCAAGAGTCTTTAATCGCACAAAAAACTATTCGTGCGCCGTTTTCGGGCGAACTCGGTATCCGCCAAGTTAACCTCGGTGATTACCTCTCCCCTGGCAACGCTATCGTCAGCCTGCAGCAAATCACTCCTATTTATGTGAACTTCAAGCTGCCTGAAAACCACCTTAAAACACTGCACGTAGGCCAAGACATCACAGCCACCATTGACGCATCACCCGGCGAAGTATTTAGCGGCCGTATCACTGCCATTGAACCAGGCATTGATGCCAGCACTCGTAGCATTAACGTACAAGCAGAAATTGCGAACGAAGACAAAAGCATACGCCCTGGCATGTTTACCCGGGTGCAAGTGAGCCTCGGTGACGCCGAAGACGTAACCGTAGTGCCACAAACTGCCGTGAACTATAACCCCTACGGCAACGCGGTATACGTAATCAGCGAAGTAGAAACCGACCAGGGTGAAAAAGAACTGATCGTTAAGCGCCGCTTTATTAAAACAGGGCGCACCATGGGTGATTATATTGCCATTACTGAAGGCCTTGAGCCCGGCGAAACCGTTGCCACTTCAGGGCTGCTCAAGCTAAGCAATGATACCCGCGTGATCATTAGCGATGAAGTGGATTTAAACCCACAAGAAAATCCAGAACCTAACAACAGCTAAACAGGCAGAGACTAGCACTATGAGATTTACGGATTTATTCGTTGAAAAGCCTGTACTCGCTTGGGTAGTTAGTTTATTTATTCTACTCCTCGGTATACGGGCCATGACGGAGCTTAATGTTCGGCAGTATCCAGAACTGCAGAACGCCACCATCACCGTCACCACCCCTTATGTAGGCGCCGACGCCGACCTTATACAGGGCTTTATCACGTCGCCACTTGAACGTGAAGTGGCCACAGCAGACGGCATTGACTACATCGTCTCCACCAGTGTGGGAGGCGCTTCTTTAATCCAGGCTTTCTTACGCCTTGACGCAGACCCGAACGCAGTACTCACCCAAGTGGCTGCGAAGGTTAATAAAATGCGCGGCGAGCTACCGGAAGAAGCCGAGGACCCCGTTATCGATATGGTGGAGGGTGATACCACCGCTGCCATGTACCTCGCTTTCTACAGTGACATTTTAGATAACAACCAAACCACCGATTACCTCATGCGTGTGGTAGAGCCCCTATTATCCACTGTGCCTGGCGTGCAAAAAGCAGATATTTTAGGTGCCCGAACCTTTGCTATGCGTATTTGGCTTGATGCCAAAAAAATGGCAGCTCTTGGTGTAACGGCCAGTGATGTATTTGGCGCTTTGCGTGCCAACAACGTGTTATCTGCCGTGGGTGCCACCAAAGGCGCCAAGGTGAGTATTGACCTCACTGCACAAACAGACCTAAACACTGTGGAAGAATTTGAAGAACTTATCGTGCACGAAGCAGACGGTGCCACAGTGCGTATTCGCGATATTGCTGAAGTGGAGCTCGGTGCTGAAAGTTATAGCACCACGGTTTCTTTTGGCGAAGAAGCAGCTACTTTTATTGGTATAGAAGTAGCACCTGATGCTAACGCGTTGGATGTTATTCAAGCCGTTCACAAGGTATGGAATGAGGATATTCTGCCCGAGCTGCCAGAGGGCTTATACGCCGACATCCCTTACGACTCCACTGAGTATATTCAAGACTCCATTAATGAAGTTATCAAAACCATTATTGAGGCTTTGTTAATCGTAGTTGCCGTTATCTTCTTGTTTTTGGGCTCAGTACGCTCTGTTTTCATTCCCGTATTGGCCGTGCCGGTATCCATGGTGGGCGCCCTCTTCCTCATGCTACTCATGGGCTTCTCCATTAACTTGCTCACCCTACTGGCCATGGTATTGGCCATTGGTATTGTGGTGGACGACGCCATTATTGTGCTCGAAAACATCCACCGTCACGTGGAAAACGGCATGCAGCCCTTTGATGCCGCCATCCGCGGTGCGCGCGAGCTTGCCTGGCCCGTAGTTGCCATGACTACCACCTTGATGGCGGTATACCTTCCCATTGGTTTTATCGGCGGCTTAACCGGTACCTTGCTCGTAGAATTCGCCTTCACACTAGCAGGAGCGGTGTTGTTGTCGGGGGTTACCGCCTTAACCTTATCGCCCATGCTGTCGGCAAAATTATTACGCTCCGAAGAAGAGGGCGGCACGGGCAAACTCGCCAACTGGCTAGATGCACGCTTTGATAGCTTGAAAAATCGCTACCAGCGCACCCTGCACTCCACCATGAATGATAAGCATGTGGTGGCCTTGTTCGGTTTAATCGTTTTAGTGTCTTGTTACTTCCTGTTCAACGCTATGCCACAAGAGCTAGCTCCTGAAGAAGACCAAGGCTTTATTATTACCATCGCCGACTCAGACCCTTATGCCACCATGGAATACTTCCAACAAAATACTGGGTTGTTTTATCAAAAAGCCATCGAAGTAGAGGAAGTGGAAAAAGTGTTCCTCATTAACGGTATGGCAAGCTCTGGAGCGGGTTCTGTTACCAACGGTATTGCGGGGGTAGTGCTAAAGCCTTGGGAGCAACGTAATCGCTCCACCACACAAGTGTTGGAACAAAACATTCAAGGTTTTACAAACCAAATTCCTGGCTTAAAAATGGCTGCTTTCCAGCCTCCCCCCCTGCCCACAGGTGGCGGCGGTGGTTTGCCCGTTGAGTTTGTGGTGGGTACGACACAGCCCATTGGTGCTGCTGAAGAGCTTATTGAGCAAATCCTCAACAAAGCCTACGCAAGCCGTAAGTTCATCTTCCTAGACACGGACTTAAAAGTAGATAAACCACGCTCAGAAATCGTTATAGACCGTGAGAAGGCTGCTGCTTTAGGCATCGATATGGCCGGCCTTAGCATGGACATGGCTGCCATGATGGCCGGTGCACACGCCAACCGTTTCTCCCTAGAAAACCGCTCCTACAAAGTGGTTCCGCAGGTGGAACGTGGCCAGCGCCTCAATCCAGAACAGCTATTGGATTTTTATGTGCGTTCCCGCAATGGCGAGCTCATCCCTCTGGCTACCATTGCCACACTGGAGGAAACCGTTCAGCCACAAAAACTCAACCGTTTCCAACAGCTTAACGCTATTACTATCTCTGCTGTTCCAAGGCCCGGCGTACCGCTAGGCGAAGCACTGGATGTGCTCGACCAAGCTGCTGCTGAGGTATTACCACAGGGTTACCGCATCGATTACTCTGGCCAATCACGCCAGTTTAAAACAGAAGGGTCGCAGCTAGTCACCACCTTCTTCTTTGCGCTGATCATTATTTACTTGGTATTAGCAGCACAGTTTGAATCTTGGCGTGACCCAATCATCATGTTGGTATCCGTACCCATGTCTATTGGTGGTGCTTTATTGAGCATGGCTATCCTCAATATTGTTAGCACCTTCGGTACCTTTAACGGCCTCTACATTCCTAACGCCACCATGAACATCTACACACAGGTGGGCTTAGTAACACTCATTGGGGTGATCTCTAAGCACGGTATTCTTATTGTGGAGTTTGCCAACCAACTGCAAGAACAAGGGCTCGCCAAACGCGCAGCCATCGAAGAAGCGACAGCGATTCGTTTGCGCCCGGTGTTAATGACCACCGCAGCACTCGTACTCGCCATGTTCCCCATGCTCACAGCTTCAGGCCCTGGTGCCGGCTCGCGCTTTGCCATGGGCTTTGTCATCGCCACAGGCATGACCATGGGAACCTTGTTTACGCTGTTTGTAGTGCCCGCCATGTATCTCTACCTCGGCCGAGATAGAGGTAACGACGGCACAGAGCTAGCAGTATAAACACCGCCACCTCAACAGCCCTCTACTGCACTTAACCTGTGTTGTAGGGGGCTTTCTTTTGTTAGGAATTTTTATGCGCCGTTTCTATCATCCCGAGCCCCTTCATCTCGAACAAAGCGTGTCGCTTAACGAAAGCGCCAGCCATCATATTGGCCGCGTACTCCGGCTTGAACCCAACACCCACATTGTGGTGGTTGATGGTGTACAGGGAGAGTGGATATGCAATATCGAGGCTATTGCGCGCAAAGAAGTCACCGTTTTGCCATTGCAATTCAACCCCATACAGCGCACTCCTGTTGCAGAAGCCACTCTAGCTATACCGCTGATTAAAGGCGACCGCATGGATATGGCAATTCAGAAGGCCACTGAAATGGGGGTGCGCCGTATTCAGCTACTGGATACACGCTACACGGATGTGCGCCTACAAGGAGAGCGGCTAGAGAAAAAACTGATACATTGGCAGCGCATTATTATCAATGCGTGTGAACAGTGCGAGCTCAATCTATTACCTGAACTGCTCACCGTAAAACCCTTATTAGAGTGGCTACCTAGTGTCGGCACTCCATTGCGCCTTATCGCCCATCCAGGCCAGCAACCCTTGCGCCAGCTGTTACCCGAACAAGCAACACCTTTTACTTTGTTAACCGGCCCTGAAGGCGGCTTCACTGACGAAGAAGTACAAGCAGCACAAACACACGGCTTTGAGTGTATTACGCTAGGCGAGCGTATTTTACGCGCTGAAACCGCACCCATTGCGCTGCTCGGCGCTATCTGGGCACAGTGGTAACACCTTAGTTGTGCAGGCATAAAAAAACCCAGCTTGTTACAGCTGGGTTTAATTTTTCTTAATTACTTGCCACTGCCCGGTAACATACGCTTCAAAGTGTCATCTTTATCAATAAAGTGATGCCACAAAGCACCGGCAATATGCACCAAAATAATAAAGAATAAGAACGGCCCAGCAATTCTGTGCACGCTCATAATGGCGCCACCAATCTCTTCATTAATCGGTAACAATTGCGGCACGGTCACTACATTAAAGATCACTAAAGGGCTGCCAAAAAACTGTGACATTAAGAAGCCACCCACGGGAATCATCAGCACAAACAAAATCATAGCCCAATGTGTTACTTGCGCTAAACGAACCTGCCAAATGGCACCGTACGCAAAAGGGCGTGGAGAGAAAGCGCGCTTAATGCGCCAAATAACCATCAACAACAATGCCGTTACAGCAAAGCTTTTATGCAACATCATCAAGAAACCTTTAGTGGGGTCTCCCCTTTCTAAGTCTATAGCCATATTCACGGTAATGAACACGCCTGCTAAGACGAGAAACAAGCCCCAATGCATCAATTTATTGAAGGCGCCCCAACGGCTAGTAGTATTGCTTAACGACATAACTTATCCTCATTTTTATTAATAGCTGTACTGTTTGATAGCAGTTACTCGCGAGTACCTAAACTAGCGATATCTGCCACCGTTAACGCTTTACTTTTCTTTCTTGCTTCTCTTAATAAAGGCGTTACCTCTCGTTTATAAACATAATAAAGCGCCTCATTAATGCGACGAAAACGCTTATAAGTCCAATGGTATTGCTCTGGATGACGGTTAATAATTGTTTCTAACATATCATTCATTGCCGCTAAACTTACCGCTTCTTCGTTGCTGTAAATATCCTCTGGCGCCGGTTCTATACACATGCGTACATCGTTTACGCCACCTTCGCCACGATAGCAGCTTACAAAAAATACCGCCGGCTGGAAACGCTGTATTAACTTGTAAGGCAACGTAGAAGTACGCAACGGATGGCCATAAAAAAGCGCCTGGGGGTTATTACCAGTATGGGGCGTATGGTCAGCCAAAATCGCCACGGCCTCATTGCGTTTCATAGCCGCAAGGCTTGCTCTAATACCATGGCTGTTAGCCGGCACCAACTTGCTCCCCGTGCCCTCTCGCGCATTCGTCACCAATCTGTTCAACGCTGTGTTTTTATGTTTTTGATAAAACACTGTCATGGCTGTTTCCTTGCCCAAGAATAAATTGGGCAACTCCCAGCTAGACTGATGCAGCGTTAATAGCAATACGGGCCGCTTTTCCCACAGTTCAGCACGCAGTGCTTCAAGGCCACTCACTTGGGTAATGCGGGCTAAGCTTTTCTCTGCAGGCTGTGTCCAAACATGAGCAAACTCCATTAGGCTGCCACCTGTTTCACGCAAAGAACGACGCGCCAACTTCGCAGCCTCTTTATAGGTGAGCTCTGGGTAGCACAACATAAGGTTTACGATGGTGGTTCGAAATGCGCCAGCCCACGGCAAAGGTGCCCAACTAATTAAACCGGCTAACGCTGCACCCAACCTTGTGGAAAACGCCAATGGCAAACGGCCCACCCACCTTAAAACAGCAATCAGTAGCCGATCTTGCAACGATATTTTCTTTGTTGTCATTCATTAACTCGCTAAACCTAGCAAAAAAAGCGCCCTAACACTGCGAAAACCACAGCGAGCCTCATCATGGAGCAAAACACATATCGAGAGCCAGGCATTAAACGCGTAATTCTATCAGATAAATATCATTATAAGAGTAAAAACAACTAACTATATAACCCAAGCAGGCCACCTTTTCAGCAATATAGCCACCTTGCTGTATCATGCTTGCACCCCCTCCCTCTCGGGAAACCCTCTGGTTTTTTTAGCCCTTTAATTACTTTATTAGCTGTATCATGGAGGTATAGCACGATCTCACCTACCTTGCTAACATCAAGGCTCACACAGGAGAAAATATATGTCATTAGCCCTAGGGGTCATTATGGACCCTATCGACACCATTACCCCTTACAAAGACACCACCCTTGCTATGATGTTGGAAGCCCAGCGTCGTGGTTGGACGTTATATTATATGACGCCGGAACAGCTCTACCTTGCTAATGGCCTTGTACGTGCCACGGTGCAAAAAGCACGTGTTAAAGACGATAATCATCACTGGTATGAACTAGCTGAAAAAGAAGATATTTCCATTGCTGATTTACACATTGTATTAGTACGACAAGATCCCCCTGTGGACCGCGACTACCTTTATTGCACGTATTTACTCGATCAAGCTGTACGCGAAGGCGTATTAGTGAGCAACCACCCTAGCAGCATCCGCGATTGCAACGAAAAGTTATTTGCTACGCAATTCCAGCAATGCACAGTGCCCACAATGGTTACTAGCGATGCCGCTCAACTAAGGGCTTTTGTGGCTGAACATAAAGACACCATCATGAAACCACTAGACGGCATGGGTGGCAGTAACATTTTCCGTGTTAAAGAAGGCGACCCAAACTTTGCCGTAATCGCTGAAGTACTCACTGAACATGGCACCACCCCTGCAATGATTCAGCGTTTCATTCCCGAAATCACCAACGGCGACAAGCGCATTCTCATGATTAATGGCGAACCTGTTGATTACGCTTTGGCACGCATTCCCATGGCCGGCGAGACGCGTGGTAACATCGCCGCAGGCGGGCGCGGAGAAGGCCGTGAACTTACTGAGCGTGACCGCTGGATTTGTGCACAAGTAGGGCCTGTGCTTAAAGAAAAAGGGCTGCATTTCGTAGGCCTCGATGTAATTGGCGACTACCTCACAGAAATCAACGTTACCAGCCCCACTTGTGTGCGTGAGCTCGATGCTATCTACGGCATTAATATTGCCGGCGATTTACTCGACTTCCTCGAAACCCAAGTCGAACTGTAGTAACACCCGAACGACAAGCGTATCCGCTAACAATAGCTAACACTGCAGCAGCACCGCGACACACGGGTTGCTGCAGTAACTGTTGGCGGTTACCACGTCCATGCCCACCTTTCTCACCCCCACTATGCAATGAAACAACAACTTGCAACGAACAGCAGGTGCTATCTAACCACGAACACAGTAATCTGGTGATAACAACATTAAGGATGAATGATGGCATTTAATAGTTTAGAGCAGCAGTTATTACTCGCCATGCCGCAACTAGCTGATGCATGGTTTAAAGAATCTGTCATTTTACTGTTAGAACACAACGAAAAAGGCGCTATGGGTTTCAGCATTAATAAACCGGCCCCCATTGGCATGGAGGGGGTATTGGCACAGCTAAACCTAAGCAGCCAAGATATAGATACCAACGCACATAAGGTGGTGATGGGCGGGCCCGTGCAACCTGAAGCAGGTTTCATCTTGCATCCCCCCACCGAGCAAGTATGGGAAACCAGCCAAGTGATTAACGAGCACTTATGGCTTACTCATTCAAAAGATATTCTTGCGGCGATCGGTGTAGGCCGCGGCCCCACCCACTCCCTCACCGTGCTTGGTTATGCGGGTTGGGGCAGCGAACAATTAGAGCAAGAGCTCCTACAAAACGCTTGGCTAAATGTACCCTGCCCTGAGGATATTTTATTTCATGTTCCCCTAGAGGAGCGTTGGCGTTACGCTGCCAATGCCGCAGGTATAAACTTAGATTTACTCTCCACGGACATAGGCCATGCATAAAGCACCCTTTACCGTGCTATCTTTTGATTTCGGTGCTAATAAAATTGGTGTAGCTGTGGGACAATCTCTTACGGGCACAGCAAGCCCTCTTGCTGCACTTAGTGCAAAAGATGGCCAACCAAACTGGCAGCAAGTGCAACAACTAATAGAAGAATGGGAGCCCCAATACCTTATTGTGGGGCTACCTTTAAACATGGATGGCAGTACTAGTGAATCTAGCCGCAGAGCACGCCGCTTTGCTGGCCGGCTACAAGGCCGGTTCGGGGTTCCTGTACGGCTTATTGATGAGCGCTTAAGCACACGAGAAGCACGTGCACGCTTAGGTGATAACTACCGCGGCGGTGCTGATCCAAAAGTGGATAGCATAGCAGCCTCTTTATTTATAGAATCGTTCTTTAACGACGATCCAGGAGCACCTTTGTGACCCATTTCGATACCCCTTATATCTCTCAACTGCTCGATAAAATGACCACGCAGCTACAGGAATACCTTGCCTCCCACAACATTGAGGAATTTCACCTTATTGGCATCCATTCAGGGGGAGTATGGGTGGCAGAAGCACTGAAGGAACGCTTGCAGCATACCGCCCCGTTAGGTGCTTTAAATATTAGCTTTTACCGCGACGATTTTTCTCAGCGCGGCTTACACCCAAGGGTAAAACCAAGCAACCTACCTTTTGACATTGAAAATGCGCATGTTGTTTTGGTAGATGACGTACTTATGAGTGGTAGGACTGTGCGTGCTGCCCTCAACGAAATTTTCGATTATGGCCGCCCAGCGAGCATTACCTTAGCTACTTTGTTTGACATTGGCCGCCGTGAACTCCCTATAAGCCCTGACGTATGCGGCGAACCTTTATCACTAACGCTGCCCTTGCGCGTTAAGGTAAACGGGCCCACCCCATTAACCGCTGACATTATCGACCCAAACAAGGCCAACCATGACTGATGCGCACGCCAACATACAACTAACTGAAAGCGGCCAGCTGCGTAATTTTATCGCTTTACGCGGCTTGCCTAAACCCATCTTAGAGCAAATCCTCGATACAGCAGCTTCGTTCGTTGATGTGGGCGGCAGAGAAATTAAAAACGTACCACTGTTACGAGGTAAAACAGTGGTTAACTTGTTTTTTGAACCTAGCACGCGCACACGTTCCACCTTCGAGTTAGCCGCTAAACGGTTGTCTGCCGACGTGCTCAATATAGATATTGCCCGCTCTGCCACCAGTAAAGGCGAGTCGTTGATGGATATGCTGCGCAACCTCGAAGCCATGGCTAGCGATATGTTTGTGGTGCGCCACGAACAATCTGGCGCACCTCATTATATTGCCCGCCACGCCACCCCAGAGGTAGCTATTATTAATGCGGGGGATGGACGCCATGCGCACCCCACTCAAGCCATGCTCGACATGTACACCATTCGGCACTACAAGGGCGGGTTTGAAGGGCTCACCGTTGCCATTGTGGGAGATATTTTGCATTCACGTGTGGCGCGTTCACAAATTTATGCTTTACGCACGTTGGGCGCTGCTGAAATTCGTGTTGTGGGCCCGCACACGCTGATACCCACAGATATCGACAGCATGGGCGTTAAGGTATTCACCCATCTTCGTGATGGGCTTAAAGACGCTGACGTAGTCATCGCCTTGCGTTTGCAAAAGGAACGCATGGATGCAGCGTTACTGCCCTCTGAAAGTGAGTTTTACAACCATTATGGGCTTAATAACGAGCGTTTAGAGGTGGCACACCCAGAAGCCATAGTGATGCACCCCGGGCCTATTAACCGAGGGGTTGAAATTGCTTCCGAAGTAGCCGACGGACCACGCTCCGTTATTCTGCACCAAGTGACTTTTGGCATTGCCGTGCGCATGGCTGTAATGTCCATGTGCATGGGCGGCCGAGAAACAGAACGCACCGCCCGTCGCCAGCAACAAGAGAGCCAACATGTACGCTAAAACCGATTTACTCATTCGCCAAGCACGCATTATCGATCCTGCTTCTAACCGCGATGAAATAGCCGATTTGTTGGTGGAAAAAGGCCGTATCAGCCGTATTGGCGCTAGCTTAGAAGCACCCGGCGCCAAAATTTTTGATGCTGAAGGCAGCTGGTTGCTGCCCGGCTTAGTGGACACTTGCGTCAACCTGCCTGAGCCTGGCCATCATCGTGCTGGCACCATTGCCACAGAGGTTCGCGCAGCCGCGGCTGGCGGCGTCACCCATCTTTGCGTGCCTCCCGACACAGACCCTGTGGCTGATAGCACCGCTGTTATTCGTTTGATTCGTGAACGCGCCACCCAAATGGGCTTAGCGCGCGTATTACCGCTAGGTGCTCTTACGCAAGGCTTAGAAGGGCAACAATTAGCCGAAATGCAAACCTTGAAAGAAGCGGGCTGTATTGGGGTAAGTAACGCGGGGCGGCGCATTCAAGACACACTCGTCTTAAAGCGCAGCCTTAACTACGCCTCCACCTTCGATATTCCGGTAATGATTCGGCCACAAGATGGTGCCTTGAGTGCTGGCGGCTGTGCTCATGACGGCCCCGTGGCCACACGCTTAGGGCTACCGGGCATCCCCGCTGTGGCGGAAAGTTTAGATATGGCGCGTACGCTCTTACTCATTGAGCACACAGGAGCGCGAGCACACTTTCATCAATTAAGCTGCGTTGACAGTATTGAACAACTGCGCCTTGCCAAAGCTAAAGGGCTGCGTGTTACGGCTGATGTTAGCATCCATCACTTACTGCTTGATGAAACAGCCGTTGAAGGCTTTAACAACAACTGCCGTATTGATCCACCTTTGCGCAGCAAAAAAGACCGTGAAGCACTGGTTGCTGCCGTGGCAGATGGCACCATTGATGCTATATGTTCACAGCACACCCCACTAGACAGCTCGTCAGAGTTGGCGCCTTTCCCTGCTGCCAAACCAGGTATCTCCGGTGTCCAAACCTTGCTCCCTCTGGTGAAAAAATTAGTGGATGAAGGCCAACTACCACTACATCGAGCCATTGATGCCCTTACTCAAGCACCAGCTCGCTGCCTTGGTATCAATGCAGGCCAACTCGTGGCGGGCCGCCGCGCTAACCTTTGCATCCTTAATCCAACGGCCACACATACGCCCCGTGAGCGGTGGTGTTCAGCGGGCAAGAACTCACCTTGGATTGATGCACGTTTAGCCGGTGTTATCCAACTAACTATCACTGATGGCCGTATTACTTGGGAAAACACCTAGCAGCACTTTTGCTAGTGCCTTGAAAGGAGACATGCTATGAGCATCCGTAACATCATTATGGGCCGTTCCACCGCAGATGGTGCTGGCGTGAAACTAAGGCGCTCAATCGGCGCCACGCCACAAACGCGCATGGATCCTTTCTTAATGCTCGATGAGTTTTACTCTGATCATCCCGATGACTATATCGCTGGCTTTCCTAGCCATCCGCACCGTGGTTTCGAAACCATTACCTATATGCTTGAAGGCCGCATGCGCCATGAAGACCACCTAGGTAACTCAGGCCTGCTTGAAACCGGTGGCGTGCAATGGATGACCGCGGGGCGCGGTATCATTCATTCAGAAATGCCAGAACAGGATGCTGGCCGCATGCGCGGCTTTCAAATTTGGCTCAATTTGCCTGCTGCCGACAAGATGGTGCCAGCCAACTATACAGACATTCCCGCTGAATCCTTTGGTTTGCTTGAACTGCCCACAGGTGGGCACATTAAGGTAATTGCCGGCCAAGCAAAAGTGAACGAACAACATGCTAACGGCGCCATTAACCCAGATGGTAAAAAACACACAGACCCACAGGTGTGGGACATTCATTTAGTGGCTGATGAAACCCTCACTTTTACCTCTCCTGCGCACCTGCAAGGCGGTTTTTACCTCTATGAAGGCAGCGCCCACCTAGGTGACAGCGCCCTCCCCATACGCAGTGTAGCGATACTAGAACAGGGGCACAGCCTCACCCTCCAAGCTGGAGAACAAGGCGCACGCATACTCTATTTAGCAGGCAAACCTCTCCAAGAGCCCATCGCTCAATATGGGCCCTTTGTTATGAACACAGAGGAAGAAATCGTGCAAGCCATTCAAGATTATCAGGCTGGCCGCCTCACTAAATGAAGCGTTTATTAGGCTATGCCTCAAGCTCTAAAGAGGCAAGCTGATCTTCCGAAGGCAGTGGCACACCCCCTTCGTTTTCTGCCGCTAACTTAATCATTAAGCGTAAATCATTGGATGAGTTAGCGTGGAGAATGGCGCTTTCATAGGATATTTTTCTCTGTTGAAACAAATCAAACAGCGCTTGATCCATCGTTCTCATACCAAGCTCAGTAGATTTACCCATCAGTGTTTGAATAAGGCTTGTTTCACCCTTACGAATATACTCTGCCATCAGCGGTGTATTCAGCAGTATTTCGTCTGCCAAATGAACTTTTGAAGTATCCTCAGCATCAGGGATAAGTTTTTGCACCACTACAGCCTTAAGGTTACGCGACAAATCTAAATAAAACTGATCGCGCGTATCGGTGGGGAAAAAATGCACGACACGATCAACAGCCTGACTTGCGCTACTAGCGTGCATAGTGGCCACACAAAGGTGCCCCGTTTCAGCAAACGCAAGCGCGTATTCCATGGTTTGGGCAGAACGAATTTCACCGATATACACCACATCTGGAGCTTGGCGTAGCGTATTTTTTAACGCCGCTTCGTAGGATTCCGTATCGATACTAACTTCACGTTGAGTAACAATGCACTGATCATGCTCGTGCACAAACTCAATGGGGTCTTCAACGGTAATAATATGGCCACTCGCGTGCGCATTACGGTAACCAAGGAGCGCTGCCAAAGAGGTGGATTTACCCGAACCCGCCGGCCCCACAAAAATAATCAAACCACTTGGCTCCATGATGAGCTCTTTCACAATTGGCCGTAAACCAAGCTCTTCAATGGTAGGAATGCGCGTTTGTACGCGGCGGACAACCATCCCTACTAAATCTCGTTGGTAAAACGCACTAATTCTAAAACGCGCCACCCCTTCAATATTAATCGCAAAGTTGCTTTCCTTGGTACGTAAAAATTCAGATTTTTGTTCTTCTGTCATTACAGAATGAACTAACCCTTCAGCCATTTCTGGTGTTAACACCGTCTCTGAAATGGTTTCTGTTGTGCCGCGAAAGCTCAGGGTAGGTGGAACACCAACTGTGATAAAGAGATCCGTTCCCTCGCGTTCATCCATTATTTTTAATAGTTGTTCTAACTGCTGGCGCATAGCATCACCCTTTATCTACT
>Ga0079226_10000990_pt1 | contig 21358 bp, 15 predicted proteins | sample Poulit2014_FD_76345 | JGI IMG/M metagenome (GOLD analysis project Ga0079226, IMG submission 76345) | Agricultural soil microbial communities from Georgia to study Nitrogen management - Poultry litter 2014 | ecosystem: Environmental > Terrestrial > Soil > Agricultural land | place: USA: Georgia... | reverse complement strand
CAGCCGCTTCGACGGCCTGTACGCGGCCGGCGAGGTCGCCGGTTTCGGCGGCGGCGGGGTGCACGGCTACAACGCGCTCGAGGGCACCTTCCTCGGCGGCTGCATCTTCTCCGGCCGGCAGGCGGGCCGGGCACTGGCCCGCGACCTGGCCTGATCCCCGGCCCGTTTCCCTCGGGGTGGGCACCGCCCCCACCCCGGAGTGGAACACGTTCTAGGATCGGCGGTGCAGTGGGGCACGACACATCGCCCCCGTCCACGCCGCCGAACCAGGAGCAGATGCCCCGTGCGCTTCACCTACGCCGACGCGATGACCGACCCGTCCTTCTACGTCCCGCTCGCCCAGGCGGCCGAGGAGGCCGGATACCACTCCTTCGCGGTCGCAGACAGCATCTGCTACCCGGAGGTGTCGGACTCGAAGTATCCGTACACCCCCGACGGCAGCCGCGAGTTCCTGGAGAACAAGCCGTTCGTCGAGACCTTCATCCTGACCACGGCTATGGCCGCGGCGACCTCGACGATCCGCTTCGTGCCCTTCGTGCTCAAGCTGCCGGTGCGCCCGCCGGTGCTGGTGGCCAAGCAGGCCGCCTCGGTGGCCTACATGTCCGGCGGCCGGCTTTCCCTCGGGGTGGGTCTGAGCCCGTGGCCGGAGGACTACGCGGCGATGGGTCTGCCGTTCTCCCGCCGCGGCAAGCGCATGAACGAGGCGATGGACATCGTGCGCGGACTGACCTCGGGCGAGTACTTCTCCTACGACGGCGAGATCTACGAGATCGAGTCGATGAAGATCAACCCGGTCCCGGCCGAGCCGATCCCGCTGCTGGTCGGCGGCCACTCCGATGCCGCGCTGCGCCGCGCGGTGGTGCGCGGGGACGGCTGGATGCACGCCGGCGGCGCCGATCCGGCCGAGCTCGACACCCTGCTGGATCGGCTGGCCGTGATCCGCAAGGAGGAGGGCAAGGAAGACGATCCGTTCCAGATCCACGTGATCTCGATGGACGCGTTCACCGTCGACGGGGTGCGCCGCCTGGAGGACAAGGGCGTGACCGATGTGATCGTCGGTTTCCGCTGGGCGTACCAGATGGAACAGGACACCCAGCCGCTGGCGGAGAAGATCAACCTGCTCGAGGACTTCGCCGAGCGTGTGGTGTCCAAATGCAGCTGATCGGCCCCGCTGCGCGCGGTGTGGACAATCCCACACCGCGCGGGCTGACAAACCCCTTCCGATGCCGTTAGCTTGAGCGTATGCAATTGCAAGCACCGCAGGTGAGGCCGCTGATCCGGCGCCCCGTCCTGGTCTATGCGGCCCGGATGCTGCTTGCACACGTCATCGGCGCGGTGTTCGTGTTCTTCCTCGTGCTCTACGTGCTGCCGCTGCCCAAGGGCGCCCCGGCCGATGAGTTGCGTCGGGTGAACACGACCACCTTCATCGCGTTCATGCCGGTGTCGCTGGTGATCCTGATCGGCGGGGGGCTGGTGGCCGCCTGGCCGATCCTGCAGTGGATCCGCCGGGGCGGGGCGCCCACCCGCATCCAGCGGATCGCCACCCTGCACCAGCCGCTGCGCCAGCTCGGGATCCAGCTCGCGTCCTGGCTGACCGGCCTTGTGGTGTTCATCCTGGTCAACCTGCGTTTCGGCGCGATGATGGTCACCCAGGTCTCGCTCGCGATCGCGATGGGGGCGGCCGTGGCCTGCGGAGTCGCCTATGTGATGGGTGAGCGCGAACTGCGCGGCATGGTCGCCCGCGCCTGGGCCTCGAACCCGGAGGGCGAGTGGCGCACCGCCTCGATCACCTTCCGGGTGCTGGCGATCTGGTTCCTGTCCACCGCCATCCCCGTGTTCGGCATCGTGATGATCGCCTACCCGGAGGCGGTGCGGGTCGGGCCGAAGGCCTTCGGCTCGATCGGCCCGGCCGTGTTCATGGTCGGCGTGCTCACCCTCGCGGTGGGCCTGGCCGGGATGGTGTTCGTGGTGCGCACCATCGCCGATCCGGTCCGGCAGGTCAGCCAGGCGATGCGCCGGGTCGAGCAGGGGGACGTGTCCACCCGCATCACCGTCTACGACGGCTCGGAGATCGGCCGGTTGCAGGCCGGTTTCAACGCCATGGTCGACGGGCTCGAGGAGCGCGAACGCATGCGCGACCTGCTCGGCAAGCACATCGGTGAGGGCGTGGCCCGCGAGGCGGTCGAGCACGGCACCGCACTCGGCGGCCGCACCATCGAGGTGGCGGTGCTGTTCACCGACATCATCGGCTCGACCGGGCTGGCCGAGAACAATCCGCCCGCCCGCGTGGTGGAGATGCTCAACGAGTTCTTCCGCGTCGTGGTCGCCACCGTCGACGCGCACGGCGGCTTCATCAACAAGTTCGAAGGCGATGCCGCGCTCGCGATCTTCGGCGCGCCCCAGCAGCTCGACGATCCGGCCGGGGCGGCGCTGCGCACCGCGCGCGCCCTGCGCGACGAGATCGTCAAACTCGGCCTGGCCGACGCCGGCATCGGCGTCTCCCACGGGCCGGTGGTCGCCGGCTACATCGGCGCTCCCGACCGCTACGAGTACACGGTGATCGGCGACCCGGTGAACGAGGCCGCGCGGCTGACCGACCTGGCCAAGACCCGCGACGGCCGGGTGCTGGCCGCGGCCCGGGTACTCGACGCAGCCCACCCGGTCGAGGCCGACCAGTGGAAGCGCCTGGACAACATCACCCTGCGCGGGCGCCGGGCCGGCACCCGGTTGGCCGCCCCGCGCCGCTCGGTGCTCCACCGCGGCTTCGCCGTGCGCGACGGGGTGTTCCGGCCCACGGACTGACCATCCGGCGCGGCCCGCTCAGTACGGTGGGTCCCGTGACCGACACCGCCCTTCGTCCCCGCCCCGCGGTCCTGGCCGCCGCCCTGGCGCTCGACGTGCTGTTCGTACTGATCTTCGCCGCGAGCGGACGGACCACCCACGACCGGGATTCCCCCGTGCTCGGCGTACTCGACACCGCCTGGCCCTTCCTGGTGGGGTTGGTGGCGGGCTGGCTGCTGACGGCCGTGGTCGCCGGCGGGCTGCGCGCCCGGGCGATGTCCGCGCTGGTCCCGGCCGGGCTGATCGTGTGGCTGAGCACCTTCGCCGTCGGCATGATCCTGCGCGCGGTGACCGATCAGGGCACCGCCGTGTCCTTCATGGCCGTCGCGGCCGGTTTCCTGCTCGCCACCCTCGGCGGCTGGCGTCTGATCGCCCAGGTGATCACCCGGATGCGCCGCCGCGCCTGAGCGGCCCTTCCGGGCGTACGATCAGCGGCGTCCCCGCCCGGCCCGGTGACCACCGGGCCCGCCGTCAGGAGCTACCGCCCCCATGTCCGGAACACCCCCGCGCCCCGCGCCCGCAGACCCGCCGTCCGCCGCGCCGGCAGCCGACGATCCGGTGGCCGCCGTGCATCGCGACCGCTCGTTCTTCGGCCAGCCGATGGCGCTGACCAACCTGTTCGGTGTCGAGCTGTGGGAGCGGTTCTCCTTCTACGGCATGCAGGGCATCCTGCTGATCTACCTGTACTGGGGCGCCGACCGGGGCGGCCTGGGCATCTCCGAGGCCACCGCGACCGCCATCGTCGGCGCCTACGGCGGCCTGGTCTACATCTCCACCGTGCTCGCCGCCTGGGTCGCCGACCGGATCTTCGGCGCGGAACGCACCCTGTTCTCCTCCGCCGTGCTGGTGATGGTCGGCCACCTGGCGCTCGCGCTGCTGCCCGGCATGGCCGGGGTCGGGGTGGGCCTGGTGTGCGTGGCCGTCGGCGGCGGCGGGGTCAAGGCGACCGCGACCTCGCTGGTGGGCGATCTGTACGCGCCGGGCGACCAGCGGCGCGACGCCGGGTTCTCGCTGTTCTACATGGGCATCAACATCGGTGCGCTCACCGGCCCGCTGCTGACCGGTCTGCTGCAGGACAAGGCCGGTTTCCACTGGGGCTTCGGGCTGGCCGCGCTCGGTATGGCGGCCGGGCTGATCCAGTACACCGTCTTCCGCCGCAACCTGCGCGGCCTGGGCGCGGCCCCGGCCGATCCGCTGCCGCGGCGCGGCCGCATCCGGGCCGGGGTCGGTGCGCTGGCGCTGATCGCGCTGATCGCGGTGCTGGCCGTGGTCGGGGTGATCACCGCGGCCCGGCTGGCCGACATCACGGTCGTGGTCGCGGCGATCGCCGCGGTCGGCTACTTCGCCGTGATCCTGCTGAGCCGGCAGATCACCCCGACCGAGCGGCGCCGGGTGTACGCGTTCATCCCGATGTTCGTCGCCTCGGTGGTGTTCTGGTCGCTGTTCCAGCAGATCTTCACCGTGCTGACCATCTACTCCGACCGCCGGCTCGACCGGCGCATCTTCGGCTGGGAGTTCCCGGTGTCGTGGGTGCAGTCCATCCAGCCGGTGTGGGTGATCATCGGCGCCGGGGCGTTCGCCGCCCTGTGGACCCGGCTGGGTCCGCGCCAGCCGAGCTCGCCGATGAAGTTCGCGCTCGGCACCGCCGGGATGGGCGGGGCGTTCCTGCTGTTCATCGCGATGGCCGGGGGCGGACCCAACAGCGCCCCGGTGTGGGGCCTGGTGCTGATCCTGGGCGTGTTCGCCGCCTCGGAGCTGATGCTCTCCCCGGTGGGGCTGTCGCTGGCCACCAAGCTGGCCCCGCGCCCGTTCCACACCCAGATGGTGGCCCTGTTCTTCCTGTCGGTCTCACTCGGCACCGCACTGTCCGGATCGCTCGCCCGGTTCTACGACGAGACCCACGAGGTGCCCTACTTCGCCACTCTCGGCGCCGTCGCGGTCGCGGTCGGCGCGGTGCTGGCGGTGGCCACCCCGGCGATCCGGCGGCTGATGAGCGGGGTGCACTGAACCGCCCGGACTCCCCTGTCGGGCTCAGCCCAGCAGCGCGGCCCCGGCCAGTGCGACGCCGCCGACCACCAGCGTGCTCGCGGCCGCCAGCAGCACCGGCCGGATACCGATGCCGCGCAGCGCGGCCGGGCGGACCCCGGTGCCGAGCGCGAACATCGCCGCGGTCAGTGCGGCCGTCTGCACGAATCCGGCGCCGGTGATCGCCGCGCCGGGCAGCAGGCCGATCGAGGCGATCGCCACGCACGCGATGAAGCCCAGGACGAAGCCGGGCACCGGGGCCGGGCGCGGACCGGCGGCGCTGCCGGTGCGTCGCCGGATCACCAGCGCGGCCCCGGTCATCACGGGGGCCAGCAGCAGCACCCGGGCGAGCTTGACCAGCACCGCCACGGCGAGCACCCCGCCGCCGGCCAGCCCGCCGGCCGCGACCACCTGGGCGACCTCGTGGATGCCCGCGCCGAGGAAGATCCCGGTCTGTTCGCCCGTGAGCCCCGCACCGGCGGCGATGAGCGGGCCGAGCGGGATCATCAGCGATCCGAAGACCACCACCAGGGCGACCGCGGCCGCGGTGTCCTCCTGTTTCGCGCCTGCGGTCGGTCCGGCCGCGGCGACGGCCGCCGCCCCGCAGATCGAGAAGCCGCAGGCGATGAGGAAGCGGCGCACCGGCGGCACGCCCAGCCAGCCGCCGAGCACCCAGGTCGCGCCGATCCCGATCGTCACCGCGGCCACCACGACCAGCAGGGCGCCGGCGCCCAGGCCGAGCACGTCGCCCAGGGCGAGCTGCAGGCCGAGCAGAGCCACCCCGATGCGCAGCACCGACCTGGACGCGACCGACAGGCCCGGGGCCAGCCGGCCGGTGGTGGGCAGCAGCTGCGCGCACACCACCCCCAGCAGGATCGCGGTCAGCAGGGGGCTCGCGGCCGGCACCGCCGCGCCCAGGCCCATCGCCGCCGCGGTCGCCGCGCCCGCGACCGCCAGCCCGGGCAGCGCGGCGCGCACCTTTCCGCCCCGACCGGGCGGGCCCGGATCGGTCGCGGGAGGCAGGACGGCGACGGCGGTGTCGGTCATGTCCTCCAGGGTGCGCGGGTGGCCGGGCGTCCGGTAGACGCCGGATCCGCATCGATCCATATCGTCAGTGATATGGATCCGGCCACAAGGCATATCCTGGGCGCATGACCGCGCCCGCCCCGGATCCGACCGCGCTCGCCCTACTGGTGGGCATCGACGACCACGGCGGGCTCGGCGCCGCCGCCCGCGCGCAGGGGCTGGCCCAGCCCAACGCCAGCCGCACACTGCGCCGACTCGAACGCGACCTGGGCCTGCCGCTGGTCGAGCGGCACGCCCGCGGGTCGCGCCTGACCCCGCAGGGCACGGTGGTGGTGCACTGGGCGCGCCGCCTGCTCGGCGAGATCGACCGGCTGCAGCAGGCCGCGGCGACCCTGCGTGAATCCCGACGCACCACCCTGTCGATCGGGGCGTCGATGACCGTGGCCGAACATCTGCTGCCCGGCTGGCTCGGCGCCCTGCAGCGCGCCCACCCCGATCTGCGGGTCGGGCTCGAGGTCGCGAACTCCTCGGCCGTGGTCGACGCGGTCGCCGACGGCACGCACGCGCTCGGCTTCGTCGAGACCCCCGCCCCGCCGGCCGAACTGCACTCCCGGCCCGTGGCGCAGGACCGGCTCACCGTGGTGGTGGCGCCTTCGCATCGGTGGGCGCGGCTGCGCCGCCCGCTGGCCACCGGCGAACTGGCCGACACCGCGCTGGTCACCCGTGAGCAGGGCTCGGGCACCCGCATCACCTTCGAACGGGCCCTGGGTGATCGGCCGGCCGCCGCCCCGCTGCTCGAGCTCGGCTCGAGCGCCGCGGTGCGCACGGCCGTCATCGGCGGGGTCGGCCCGGCGGTGCTGTCCACCCTGGCCGTGGCCGAGGCCATCGCGGCCGGGCGGCTGGTGGAGGTGCAGGTCGACGGTCTGGATCTGCGCCGGACGTTGCGCGCGGTGTGGCGCAGCCCGGCCCGGCTCGACGGTCCGGCAGCCGACCTGCTGGCCGAGGCGCTGCGCTCACGCATCCCCGGCTACTGACCGGGCGGCCACCGCTCCCGCGGGCCCGCGGGTCAGCGCCCGCGCGCGAGCGCCCGGAAGAACTGGTCGGCCACGATCACCGCGTTGGAGGTGCCGTCGGTGGCGCCGACGTAGACGCCGATGGCCAGATCTCCGCGGATGCCGATCAGCCAGCCCGGCGGGGCCTCCTCGTCGCCCTCGACCAGCCCGGTCAGCGCATCGAGCCCGTCGTGGGTGTTCAGCACCGTCAGCGCGCCCGAACGCACCGAGTCGACCATCAGCGAGCGGTAGGCCTCGCGGCGCTCGCCCGGCAGTGCGGGTGCGTCCTCGGGCACCGCGGCCCGGTCGTCGGCGAACAGCTGCATGGCCGGCAGTTCGCCGGCACCGATGGTCGCGGCCGCCAGCGCCATCCCGTAGGCGGTGGTGGCGACCTTCCCCTTCTCGGCGGTGCCGGTGTCCGCGGGCATGCCCGGCGGGGCGAGCTTCACGCCCCAACCGAGCTGGCGGGCCGCCTCGGCCGCCTCGTCGCCGCCGGTATCGGACACCCCGGCCGCGCGCAGGAAGGCCGTGAAGATCACCCCCGGCGGATCCTGGTGCTCGAGCGCGACCGCGCCGCGCTCGTCCGCGGCCCCGTTCTGCGCCACGGCCAGCACCGCCCCGTCCGAGGGGCGCAGCGCCACCAGCGCGGCCGGCGCGGGCACGGCGACCACCCCGTTGTTGGCGGCGAACTGCAGGTCGCCGTCCAAGGTGACGTGCAGGTCCGGCGGCGGCGGGCCCTGATGTCCGGCCGCCTGCCGGGACTCGTCGCCGGGACCGTCGACGGTCACCGCCCAGCCCTGGGTGCGGTCACGTTCGGACTGCCAGCGCTTGCGCACGTCGGCGTCGACGGCGCTGGCGACCGATGAGCTCGTGGAGACCAGGCGCTCGACCGGTTCGATTCGCACCCCGGGCACCGATTCCAGCGCGGGGGCGAGCACCTCGAAGTCGGACATGCGCAGCGAGACCGCATCGAAGGTGTCGCCGCCGGCCGCATCGGCCCGGCCCAGCAGCACACCCGCGTCGATGGCCGGGGCGACCGGGGAGATGATGCGGGCGACCTGCTCGGCGGTGCCGGTCAGGTCCTCGGTGGCCGACGGGTCGATCCGCACCTCGCGCAGGTCGAGCTGCTCCATCAGCACCTCGTCGCCCGCGCCGCGCACCAGCGGCGGCGCGGCGTCGGTGCGGACCAGCTCCACCGTCTGCTCCGGGCCCAGTCCCGGCACCAGCAGCTGCGGCGACCAGGACAGCCGCCAGCCGATCGACAGCTTCGTCAGATCGCCGTCGGTGGTGTAGCCCCAGGTGCGGTCCTTGCCGAAGTCCCAGTCCGCGCGCAGGCTCACCAGCCCGGAGTCGCCGCCGCTGGTGCTCACCTGCGCGAGCGAGAAGTCGGCGCTGTCGTCGGGGAAGGCGTCGAGCATCTGCTCGATCACCGGCCGGGCCGCGGTGGGACTGTCGGTCAGATTGGCAGCCGCCACGGCGTCGCCGCGGTTGAGCGCGGAGACGAACCGTTCGACGATCTGATCGGCCGACGACGCCCGGCCCGCACAGCCGGCGAGCACCAGCACCAGAGCCACCAGTACCGCCGCCGCGGCAGGAAGCGCGTTCCGCCCCACCCGCACCCCGCCTTCCGTCATCCGTGTCGCTCTTGCAGTCTGCTGCCACCGATCATCCCCCGCCGGACCGACGAGCGGGCGGATCCGCCGGGCGCGTCGCCCGACCCGGCCCCGATCGCCTCCCGCCCCGACCCGGTTCCGGCCCGATTCCGACCCGTGTGGGAACACCGAGAAATGCCATACCCATCGGTAACCGAATGCATACCCGTGGGTAGCCGTAAGAATACCGATCGGTAGTCGTATTCCGATACCCGGAAATCGCCTCCGATAATAGCGAGATAGCGCGTCACAAGTAAATCACATTTATGTGTTACTGCAGCAAGAGGCGTATTTTTCAATGATGACAACTGTCCAGTAATGATGGTCGCGACGCGCCGGGGGCGAATATGACAAACAGTTCCGCGATGCTGCATCATTGTGTTCAGCAGTGGCGCCGCCCACCGCTTCCGGCCGGACGAGGGCGACGCGCCCCGACGGCCGGGCGGTCCGCAGCACCCGGCAGGACGCACACTTTTTTCCGCTCGCCTTCGCCGACCGACACGCCGGTCGGCGGTGGCGGGCCCGACGAACGGTAGAAGGCACTGAGGATGTTCACACGGATCGCGGTGGTCAACAGAGGCGAGTCGGCGGTACGGCTGATCCGTGCGGTACGCGAGCTCAACGCCGAGTTCGGCTACTGCATCGAGGCCGTCGCCCTGCACACCGAGGCCGAGCGGCACGCGATGTTCGTCCGCCAGGCCGACGACGCGGTCTGCCTGCATCCGACCGGCACCACCAACGCCTACCTCGATCACGACGCCCTGGCCGACGCGCTGCGCCGGGCGCGCGCGGACGCGGTGTGGGTGGGGTGGGGCTTCGTCGCCGAGGATCCGGCCTTCGTCGCGATGTGCCGCGAGATGGGCATCACCTTCATCGGACCGAGCCCGGAGGCGATGCGCCTGCTCGGCGACAAGGTCGAGGCCAAGCTGCTGGCCGAGAAGGTCGGCGTGCCGGTCGCCCCGTGGTCGGGCGGCCCGGTCGACACCCGCGCCGAGGCCCGCCGGCACGCGCAGACCATCGGCTATCCGCTGATCATCAAGGCCCGCTCCGGCGGGGGCGGACGCGGCATCCGCAAGGTCTACGCCGACGACGAGCTCGAGCTCGCACTCGACCGCACCCAGGGCGAGGCCGAACGCTCCTTCGGCGACCCGGTGGTGTTCATCGAACGCCTGGTCACCGACGCCCGGCACGTCGAGGTGCAGGTCATCGCCGACGCGCACGGCAACGTCTGGGCGCCGGGGGTGCGCGACTGCTCGATCCAGCGCCGCAACCAGAAGGTCATCGAGGAGTCCGCCTCGCCCGTGCTGACCCGGGCCCAGGCCGATCATCTGCGCGAGGTCTCCGCCGATCTGATCCGGGCCGCCGACTACCAGGGCGCGGCCACGGTCGAATACCTGTATCAGCCCAGCCAGGAGCTGTTCACCTTCCTCGAGGTCAACACCCGCCTGCAGGTCGAACACCCCATCACCGAGGCCACCACCGGCATCGATCTGGTCAAGCTGCAGATCCTCGGCGCGGCCGGACACCCGCTCGAGGGCGACTGCCCGCCGGAGTTCGGGCACGCGGTCGAAGCGCGGCTGAACGCCGAGGACGCCGGCAACGGGTTCGCCCCCGCCCCGGGCGCGGTGCAGCTGCTGAAGTTCCCGCTCGGCTCGGGCCTGCGGGTGGACACCGGCATCGCCCAGGGCGATGTGATCCCCCCGGACTACGACTCGATGGTCGCCAAGATCATCGCCTGGGGCCGGGACCGCGACGAGGCGATCGCCCGCCTGCGCACCGCGCTGCGCGAGACCACCGTGGTCATCGACGGCGGCACCACCACCAAGTCCTTCCTGCTCGCCCTGCTCGACGAGCAGCCCGTGCTCGACGGCTCGGCCGACACCGGCTGGCTCGACCGCACCGGCGCCGGGGTGCCCGACGGGGCCACCCCGCAGGCCGAGGTGGCGCTGCTGGCGGCCGCCATCGAGGTCTACGACGCGGCCGAACGCGCCGAGCGCACCAACTTCTTAGCCTCCGCACGCGGCGGGCGGCCCCGGGCCAACCACCACATCGGCCGGGTCGCCGAACTGACCTACCTGGGCCGGTCCTATTCGCTCACGGTCGGCCAGACCGGTCCGGACCGCTACCGGGTCGAGGTCGACGGCACCGCCGCCGAGATCACCGTCGAGCACCTCGGCGACTACGAGCGCCGCCTGCACCTGCACGGGCGCGGCCGCCACCAGGTGGTCACCGTGCCGGGCGCCGCCCAGTACCTGGTCGAGGTCGACGGGGTGGGCCACCAGATCAGCCAGGACGAAGCGGGCGTGGTGCGCGCCCCGGCCCCGGCCGTGGTGGTCGCTGTGCCGGTCGCGGTCGGCGACGAGGTCGCCGCCGGCGATGTGCTGGTGGTGCTCGAGTCGATGAAGATGGAGACCGCGGTGCGCGCCCCGGTCGCCGGCCGGGTGCGCGAGGTGCTCGGCGTGGTCAACTCACAGGTCGATGCGGGTGCAGCGCTGCTACGCGTCGACCCCGAGGGCGAGGCCGACGCCGGTGCCGACGCCCCGCAGGTGGTCTTCACCGGTGATCGGCGCGGAGCCGACGAGGATCAGGTCGATCGCGCCCTGCACGTGGTCGACGTGCTGCGCTCGATGGTCACCGGCTACGACGTCTCCGGCGATCACGCCCGCGAGCTGCTCGCCGAATACGTCGACCTGTGCTCGCCGTTCACCGAGGACTCCCGGCTGATCGAGGCCGAGCTGCGGCTGCTGTCGACGTTCGCGGACCTGTGCGAGCTCTCGCGCAACCGGCCCATCGCCGGCGAGGAGACCGCGGACGAGTCGGTGCACAGCCCGCGCGAGCACTTCCACTCCTTCCTGCTCTCGCTCGACGTCGAACGAGAGGGCCTGCCCGAGGGGTTCCGGGACAACATCTCCCGCGCGCTGCGCCACTACGGGGTGCTCGACCTGGACCTGGCCGACGACACCGACGGCGCGGTACTGACCGCACTGGGCGAGTCGGTCTACCGGATCTTCCTGTCGCAGCAGCGCATGGACAACCAGATCCCGGTGATCGCCGAGATGCTCAGCCGCTGGCTGCCCGAGGAGCAGGGCGGGTGCGGCACCCCGGTGCCGCCGGAGTCCTTCGCCGAGGTGCTCGACCGGCTCATCGGCGCCACCCAGCTGCGCTTCCCGGTGATCGGGGACGCGGCACGCACCCTGCGCTTCCGCCTCTACGACCAGCCGCGGATCGATGAGGCCCGCCGCGATGCGATGGACCGCATCCGCGGGGTGCTCACCCGCCTGGCCTCCGCGGCCCCCGACGAGGACGAGTACACCGCGCAGATCACCCGGCTCGCGCAGACCCCGGTGCCGCTGAGCGATCTGCTGGCCGCGCACGTCGCGCGGGCCGACGCCGAGGCGGCCCCGCTGCTGGAGGTGATCACCCGGCGCCAGTACGAGATCCGAGAGCTGACCGACATCCGGCGCACCGAACGCGACGGGCTGCCGTTCGTCGTCGGCGAATACGACCTGAGCGGGGACCGGCTGCACCTGATCTCGGCACTGGGCCGCCAGCAGCAGTTCGGCGCCCTGCTCGATCACGTCGACCGCCTCGCCGAGGACGCCGACGACCGGGACCGCCTCGTCGTCGACGCCTACCTGAACTGGGAGGACGACGAGTCGGATGCGGACGCGATCGCCGAGGTGCTGCGCGCCCGGCTCGCCGACCATCCGGTGAGCCGCTCCTTCCGGCGGGTGACCGTGACGGTCAGCCGGGCGGACGGGCCGACCCACCAGTTCACCTTCCGACCCAAGGCCGAGGGCCCGCGCGAACAGCTGCTGATCCGCGACATGCACCCGATGACCGGGCAGCGCCTGGACCTGTGGCGGCTGAAGAACTTCTTCGGCACCCGGCTGCCGGCGGCCCCGGACACCTACCTGTTCCACCTGCAGGGCCGGCAGAACCAGACCGATGAGCGCATGATCGCCATGGCCGAGGTGCGCGACGCCACCCCGGAGCTGGATGCGGACGGCAAGGTCGTCGGCCTGCCCGAGCTCGAGCGCACGCTCACGGCCTGCCTGGACGGCATCCGCCGTGAGCAGGCCGGGCCGGAGGCGCGCCGCTTCGACGCCAACCGGGTGGTGCTCTACCTGTGGCCGGTGATGACGATCTCGCTGGACCGGGTGCAGATCCTGGCCGACAAGATCGCCCCGCTCACCCTCGGTGCGGGCCTGGAGCAGATCATCCTGATGGCCACGTTCAAGGAGTCCGACGACGACGAGCCGCGCGATGTGGCGGTGCGGTTCTCCTACGAGTCGGGGGCCGGTGTGGTGATGTCGGTGATCGAGCCGTCGGCCGAGCCGATGCAGCCGGTCTCGAGCTACACCCAGAAGGTGCAGCGCTCGCGCCGCCGCGGCACCGTGTACCCGTATGAGCTCGTTCCGCTGCTCACCGGGCCGGTCGGCACCTTCGTCGAACACGACCTGGACGAGAACGGCACGCTGGTGCCGGTCGAACGTCCCTACGGCGAGAACACGGCCGGGATCATCACCGGGGTGGTCACCACGCCCACCCCGCGGTATCCGGAGGGCATGACCCGGGTGGCGCTGTTCGGCGACCCGACCCGGGCGCTGGGCACCGTCGCCGAGGCCGAGTGCGCGCGCATCGTCGCCGCGATCGACCTGGCCGAGCGGCTCGGCGCGCCCATCGAATGGTTCACCCTGTCCTCGGGCGCGACCATCGCGATGGAGTCCGGCACCGAGAACATGGACTGGGTGTCCCGAGCGCTGCGCCGCATCGTCGACTTCACCCAGGCCGGCGGCGAGATCAACGTGCTGGTCGCCGGCATCAACGTCGGCGCCCAGCCGTACTGGAACGCCGAGGCCACGATGCTCATGCACACCAAGGGCATCCTGGTGATGACCCCGGACTCGGCGATGGTGCTCACCGGCAAGCAGTCCCTGGACTACTCGGGCGGGGTGTCGGCCGAGGACAACTTCGGCATCGGCGGCTACGACCGGGTGATGGGCCCCAACGGCCAGGCGCAGTACTGGGCGCCGAACCTGGCGACCGCCTGCGAGATCCTGTTCGCCCACTACGCGCACGCCTATATCGCGCCGGGCGAGCGGTTCCCCCGCCCCACCGAGACCGAGGATCCGGTCGACCGGGACGTCTCGTCGTATCCGCACGTCCAGCCGGGCTCGGACTTCGAGTCGGTCGGCGACATCTTCTCCGCGGAGCACAACGCCGAACGCAAGAAGCCCTTCGACATCCGCACGGTGATGCGCGCGGTGCTCGACCAGGACCACTCCCCGCTCGAGCGCTGGGCCGACATGTCCTCGGCCGACACCTCGGTGGTCTTCGACGGCCACCTGGCCGGGGTGCCGCTGACGATGATCGGCATCGAGTCGCGCGCCATCGCCCGCAAGGGCTGGTTCCCCGCCGACGGGCCCGACCAGTGGACCTCGGGCACGCTCTTCCCGGCCTCGTCGTGGAAGACCGCCCGGGCGATCAACGCCGCCTCCGGGGTGCGCCCGGTGGTGGTGCTGGCGAACCTGTCGGGCTTCGACGGCTCGCCCGAGTCGCTGCGCAACCTCCAGCTCGAGTACGGCGCGGAGATCGGCCGGGCGATCGTCAACTTCGACGGACCCATCGTGTTCTGCGTGATCTCGCGCTACCACGGGGGCGCGTTCGTGGTGTTCTCCTCGGCGCTCAACGACAACATGGAGGTGCTCGCCGTCGAGGGCTCCTACGCCTCGGTGATCGGCGGGGCGCCGGCCGCGGCCGTGGTGTTCTCCCGCGAGGTCAACAAGCGGGTCAAGGCCGATCCGACCATCGCGGCGCTCACCGCCCGGCTGGCCGAGGCCCGCACCGAGGGGTCGCGGGCCCGGCTGCGCGTCGAGCTGGCGGACGCGACCTCGGCGGTGCGGTCGGACAAGCTCGGCGAGGTGGCCGCGGAGTTCGAGGCGATCCACGACATCGACCGCGCCCAGCGGGTCGGTTCGGTGCACTCGATCATCCCGGCGGCCGAGCTGCGCCCGCGCCTGGCCGGGGCGGTCGAGCGCGGTATGCGCCGCGCCGAACTCGGTCTGACGGTCGGCGACGTGCTGCCCAGCGCGACCGACGATCCGGCGGGCACCACCGTCTAGACCGGTTCCGGATGCACCCACAGCGGCGCCGGTCCCCACATCGCGGGGGTCGGCGCCGCCGTCGGTGGCACGATGGCGTGATGGACCGCTTCCTCACCCACCCGCTCGATCGGCGCAGCGCACTGGTCCTGGGCCCCGTGGTGGGGCTGGCCGGGCTGCTCGCCGCCTGCGGCGCAGGGTCCGGCCCGGGCACCGGCGGATCCGCGGGTGCGGCCGCGGCGACCACCCCGGCGGCCGGGCCGGACGCCGCGCTCTCGCCCGCGCTGCGGGCGCTGGCGGCGCGGGCACCGCTGTGTGTGCCCACGGCCGACACCACCGAGGGCCCCTACTGGTTCGACGTCGACGAGATCCGTTCCGACCTGCGCGAGGACCGCACCGGTGTGACCGCCCGGGTGGCGCTACGGGTCCAGGACCTGGGCCGGTGCGGCGCCGAACCCGACGGTGCGGGACTGCCCGGGGTGGCGGTGGAGATCTGGCACTGCGATGCGGCCGGGGTCTACTCCGGTTACGAGGCCGGGTCGCGCGCCGCGGCCGGCGGACCGGACGCCCCGCCGCCGCCTCCTGCGCCGGAGCCCGGCGACTACACGGTCTCGCGCGGGCAGTACAGCGACGGGCTGATGGAGCATCCCCGCTCGGACGCGCGCACCTACCTGCGCGGCGCGCAGGTCACCGACGAAGCCGGTTTCGTGCAGTTCACCACCGTGTTCCCCGGGTGGTACACCGGCCGGGCCCCGCACATCCACGTCCGGGTGCACCGGCGCAAAAGGCTCGCGCTGACCACCCAGCTGTATCTGGATCAGGACCTGACCTCGAGTGTCTACACGGCCGAACCGGAGTATCGGGAGCGCGGCCTGCCCGATACGGCCAACGCCGACAACGGGATCTACCACCCGTCGGGGCTCACGGCCGGGCAGCGCGACGACGAGGCCGTGCTGATCGCCCTGAACCTGGGCATCGATCGGTAGAACTCGCGCCGCAGGGGGTGCGCAGTGGTCAGACGCTGACGACGATCACGGCCGCGATCACCGCGAGAATGCCGAGCACCCACAGCACCGACAGCACCCAGCCGATAGTCAGCCCGGCCAGGGCCAGACCGTCCCCGTCCTGACCTTTTACGGCGATCTCCCGGCGCGCGGCGGTGCCGTAGTAGGCGGCCAGCGGGGCCAGGATCAACGACAGCGGGGTGACGATCAGCCCGACCATGGCCAGCACCATGGATGCGACCGCCTTGTCGTTGGTCCGTCCCGGCGCCATCGGCGGGACGGGGCCGGTCGCCGAGACGTATGCGGCCGAGACGCGGTCTTGTCGTCCGGTGTTCATCGGTGCCGTCCCTTCCGCAGCGCCCTGCTGCTCGGGACTATTTTATCGCGCGGAATGCGTCCTGATCAGGGCCGGAGGGCGGTGGATCGTGCGAGGTCCGACACAGCTGCGCCGGCCGGACAACCCCGGGCCCGGCCAGCGCCTGCCGGGGTCAAAAGCTTCCGGTGACTCCGGCCATGAACAGCCCGAAGATCAACATCGCCCAGAAGGCGCTGAGCAGGTAGCCGATGATCAGTCCCGCCACCGCCTGACCGTTGCCGCCGTCGCCGCGCAGCGGTATCTCCTTGCGCGCGATGTGCCCGAAGATCACCGCCAGCGGCCCGAGCACCACGGCCGCGGGCCACAGCACCAGCCCGATCAGCGCCAGCACCATCGACGCGGTCGCCTTGCCGTTGGTGCGCGGCGCCGGCATCGGCGGATACGCCAGATAGCCCGGGGGCGGAGCGGGATACCCGTAGGGCGGCGGCATCCCCGGCCCGCCGGGGCCGTATCCGTAGGGCGGCACGTGCCCGCCGGGGCCGGGCGGCCAGGGCGCTCCGGGCCGATGCAGCGGTGCCCCGGTGTACGGATCGTCGGCGTCCGGTTCGGTCACGGCGACCGCCTCCCCTCCTGCGCAGGCGCGCACATCCGGAACACGGTGCGCACTGATCGACTCCGATCATAGGGACCCGGCCGCCGCGTCCGCCGGGCACGCCGCACCGCACGGGCCACGCGGGGCGCGGCGCGCGGTGTCCGCGCCGGGCGAACCCGGTGGGCGGACCCGCGCCCGGGTGGGAGGATGAGGTCATGACCGCTTCTGTTTCGGGCATCGACCTGTCTCATCGCAACACCGCCGTCCGTCCCCAGGACGATCTGTTCGCGCACGTCAACGGCGCCTGGCTCGACAGCCACCAAATCCCCGGGGACCGCGCGGTCGACGGGGCGTTCCGCGAGCTCTACGACAAGGCCGAGAGCGATGTCCACGCCATCATCGACGAGGCGGCGGCCGCGCAGGCCCCGGCCGGGTCCGAGCAGCGCAAGATCGGCGACCTGTACACCGCGTTCATGGACACCGGTGCCGTCGCCGCGGCCGGGCTCGACCCGATCGCCGGCGAGTTCGCGCGCATCGACGAGGCGGACGACCCGGCGGCGCTCGCCGGCGTCCTCGGCCTGATGCAGCGCGAGGGCACCCCGGGGCTGATCGGCCCGTACGTCAACACCGACGCCAAGGCCTCGGACCGGTACGTGGTGTATCTGCGCCAGTCCGGGCTCGGCCTGCCCGACGAGTCGTACTACCGCGAAGAGGCGTACGCCGAGATCCGCGAGAAGTACCGCACGCACATCGCCACCATGTTCTCCCTGGCCGGACGTCCCGGCGGGCCGGAGGCCGCCTCGGCGGTGTTCGACCTGGAGACCCGGATCGCCGCCGCGCACTGGGACGTGGTGCGCAGCCGGGATGCGGACCTGACCTACAACGCCTACACGCTCACCGAGCTCGAGGCCGAGGCCCCCGGGTTCCCGTGGCGGCAGTGGCTGGCCGGCATGGCCGGGCCGGGCGCGGACGTCGACGCGCTGTTCGGCCGGCTGGTGGTGCGCCAGCCCGACTTCGTCACCGGCATCGCGGCGCTGTGGGCCGAGCGGCCGATCTCGCAGTGGCGGGCCTGGGCGGACTGGCAGGTGCTGCGCGCCCGCGCCCCCTATCTGACCGACGATCTGGTGGCCGAGAACTTCGCGTTCTACGGCACCGTGCTCTCGGGTACCGAGGAGAACCGGGAGCGCTGGAAGCGCGGGGTCGGGCTCGTCCAGGACCTGATGGGCGAGGCCGTGGGCAAGCTGTACGTCGAGCGCCACTTCCCCGCCGAGTCCAAGGCCCGGATGCAGGTGCTGGTCGACGACCTGGTCGAGGCGTATCGGCGCAACATCACCGATCTGGAGTGGATGAGCCCGGAGACGCGCGAGAAGGCGCTGGCCAAACTGGAGAAGTTCACCCCCAAGGTCGGCTACCCGGACCGCTGGCGCGACTACGCCGGCGTCGAGGTCGACCGCGACGATCTGCTCGGATCGATCCGCAGCGGCCACCGCGCCGCCACCGACCGTGAGCTCGGCAAGCTGAGCGGGCCGATCGACCGCACCGAGTGGTTCATGACCCCGCAGATGGTCAACGCCTACTACAACCCGGGGATGAACGAGATCGTGTTCCCCGCGGCGATCCTCCAGCCCCCGTTCTTCGACCCCGAGGCCGACGATGCGGCGAACTACGGCGGCATCGGCGCGGTGATCGGGCACGAGATCGGTCACGGCTTCGACGATCAGGGCGCCAAGTACGACGGGGACGGCGAACTGGTCGACTGGTGGACCGATTCCGACCGCACCGAGTTCGGCAAGCGCACCGCCAAGCTGATCGACCAGTACTCGGCGCTGACCCCGAGCGATCTGCCCGAGCACAAGGTCAACGGGGAGTTGACCATCGGCGAGAACATCGGTGATCTGGGCGGGCTGTCGATCGCGCTGGCCGCCTACCGCATCGCGCTCGAGCGCACCGGCGGCGAGGCCCCGGTGATCGACGGGCTGACCGGGGTGCAGCGGGTGTTCTTCGGCTGGGCGCAGGTGTGGCGCACCAAGGTCCGCCCCAACGAGGCGATCCGGCGGCTGGCCATCGACCCGCATTCGCCGCCGGAGCTGCGCTGCAACGCGGTGGTGCGCAACATCGACGACTTCTACACCGCGTTCGACGTCGGCGAAGACGATGCGCTCTACCTCGAGCCGAGCGAGCGGGTGCGCATCTGGTGACCCGATAGCCGGGCACGAGGGGCGAAGGCGAAAGTGTGCCGCCTTCGCCCCTCGTGCTTTCCGACCACGGTCAGCGGGCGGCGAAGGCCGCGGCGAGCGCGTCGGCGCCCGCCCGGATCGCGGGTCTGTCGTCGTCGGCCCGCCACATCGCCGAGACCTGCCGGCGCAGCACCGGTACCGTCGCCGCGAGTGTCACCCCATCCGGGATCGGTTGTTCGGCCAGCCGCGGGATGAGCGCGGCGGCCAGCCCGCGGCGCACGTACTCCAGGTGCGCACCGAAATCGGCGATCGCATAGTCGACATGCGGGTCGACCCCGGCGGCGCGCAGGGCGCGCACCAGCCAGTCGTGGAAGACGGTGCCGTGCGCCCAGCCGGCCCAGCGCAGATCCGCAAGCTCCGCAAGCGGAACCTCGACCCGCCCCGCCCGCGGGTCGCCGGCCGGCAGGGCGAGGTCGGCGTAGTCGACGTGCAGTGCGCGGGTGCGCGTCCCGGCGGGCATGGCCAGCGGTGCCTGATCCCAGCTGTCGACCACGATCAGGTCCAGGCGGCGCTGCATCAGCGCCGGCACCAGCTGCTCGGATTCGCCCTCGGCGACCGTGACCTCCAGGTCGGTGTGCGCGGCGCGCAGGCCCGCGACCACGGCCGGCATCACCGTGCGGCTGGCCGCGACGAAGGAGCCCAGCCGCAACCGGCCCGCGATCCGTCCCTCGAGTCCGGCCAGTTCGGCCACCGCCCGGTCGGCGGCCGAGAGCAGGTCCTTACCGCGGCGGGCCAGCAGTTCACCGGCCGGGGTGAGCCGCACCCCGCGCCCGCGGCGCGCCAGCAGCTGCGCCCCGGTCTCGCGCTCCAGGCGGGCGAGCTGCTGGGAGACGCCCGAGGCGGTGACGTGCAGGGCATCGGCGGCCGCGGCGATCGAGCCCTCGTCGGCGACCGCGCACAGCGCGCGCACCCGATCCAGATTCAACACATCAGTGAATCTACCGAGTCAGCAGCACTTTTCATCACTTGTCCTTATTTCTTCGCCGTCGGACAATCGAGGTCATGCCCGCCGATCCCATCTCCCCCGCCGCTGTCACCGGCACCGCCGCTGCGGCCGATGGGCCGGCGCGCGGCGGCTTCGATCCGCGGGTGATCGCGGCCGCCGGGGCGGTGACGATCTCGCTGACCGCGGTGCTGACCAAGCTCGCCGACACCACCGCGGCGACCGTGGTGTTCTATCGCTGCCTACTCGCCCTGCCCCCGCTGGCGCTGCTGGTCTACGGGGAGGTGCGCCGCAACGGCTGGCCGCGCCCGCGCACCCTCGCGATCCAGGTGCTCGGCGGGATCTTCTTAGGCCTGGACTTCGCGCTGTGGACCCAGTCGATCATGATGATCGGCGCAGGCATCGCCACCATCATCAACAACGTGCAGGTCATCGTGGTGCCGCTGCTGGCCTGGGCGTTCTACCGCGACCGCATCCCCCTGCGGTTCGTACTCGCCGTGCCGGTGATGTTCATCGGCATCGCCCTGGCCGGCGGACTGGTGGGCCAGGCCCCGCCGGAGACCACCGATCCGGTGCTCGGCACGCTGCTCGGCCTGGCCTCGGGTGTGGCGTACGCCGGCTACATCGTGGTGGTCGGCCGCACCGGCTCGCATCTGCGCGCCAACTCGCAGGTCTTCGTCTCCACCGTCGCCGCAGGCGTCTCCGGCACCGCCCTCGGCCTGGTGTGGGGGTCGATCGACCTGAATCCGGGATGGGGCGCGATCGGCTGGCTCGCCCTGCTCGCGCTCAGCGCGCAGGTGATCGGCTGGGTGCTGCTCGGCGCCTCACTGCCGCGCCTGCCCGCACAGGTCGGCGCCGCCCTGCTGCTGCTCCAGCCCGCGCTCGCCCTGTTCTTCGCGATGCTGCTGGTCGATGAGAACCCGACCGGCTGGCAGCTGGCGGGCAGCGCCGTGGTGATCGCGGCGGTGTGGTTCGTCTCCCGCACCCCGCGCCGCGCCCGGCCACCGGCGACCGACACCGACACCCTGCCACCGCAGGACGCCGCCGCGACACCGTGACCTACCGCGCGGGCCGCGTCACCCGCACGGTAAAGAAGTCACTCCGGGGCCGCGGTCCAGAACCACATCCGAGAACCGTTCGCGGCGTTGTGCAGGCACAGCCCCTGCGGTGCCATCCCGACGATCCGGTCGCCGTGCACGACACCGGGGACGTCCGCCAGATCCTCACCGTCGGCGGCCGGTTCGCCCTCGACGGCGTACAGCACGTGCAGGTCGACGATCGGCACGGTCTCACCGGTGTCGATGTCGCATCCGCGGAACGCGGCCGTGCCGGCCACCCCCAGGGTGTGCTGCGAATCCGGCTCCCACGAACCGTCCAGCACCGCCCCGAGCGACGCCGCCAACCATTCCTGCCCGGCCGGTACCGCGTCCCGGGCGGCCACCAGCGCGGCCTGCTCTGCAGTCTGCTCTTCGAAGGGCATGATTCATTCGTAGTCGATCACGTGACGGGTGACCAGAGCGGCGTCCAGATCCCGGTCTGCACAAACCGAAATCGGTAGCGACTCTG
>Ga0079226_10000989_pt1 | contig 21370 bp, 15 predicted proteins | sample Poulit2014_FD_76345 | JGI IMG/M metagenome (GOLD analysis project Ga0079226, IMG submission 76345) | Agricultural soil microbial communities from Georgia to study Nitrogen management - Poultry litter 2014 | ecosystem: Environmental > Terrestrial > Soil > Agricultural land | place: USA: Georgia... | reverse complement strand
TTGAGCATTGCTACAGTTTTGTCGGCTCATTTGCCGTTGCCGTGCGGCGCAGATTTGTTGCATAGCATCTGCAGAACTTAAGCCCGGCTCTTTGGGCCGCTGTAGCGAAGTGGGTTCACGGGCGACGGTGATGTGTAAATCAATGCGGTCCAATAATGGCCCAGAGAGCTTATTGCGGTAGCGTTCGATTTGCTCAGGACTGCAGCGGCAACGTCCAGAAGGATCGCCTAAATAACCACAAGGACAAGGGTTCATGGCGGCGACCAGTTGGAAACGTGCGGGGAAACGCAACTTGCTATGGGCTCTGGCAATGACAATATGGCCCGACTCCAAGGGCTCGCGCAACACCTCGAGCACTTTACGGTCAAATTCCGGCAATTCATCTAAAAACAATACCCCTTGGTGAGCCAAGCTGATTTCGCCAGGTTGCGGACGACTGCCACCGCCCACTAAGGCCGGGCCAGAAGCACTGTGGTGAGGTTGTCGGAAGGGGCGCTGTGGCCAGCGAGTTAATGGCTCAAGACTCACCACAGACTGTACCGCGGCCACCTCTAAGGCTTCTTTTTCACTAAGCGGTGGCAATAAGCCCGGTAGGCGGCTGGCCAATAACGTTTTTCCAGTCCCAGGTGGGCCGCTCAACAGTAAATTATGCATGCCCGCTGCCGCCACCACTAAGGCGCGTTTGGCTGCATGTTGCCCCTGCACTTCGAGTAAGTCGGGATACTGACGGCCGTGCGTTAATAAGCCTTGGGCGCGGTAAGGTTGTAGGGGTTGTTGTTGATTGAAGTGACTGACCAGCTCCAGCAGGTGCTCAATGGCATAGATTTTAACGCCGCTGGCTAAGCAGGCTTCTTCAGCGTTAGCCAAAGCCACGACCAGGGTGCGGCCCGCATCACGGGCGGCTAATGCAGCGGGTAACACGCCACGTACAGGCCGTAAATGGCCAGACAAGGCCAGCTCGCCGACGCACTCGAAATTATCCAAGCAGCCACCGGGCAACTGTGCGCTGGCCGCTAATAAGCCTAATGCAATGGCCAGATCAAAGCGCCCGCCTTCTTTAGGTAAATCAGCGGGGGCTAAATTAAGCGTGATGCGTTTGCGGGGAAACTCCAACGCACTATTTAAGATGGCGCTGCGTACCCGGTCTTTACTTTCCCGCACCGCGGTTTCTGGTAAGCCGACAATGGTTAATGAAGGCAAACCATTGGTGAGATGAACTTCGACACTCACTGCAGGGGCTTCAACCCCCAGTTGTGCGCGGCTGTGGATAATGGCCAGTGACATAGATCCTCCTTGATCTGAATGCGCCTAGAATTGGCTTATCTAGGTTGGGCTGTCGGTAGTGTTACTTTGTAATTGTGCTTCCAGCTCAGCAACTTTTTGCTCCAGCGCTTCTAAGCGTGCGCGCGTGCGCGCCAGCACAACCATTTGGCTATCAAACTCTTCGCGACTGACTAAATCCAGTTGGCTAAAAGAACTTTGCAGCAGCGCTTTAAGTTGTGCTTCGATTTCTGCGCGGGGCAGTAAGCTTTCGCTGCTCAGTAAGCGTTCGGCGTGGCTGCTGAGGCTATTTAATAAGGATTTGGGCGGTAACATAGGATTTCCCTTAAACAGTGTTGTGCTCAGTTTAGCACGTCAAAACAAAGATGATTGTTGAGTAAATTTAAGTGCTGCAGGTTAAGCTTAGGTATAATTCAAAAGTATAAGCACGCGGCAGTATTGCTATTTGCCAAAGACGTATTGAATTTATGGGTCTGCTCAAATACTGTAAATAGTCGCAGTTGTTTGATTGAATGGATGCACCAAGCACAAGTGCTGCTCAGTTTGAGTCAGTCGCTGCCGCTGTTAAGCGTGCTAAAATTTACCTTGCTTAATGAGTTATTAAAACCCGGAGAAACCTATGAAACTAGTTACCGCCATCATCAAACCTTTTAAGCTCGACGATGTGCGCGAAGCATTGTCAGAAATTGGCGTACAAGGTATTACAGTCACTGAAGTAAAAGGCTTTGGCAGACAAAAAGGCCATACTGAATTGTATCGTGGCGCAGAGTACGTGGTTGATTTCTTACCTAAGGTTAAAATTGAAGTAGCGATTGCTGCAGCTCAGCTCGATCGAGTCATTGAGGCCATCAGTAAGGCGGCCAATACCGGTAAAATTGGTGATGGTAAAATCTTCGTGGTCAGCTTAGAGCAGGCTGTACGTATTCGTACCGGTGAAACAGGCTCAGATGCTATCTAAGTAGCTGATTCGATAAGGCTACAGGTTTTACCCAGAGTAGCAGCTGAAACTTTATTTTCAGGGTTTCTATACGACTAAGGCGCAATCTTCTACAGGTTGCGCCTTGTTTTTTTTCAAGTTTAAGATAGGCGACGCGCTGCCTAAGGTAGCGATTTCGCTAAAAATAAAAATCTTTTTATTTACCATAGTTATTTTTTTTTACTCGCACTAAAATGCGCGCCAATGCACACAGCTAAATACTATGATGTGATTCAATGTCAGCACAACATGCTGCTGGTTGAGTACTTAATTTAGTCTTGGATGGTGCAACCCCTTAACTTGGATGTTGAAGAATATTCGACATCAACAGATGATAAAGCTATCTAGCTGAAGGCGAGCTTGAGGTTGATTATGTTTGATGAAGATTTGGAAGAAGACGAGCTGGACGAGGAGATCGACAGCGAGGATGAAGAGTTAGACATCGATGATGTTGATGATCTTGATGTGGATGACGATGATCTGGAAGTTGATGCAGTGGTGGACGATGACAGCGCAGCAGATGACTCTGAGCCTGTAGGGACCCCAGCACGAGCAAAGCGTAAAGCCAGTGCCAGCGTGACTGATCTACCCTCGGTCGAGGCCAAGCAAAAAGAACGTGATGAACTGGCTAAAGCCATGGAAGAGTTTTTAAAGCGCGGCGGTAAAGTCCAAGAAGTTGACAATAAGATTGATGTTTAAATCTTAGTGTAGATTCGTGCTACAAAAACGGCCCAGTTTGCTGCGCAGACTTGGGCCGTTATTGATTCATTAGGAGTGCATTGCGTTAGTTTTTTAAAGCACTATAGCGCTCAGCCAGTTCGTGGCGAATTTTGCGGCGCTCTTCAGCATTGCTAAAGCGTCTGATTTCATCTTCAGTTTTTGGCACCAGTTTGGGGACTTCAACTGTTTTGCCGTTCTCATCGATGGCTACCATGGTGAAAAAGCAGCTATTGGTATGGCGAACTAACTTTTCGCGAATATTTTCTGTGACCACTTTAATGCCCACCTCCATGGAGGTGCGTCCGGTGTAATTGACACTGGCTAGAAAAGTGACCAATTCACCCACATGAATAGGCTGGCGGAAGGTGACCTGGTCCACTGATAAAGTCACTACATAACAGCCAGCAAAGCGGCTGGCGCACGCATAAGCCACTTCATCTAAGTATTTCAGTAGAGTGCCGCCGTGCACATTGCCAGAAAAGTTAGCCATATCTGGGGTCATCAGGACAGTCATGGTCAGGGTTGGGGATCCAGGTTGCATAATGCTCTCTTATTGTTATGTGGGGCGTTAAGCCAATTTATGTTTAGTCAATGATGGTCAGTTTACTCGCTGCTGGCTTAGCTTTCGAGCCACACATCACGGGCCCAATGCCAAACGCTTTCCCACGTTTCTTCAAGCACTTCGGCCGTTGTGCAGTCCCAAGCAAAAACTTCACCTTCTTCATCGGCAGCGTAGTACAAAGGTTCGGCATAGCACACCACCACTAAGTGGCGAGGCAGACCGAGATCCCAAGCTGTTGCGGTGACTTCTGGCAGGTAGGTATGGCAATAAGGATCGCTTGCGGTGACTGGCTCAAGATGACCGTAGACCACATCACTGACGGTGAGTAGAAATTCCCGTAAATCGTGGGGTAAGTGGATTAAGATTTGTTCTTGAATCTCAACTAAGGTTTCTTCGTCAGGCAGCTCAAGGGGCACAGGGACGGGTTCATTGCGCTCCCGCAGTTCATCAATAACATCTTCCATAGGGCTGTGCTCTAGGTGTTGTTCATAGGTCAGACTGCAGCGCCTGTTGGTAACAGCGCTGCAGTAGTTCAGAGTGGGTGTTAAGCGTTTTGGCGAATTCCAGCGATTAACCACGGTTGGTTATCACCGTGTTTGCGCTCCATGCGCCAGCTTTCACTGAAGGACTCGCCTTGGTCAAAGCGTGAGGTTTTAGCGATACCGTAGAAGGTTAAAGTGGCGATGGTGACTCCAGCTTCGTCATCGACACCGTCCAGCTGCACGTTCAGGTCATCAATATAGGTGGACTGCATGCCATCGCCCAAGCTGTTGCGCTCATTGGTTAAGAACGTCAGCAGTTCAGGGGTGACATACTCAGCAATCTTATCCATTTCATTGGCATCCCAGTGCTCTTGCAGGGCATTAAAATGGCGTTCTGCGGCGTGTAAAAAGTTGCTTTCGTTAAACCAAGCTGGGGCATTGATCACCGGCTGGCTGGCTGCAGAGGCGGCGCTGCCAAAAATATCCTGTTGCACATGGTGTGTTTCACGCTGCATGGTGGGTCCGCCAGCGGCAGCAGCTTGCGGCATTGTTCGGCGGCGACTGGCTAGCAGTTTGTAGATCACAAAACCAATCAGACCAAAAATTAAAATATCCATAAATTGCAGGCCTTCAAAAGCACCGCCCATAAACAACGAAGCGAGTAGGCCGCCAGCGGCTAAGCCCATGAGCATGCCACCCAAGCCTGGACGTGCAGCAGCGGCACCGCTTTGCTTACCCGCTTGCCGGTCAGTCTTTTGCTGTTGTTGGCGTTGTTGTTGCTGAGCTTGGCGGTGTTTCATTGAGCCAAACGACTTACCACCACCAAAGCGACGGGCATCAGCATCAATGCTAAAGGTTAAGCCTAAAAATAAAGCCAAGGCGATCGTGAGAAAACGTTGCATGAAATACTCTCGTTTTATGAAGTGGGTTTAAGCGCAAATAGACTCAGCAGTATGCTGACTCCAGTGGCTGCCTGCAATACAATTAATGTGTGTAAATATTAGACTGAACAGCTCAGGGTGAATAGTGTTGGCTCGAGAATTGCTGCGGTTCTTCAATCCCGCAGCAATTCACTGCCGTTTCACAGAGCCTGCTCAGAGCTGGTCAGTGGCTTGCGCGGCAAAACATAGGGCCATCACAGTGGGGTGAGCTTGGCGTAAGCGACCATCAGCCATTTAATACCTTCATTGGTAAAGTTCACTTGCACCCGCGCTTGCGCCCCTGAGCCTTCAAAATTTAAAATCACCCCTTCACCAAAGATGGCATGTTGCACCAGTTGGCCCAGTTTAAATTCTGTTTCTGGCACATCAGTACCGCTGAACATGCTGCTGGATTGCTGTGGCTGATTACCGTGGTAAGGGCGACTGACGCTATTATTCATGCGCACTTCCTGGAGCAACTCAGTGGGAATTTCACGCACAAAACGTGACAGCTTATTGTAAGTTTCAGTACCATACAGGCGGCGGGTTTCGGCGCAGGTGAGATACAATTGCTGCATGGCTCGAGTAATGCCTACATAGGCCAAGCGGCGCTCTTCTTCTAAACGGCCGGGCTCTTCAAGGCTCATTTTATGGGGGAACAAGCCTTCTTCCATGCCGGCAATAAAGACAATGGGAAACTCCAAGCCCTTGGCGCTGTGTAAGGTCATCAGCTGCACCGCATCGGTAAACTCATCGGCTTGGGTATCGCCAGCTTCCAGTACTGCATGGTCTAAAAAAGCCACCAAGGGTGGTAGCTCGTCGTCAATCTCACCTTCTACAGCGCTGATGTCGCCATCGCGGGTAAAAGTGCGCGCAGCACTGACTAGTTCTTCAAGGTTTTCCACCCGAGCTTGGCCTTTTTCGCCTTTTTCTTCTTGGTGGTATTTAAGCAAGCCAGACTGCTCAATAACTATTTGCGTCATGGCGTGTAAATCGCAATCAGTAGTGCGTACGGCTAACTCTTCAATGAGATCAATAAAACCTTGCAGTGCATTATTGGCGCGACCGGTTAAGGCTTTTTGCTCAATTAACAGGTGCATCGCCGCCCACATTGAGAGGTCATGTTCCCGCGCGGCGTGGCGCACTGTTTCGATGGTTTTTTCCCCAATACCGCGGGTAGGGACATTGACCACCCGCTCAATGGCACCGTCATCATGGCGGCTGCGCAACAGGCGCAAATAGGCCAAAGCGTTTTTAATCTCTAAGCGCTCAAAGAAGCGTTGCCCACCGTAAATTCGGTAGGGTACTGCAGCGCGTAGCAAGGCTTCTTCCAGCACCCGTGATTGGGCATTGGAGCGGTAAAGAATTGCCATATCACTGCGTTTGAGTTCACCTTTGCGCAGGCTTTGTTCAATACATTCAACGATATAGCGTGCTTCATCATGCTCATTGTAAGCGTTATACAGCAGGATGGGTTCGCCTTGCTCGCCGTCAGTCCACAACTCTTTGCCTAAGCGGCCCTGATTATTATCAATTAACGCATTGGCGGCGTTAAGGATGGTGGCCGTGGAGCGGTAGTTTTGTTCCAAACGAATGCTTTGTGCGTTAACAAAGTCATTGGCAAACTCTTGAATGTTTTCAATTTTAGCGCCGCGCCAGCCGTAAATGGACTGATCATCATCACCTACCACCATCAGGCTTTTACCACCTTGAGCGAGTAAGCGTAGCCACGCATATTGTACGGCGTTGGTGTCTTGGAATTCATCGACCAAGACATGCCTGAAGCGCTGTTGATAATGCTGCAGGAGGCTGGGATTATCGCGCCATAAATCCAAAGCACGCAATAACAGCTCGGCAAAATCAATGGCTCCAGCACGTTGGCAGGCTTCTTCGTAGGCGCTATAAATTTTTAACATGGTGGCGAGGAAAAGATCACCACCGGCTTGAATGTGTTGTGGACGTAGGCCTTCGTCTTTTTGGCCGTTAATGAACCACTGTGCTTGGCGTACTGGCCAGCGTTTTTCATCCAAACCTAAATCACGTAACACCCGTTTCAACAGGCGCTGCTGATCGTCACTGTCTAAAATGCTAAAGCCTTCCGCCAAGCCCGCTTCTTGCCAATGGGCACGCAACAGGCGGTGGGCGAGACCGTGGAAAGTGCCGACCCACATGCCCGCCGGGTTGATGCCCAGCAGCTCTTCAATGCGCAGGCGCATTTCAGCGGCTGCTTTATTGGTAAAAGTAACCGCTAAAATACTGTGCGGCGAGGCCCCCTCGACTTGAATCAACCAAGCGATGCGGTGCACTAAGACCCGGGTTTTACCCGAACCGGCACCGGCCAAAACACGCTGCTGGCCAATGGGTGCAGCAACCGCTTCGCGCTGGGCTGCATTGAGGGAATTTAATAAGTGTGAGATATCATCATGCATCAGAGCATTCTAGTGGGCTCGCTGAGTAAGCGCAAACACGCAGGCATGCTTTGAGCTGATACAAATCATGGAGTAGAACTAAGGTTGCTTATATATTGGCAATGGTTTTAAGCTAAGCTCTTGTGAGCTATGTCTCAAAATGCTTGTTGCTAGGTGGGCAGGTCTTGTCGAAATGGATCTGAATTATTTTGCTTGTTGAGTAAAACGTGTGACCAGTCATGGGTGGTAACTATAAAAAGAATAAATTACACAATCAGCATAAGACATGCAGACGGCAATGAATGAGCGCGTATCGTTGATGAGCGAGCCTCGAGCTATTTTATGGGGAATGGACACCGATAGCGTACGTTTAGTGTATCGCAGTTCACGGGCCCCAACGTTATTGCTGCTGCTGTGCGCAATTGTTTGCGGCTGGCTGGTTAAAGACATTACTAATCTTGCTGGGCTGCTGGTTTGGGTGTTATTTGCCGCAGGCTTAACAGTCGTTCGTTTATTTGTTGAGAAGGCATTTGAGCGAAGCTCTAGTAAGGAGCAAAGCGCACCACTGTGGCGCTATGTGCTGATGGCAGGTGCCTGCGCTTCAGGTATTGCTCTGTCGAGTTTTGCTGTGTTGTTTATTCCGGCAGAGGAGTTTGCTCAGCAGTTACTGCTATTAGGCTTGCTGTCTTTGGTGGCGGCCTCCACCAGTATTGCCTTTGCAGTCAGTTTATTGCTGTTTACTTTGTACGTGACGTTCGCCTTTGTACCCATTGTTTGGGTGTATTTGACTGAAGGCTCGGAAGTATTGCGCAGTTTAGGCTTGTTGGTCTTGACCTGCCTTGCGGCAATTACGGTCGCGGTGATTCAGGTTAACCGGCTGCTTTCCCAGTCCGCCATGCACCAAGCACGCAGACAAGAATTGATCAAAAATCTACAAGCAGCCCAGCACAAAAGCGATGCTTTAAACGCTAAATTGACCCAAGAAATTGCTCATAAACAAGTGGCTGAGCAGCAGCTGTTGAGTGTTCAAGCAGGGCTTGAACGGAGCGTTAATGAGCGCACGGCAGAATTAAAAGAAACTTTGCAAAGCCTAGAAAAAGCTCAGGAACGCCTTGAATTGGCTTTGGATGCCAGCCAATTAGCGTTATGGGATTGGAATCTGGTCACTGATGAGATTCATCATACGCGGGTCAAAAATATTTTTGGCTTAGAGGAAAGTGATGTTCACGATGTTTTGAACGATTTGCGTCCTTTATTACATCCTGAAGACTTGCCAGTGCTGCGTGCTGCCATGATTGAGCATATGAAGCAGCGCACTAAGAGCTATGTGGTTGAATACCGGATCAGACACAATGATGGGCACTGGGTGTGGATTGAAGACCGTGGTCGTGCGGTGGAGCGTGATGCTGCAGGTCGAGTCTTGCGTATGCTGGGTACGCGCCGAGATATCACTTTAAATAAACAGCGGGATGAAAAGCTGCGCTTAGCATCCAGTGTGTTTGATGCAGGCACTGAAAGTATTATTATTGTTGACCCTCAATACCACATTTTAGCTGTCAACAAAGCCTATAGTGCAGTGACTCAGTACACCCAGCGAGAGGTGTTGGGTCAGCCAATCATTCATGAGAGTTTGCCGGATGATATTCGCCAGCATTACCAGGTGATTCGCCAAAGTATTGAACAGCATGGCAGTTGGCATGGTGAGACCCTTGGAGTGCGCAAAAATGGTGAGATTTTTCCCAAGAGTTTAAAAATCCATACGGTGCGCGATGAAGACAATACCTTAACGCACATTGTTGGCTTCTTTAGTGACCTCACGGCACGGCGAGAAACCGAAGAGCGTTTAAACTATTTAGCACAATATGATGAGCTCACCGAGCTGTCCAATCGCGCTTTATTTCAACAGCGTTTACAGCTGGCTGTGGAGCGCGCTGTGCATGCCGACGGCTGCATTGCCTTACTGCATATTGATTTGGATCGCTTTAAAGTGCTCAATGACAGTCTTGGCTTTGAGGCTGCGGATCAAGTGTTGCGTCGCGTCAGTCGCCGTTTAACTCGATTATTACCGAATGCCGATACATTGGCGCGTCTAGGTGGCAATGAGTTTGCGGTGATTATTGATGACTGTGAAGTCACTGCACAACTTGAACAACTGGCGGCCAGTGTTTTAGCAGAAATTCGCCGGCCCATTGCGCTGGCAGATGATGAAGAGGAACTAGTGATTAGCGCTTCCTTGGGGATCAGTATGATGTCTGCTGATGTCCGCGAGCCAGCTACGTTGATCACCCAGGCGGGCATGGCCATGCAGCACGCAAAGCATTTAGGTGGCGATAATGTGCAGTTTTACAGCAGCCACTTACAAAGCAGCAGCTTAAGCAGCTTGCAGCTGGAACAGCAACTACGGCGCGCCATCGAAGAAGAGCAATTGGAACCCTACTATCAACCGAAAATGACCTTGGCTGATGGCTCAATACGTTCGGCAGAGGCTTTAGTGCGCTGGAATCATCCGCAGCGTGGTCTAGTACCACCGGGTGAGTTTATTGGATTGGCAGAAGAAACCGGGCTCATTGCAGCGATCAGTGAGCTGATGCTGTTAAAAGCTTGTCAGCAAGCGTTGCACTGGCTCGAGCAAGGTATGCCGATTCGGGTTTCGGTGAATATCTCGGTCAGTCATATACGCCAAGGGAATTTAGTTGCCTTGGTTGAAAAAGTGCTGCAAGAAACGGGTTTACCAGCATATCTACTTGAGCTTGAACTCACTGAAACTCAGATGTTAGAAAACGCTGAGTGCAATATGGCGATCTTTACCCAGCTCAGTGAGTTGGGTGTGCATTTGGCCATTGATGATTTCGGCACAGGTTACTCATCGTTAAGTTACTTAAAGCGTTTCCCAGTTAAAACTTTAAAAATTGATCAAAGCTTTATTAATGATGTGGTCCATGATGACGAAGATGCAGCCATTACCCGAGCGATTATCGCCATGGCGCACAGCTTGAACTTAATCGTTATTGCCGAAGGGGTGGAAACACAGGAGCAACTGGACTTTTTAATTGCCAATGATTGTGATGAAGTGCAAGGCTATTTGATCTGCCGACCGATTCCTGCGGAGCAGTTCACTGAATTTTTAAAGTCCCATAAGCAGGCTCAGTCTGAGCTGAGCCTTAGTTAATCAATGTAACTAAGGCTCACTTAACAGCTCTAGAACTTAAGCACCGCGGGTGGTGCTGTTATCCAAGTTACGCATCAACAGTGCGTGTTCGAGGTCAACGCTTTCCGGCACTGGAATAAACAGCACATGGCCATCGCCTGGCGCATCAGTGCGGCCTTTGCCTTTTTGGTCTTCAATGTGCTTGAGCTCAAAAGTGAGATTACCTTGTGGCGTCATCAGCTCAATGGAGTCATCCAGCGCAAAGCGGTTTTTGACAATCACTTCGGCCAGCTCGCCACGGCGCTCACCGGTCATCTCACCAACAAACTGCTGGCGGTCAGAAATAGAATGGCCGTATTCGTAGTTTTGGTATTCATCGTGCACATGGCGACGCAAGAAACCTTCGGTGTAGCCACGGTGGGCCAGCGACTCTAAGGTGTCCATCAGCGACTTATCAAAGGGGCGACCGGCCACCGCATCATCAATGGCTTTACGGTAGACCTGCGCCGTGCGTGCCACATAATAGTGGGACTTGGTGCGGCCTTCGATTTTTAATGAGTGTAGCCCCATTTTCACCATGCGCTCCACGTGCTGTACGGCACGTAAATCTTTGGAGTTCATAATGTAGGTGCCGTGCTCATCTTCGTAAGCCGACATGTACTCGCCCGGACGACCGGCTTCTTCCAGCAAGAACACCTCTTTAGTGGGCGCGCCAACCCCTAAGGTGGGCTCAGCTTGTTGCACTGCGGCGATGGGTTCGTACTTATGTACAATATCGCCCACTTCGTTTTCTTTGGCTTCGTGGGTTTTGTATTCCCAGCGGCAAGCATTGGTACAAGTACCTTGGTTAGGGTCACGCTTATTAATATAGCCGGACAGTAAGCAGCGGCCTGAATAGGCCATGCATAAAGCACCGTGCACAAAGACTTCTAATTCCATTTCAGGCACTTTATGGCGAATTTCCTCAATTTCATCTAAGGATAATTCACGGGATAAAATGGCGCGGGTTAAACCCATGTCATGCCAAAACTTCACACTGGCCCAGTTCACCGCATTGGCTTGCACCGAGAGGTGAATATTGATTTGTGGAAAATGTTCACGCACCAGCATGATTAAACCCGGATCCGACATAATAGTGCATCGGGACCCATGGCGACCACAGGTTCTAAGTCTTTAATAAAGGTTTTTAGCTTGGCGTTATGGGGGGCAATATTGACCACCACATAAAACTGCTTGCCTTGGGCGTGGGCTTCATTAATCCCCAGCGCCAGATTGGCATGGTTAAATTCATTATTACGCACGCGCAAGCTGTAGCGGGGCTGACCGGCATACACCGCATCTGCACCATAAGCAAAGGCATAGCGCATGTTTTTCAAAGTGCCAGCAGGTGACAGCAGCTCGGGACGAAAAAGGCTCGACATAGTAAAACTCAAGAAAGTGTAAATAACGGGCTATTCTATCAGCCATTGACCTTGCGCGCGTAGTGCCCGAAACATTTATTAACCAACTCTTCCCGCAGAGCGCAGTCCTCGTAGATCGCTCATTCATGGGTGGCTGCGCTGCATGGTTAGCCAGCGTTGTGCACAGTTTGTAGGGTATCGCCCGCTAGGTCGGCCAATTATGGGCGGCAATACCCTGTGGTTGGTCGGCGTTTTGTGTGGTTTGCGGGCTGTGGATCTTACACGACACTGCCTGCTGCATGACCACTGGCCCAGGCCCATTGGAAATTAAAACCGCCTAAATGGCCGGTCACATCCAGCACTTCGCCAATAAAGTATAAGTTGTCTTGCTTGTGTGACTCCATGGTTCTGGATGACACTTCGTGGGTATCAATGCCGCCAAGGGTGACTTCTGCAGTGCGGTAGCCTTCGGTACCTGAGGGGGTGAGTTGCCAGTTGTTCAATTGCTGGCCAATCTCAGCCAGTTGTTTGCTGTTGTAGTGTTTCAGCGGAGTGCTGTTAAACCATTGTTCACACAGCAATTGGGCCATTTTGCGGGTAAAGCACTGGCTCAGCACCGTTCTCAATTCCATATTGGGGTGTTGTGCTTGTTGTTCCAGCAGCCATTGGCCGGCATCGCGATCACTGAGTAAATCAATACGGATGCGGTCACCGGGTCGCCAGTAGGATGATATTTGTAAGATCACTGGACCGCTTAGGCCACGGTGGGTAAAGAGTAAGTCTTCTCTAAAGCTTTGCCCGTTACATTCCACCACACAGTCATCAATGGATGTGCCAGAAAGGGTCGTGCAGAGTTCTTTAAGCTGTGGGTCGGTGATGGTAAAAGGCACTAGACCAGCGCGGGTGGGTAAAATGCTATGACCAAATTGTTCGGCCACTTGATAGCCATAACCGCTGGCGCCTAAAGTTGGAATGGACAGGCCACCGCTGGCGATGACTAGCGATTGGCACTGTACAGTGTCGGCGCCGCATTGCAGAGTAAAACCAGCCGCCTCTGCTTGAATACTAGCGACTGCGGTATTGAGCTGAATGCGCGCCCCAGCATCAGCGCACTCTTTCAGTAACATCTGCAGAATGTCATTGGCTTTGTTATCGCAAAATAATTGGCCGAGCTTTTTCTCGTGATAGGGCACTTGATGGCGCTGCACCATGTCCAGAAAGTCCCAAGGGGTGTAACGGGCCAGTGCAGACTTACAAAAATGCGGGTTGCTGGAGATGAAGTTACTTGGCTCGGTGTACATGTTAGTGAAGTTACAGCGGCCACCGCCGGACATGAGGATTTTTTTACCGGCTTTATTGGCATGATCAATTACCAACACCTTACGCCCCCGTTGCGCAGCAGTTAACGCACACATCAAACCCGCCGCACCAGCACCAATAATGACCACATCCACAACTTGCACAGCTCGACACCTAAAAGTTAAACACTAAACATGAAGTTTAACGGTTTTAGCTGCTGGGCAGGGAATAAACATAAGAGTTGAAAGAAACACTCAGGGTGCGTAGAGCAATAATGAGACGTACAGAAAATCAGCAAGCCATATGAATGGTTGGCTAGTGCCTCGCTGGTGCTGCGGCGAGCGCAGCCATGGATGGCGCAGCGCCCGAATATGGGTCAGGATGACCCGCTGAGGGAAGAGCAGCACCAGTGAGGCACACGGGCATAAGTCTAGATGGTTATGAGTTTATGCAGTCAGTAAAAACGAGGCACGGCGTCCTTCGGGATGGGTGTTTTTCCGTCGCTGAGCCCATCCGGGGCTCAACTCCGGCGCTACGCCATCCTTGGCTCCGCTTGTCACACCCACCCCGAAGTACTTGTTGAGCATCGCTGGAGCCTGCACGATTGCAGCAAGGCCAAGCACAACCACTCACTCATCAGGTTAAGCACACAAGTGCGTCAAGCACAGCACTATAATGCTCAGTTATGTAAAACAAACTGCCCCGTGAACACCGCACCATCTCGGCCGTCATCGGTCAAAACCCGGCTGGTTAAAGCAATCCGTGCCTTGCCGTGGCGCTGATACATTTTTATAAAGCGTGACCAAACACGCTCATCAGGGGCATCACAGACCACCAGCGCATCAGCCGCAACGGGCAGCGGGTAATCAATTTCCCCTGCCTGTACAACGATATCTGTGGTATTTATAGCTACCTCGCGTAAACGCAAATGCAACCAACCCCAGCTCGCCAACACCGCAGCGCAGTATAAACTGCCACCAAACATCGTCTGGTGATGGTTATGGTTGTCAGCCAAAGGTAAATGCAAATGCAGGCAGTAATTTTGCCAACTGCGCACTTCAATGGCCAGTGCAGCGGTCAGCGGGATATCACGCTCAAAAACCTGCTGCAGATGTTGGCAAGCGTCAACGTTAGGGGAACTGTGCATAAAAAACCTCACTCATACATATGGCGGTCATCCAAACTCAACTATAAACAGCGCAATAATGCACATTTAAGAACATATTCATTGAATAAAGTGAAGATTTTAAAAATAGTCGCCGCCTACAGGTTAGAATTAAAAGCTCAATTATGTGGAATAATATTTTCAAACAAAAGGAGAACTGCTTGTGGATTCTGTAGCAACCAATAGTATATTTTTTGTTGGTGGATTGTTAGTTGCCATCAGTATTCTGGTCAGCTCAGTATCCTCACGTATCGGCATTCCCATCTTAGTGATCTTCATGGGTGTCGGCATGATGGCCGGTACCGATGGGGTCGGCGGTATCGTGTTTAATGATTACTCTCTCACCTATCTGGTCAGTAACTTGGCCCTAGCGGTTATATTGCTCGATGGGGGCATGCGCACCCGCGTCGCCACTTTCCGCGTGGCGCTGTGGCCCGCCTTATCGCTGGCTACTTTTGGGGTGATACTAACCGCAGGCTTAACAGGCTTTGCGGCAGCCTGGCTGTTTGATTTAACTCTACTAGAAGGCCTGCTGATTGGCTCCATTGTCGGCTCCACCGATGCGGCAGCGGTATTTAATCTGCTCAATGGTAAGGGCCTCAACGAGCGGGTCGGTTCCACCCTAGAAATTGAGTCGGGCAGTAATGATCCCATGGCGATGTTCCTCACTGTCACCTTAATTGCCATGTTAGTGGCTGGGGAAACCAGTTTTAGTTTGGACTTTTTTGGCAGTTTAATTCGCCAGTTTGGCTTAGGCACTCTCTTGGGGGTGGGTGGTGGCTGGTTATTGCTGCAGATTATTAACCGTATTCAGGTGGTGGATGGGCTCTACCCGCTGCTCGCGGTCAGTGGCAGCATCATGATTTACGCCTTTGCTGGGGAAGTGGGTGGCAGCGGTATTTTAGCTGTGTATATCTGCGGCATGGTGCTGGGTAATCGACCGATTCGCAGCCGCCATGGCATTTTGCACATGTTTGATGGGCTGGCTTGGCTCAGTCAAATCGGCATGTTCTTAGTGCTGGGCTTATTGTTAACCCCCCATGAGTTGTTGCCGATTGCGGTGCCGGCCTTATTGTTATCACTGTGGATGATTTTATTTGCCCGTCCATTGTCGGTATTTTTGGGCTTATTACCCTTCCGTGGTTTTAACCTGCGTGAGCGGGTATTTATTTCTTGGATTGGCTTGCGTGGTGCGGTACCAGTGATTTTAGCGGTGTTTCCGCTGGTGGCCGGTTTACCCAATGCCCAGCTGTTCTTTAATGTGGCGTTCTTTATTGTATTGGTATCACTGCTCTTGCAGGGCTCTACCTTGTCGTGGGCCGCCCGCAAAGCCAAAGTGGACTTGCCCCCAGAGCCGGCGCCCATTTCACGGGTGGGTTTAGAAATTCACCCCACCAGCCAGTGGGAGCTATTTGTTTACAGTTTAAGTAGTCAGAAATGGTGCATTGATGCACAGTTGCGTGAATTGAAAATGCCTAAAGGCACCCGTATTGCGGCTTTATTTCGCAACCAGCAATTGCTGCACCCCAGTGGCAGTACCCGTTTAAAAGCCGGTGATATTCTCTGTGTAATTGGCCATGAAGAAGATTTGCCGGCACTGGGTCGCTTGTTTAGCCAAGCCCCACAGCGCGGCGCAGATTTGCGCTTCTTTGGTGACTTTGTCCTCGAGGGCAGTGCACAAATGGGTGCAGTGGCTGATGTGTATGGCTTAAAACTAGGTGATATGGATCCTAAAGTTACCTTGGCGGAAATGATTACTGAAGCGGTGGCCGGTGAAGCGGTGCTCGGTGACCATATTGAATGGCAAGGCCTGACCTGGGCGGTGGCGGTGATGGATGGCAATAAAGTCAGTAAAGTGGGGGTCAGGTTTCCTGAAGGTAAGCGCCCTGAAGTGCCGTTTTTTTAATAACCTACAGCCTTGCGGTGGGCCTGGATGTCCTGCACAAACCCGTTGAATTGATAAGAAGAATCGAGAATCAATGAAATTTAGACTGTTGCTGTTATTGCTTACTTGCCTCGTCAGTTTACCGCTGAGCGCAAATGTGACGGCGCTCTCCACAGCAAATATGCGTCAGGCATTAATTGATTTGCCGGATCGTAAGCTATCAGCAACAGATCAACAGGCCGCGCAACAAGCGTTAGAGCAAACCTTGGTGTGGTTAGAAGTTGTTGAGCGTACCGAGGAAGCACAGCAACAGCTTGAGAAGCAGCTGGCCGGCGCACCGCAGCAAATTGCCGAAGCGCAAAGTGCGCTGCAACGTTTACTGGCAGCGCCGCAACAAGATTTCAGTACTGAGCATGCCAAAACCTCTGTGACCCAGCTGGAAGCACTACTGGCTGAGCGTAATAGCCAACTGAGGGAGTTAAAAAAAGAACTGGGTGAAGCCAATGCGTTGATTGTCACTGCGCAAACTCGCCCAGAGCGCGCCCAAGCCGAAATCAGCAGTAATCAAAACCGTATTCAAGAAATTAATGCGCAATTAAAAACTGCGAAAGAAAGCAGTAAAGCTTTAAGCGCAGAAAGGACCAATGCCTTACAGGCGGAGTTGTTAGCCCTAGAAAGCAAAAGCAATTTACGCCGTGCAGAGTTAACCGGCAACAGCGTCTTGCAAGAGCTGGGAAGTAGTCGCCGCGATCTGTTATCGAAACAAGTCAGTTTATTAGAGCAGGAAATACTGGCTTTGCAGTCGCTCCTTAATCAACAGCGGCAAGCTGATTCAGAGCAAACCGTTGCCGAGCTTTCCTTAGAAGTCAGTAAAGCGGGCAGTGATAGCCTATTACTGCGCGAAAGCAGTTTGAATTTAAAACTCTCAGATTATTTTTTAACCATAACTGAACGACGCAATCAACTGACTCAGCGCAACTTAGTGGTGCGTCAGCAACTGGATAGTGTGCAGCAAACCGAGCAAGCCTTAGATGAGCAAATCAGTGTTCTGCAAGGCAGTTTATTATTAGCAAAAATTCTTTATGAGCAAAAACAAGCGTTACCGCAACTGAGTTTTGACCGTACTTTGGCAGATCAAATAGCCGATACGCGTTTATATCAATTTGAATTACGGCAATTGCGCGAAAGAATCAGTGATCCGGAAGATTATGTACAAAAAGCTCTAAAAGGTGCGGCTACTGGGGATGAACAGCTGGCGTTACGCAGCAGTTTAATTGACTTGGTACGCTCCCGTGCAGAACTGTTAGACCGTTTAAATCGCGAGCTGAATGCCTATTTGAGTGAATCAATCACTTTGCAGCTTAATCAAAAACAACTGCAGAATATGACGGATGCACTGCGCTTAACCCTTGATGAGCAGATGTTTTGGATTCCCAGCAATAAGCCTTTAGATTGGGACTGGATAAAAGCTGCGCCGGGGCGTTTGCAATATCAATTGAGCTCACAAAACTGGTTGGAGGATGCCAAACAGGTTGGGCAAGTGTTGCAACAGCGTGGTTGGTGGTTTATCCCTTTGCTGGCAGCCCTATTATTAACGGTTTGGAAGCGCCCTAAAACACTGCAAGCACTGCGCAACTTACATGCCGACATTGGCCATTACCGTAATGATCGGCAGCTGCACACTCCACGGGCGATACTGTTAAATCTGCTTTTGGCAGCCCCAGTGGCGCTGGTGCTGCTCAGTTTAGGGGTGATGTTGAGCTTTGCTGAGCAAGCACATATTCAAGAGTTTGGGCAGGCATTATTAGCCATGGCGCAGGTCTGGTTAGTGTTTTATAGCGCTTACCGAATTTTAGCGCCCAATGGTGTGGCGATCATGCATTTCCGTTGGCCCCGTGAGCAGGTGGCGTTTTTGCGGACACAAATCCGCGCTTTGGGTTTAATTGCCTTATTGCTCAGTGTGGTGGTCAGTATTGCCCAGGGTCAGCCCGCGGCGCTCAGTGAGGATGTGATTGGCCTGGTGCTGTTGATGGTCAGTTTGCTATTACTGGCTTGGTATATGGCACGCTTAATCTTGCATCGCTACAGTCCTGAAGTCACTTCGGTGCTGCGCCGCGCCATTGGCCTATTGGTGGTGTTGTTACCCTTAGTGTTTGTTGCTGCTTTAGTATCGGGCTATTACTACACAGCATTAAAGCTCAGTGCACGGTTGTTGGATACCCTCACTTTAATGTTGGTGTGGGTGTTGCTAGAGGCCATGTTGGTGAGGGGGTTGGCGTTAGCGGCCCGTCGTCTGGCTTGGCAGCGCATGCAAAATGCTCGGCAAAGCCAAAACAAAGAAGGCATGGAAAGTGAGACCGCTACTGTGGCCAGCGATGACATGCTATTGGATATTTCGCAAATCAATGCGCAATCCCTACGTTTAACCCGTTTGTTGTTATTGGGTGCGTTTTTTGTCAGCTTGTACTGGGTGTGGTCTGATTTGTTGTCTCTATTTGCTTATTTAGACAACATCACCCTGTATGAAAATGTCAGCAGTGCTGGCGCTGCGATGCCAATCAGTTTACGTGACGTGTTGGATGCCGGACTTATAGTTATCATCACTATTATGCTGGCGCGCAACTTGCCGGGCCTGTTGGAAGTGCTGTTTTTATCCCGCATGAAACTGGCGCAAGGCAGCGCCTATGCAACCACTACACTGCTGTCCTATACAATTTCTGCCACAGGTTTTGTGGCCACTTTGGCGGCTTTAGGGGTCAGTTGGGACAAGTTGCAATGGCTGGTGGCTGCTTTATCTGTGGGCTTAGGCTTTGGCTTGCAAGAAATCTTTGCCAACTTTGTCTCCGGGCTGATCATTTTGTTTGAGCGCCCAGTACGTATTGGTGATGTGGTGACCATTGGTAACTTGTCAGGTACGGTCAGTCGAATTCGCATCCGTGCAACCACCATTACTGATTTTGATCGCAAAGAAATTATTGTGCCCAATAAAGTTTTTGTTACCGACCAGCTGGTTAACTGGTCGCTGTCCGATACGGTGACCCGGGTTATCGTTAAAATTGGTGTGGCCTATGAAACAGACTTGGATTTAGCTCGCAAGTTAATGCTGCAAGCTGTGTTAGAAAATCCCCGAGTGATGCGTGACCCTGAGCCGGTAGTGCTATTTTTAGGTATCAGCACCAGCACTTTTGACCATGAGTTACGCTTCCATGTACGGGAACTGAGTGACCGTAACCCTTCCATTGATGAGGTGCTCAACCGCATTGTGTTAAGTTTCCGTGAGCATAAGATTGATATCGCCTTTAATCAGCTGGATATCACTATTAAAAACAGTGCCGGCTTGGAGCAACGACTGCATCAGACCCAGCAGTCACTGACCGACCAGTAAACAGCGCAGTTGCTGTGTGTCTTAGCCGCGCTGCAAACATATTTTGCACCATGTGATATGTGTTTGCGTTAAATCAATTTTTGCTTATTGGTGCTGTAACGTCCAACATAAACCCTGCCCATTAACGTATTAGCACCTCCAGCTTAAGGGTGATGCGGTGCAGGAGTGCCTAACTCATGAAAAGCCTCGATAATCTGACCTTTGATCCGCGCTTTGCTCGCTTAGGCAATGTGTTTTCTGCCCCTATAGAGCCCACTGCAGTGGCTGACGCGAAACTGGTGATTTGCAGTCCAGAAGCGTTAGCCCTGCTGGATTTACCCGCCAGCACTGTTGATGACCCGCGCTTTCTGCAGCTGGCCAGTGGTGGTTGGCATTGGCCAGAAATAACACCAAGAGCCATGGTTTATTCAGGCCACCAGTTTGGTGGCTATACACCGCGCTTAGGTGATGGTCGTGGTTTGCTGTTGGCGGAGGTGCTGAATAATGCCGGTGAACATTGGGATGTGCACTTAAAAGGCGCAGGGTTGACGCCGTTTTCCCGCACTGGTGATGGCCGCGCAGTGTTGCGCAGCAGTATCCGTGAGTTTTTGGCCAGTGAATATTTGCACGAGCTGGGCATTCCCACTTCACGGGCGCTATCGGTTACCGACTCCAGTACGGTGGTGTGGCGTGAACATCGAGAAACTGCGGCGATGTTGATTCGTTTGGCGCAAAGTCATATTCGTTTTGGTCATTTTGAATACTTCTATTACAACAAGCAGTATGCCGAGTTGGAGCAGTTGCATCAGCATGTACTGAACGATTTATATCCAGAATGTTTAAGTGCCGACGAACCCTTAGCCGCCTTATTAACGGAAGTGGTCAAGCGCACTGCAGAAACCATCGCCTTATGGCAAGTGTATGGCTTTTGCCATGGGGTGATGAACACCGACAATATGTCGATCTTGGGCATCACTTTTGATTTTGGACCCTATGGCTTTTTAGATGATTTTAAACAGGGGCATATTTGCAACCTGTCTGATCGCCATGGCCGCTATGCCTATGATCAACAGGTCAGCGTGGGGCATTGGAACCTCACTGCTTTTGCGGAAACTCTCACCCGTTATGTTGCCATTGAGCGTTTGCAAGAGATTCTTGATGGTTATGCTGGTATTCAACAGCAAGCCTACTTAACCGGCATGCGTGCCCGTTTAGGTTTACTTGGTGAACAGGCAGGTGATGCGCTATTGATCGATAAGTTGTTAGTGCAGCTGGATCACAGCGCGCTGGATTACACTTTGTTCTTTCGCAATCTCGGTGAGCAGACCATAGCAGAAGCCTTGCGCGCTATGCGCGATGAGTTTATTAACCAAGCCGCTTTTGATGAATGGTCTGCTGAGTTCATTGCCCGCACTGCTAACGACACTCGCAGCCAAGCACAACGGCGCACGGACATGCATGCAGTTAATCCTTTGTACATGCTGCGCAACTATTTAATCCAAGAGGTTATTGATGAAGCGGAAGACGGCAACTATGCCCCACTGCATAAGCTGTTTCAGGTGCTCAGTAACCCCTTTACCGAGCAAGACGGTTGCGAAACCTACGCAGAGCGCCCACCCCAGTGGGGTAAGCACCTCGCCTTGAGCTGTTCCTCTTAACCATTTGCCGTCTATTAATAAAGGATCCATGGTCATTTGTAGGTCGAGCTTTCAAGCTCGACAGCGCAATTGTGCAGTGGTCATTGTCGCTCATGAGTGGAT
>Ga0079226_10000988_pt1 | contig 21374 bp, 22 predicted proteins | sample Poulit2014_FD_76345 | JGI IMG/M metagenome (GOLD analysis project Ga0079226, IMG submission 76345) | Agricultural soil microbial communities from Georgia to study Nitrogen management - Poultry litter 2014 | ecosystem: Environmental > Terrestrial > Soil > Agricultural land | place: USA: Georgia... | reverse complement strand
CTCCCTTTTCCATTTGCTGTACAAAGTAGCGAAGGTTTTGCAAAAGGTGCTGTTCAAACGTTAAATGAAATCGGGGTTTCTTCTATTTGTTTCGGCAGTGAATCTGGTCATATCAAACAATTTATAAACAGCTTTCAATTGTTAAATGATCATAAAACAACTTACGAAACTGTTTTAAAGCAATCATTAGGTAATGGCTTTTCATTCCCTGCTGCCAGTGAAAAAGCATATCGAGCAATTGGTTTCAATGAAAATCATGTCGATTTAACGAAACCAAATAACATTCTTGGATTTAGTTACGTTCGAGAAATACTAGCTAATGAATTACCTATTCAACCGCTAACTATCGGACGCACTAAAAATGATTATCACGATACGACGATTAGCAATCAAATCGCTAGTGCAACGAGCATTCGTAAGTACTTACTAAGCGAACAGCCTTCAGAGAAATCGGGTGTTGAACGAGCGATTCCGTCTGAAACATTACACGAATTACAGGCTTATAAAAGTACGACAAATACATGGCATGAATGGGAACAATATTTTCCTTTACTGAACTACATCGTTTCTGTTACGTCAGTTGATGAACTTGCGCAAATAAATGGAATGGTCGAAGGTATTGAACATCGTATTAAAAAAACAGCACGAATAGCTACGTCGATGAATCAATGGATTGAACTCATCAAGACAAAGCGTTACACGTGGACACGTATCCAGAGAATATTTGTTTACCTTCTAACACGTACGACGAAAGATGAATTAAATACTTTTTTAAATAAAGCAAGTGTTCCTTATATAAGGGTTTTGGGACTTTCAAAAACAGGCCGTTCGTATGTAAATGTTAAAAAAGAAGCGTTAAACGTGCCTATTATCCATAATATGAGTCGTAGCCAGCCTAAGATTCTCTCACTTGAAGAAAGAGCTACAAACGCTTATTATAGTATCATTTCACCTGCTTCACGCGATAAAATGCTCCAACAAGAAAGAAGATTGCCTATTTTGATTGATGATTAATTTAAATAATGACTAAAAAAGAGTGACTTCTCGTACACAAACGTGTGCAGAAGTCCCTCAAATATAAAGTGTCATCAACAATCAAATATTTTACTCCTTCATTGCTCGTAAATACTGGACAGCTTCTTCAAACGTATCAACTGGCACTATTTCCATCTCTGAATTCAATGCTTCAGCAGTCGCTTTTGCCTCTTCATAATTAGAGCCTTCCGCACCGTTTTCGTTAGCTGCGAAAAAAACATCGCAACCTGCTTTATGTCCTGCAACTACTTTTTTATCTACACTACCGATACGCAAAACATTCCCGTCAAGATCAATTGAACCTGATCCGATAATATCTTTTCCTCTCGTTAAATCTTCTTCAATTAATTGGTTATACATTTCTAAAGCAAACATTAACCCCGCGCTCGGGCCTCCTATATTACCACTAGAAAATTTAACATCTGGATCCACTTCTACCTCTTGTTGTGTAATAAGCTGAATACCAATGCCTAATCTTTCTTCGTCATCAGAAAATGGTTGGAGAGTTATTTTTTCTTCTAAATGTTCATTCTCGCGCACAAACGCTACATTCACTTCATCATGAGCTTCTTGAGTGTTTACGTAGTCGATTAATGATTCAGAGTTACTTATCTCGTGATCATCAATTTTTATGATTTGATCCCCTGGCTGCAAGATTCCTTCTGCGGGCATATCGTCTAAAACAGCACTAACGAACACGCCTGACTCTATAATCTCAACGTGCTTTCCCGCCATTTCATAAGCTACGACTGTGGATGACTCCTGAGAATTCTCCATCATATGTAATTGTAAGAATGTGTAATCTTCATCACTAATATCGTCAGGCCTTACTTTTTCTGCTGGCAACACTTCATGATATGATAAAAGCTTGGCAGCTAAAAATGTTATCGGTGTTGCTCTCATACTACTCACTGTTACTAGATGCATATTTCCTTCACTTTCATAATGGTTATCGACGTTAACGATAGACGAAAGTTCATCAGCTGATCCCGGCTTATAGATGTAATAAGGAAGCTCATATAACGTAATAAAAACAGTTAAAGCGATAAGAATAATAAATACTAATAATTGCTTCATCGACAGTCTCATTCATAAACTCCTTTCTCCCAATAAGTTTATGATTACTTTGATACAAATTAATCGGCTCTTTCGAAGTGAAAAATCGGATCATTCATATGATTTAGGTCTTATCGTGTTTATATTTTTCAAGTAACGCTTTTTCAACAATTGGCGGAACTAAGTCACTTACATCGCCACTGAATTTTGCTACTTCCTTTACGACACTTGAACTAAGAAATGAATACTGATTATTCGTCATCATAAAGAATGTTTCAATCTCTTTATTTAGTTTCCGGTTCATAGACGTTATTTGCATTTCATATTCAAAGTCACTAACTGCTCTTAACCCCCGTAAAATAACGTCAGCATTTTTCGACTGTGCATAATCAATTAATAGCCCACCACTCGTATCAACGATCACATTCGGTAAATCTTTTGTAGATTCCTCAAGCAGGCGAACTCTTTCATCAATCGTAAATAATGAATGTTTAGATTCATTTTTAAAAACAGCAACGATAACTGTTTCAAATACTTTTGACCCCCGATAAATAATGTCTAAATGACCATTCGTTACTGGATCAAAACTTCCTGGGCAAATTGCTAGCTTTCCCACTGTGTAACACTCCTTACATTCTTTTTAATAAAACGAAATACTATGCTTTATATTGATAAATTGTAATCCCTATTGCTTTACTATAATTCGTTCGTTTAATAACTTGTAAATGTTCAATATCATTCGGTAGTTCTTCATTCCCGTCATGTTCACAATAAATAATCGCTTGATCATTTACTAACTGATGAGCTAGAAGTTGTTTAATGATTTTTATGTAATTACTCGATTGATACGGTGGGTCAACTAAAATTAAATCAAACGTTTCATGATTATCTTTTAAATGCTTCATACAACGAAATGCATCCATTTTCGTTACTGTTACATCTTCAATCTTTAACGCTTCTATATTATCTTTAATTGTTTGGACGGCTTTACCATTTTTATCGTTACAATGCCCACGAGTCATCCCCCTACTGAGCGCCTCAATACAAAGCGAGCCACTCCCTGCATATAAATCTAAACATGAGCCTCCTGAAAAGTAAGGACCTATCATATGGAACACTGCTTCTTTAATTTTATCAGATGTCGGTCGAGTGTTTTTCCCAGGGACAGCTTTTAATCTTCTCCCCTTGTACTCTCCTGATATGACACGCATATCTTCCCCTCACTTCATTATAAATAATTAAACTACTTATCTATAGTATCATAACAGCTCTTTTGAAAACAGAATAGATTCATACTTAAACGATTGCTCGACAAATAAAAAATCTGCAGATTCCTCTGCAGATTTATAGATAATTATTAAATCCCAACATTATAATCATACGGCTTCGTGTGAACAGGCATTTTCTTTTCATAATCTGTTCGAATAAATGGTTTATATGACGGCTCAACTTTTCTTACAAAAGGTAGTTTCTGTAATTTCTCTTCCACATTCTCTACCTCTGATTGATTAACATAAATAACAGCATATTTTCTACGTTTAGAAGCATAAATTAAATGTCCAAAACGTTTTAAATGTTTTATATTTCTTCTTCTTTGAAACCATACGATTAATCCTTGGCGATTTTCCCACATAGAACCACCCCTCTTTACATACTTTCATGATTAAGCACTACAGCTACAAGCGCCTCCAGATCCACAACCTCCAGCACATCCAGAGTCTGCCCAGGCGGCCCCGTCTTTCGGAACCATAATTTGTTCACTTGCACCTGCTGCAATATGCTCACTAATATCATCTAAAAGTTTTTGCAAGCTTCTTTCAGCAATTTTAAACGCTGATACTGTTGGATGCATATCCATTTTTCTTTTAGCAGATCGAACGTCCGTCATAATTTTATTATAGTCTGGATGATATCTCCCAAATCTTTGGACGTCCTCATAATGAGACTTTAAATCATTAAATCTTTGAATTAAATCTTGAGCCTCTTTATCTTGATTTAATTCATTACGTTTATATATATACTCTTGCATCGTTTCTGACTGCATAACAACCGAAACTAATCGTTCAGTTCGATCTAATATACGCACGTGTTCAAGAGTCGCAATCATAACATCAACCTCCAATTACTAGTTTACCATTAAATATGAATTATGAATATCTATTGACACGATTCTCACACAATTTATCTATGAAAACAAATATTAACAAAATGAATGACATACGTTTTTAAACGAACAAGTAAAAATAGGAAAGATTTTCATTTTTATTGCAACTTATGACAATTCATACTATTATAGTCATAGTTAGTATAAACTTGTGAGGTGTAAAAATGAGATTAGAAAATACAGGAATTGAAGATAGCGTCATTGATATTCAACCGTTAAGCATAATTATGGGAAACCATGCTTTCATCAAGGGTGAACAATGGGATTATGAAAGAGTTACTTATGATTATAAAATTTCTTCTAAAGAAAAAAATGTTCATTACTACATTCGCATCCAAGGATATGCACTTGAAGGTAACGTAGACAGTGGCAATGCTGTTTTAAAACTATTAACACCATTACTTGGAAAGCATTATTACCCACATGGCGTTGAGTATGGTGAAACAGAAGAGTTCCCAGAAAAGCTAGTAGAACGTGCGCATCAATTAGTCGTTAAAGTCAATGAAGACTTAAAAGGGATCAAAAAAGAGTAATAGCAGAATACATATGACTTTCTACACTAAAAAAGCCAACTAATCTGCAAGATAGATCTAGTTGGTTTTTTTAATACCCTTAACTCAATAAAAGACTTCAATGTACTAGAAAGGACGGTGCCATGAAGCATGATCAAATGGTTAAAGACATATAAATGGGAACTTATATTTTTAGTCATTGTGCTTCTTTCCCTTTACTTTATTTTACCAGTATCAATTCCACTCGTACTTGCACTCATTACCGCAATTGCTTTAAATCCTTTCGTCAACTATTTATATAGTAAAACTAAGTGGAACAGAAACATATCAGTCATTATCGTTTTCATTCTTTTTATATTAATTATTGGGTTTTCTGGAACCGTTTTAATTACAAAAGCGACAGCACAAATTATTTTGTTTGTCGAACAGATACCAGATCATTTCAACAATATATATCGTGTATATAAAGAAAAAGAACTCGAATTTAGACAATACACACAAAATTTACCACCAGAATTTTTCAGGCAAATCTCTAGCAGTATTGAAGATAACTTACTTTTATTAAATGAAACATTAAAGGAAAAGTTAACGCTAGAAAATATTGCACAAGTATTTACAAAAATACCTCAATATTTAATTAGCTTTATCGTTTACACAATTGCACTATTTCTTTTCATGCTTGATTTACCACTATTAAAGAAGAAAGTATATGACTTTTTTAAAGAAGAAACTGCTGAAAAAGTGTCCTTTATGGTAAATCGTTTAGCAGATGTTCTGCTCGGATTTATTAAAGCACAGTTTTTAGTGAGTATAATTATCTTCGTTATATCACTTATTTCTTTATTAATCATTACACCTGACGTAGCTATAATGATGTCATTAATTATTTGGATCATTGATTTAATACCAATTATTGGATCAATCATCATACTAGGCCCGTGGGCGCTATATATGTTTTCAATCGGAAATATATCCGTCGCAATCCAGCTAACAATACTTGCTATAGTTTTACTCGCTATTAGACGGATCATGGAACCAAAATTAATGGGACAACATATTGGCCTGTCCCCTTTAGCAACTTTAATAGCGATGTTTTTAGGTATAAAATTACTCGGAATTACAGGATTTATTCTCGGCCCACTACTAGTTATAGCTTTTACATCTGCTAAAGAAGCAGGCATAATAACTTTTGATGTTAAAATATAAAAAACCTGCTTTTAAAAGCAGGTTTTTGTTTAAACATTTATTTATTAGAAATCTTGTTGACTAAGACTCGCTCCTGGCTCACTCGGCAACGGATCAATTGCTAAACTTCGCTTACTAAACCAGTTAAAGAACACACGCCCGATCATCGTCCCGTATATGATTTGAATAAGTGTCTGCATAATAATACCGCCTGTTTGTTGATCTTCAACCGTACTTAGTGGTGAAAACATTTCCGCCCCAGATATCGTAGGCGCTAAACCATCTAAAACATCGGACGGTACACAAAGTGCCATTGCTTGCATCCAAACACCTTCAGAGCTATAAGCTTTAAACAATGGATCCCCTGCAAATATTATTAACGCACATGCTGGCGTAATTAATGCCCCATTTGCAAATATATAACCAATTTTTAATAATGGGTTTAATTTATCAAGTCGTTTAATTGGAACTACGACTGGCCACCACATGGCAAAAGCAGTGACTAAAATAACTAATGAAATTCCTGTGTGAGCCACTTGTGATGATTTAGAAAAATCAAAGATTGCTGGCATATGGAATAAAGAAAACAAACCATTAAATAATAACATTGCTACTAGTGGCATCGTAATAATTTTGAACACCGGTTTAATGACTGGTAAAGCAATAAACTTCTCCCACATCCAGTTAGGTATACCTTTAATAATTAAAATCGGGAAAATTAAATAAAATACTGCTAATTGTGCCATATGTGCTGAAAGCATAATATGTGACATTAAATCAATAGGTGACCCCTTAATAATATAGAGTAACATCATACCGACATAAAAATATATTTGTTGCCCACGTGTGACACGTGCTGCATTTGTAAATTTATGCCTATAAGGGCCGGTAACTAAAAAATATATTAAACTGAGAAACAAAACGAATAAGAAGAAATACGGACTCCATAATGCTCTAAAGCCGAATATTTGTATATTTAACCACATTGCGTTTATTCACTCCATTAATTTTGCTAATAGTACATTCATTATAACGTATTTATTAAGTGATTTCTTATAATTACAATTACAAAACGATGAGAAAAGTAAATATCTATAAAACATTCACTGTTTGTACATAAATAAAAAAGCAAACCAACATAATATGTTGATTTGCTTTTTTTAAAACAAATTATAATTTAAATTACCACCAGCTAATAACTCCTAAACCACCTAAAGTTAATAGAGCTGCCCAAACGCCACCATAAATAAGTGTCATTGGAATACCGTGCCCGTCTTCTTTTCCGTGCATAAAGTAATAAAATTGGAATGCTACTTGGATAATTGCCATAACAAGAAGAATTGGAATAATAAAGATCTTCTGCATAGCGCCTGTAGCAACTGCACCGAAAGCAACTAACGTAAACACAATCATTAACGCAAATGAAACAACTTGCATTTTCATTTCTTGCTTATTTTTTTGCTTTTCAAAATCAACTGCTTTATTTACATTCGTATTTTGTGTCATAGTTTATGTCACCTTCCCCATTAGGTACACTACTGTAAATACAAACACCCAAATAACATCAATGAAGTGCCAGTATAAACTGAATGTGTTGAATTTAGGTGCATTATATAAGTTGAGTCCACGCTTTGCGTTTCTTACCATCAACGTTATTAACCAACAAATACCGAATGTAACGTGTCCTCCGTGGAAACCTACAATCGCATAAAATGCTGATCCAAATGCTGATGAACGGAAAGTAAAGCCGTAATCAGTAATATAATGTGCGAATTCATAAACCTCACAAATTAGGAACCCTACTCCTAGTAATCCAGTAATTCCTAACCATAATTGCATTTTCTTAAAATCATGATTTCTCATATGATACATAGCATAAACACTCGTTAAAGAACTCGTTAATAACATCATCGTCATTAAGAAAACAAGTTCTAAACCGAACAGTTCATCTGATGATGGTCCGCCTGCTGTAGAATTTTTTAGTGCTAAATACGTACCAAATAATGCAGCAAAGAGAACTGTTTCACCACCTAAGAAAAACCATAACCCCATAAATTTGTTCTGACCCTCGAGAGTCGCCTTCCCAGGTTCGCTAGGCAACTCTTCAGGGAATAAGGCAGGATCATAACTCATTTATTCTGCCTCCTTTTTTAACGCTTCTTCAAGCTCTTCTTTTGGAATATAGTAACCGTGGTCGTCTTTCACTGAACGGACAATCATACATCCGATAGAGAACGCCATACCACCATATAATGCGATATACCATAACGAATTATCTACTTGATAAATAAATCCAAGTCCTGCAATAAAGAATCCTAATCCCATTAAGAATGGTAAGAATGAACTGTTAGGCATGTGAACATCATCTAGTGGTTCACCTGGTGCCATCTTGTCTCTACCTTCCATTTTTTCAATCCATAATGGATCTAATCCACGAACTAATGGTAACTGCTCGAAGTTATAGTATGGAGGTGGTGAAGATACTGCCCACTCTAACGTACGACCATCCCAAGGGTCTGCAGAAGCAACTTCTCCTTTGAAAGCTGTATAAACAACATTATATAAGAACACAATTGTTCCAGCCGTCATAAAGAATGCTCCAACTGTACTAATTAAGTTTCCTAAGTCAAGTCCTTGGTCTTCTAAGAATACCCAGTAACGACGTGGCATTCCCATTAAACCTAGGAAATGTTGAATAAAGAACGTTAAGTGGAATCCGATAAAGAATAACCAGAATGTAATCTTACCTAACGATTCATTTAAAATACGTCCAAACATTTTTGGCCACCAGTAGTGTAATCCACTAAAGATACCAAATACTGTACCACCGACAATAACGTAGTGGAAGTGAGCAATAACGAAGTACGTATCATGGAACTGATAGTCAGCAACTGATGAACCTAACATAACACCTGTCATTCCACCAATAGTGAATGTTGGGATAAATCCTAAAGCCCATAACATTGCTGAGTTAATCGTTACTTGACCGCCCCACATCGTTGCAAGCCAGTTAAAGATCTTAATACCTGTAGGAACAGCAATCGCCATCGTACCAACTGCGAAAATAGAGTTAGCAACTGGCCCTAATCCTACTGTAAACATGTGGTGAGCCCACACCATAAACCCTAAGAATGCAATAAGCATTGTAGCGAAAACCATCGCCGTATAACCGAAAAGACGTTTTCTTGAGAATGTAGCAAATACATCACTAAATAAACCGAATAACGGCAAGATTAAAATGTAAACTTCCGGGTGACCAAAAATCCAGAATAAGTGCTGGTAAATAATTGTGTTACCACCTAAAGCTACATCAAAGAATGCTGTATCAAACATACGATCAAACATTAATAAGAATAAGTTAATCGTTAATGCTGGGAATGCGAATAAAATTAAAATACTCGTAATAAATGTTGCCCATGAGAATAATGGCATACGCATATACGTCATACCAGGAGCTCTCATGTTAACAATTGTGGCAATAAAGTTAATTCCACCCATTAACGTTCCTGCCCCTGCAATTTGCAGACCAGCAATATAGAAGTCAACACCATGTCCTGGTGTATTTACTGCTAAAGATGCATATGAAGTCCATCCTGCATCTGGCGCTCCACCTAAGAACCAACTTAAGTTAAGTAAAATACCTCCGAACATGAATAACCAAAAGCCTAATGCGTTTAAGAATGGGAAAGATACGTCACGTGCACCAATTTGAAGTGGCATAGCAGCGTTCATTAACCCAAGTAATAAAGGCATCCCGGCTAAAAATATCATTGTCGTACCATGCATCGTAATCATTTCATTATATAAGCCTGCACTAATAAAGTCGTTTTCAGGCGTGATTAACTGAATACGAATTATTACAGCTTCTAATCCACCTAATAGGAAGAAGATTCCTCCACCTAAAAGATATAAAATACCAATTTTTTTGTGATCTACTGTTGTTAAAAAGTCCCACAACACGGCTCCAAAGCCTCGTTTTTCAGTAGCTGATAAACTCACAAATGATACCTCCCTTATCTTGATAAAAGTAATATTTCAAACGATAACGTAAAGGCTATTACTGATTTCCGACAGTGTCTACAGAAACACTAGACGGCTGTAACTGTAACAAGTATTCTGCAATTTTATCTGCTTCATCTTCAGATAACTCTGGATACATGCCAGTCATCTTGTTTCCTGGTTTGATTTCTTCAGGATCTAATAACCAATCAATTAAGTTTTCTTTTGTTGGAAGTAGAACTCCCGCAAATCTTGAACGATCTCCGAAGCTCGTTAAGTCCGGACCAATTGGTACTTGGTCAGCTACGTAATCTTCTGAATCAATCGCATGACAGCTCATACAATTGTTTGCTTCAAATAATTCTTTACCTTCTTGTGCTACTGCACTTTCAGGCTCTTCGTCTGCTGTTACAGACTTCATATCGTCAACCCACTGTTCGTAATCTTCTTCACTTACTACAACTACTTTAAAGTCCATGAGTGAGTGAGAAGGTCCACAAAGCTCAGCACATTTTCCGAAGAATACTCCTTCTTCATATGCTTCTAAGAACATTGTGTTTACGTTCTCAGGGTTAGCATCCAATTTCCCAGAAATACTCGGCACCCAGAATGAGTGGAGAACGTCTGATGCTTTTAAATGTACATACACTTTAGTATCTACTGGAATATACATGTCTTGACTCGTATGAAGCTCTTCAGTTTCATACTCGAAATGCCACCAGTACTGGCTACCTGTAACATTAATATTAATATGATCAGGCGCATCTGAAGCATCTGCTAAATCGAAAGTTGCAATAACTGTTGGAACAGCCATAATTACAACTAAAATAATTGGGATGATCGTCCAAACTGTTTCAAGTGTCTTACTTCCTTCTACTTGAACAGGTATGATATCGTCGTCACCCTTCTTCTTACGGTACTTAACAATTACAAATATAAACACAATAATTACTGCTAAAAATACGAATGTCATAACAATAGTTGTTAATAGTATTAAAAACATGGAAGAATCTGCACCGTATCCCTTTGGTACGAGAGCTGTTAAATTCTCTCTTCCACATCCTGACATTAGTAATGCAAGTGAGCCTAATAAAAATACAGCTCTAAACTTACTAAACCAGCTTTTCATGTATGCATACCTCTCTTTCTCTTGGTTTGTTCCTTATATCTATTAAATGCTTTACGTAAGGACTACTTTAATTATAGTACATCAATTTTGCCAAAGCTAATCATAAACCTATTAAATAGAATGATTTGGTTAATTTATTGTTTGATAATATAGCTGAATATGTAGTTAGTTGCTGAATAAAAATACTTCTGTTTGTAGACATCAAAACGTACATATAGCGTATTACTTCTCAATTCATACACTACATTTCAATCATGAAATAATGATAATTACTCGTTTTAGGGCTCCCCCTTTCATATGTTTTAATGAACATCTTACCATATTAACTTCAGCTTAAAATGATAATATTAAATCATCACATTAAATTTCTTGGCAAAACTCTCTTACACTATATTTAGCAAATAATATTAAACATTGCAAGGCTTTTCCCTTTAAACACAGTGAAAACGATTTAATTCTTACAAACATATAACAACTTTATGACTTTTTGTTTTTCCAACGTATTTTTATTGCTTTATGGTATGAAATAACATTACAATTATTATATCGTCTAAACAGTAAACAAACAATCACTAAATTTAGTTTAAGACATACTTTATCAACAGAAGTGAGGAAAAAATGAATGATTAGAACTTTAAAATCTCTCTCAGTCGTTTCTACTATAGGAATGCTATTTATTTTAATCGGCGGTGCTCTCGTTACTAAGACAGATTCAGGAGCTGGGTGTGGGGATAGTTGGCCACTTTGTCACGGACAAATTTTGCCGACAAATATTACACCAGAATTAGTCATTGAGCTTAGTCACCGACTCGTTTCAACTGTTATCGGAGTAACTGTATTACTACTAGGGGTACTTGCTTGGCGATATATTGGTCATATTCGAGAAGCTAAATTTTTATCCTTTCTTTCTATCTTCTTCTTAGTATTACAAGGATTAATAGGAGCAGCAGCAGTTAAATGGGGACAGTCTGACTTTGTTCTAGCAGCACACTTCGGTATTTCACTAATTTCTTTTGCTGCAGTTTTCTTATTAACGTTACTCATTTTTGAAGTCGATCAAAAGTTTGATACGAATGAATTGTACATTAAGAAGAACCACCGGATTGAATTATATTTATTAACAATATACACAATAATTGTCGTTTATACAGGAGCATTAGTAAGACATATAAATGCGAATCTAGTCTGTAAAGATTGGCCGTTTTGTAATAATGCAGCTCCTTTCGCTTTTTCAGATTACTCTTTCGTCCAATGGGTACAAATGGGTCATCGATTAAGCGCAGCGATTCTGTTTATATGGACCGCACTCTTTTTCTTTAAAATTATTAAACATTATCGAGCAAACAAAGTAATGGTATGGGGATGGGCGATTACATTCATACTCATTACATTACAAGTGCTATTCGGTGCGTTAATCATATTCTCATTACTTAACTTAGGAATTGCTTTACTACACGCTTTATTCATTACGTGCTACTTTGGAATGCTTAGCTATTTCTTATTACTCAGTTCACGAAGTGCAAAAAAAGAAACGTCAGATCTTTCTTTAACGAGTACAGCTATTCATTTACAAAAGTAATATGTGGCGTGACACGATTATATACAGTGTCACGCAATTTTTTTATCCATTTATGAAACCGCTTTATTGATTCATGCACGAGTGATTGTTAAAATAAAATTAAGCCTTTTATTTTATATTGAATATGCCATATTAAGGAGGGACGCTACATGTTGCAGTTAACAGACACTGCTTTAAAGAAAGTTACACGAGATTTTGAAAAAGAACCAGAAATGCCATTTGCTCGTATTTTTGTTAGTCCTGGATGATGCTCTTCAGCACTAGTAAGAGTGACTCTGGATGAGATCACTAAAGAGGATGACGTTGTCGTTGAAGCTGATGGATTTAAGTTTCTAATAAATAAAAACCAACAATCACTTTTCGAAGATAATGCTTTAGATTTCCTTGAAAGTTACTTCGGTATGGGTGACTTTTTATTAAAGCCACTAAACAATGAATGAACATTTTTAAGTCTATTTACAATGAAATCTTATATTTGGTGGTGTAGATAATGTTGGAAGTGACAAAAGAAACGATTGATAAAGTTTATCGAGATTATCATCCAACGAAAGATCAACAGTATGTTCGAGTAATTGTTGGTCCAGGATGAAGTGTTCCTTCTGTATTTTTGGCTCTGGAAGAGTCATTAAATGATGATGATATCATTGAAGAAGTAGGTCAGATCAATTTTGTTATGCGAAATCATCTGTCACCTATTTTTGAATGGTTCACACTAGATTACAAAGATGGATTTATGGGTGCTGGTGATTTTTTACTCATAGAAAAATAAAAATGTGCTCGTTCAATCAATAATGATTGTTCCGAGCACATTTTTTATGCACATTGTTTATTCAAATTCGATAAGTAAGTCATTAACAGAAATTGCTCCGCCATCTTTAACGAATATTTCTTTAATAACACCTGAGAATGGAGCTTGTACAGTTGTTTCCATCTTCATTGCCTCAGTAATTAACAAGTAATCTCCTTGTTTTACTTTTTCTCCTTTTTCACAGAGTACTTTAACGACAGTTCCTGGCATAGTTGCACCAATATGTTTGTCATTATTATTATCTGCTTTAGGAATCGCAATAACATCTGATTCAACGTCTTTGTCCTTAATGACAATTTCACGTGACTGACCATTAAGTTCAAAGTATAAGATTCTCGTACCGTCCGAACGTGCACCCGAAATTGACTCAAGCTTAATAATAAGCGTCTTACCTTTTTCAATTTCTACTTCTTTCGTTTCACCTAGTTTCATTCCGTAAAAGAATGTCGGCGTATCCAGCACTGAAACGTTCCCGAACTCTTCATGGAATGTATTGTAATCAGTAAATACTTGTGGGTACAACGTATAAGCGATAACGTCTAATTCTGAAACTTCGCGATCAAAGTCTTTTTCAAGTTTTGCTTTCACTTCTGCAAAATCAATCGGATCTAAATGCTTACCTGGGCGATCTGTAATCGCTTCTCTTCCTTTTAAAATTACTTTTTGTAATTTCTCTGGGAATCCTTTGTATGGCTGACCGATAAATCCTTGGGCAAATTCAATAACTGAAGCTGGGAAGTCAATTGTTTCTCCCTTTTCATAAATATCTTCTTCTGTTAAATCGTTTTGTACCATAAATAATGCCATATCACCGACAATTTTAGATGAAGGTGTTACTTTTACGATATCACCAAACATGTAGTTTACCGTACGGAACATTTCTTTTACTTCGTCCCAACGTTCTTCTAAACCAACAGCTTTTGCTTGTTGTTGTAAGTTACTATATTGTCCACCCGGCATTTCATGGAAGTACACTTCAGAGTGAGGCGCTTTTAAGCCACTCTCAAAGTCTGTGTAATACTCGCGTACACCTTCCCAATAACCAGATAATTTTTCATAATTTTCAATATCCATGCGTGGTTGCTTACCAGTGCCATCAAGTGCATGGTAAAGAGCTTGTGCACTCGGCTGTGATGTTGAACCTGACATTGGGCCTGCAGCAACATCTACAACGTCTACACCTGCATCAATCGCGCGAGCATAGAGGTGAGCACCATTTCCACTCGTATCATGTGTGTGTAAATGAATGGGAATATTAATATCTTCTTTTAACGTACTTACTAATTGGTAAGCAGCCTCTGGCTTAAGTAGTCCCGCCATGTCTTTAATACCTAAAATGTGAGCACCTGAGTTTTCCAACTCTTTCGCTAAGTTTAAGTAATAGTTTAAATCATATTTCGTTTGGTTAGGATCTAACACGTTACCTGTATAGCAAATAGCCGCTTCAGCAATCTTATTGTTATCTCTAACTGATTGAATAGCTGGGCGCATTCCTTCTAACCAGTTCAAACTATCGAACACTCTGAAGACGTCAATGCCTTTTTCCGCACTTGCTTGAACAAACTCATCGACAACATTGTCCGGATAGTTCTTGTATCCAACAGCATTACTCGCACGTAGCAACATTTGGAATAACACATTTGGCATTGCTTCTCTTAATAACTCAAGTCTTTGCCACGGATCTTCATGTAAGAAACGATAAGCAACGTCAAATGTCGCTCCTCCCCACATCTCGACAGAGAATAGATCTGGTAATAAATGAGCCGTCGGTTCAGCAATTTTTAATAAATCATTCGTACGTACGCGCGTCGCTAAAATTGATTGATGCGCATCACGGAATGTCGTGTCAGTTAATAAAACGTCTTCTTGTTCTTTTAACCATTTCACAACACCTTCTGGACCTTGCTCATCTAAAATTTGCTTCGTACCTCGTAATTTTTCAGATTTTTCTTCAAATCCTGGAATCGCTGGCTCTAAAAACGCCGGTTTCGTTCTCTTCGTTAAACCTTCAAACCCATTAACCGTAGTTTCCCCAATGTACGTTAATAACTTAGTCGCACGGTCAAGTTGTTTAGGGAAATCAAAGAGCTCTGGTGATTCATCGATAAATTTCGTACTGTATTCCCCTGTTAAAAAGTCAGGGTGGCTAACGACATTCATAACGAATGGAATGTTCGTCTTAATTCCTCTTATTCTAAACTCTTTTAAGTTTCTAACCATTTTCTGAGCCGCTTGTTCAAACGTTAATGCCCATGTTGATACTTTTACTAATAACGAGTCATAGTGTGGTGAAATGATAGATCCTTGATAACCGTTTCCAGCGTCAAGCCTAACACCAAATCCACCACCCGAACGATATACCATAATTCTACCTGTATCAGGCATAAAGTCGTTTGCTGGGTCTTCTGTCGTTACACGTGATTGAATCGCATAACCATTCACTTTAATATCTTCTTGCTTCGGTACACCAACATATGAATCAAACATGTCGCGACCTTCAGCAATTTTAATTTGTGAATGAACAATATCAATACCTGTGACCATTTCAGTAATTGTGTGCTCTACTTGTACTCTAGGGTTTACTTCAATAAAGTAAAAGCCTTCATCTGTTAGTAAGAATTCAACAGTTCCTGCGTTAACGTATCCTACTTCTTTCATTAACTGAACAGCTGCTTCACACATTTCTAGCCTTTTCTCTTCTGATACAGCTACACTCGGAGCAATTTCAACTACTTTTTGATGGCGTCGTTGTACTGAACAATCTCGATCATATAAATGAACAACATTTCCGTTGTGATCTCCTAAGATTTGGATTTCAATATGTTTAGGATTTTGAATAAGCTTCTCTACGTATACTTCATCGTCACCAAAAGCTGCTTTTGCTTCCGACTTACAACGATCGTAAGCTTCTTCTACATCTTCTGACTTTTCAACAATTCTCATTCCACGTCCTCCACCACCGAGAGACGCTTTCACGATAATAGGGTATCCGTGCTCTTCACCGAATTGTTTAACTTCATCAACTGATTCAACAGGTCCATCAGAACCTGGGATAATTGGTAATCCTGCTTTTACTGCTTGAGTTCTTGCCTTCACTTTATCTCCAAAAATATCGAGTAAATGACTTCCAGGTCCAATAAAGATTATTCCTTCTTCTTCACATCGTCTAGCGAAATGAATGTTTTCTGATAAAAATCCATACCCAGGATGAATCGCATCAACATCTGTACTTTTAGCTAACTCAATAATTCCTTCAATATCAAGATAAGCATCAATAGGGCTCTTGTCCTCCCCTACTAAATATGCTTCGTCTGCTTTATAACGATGATATGAATTCATGTCTTCCTTTGAGTAAATCGCAACTGTCGTAATATCTAACTCTGTACATGCACGAAAAACACGTATTGCAATTTCACCACGGTTTGCTACTAAGATTTTGTTAATTTTGTTTAGCTTTGCCTTTGCCATCTTCTTCCTCCTCTATTCTGAACACTACTAATCTTTTTTACATTTTTTGGCTTCGGTGATTGGACAGGGTGATTTTCATCAACCTGCTTCACTGATTTTGCTATATTATTTAAAATCCCCATTGAGATTAATAACACTAATAATGATGAACCACCATAACTAATGAATGGCAGTGTTACACCCGTAATGGGAAGTATTCCACTAATTGCACCTAAATTAATAAATGACTGAATGCCTACCATTGAAGCAATTCCTAACGCTAATAAAGCGCCAAAACTATCTTTACATTTCCTTGAAATAAATAAACCTCTTAAAACAATCGTAGCTAATAAACCAATAACAATAATAACACCAATTAAACCTAGTTCTTCAGCAATAATAGACATTATAAAGTCTGTATGGGCTCCCCATAAATAACCTAATTTTTGAATACTTTGCCCCAACCCTTCACCTGTAAAACCACCAACACCTATCGCAATATACGATTGAATTAAATGGTAGCCTCCTGCTTCAGGTGCTGCGAATGGTTGATAAGCTCCAGTTATTCGCGCAATTCTCGTTTCAGTAATAAACGACGGTAAAAGGAAAATCAAAAATACTACCCCTACAGATAACAAGGCAAACATATGTTTAAACCGTACACCCGAACAAATGATGATAGTTAGCGTAATTAAAAATATGATTGACGCCGTCCCAATATCAGGTTGTTTAATAATGAGTCCTAATATAATAGCCATAAGAACTAACGGAGGCAGAACTCCGCGACCAAACTCATTAATATACGCTTGCTTTTTTGAATATGCAGAAGCCAAGTATAAAATAAGGCTTAACTTCACAAATTCTGATGGCTGAATACTAAAACCTGCAATGACGAGCGACCGCGCAGCATTGTTAGCTTCATAACCGAAGAATAGTACGAGTACTAATAAAGCAACACTTATAAGTACAATAAGTTTTATGTATTTTTGATAAAGCTGATAAGGTATGATGCTACATATAACAAACCCGATCATTCCTAATCCAAACCACTGAATTTGCTTAAATAAATAATATGTACTATCTAAGCCTGAAACAACTGCAGTCACCATACTTGCACTATACACCATCACTATTCCAAACACTGACAACAATATAGGAGTTATCATTAATGTATAATCGTAGTTTTTTAATTTGTTTAACACTGCACAGTTCACTCCAAATCTTTGAGAGTTGACAGTAATGACGTATGTGTAATAGATAATAACGATTAACAGTGTATCATATTACCGTAAATAGTATAACACATTACAGCCAGTTTTTAAGTATTTTTTTACAAAGGTTTTCATTTTTTAAACAATTTAGTTATCTTACGAACATTATTTTTTTATAAAAATAAAGAAAACCCGCCACTCGGCGAGTCTTTATGGATAGTAAAAGCAATTTAAAACAAAGACTTGACTCTTAATAGCTGCACCTTTATTTACTCATGCTTAAATAACCTTTGACCCGAAAAATTGTGTAAAAAAACCTTGCCATAGAAAACCATGATGGCAAAGTTAAATGAGAAATCACTCAAGACGGTTTATCGATCAATGAAAAACTACGAAGAACTTTGAGCGCTTTCATGTAGAACATTCAGTTGTCTCTCTAAGTTTTCAATTAGTTCTTTTCCTTCACTTTCGCTGACTAAATCCAACCGAATAGCAAAATCTATTTCTCTAGAAAGTCCAAACATATGCGTATCTAAAACTTCTTCATATAAAGGACATTGCGGCATCGTTAAATTTTCTATTTGAACTTCGATTAAACGTAAAATTTTATCAGCATCAGCCTTAAGAAGGGCATAGGCTTTTTCACGGTGATCGATCGTTATCTCTGGCATCACTTTTATCCCCTCCACAAAAAGACCATCTTTCATGCTATTTTATCGTTATAAATTAAAAAAAGCAAATAAATACTTCATACAATTTCACCAATTACAATAATATATCGCATGATTTAAAAATGACAAATAAAAACGTGCTGAAAAACATCTGTTAGAGTTTTCAGCACGCTTAATTTTATTCTTTAGATTTCACTTCATTATAATACTGAACACCATACTGAGAGCCTTCTGAAACCATCTCTGCATTCGCCATATGTTCTGCATCTCGTAATCCTTGTTGACCAGGAATGCCTACATCATCTATTTCAGAACGTTTTTCATGACAATAGCCATTAATTTTCTTTATGATGTTCGGACAATTTAGTGCCAACATGGCTAAACCTGCCCCAACAAAGAGTAATCCTGCAATATTAAATGTTGATGTTCTCACCATCGTACATGCACCCTTTCTTTGTCGTTAATCACTTATTCCCTCTCTCACATAAACAAAACGTCTGAATAAATACCTTTTTATTTTCACATATGATACGATGAAGTCAAAAGCTCCGAGGTGATATTATGCAAACGAAATGTACTTTATGTGAACATACAGAAACAATCGACAAACATTCTTTCAAAGCAAAAAGGCTAAGAAATAAGCGGATAAGCTTGTATTTATGTGATGCGTGCGATGAACGAATTACAAAACGAACGAATGAACGAATAGAAACAGGTAACTTCAAGCTGTTTAAATGTAAAAACAACAAAAGTATTTTACAATAACTACCGCGATTGACGTTCTAAATGAAGTCTAAAACGATAAATACCGAGAATAATACAAATAACGACGAGACTTTCGACAATTGGTAATTTTAAAACGGCAAATAAGGTCGTAATAAACGTTCCAATAAATAGTAAAACATAAACGAAAAATGATTTTAATAATGAAAGTTCTCGTGCGAAACCAAGTTTATAAGCTATAACTGATAAAATGAAAATTAAAATAAAGAAATACCAAAATATATTTTTCGTACCAAAATAATGTAACATTAAGTCAAACACTAAACTGCCCATAATAATCCTCCAATTTGTTTGTTACAAACACACTTAACATGATACTAAAACTTCTTTCATATGACTAGTTTAATCTATATTTGTCTAGCTTTTGTAAAATATGACTAAACGTTAAAAAGTGATTCGTTATCGAATCACTTTTTTCCTTTTTTAATATAATCATTAATCAGTTTATTTAAAAGCGATGGGTTACAAGTAACGATCATATTTCTCGTTAATAAATTAACTGCTTCACCTACGTTATTCGCTGTCCTACCACCAACTTCATTTACAATAATCATGCCAGCTGCAATATCCCAAGGTGCTAACCTCATAGCAATATACCCATCTATAACTCCTTCTGCCACATACGCAAACTCTAAAGCTGCCGAACCATATGTTCTGTTTCCGCGAATATCTTTAACGAGTTGTTGCATAACCTTTTCATTAATAAATGAATTTTCACAAAGCCAACGATGATTCATAGCTATTATCGACTCATTTAACGTAACACTCTCATCTAACATCGGTAGCTGTACACCATTTTTAAAAGCCCCTTCACCGCGGATTGCGTCATACAAGTCATCACGCATGACATCATAAATAAGTCCTATTTCACCAATACCTTCATGATAAATTCCTATAGAAATAGCAAAGTTTCTTTTTTGGTGTACATAGTTCATCGTGCCGTCTATCGGATCAATAATCCATACCGTACCCTCTAATGAAATAATCTCATCGCCATAGCCTTCTTCACCAAATATAAAATGTTCAGAATATTTGTCTTTAATTTTGTTCACGAAAAATCGTTCAATTGCTTTATCCATTTCCGTTACTAAGTCATTTGGATTTGATTTTGTATCTATTGTCATTGGAGCATCTAAATTTTCTTTAATATATGCGCCTGCTTCATATATCCAACGTTTTGCTGTTTCATATATATCATCTCGTAAGCTTTCTTTCATATTAGATTCCCCTTTATTAAAAACAATCATACACTAACTGTTCTCAGCCAAATTTCTACTTTTGTTCAGTTCATGCATTCCTTTACTCGCATCTAACTATTGTTGTATTGATTAAATAAGTTAACACATTTCACAGAAAATGTCATCGCTCGTATTTATAATTATACATTAATATACGAAGAAAAATGCCGATTAAATTTATCGACATTTTGCCTTTATTCATGTAATTGGTCTGTACAAATAAGAAATTTACGTCGCAACGTTTCCAATCGACCTTTCGTTTTCGCCATCTGCACTTCATCATCTACTTGCATAAAGTCGTATAATCGAGCGAGTTCATAATCGATTTCAAGGAGAATCTTCTCTTTCTCTCGCCTTATTTCTTCTTTTTGAACGATTTCCAAAACATCTCTCATGAATAATACACCTTCCTCTTTGGAAACTTTCTAATAGATTCTTATGACTTTATAGTTGATCATCTTTACAATTTAGTGAAAGTTTTTATTGCACTAACTACATACTTTATTCCCTCTTTCATATGAATTAATCAATATTTAATAATCCTCTCTTATCAAGCT
>Ga0079226_10000987_pt1 | contig 21376 bp, 25 predicted proteins | sample Poulit2014_FD_76345 | JGI IMG/M metagenome (GOLD analysis project Ga0079226, IMG submission 76345) | Agricultural soil microbial communities from Georgia to study Nitrogen management - Poultry litter 2014 | ecosystem: Environmental > Terrestrial > Soil > Agricultural land | place: USA: Georgia... | reverse complement strand
TTCAAGATTTTGTTTGTACAACAACGCCCAATATGTAAAATGTATTTGACAATTTATTTGATGAATAATATAATTAAAAATGTAAAACATGTTTGACAAAAAAGTGAGCAGAAAGGGCATCTTATGATAAATCGTATTAGGGAATTACGTAAAAAAAAGAAAATGTCGCAAGAGCTTCTTGCGAACAAATGTGATGTTTCTAGACAAACAATCAATGCCATTGAAAATAACAAGTATGATCCAAGTCTTGTTCTTGCGTTTAAAATCGCATCTACTTTAAACATAACAGTAGATGAGCTGTTTCAATTTCAGTTAGAAGAAAAAAGTCAGGAGGAAACCTAATGAAAAATAAAAAACTAAAAGTCTTTGGTGGTATTTTATTAAGTTTTGTTACACTTTTCTTTTTAGGACTGTATGTCGTAGATTTCTTAAATGATAGTGAAGGTCAGACAACTGATATGCTGATATGGGTTGTTATTATTTTAACATTCTTCAATTCAGCAACATGGGGCAATGATTCAAAAGCTCAAAAAGATGAAATGGGACAACAAATTAAGAATAAAAGCGGAAAGATAAGCTACTATATCTTAACAGTTTTTCTTTTTGTTCTTTGGTTTGTATATGGTCGAATAAATGAGTCTGATTTAGGTAGTATCTTTTTACTTTCTGCATTTTGTATCGGAGTTATCATGTTTCCAATCATTCAATTTATTGTTTCCAGAAGATTTATGAAAGATTAATTTTCGTTAAGACACAGATAGACCGAGGGAGTTGACGTACCACAACTCCCTATTCAACTTTCAGCCTATTGCTTTAAGAAAAGTGTAGCTTTGGGAAAAGTTTGATTATCTTCTACTATCTGTTGTTCCATTAAATGGCCCATTTCCGCAAGATAAGACACCTATCCTTATTCCAGATAAGCGCCCGTTTTCAGAAGCTAAAACTCTTTTGAACTCCATATAATTAGCAGGTGATAGGATATTTAAAATAACGTGGCATGATTGGCTCGTCAGGAGGATGTTCGCCAAATCACCGACAAGCCAAATCGGATTTTGATAATTTTTATAAGCCATTATGATGCCTTCCTTTGCAATATCCAACCCAATTCCAGTGGTTGCCCATTCCCCGCCCAATCAAACAGTTATATATACTTCTGTACTTGCTGCATTAACTCTTTAATATTAAGGTCTGGTCTTCGATTGAATAGATTCGATCAGCCACACGATTAATAAATGTCCTATCATGTGAAACAAGCAGGACTGTCCCTTCATAGCCTTTCAAAAAACGTTCCAATGCTTCAATACAAAAAACATCCAAAAAATTGGTCGGTTCATCCAGGACGAGCACATTGTATCTGCCTAAAAACAACTGACAAAGTATTAAACGAATAGCTTCTCCACCACTTAAATCACGGACATTCTTTTTTATATCATTTCCATTGAAACCCATCGCACTAAGAGCAGCCCGAATTTTACTTTCATTGTAATCGCTCCGATTCTTCATATAAACAATTACAGTCTCATCACTTTCAAACTGATAATCCATTTGTCCATAAGAACCAATGACAGCTTTTGGTGAAATCGTAATCCCCTTGCCACACTTCAAGATATGGTGAAGCAGTGTCGTTTTCCCAGAACCATTTTTGCCTGTAATGGCAATGGTTTCACCCAAAGGGAATTGAAAACTTGATTCTTTGAGCAGGGTTTTATTACCTGCCCTCAGGGTTAAACGGTCGGCCATAATCGGAAATTTATTATGCAATTTCAGCGTGTTTGACTGGTGAAAGCGGATCATTTGCTCTTCTTTTGGAGCCTCTGCTTCTTCTAATTGCTCCAATCTATGTTCTATTGCTTTTGCTGCCCTTTGTACCGATTTTTGACTAGAGCCTTTCTCTTTTGTCGCAAACATCGTATTCGGTTTTGCTTTAGCTTCTTTTTTGGACATCTGCCCACTTGCCTGATTAATTTTATCAGCCTTCTTCATCTTTTTCTCGGCTGCTTTCATCAGACGTGATTTTTCTTTCACATACTTTTCATACGCTTCTTGCTGCTGTCTTTTCTCCAGTTTCTTTTGTTCTACGTAATCCGAATAGTTCCCTGTATATTCCGTTACGCACCCATCTTCCACTTCCCATATTTTCGTCACCAACTGATCCAATACATGCCTATCATGGCTAACAAGTATAAGCGCACCATAATAATATCTTAATTCATCAATAAAAAATTTAATGCCCTCTTCGTCTAAATGCGTTGTTGGCTCGTCAATCAGCAAGCCTTCATGGTAGCTGGAAAATATTTGTGCCAACTTCATCCTTGTCAATTCACCGCCACTAAAATGTTCAATATCTGTTTGCGGTATCGATAATTTCCCCATTAATTCAAAATCGATTTCCTTATCATCCGGTGATGTTAATTGATCAAAGTATGCAAAATCTGCAAAGCGTTTGACATCACCTTTCCCGGGCTTGACTTGACCATCTATCAACTTCAGCAGCGTGCTCTTCCCTGCACCATTCCTGCCGACAACACCAATACGGTCAAACTGATGTACAGCAAGCCGCGGGATTTTTAACACAACTCGATCTAAATATGAAACTTCTATGTTTTCGAATTCGATGGATAATTCTTCCATGTTTCCCTGCCTCCAATTAATTAAAAAATCACAAGCATCTGCTTGTGATTCAGAGTAAAGGGATAGAAGGCATTATTATTCGATTATGGTTAGAAGTCTCCTACAAATAAATCTGTTTTGCTTAGGGCCATTTAGACAAATAAAGAATGGACAGACTAAACCGCCTTTTTGTCCATTCCACTATCACTACATTATTTACCAATTCATCTTTCTAATATGAAATGAAGATGATTATTAAAAAAGGACAGACTACTCCCGTTTACTCTGTATTCACAAACAGAGCCTTTGAACGTATTCAGTTACCGGTTCAAAGTTGGGAAACGGAGTCTCATTGCGTGTGTCATTTTTTAATAATCCTCCTCAAAACGACTCAGTGATATGTCTCAAATTATAACTGGCATGCCGCTAAAAGTCAAAACCATGTTGGATCCTCTTCCATTATCTTGGCAGTATATGCAATATTTACGTTATCTTTATTAGGGAGAAGCGCGCGCTAACTTAAGATTATTCTAGCAAAAACTATAATCAATGCACTGAATGATTATTTGCAAATTTTATAAGCTTCTTTGTGGAATCCAAATAAGAAGTAGTCCAAATCCAAGTATAGTTAATCCCAAAGGCCAATATAAGTTGTAAAAGGTTCCATAAGAGAATTGACACAAAATAATGATTATATTTTCTTTTTAAAAGAAGTTAAAGATAGGCGCTCCGTTATTCTTGTTTCTTCTGTCTTTAAAAATCCATTTTTCAAATAGAAGGCTGCTGCTGGTGCATTTTTGGTTCCAGTTGACACTACTATTGCTTCAAAGTTTTCCATTTGAACCTCAATAAAATTTAATAACCTCTGAGCAATTCCTTTTCTGAAATGCTTAGGATGCACCATTAGCCGATGAACATCGATTATCCTATCGTTTGTTTTTATGGAAATAACTCCGCATAACGCTTTATTTAAGTAATAGCCGAAGAAAGTCTCTCCACATTGTTGTAACGACTGAACCGTGTCCTTTAATGGCGGTATATCATAAAAGTCAATTATATCTGCTTCCACCTTGTATGAAAGTACTTGAATGTTTAATACTTCTTTTGAAACCTCGGGATTAGTTATATCTATCTTTTTAATCAAAGCTATTCCCCATTTACTAAAAGAGTTTGTTAAACAATCTGGCCCTAGAAAACAGTAATGATGGACTTCTTATTCCGCGAATGCGCACGTTTTGATATATATCCAATTGAGAAGGGCTGAACTCCAGACGATAAAGGCACAAAACATACTGAATGATTTGTATGGCTTCTTCCACCATTCCACTATTATTTTTTTTACGCCTTTTAATAAAAGCAATATATTATCCACAGTAGAAAGAAAGCTAACTTTTCCAGCTTATAACGAATGTTTTCTTCCTGTCTTTTTTCCATGACTTTGATTGTAACAAATATATCTGAATTAATCATACATGGAAGCCACTATCCCCTGGGTGTGATTATAAAGCCTTGATTTGAGGATATCGCCTGTCTCATAATTCCCTTTGCAATCTTAATGTTTTCTTAAGGAATACTTTAAGCATTTCTTATTATTTCGTGTGTATATTGACAATAGAAAATGTTTCTTTCGCAATTTGCAGAGGAGAATGATTATGACCGTGAAAAAGGGATATATTCTTTTAACCGATACAGGCACATTGTTCACGAAACTGATCAAGCTATATACGAAAAAGCCATATAATCATGCTTCAATAGCTTTTGATCCTGATTTATCCGAGGTTTACAGTTTTGGCAGAAAATCAGCAAGAAACCCCTTTGCCGGAGGATTTGTAAAAGAAGATATAACGTCCGATTTATTTAATCAAGCCGACTGTGCAATCTATTCCTTTACAATAACGGACATTCAATGGCAAAAGATGTATCAATATATACAAAATATTGAAGCACAAAAGAAACATTATCGTTATAATTGTTTAGGTTTATTCGGATTTATATTGAATAGGCCAATAAAAAGAAAAAAAGCTTTCTTCTGTTCCCAGTTTGTTGCATCTGTACTAAAGGAATGTAACATCGTTGACTTTGGAAAGCCTTTATCACTGATTGCACCATATGACTTGCAAAATGTACCTGACTTTCAATTAGTATATCAAGGAGAACTAAAGGATTATCATCATGAGCATACAGATGATACGGTTTATGTACCATTTCATGTCGCCGCTGTTGAAATGTGACTCACGCTTCTTTATTCTTTACTATAAATATGTTGTTTTGAAAGGAAGTACAAAGTGGAACAACAAATAAACATTTTAGTCGTTGAAGATGATGATGATATTAATCAATTGTTATGCAGCATCATTAAAAAGAGCAACTACGCCCCACAAGCTGCCTATTCTGGAACGGAAGCGCTGATTTATTTAGAAAACCAGACGTGGGATTTGGTTTTGCTGGATTTAATGCTTCCAGGCATGTCAGGGGAGGACATTCTTGCACAAATCACTGCGAAAGGCTCGATTCCAGTCATTATTATTTCGGCAAAAAACGAGCAGCACACAAAAATTGAAAGTTTACGATCAGGTGCAGATGACTTTATTTCTAAGCCTTTTGATGTTGAAGAAGTATCTGCACGTATCGATTCACTTCTAAGACGATACAAACGCAGCCATGAACTTTCCAAGATAAATCAATTAACCCATAAAGATATTCATATTGATTTGGATGCGAAAACAGTTTATGTGAATGGTTCAGAGCTTACATTGACAAGCCGCGAATACGCTATATTAGTTCTTCTTATGACATCCCCTAAAAAAGTCTTCTCAAAATCAAACCTATTCGAAAGTGTATGGCATGAACCTTTCCACGGGGATGATAATACCGTTAATGTTCATATGAGCAACTTGCGGAGTAAGCTTGCTAAAGCAAATCCAAATGAAGACTATATAGAAACCATCTGGGGAATGGGGTACCGCATGAAATCTTAAGGGATTCTTAAGGTTTTGCTTAAGCCTTTCTTATGATTCAGGTCCTATACTAAGGAATGACGAAATAAGGAGGCATACACTTGAGTGACTATATTCTAACAACAACCAACCTTTCAAAAAAATATAAACATGATGTTGCCCTTAGAAATGTCAATGTAACCATCAAAAAGGGAGACATTTATGGATTAATTGGTCAAAATGGTGCCGGGAAATCAACGATGCTGCGTTTGATAACGGGGCTTGCCTTTCCAACAAGCGGATCCATTGAACTATTTGGCAACAATAATAGTGCATTAACATATGCACAAAAAAGAATGGGTGCGATTATCGAAACCCCTGCCATTTTTCCAAATATGACAGCCTTTGACAATTTGGAAGTCCATCGCTTGCAAAAAGGTATTCCGGGAAAAGACTGTATCAATCAAACATTGGAACTTGTCGGACTTCTGGATACTGGAAAGAAAAAAGCGAAAAAACTGTCACTTGGCATGAAACAAAGGCTTGGGCTTGCAATTGCCCTTTTAAGTGATCCGGAATTCGTCATACTTGATGAACCGACGAATGGTTTGGATCCAATGGGAATCGTTGAACTCAGGGAATTGATCAAAAAATTAAACCGGGAAAAGGGCCTTACTGTTTTAATATCAAGCCATATATTAAGTGAGCTCTATCAACTTGCAACCAGCTTCGGGATTATTCATGAAGGTGAGCTGCTGGAAGAACTCACGTCAAAAGAGCTGGATGAAAAATGCAAACAACACTTACGCATAAAAGTCGATAACCCGACGATGGGTGCAACCGTGCTGGAAGAAAATCTAGCCTCTGCCGATTTTGAGGTGTTATCTGATGGCACCATTAAACTTTACAATTATCTTGATGACATACGTAGCGTGTCGAAGGCCTTAACAGACAACAGCCTCGTGATCGAACATCTTTCTCAAAATGGTGACAGCCTCGAAAGCTATTTTTCAAAGCTTGTAGGGGGTGCAGAACATGCGTAATCTTATCAAGGCAGAACTATTTAAATTACAACGGAATAAAACATTTTGGGTATTGTGCCTAACGATAACCGGATTAAGTGCATTGTTACATTACCTAATCATAATTGGCTGGTGGCAAACGTCTGAAAGTGCATTTGACAAAGTGGGATTAAGTGAACTAAATGCCTTATCAACATTCACACTACCTCTACTATTTAACTTAATCGTCAGTTCATTAGCCGGATTTTTTATCTCGATCGAATTCTCACAAAGTGGCGTCATCAAAAATCAAGTGATAAGCGGCAGCAAACGATCACATATTCTTATGGCGAAGTTTCTGGTTTTTTCACTTGGTGCCATCATTGTTACAATAGTGATTCCTTTAGTGACAGGCATCATCGAGGTCATCTTATTGGGGCATGGAGATATATTGAGTTCACCTAATATGCTCTATTTAGGAAGAGTGTTAGGCTTATTTATACTTCAGTTTCTAGGCTATACAGCTTTCATTATGTTATTAGCTATTATTACGGAAGACAGTGGAAAAACAATCATTTTCTCTGTTTTATTTACAATCATGATGTATGCTGCAGAAAAACTGCCTAAGTCACCATTTATAAATATGCTTTATGAAAATTCTATCTTTCACCAATTTAGCAGTGTATTCAAGTATAAAATAACAAATGATGAGATCATGCAATCGATTCTTATTGCATTGGTAACGTTATTCATCATAACCATTTGTGGCGTTTTCGTTTTTAAGAGAAAGGAAATTAAATAATATTTACAAAAGCGGGTGGGAAAAGTGCTTTATTTATCAATAATCATATCTATAGTAGCTGCTTTCCTTTTCATCCGCTTATCCTCTTTAAAAAAAGAAGTGAAAAAGATAAGCAGGCAGCTGGAAATCTATAACAGTCGAAAAACAAACAAAAAAATTGATATGGCCCTGTTGGATCAGGATATCGAAAAGCTGGGGCTTGAAATCAACAAGCTGATTGATTTGCACGTGAAGGAAAGCGGGGAAAAAATACGTTTTGAAAATGAACAAAAACAGGCAGTTGCCAATATGTCTCACGACTTGCGCACACCCTTAACATCTATTTTAGGCTACATCCAGCTGGCTGAAGCTAATGGTGTTTCAGACGAAGAGCAAAACGAATATTTAGCCATTGCCAAAAAAAGAGCCAAGCGGCTGGAATCATTATTAAATGATTTCTTTGAGCTGAGCGTTATTGAATCCAAAGATAATCACCTAAAGTTAGAACGAATCAATATAAGGAATTTAACAATCGATGTATTAATGAGTTTTTATGACCGTTTTAACGACAAAAACATCGAACCCATCATCAATATGCCTGAGAATGATGTATACATTTCAGCTGACGAATCAGCGATAACAAGAGTTATAGAGAATCTATGTTCCAATGCCATTTCCCATTCAGATGGACATGTCATAATAAGTCTTGAGGAAAAAGAATCAACGGTAAGATTGACTGTTAAAAATGATGCGCCTGCATTAACTCAAGAAGATGTTGACCACATTTTCGACCGATTTTATATGGCAGATGTATCCCGTTCAGGAAAACGTACCGGGTTAGGCTTGTCAATTGTAAAAAGCTTTATGGAAAAAATGAATGGGTCTGTGACGGGGCACCTGAAAGATGGGCAATTAGCCATCGTTTGTGAATGGAAAGCAGCAGTGAAAAAATAAACAACATCGGCTTGGAGATTCTTCCTGCGATTATTCCCACAATTAACAGCCGTCATGGGTATCAGGTGGTATTTCTTCATTGTCCCGACACTACAGGATAATAGTTCTACAATGATAGATGCTTTTGGTACAGGGCCTTGACCTGGTTCCAATCCATTATCTTCCAGCATTTGTAAGGATAATCCTGCCGTAAAGCCTGCTGTTCCAAGAATCATCGCCTTTTTTAAAGACAAGCCTTTTGGCAGTGGAACTGCCCACTCTGCAGGCACGCGCGCCACTTCGCTGAATCCCCCGGAATGGCCTGTGCCTAATTGGTAACTTGTCACAATGACCTCTTCCCCCTTCCTTAAGTCGGTCATTCTGTGAATCAATTACCGTGCCGGCTAAATCAATGCCCGGTATTAAAGGATAAGATTCAACAAGCTGGTGATTAATGGCTACCATCCCTTCTTTGAAATTGACACTTGAATAAGCAACACGGATCGTTAAGTCACCGTCCGGCAGATCATTATTTCGCAATTGCCTGATATCCAAATACGGTTGCTCTCCCTTTTTGTCTAGAACTAACGCTTGAAACGTATCCATAAATTAAACAGACTCCCTTCTTGGAAACTTATATGTAAGTTTATTACCTGCAATGCCGATTGTAAAACCATCAATGATATCCTGTCTAAAAGTGCCTGTGGTGGTGACGACAATTAAGTGAAAACGCAGCGGAGGATGAATCTAATGCTTCATCACCTCTATGAAGCACACTTTTTCCGCCTTTTCACCGTGATCGGGTCTTCATAACTTCAATGTGCCTACATGTTTTAAGTTAATGTATAAATTTAAACATCTTTTCTTCCACATCTTATTGACGGATTCACATTATCGCATTATACTTATATACATAACTATATAACCGTATCACTATATGACCACAAGGTGGTGATCGTTCTTTGGCTAAACCTTTTGATGACAATAAGCCCATTTTCATGCAAGTTCGTGAAGAAATAGAAGATCAGATTTTAAACGACCAGTTGAAGGAAGGAGAACAGGCGCCTTCAACAAATCAATTGGTCAATTTTTATAAAATCAATCACGTGACGGTATCTAAGGGGATAACGCAGCTGGTTGACGACGGCATACTGTACAAAAAGCGAGGGGTCGGCATGTTCGTTGCTGAAGGTGCGAAAAGAAAACTTATTCAAAAGCGGAAGGAAGCTTTTGTGGATGATTACGTTCTCCGGCTTGTTCAGGAAGCTAATAAACTGGAAATATCGGAAAACGAAATCATCTCACTCATTAAAAAAGTAAAAGGAAGTGATCGGTATGACGTTTGATGTGGAAGTGAATGATGTGTCGCTATACTATAACGGTTTTGCGGCATTGCAGGATATATCCTTCAGACTTGAAAGCGGAAAAATCTATGGTCTGCTGGGCAGAAATGGCGCGGGAAAGACTTCCCTACTCACATTGCTTGCGTCTTTTCGGAAAGTTAAAACCGGTTCAATCAAAATTGGCGGAGAAGATCCTTTTGAAAACGCCAAAATTATGCAGCATGTCGCCTTTCATTACGAAGCCGACTACAGCGAGTTAAGTGAAAATATTAAAGACATGCTGGATACTGCTGAACGCTACCGGCCTTATTTTGACCTTGAATATGCCCATTACCTGGCAGACCGTTTTAAACTGCCTTTGAAAAAACCGATCAAGAAACTGTCCAGAGGCATGCAATCTGCCTTTGAAGTGACCTTAGGGTTGGCCACCCGCGCGCCCATCACCATTTTCGACGAAACTTATCTTGGCATGGATGCACCTGCACGGGAACTATTTTATAAAGAATTGCTGGAAGATCAGGTGAATCATCCACGCACCATGATTTTATCAACCCATCTTGTATCAGAAATGGATTATTTATTTGACGATGTCATTATTATTGATCAAGGAAAATTTGTGCTGCACGAAGACTACGAAACACTCGTGTCCAAAGGCGCATCAGTCACAGGTCCCGCTTCGGAAGTTGATGCGTTTGTCGATAATATGACGCAGCTGAATGAAGAGACATTGGGAAATACGAAGGCCGTTATGGTCTATGGTGAGCTGGATGATGCACGTCGGGCGGAAGCTACGCGAAAAGGACTGGACATCGGCCCTATTTCCCTGCAGGACTTATTCATTTATTTAACAAGCGAGGAGGTTTAGCATGAATCAAAGAACCGTTTTCCCAAAAGTTGCCTTTGATATGTTTGTCATGCAAATGGTGTGGTCCTTATGGTTTGTGGGTATTCTATTGGCAATCCACATTGTTATGATCGTCATTTCTGTTAATACAGGTGATTCCTTAGGTGACTTTTTATTCTATTCACATGGATCTGCTAAAATTTATATGCTTGTGATCGGGATTATTTCGACTTATGGTTTTTTAACGCATTATGCCCACCATGGTGTTACGAGGAAAGATTATTTTAAAGGGTCTGCGATTGCTGCTGCAGGCGTGGCACTTGCTATCGGGGTGATTGCGACATCACTGACCGGGCTGGAATATGTTGTTATGGAAATGACTGATATACAGGGCACATTGGACCGTTCGCTCTCAGCAGTCGAAATTGGCAATAACAGCATCAGCATTGAACTGCCGAAAGCAATGCTTGAATCATCAATTCTTGTTCATAGCAATAACTGGATTGCTTCACTATTCTTATATGTATTAAACATCCTTACCTGTTATGTCGCCGGCTGGCTCATAGGTTCAGGATTCTACCGATTTGGATGGATCATCGGTTTGGGCTTTATCCTTCTTTCGCTTATTTTTATCGTGACTGGCGATTTACTCTGGGGAACTGAGTTAGGAGAGCCTTTATCCGACTGGCTGCCCTTTGACTCAATCAGCCTGCCGTTTTACGGGTCATTCTTAGGCAACCTTTTTATTATCGCGATTATGCTCTTGCTGATCCGCCTTGCTACCCAAAACGCAACCATTAAAATGTAGGAATTTAACAAACACCTGATGTTGCAAGTATAACATTGGGTGTTTGTTTTTGACTGCGCTTCAAGATTATACTAAATGTAGAGATTTTTTTCTGCTTGATACGCACGTGTCTTTTTGAAGGACTTTTTAATTATGTGGAGGCTCATCAGCCAGCTTGGCTATTTCCCTTCTGCGGAGGAACGACCGGTGGTTTCGTATAACCATGCACGTTTTGACATCACTGACATTGCCGACAAACGAGTCGAGAAAGTAACAGTAACGCTTGAAGAGAATCATGAGTGAGTGAATTGACAGGATCGCTGTGGATTACCTGTTCACATCGAACCAATCACAATCAGCGGCGGACCGGATAAAAATGTGGCTTTCCCAAGGGCTTCGGGATGCAGGACCTGGAGATCGAGGCGTTCATAAACCATGAAATTGTCAGAGAGACATAATGGATAATTTGGGTTATTCCCGCTGTAGATTGGGTCAAAATCGCTGCATTTCAAGCGCACCGCTATAGATTGTTATGAAATCGCAATAATTTGGTACGGAAACGCTGGAGATGAGCTTCAATCCGCTATGATTTGAGGCAAATTCGCTATAGATTGCAGGAAAATGAGCCAGCTCTTCTATCAGTATGAATTTGATTTGACAGGCAGAAAGTACTTCCTCCCTGTCAAATCAAATTTTCGCTCCCTGTCCCTGCCAGTCTTTTGTATTGGAAAAATTCACCCATTTAAAGAGGCTGACTGCTACATTGGTTCCATGCAGTCTAATCCGGAATATATGGCAAACTTAACTGATCCGGCAAATTGATGATATGTGTTTCAGCATACGCCAGCAATCCTTCTTTACCATATTCCCGTCCAACTCCGGATTGTTTCACACCACCGAATGGAAAGCGGACATCCAGACCTTGAACGGCTGCAGTGTTAATCATGGTGGTACCAGCCTGGATGCGACTGGCTATTTCAACAGCGTGCTCTTCTTTCCCCCAGACGGAGCTTGTTAATCCATAGATGCTATCATTGGCCAGCTCAAGTGCATGCTCATCATCATCAAACGGCAAAATCGGCACAGTTGGTCCGAATTGCTCTTCCACAACGATTGGGTCGTCATAGCCAGCTCCCAATACAGCGGTCGGCTGCATAAAATAACCTTCGTCATATAGATCCTGATCAAGTACTTTTCCAAGTTTTACGACATCTGCACCCTTACGTTTAGCATCGTCAATCAAATCCTGGACAACCTTCATTTGCTTTTTGTTGTTAACAGCGCCAATCGTGACATTATCGCCGAATGGATCGCCAACTCGTATCCACTCGTTGGCTGCTTCAATATATTTTTCCACAAACTTGTCATAAATCTTGCGGTCAACGTACACTCGCTTGGCAATCATACAAATTTGCCCTGCAGTCAGAAAGTTGGAAATGACTAAGCGGCGCATGGCCTTTTTATCATCCACATCAAAATCATCCAGTACGATGGCTGCATCGTTCCCGCCCAATTCCAGCGTCATATTCTTTATGGTGTCCGCAGCGGATTTCATAATATCTTTTGCTGTTTCCGTACCGCCAGTGAAGGCTATTTTGGCGACATTTTCATTGGATGTCAGCTCAACTCCCACATCCGCTTCACCGTGCACCAAATTCATAACGCCGGGCGGGAATTCATCAGCAACAAACTCAGCCACCTTACTGACAGCCAGTGGGGCCAACGGGCTTGGCTTAAGCACCATGGTGTTGCCAGCCAATAGTGCAGGCGCAATTTTTATCGTTGACAGCGAAATCGGATAGTTCCATGGTGAAATAGCTGACACAACACCTATCGCATCGCGTGCAATAATCGTTCTTCCGCCGTCATCATGCTCCTCGACCTTTTTCGCTAAAACATCCTTGACGTTATCGCACGCAAATTCCATCCAGGCTAAAGAAACACCGATTTCGCCTTCTGCATCATAAAGCGGCTTCCCATGTTCTCTGGCAAGAAGTTCCACAATCTCGGGTGTCTTATCTTTAATCGTTTGAATCGCTCGTCGCATTCGTTCAATACGATCATCAATCGATGAGCGCCGCCAATCGGGAAAAGCGTTATGCGCTGCATCAATTGCTTTAATGGTGTCTTCTTTCGTATTAACCGGCGCATAGCCGACAACTTCATCCGGATGTGCAGGATTTTCTCTTGGCTTCTGTTCTTCGGCTTTGTATTTCTCTCCATTGATAATCGCATCAATTACAACTTCGTCCGCCATTGAAATGTCTTCCCTTCTATATATGGTTCGTTAGTAAGGTTCAACTTTATTTTGACACCGACAAGACGAAATAATACAGGAATTGATACGAAAGCATTCATCCCCTGGAAAAGCTTCTGACACTGTACTTTGACATGGAGCCGATAACAGGAGCGCCTAAGGATCTTTTTCCTATAGACATGATCGAGATCAATACCGCTTAAAATATTGTACTTGGTAAAGCAGAATCGGCAGGTGCAATGAGCTGAGCTGTTAAAAACAAATAAAAAACTGTCCCTATTAGCAGACATGAAATCTAATGATGTCTCTAATAAGCCAGGGAGTAAAACAGATCATTTCCATGAATGGCACCACCGGGAATTGTACAAAGTACAATGACCAAAATATGTACTGTCATTCTGCATGCTCCTTAAGTTGGTGATAAACCCATTCCGTTGCTATTTTATCAGCTTGTTCCGGATAAGGATAATCAAGACGCTGCGCTGTTTCTTTGGCAACTTTCCGGAACAAATCCATTGTATGTTTTAAAGCCATCTGCATGTCATACGCGTCATAATGGGCGAAGCAGTTATTAAGATCCTTTATGATAACCGGGTCCGCCCACTGATCAAAAAACCTTCCATTATGCCAGGTGTCATAACTTTTTCCATGCTTAGCCTTCGCATGCCATTCAGACATTTTTAACACAAGCTGCTTTAAATCATGATCAATACATACCTTTGCCGTCCAGCATTCACCGCGCAGCAGTTTTTTCGCACTCCAAACCGCATGATACCAAAAGTCAAGTATCATCTCCGTCCATTCATCCGGGGAAGGAAAAGAACCGGATTCGCCAAATGGCTTGCCCTCAATTTCAGGTATATGTTCAAACACACCATCTTTGTCCATCAAAACACGAATCCCCCTGCTTAAAATCTGTTGGATGTCATTGTTTTCAATTAATTGTTTAAAAACATGTACGGAAAATATTGAGAAATCAACATCCAGCGCATCATCAAAAAGCACACGCCGCTCCTTTCCGTTCCCTACTGCGGTTTTTTCTATAAAACTCATCCATTAAGGTCCGATTTCCCGAACCCAATCTTCAGACGACAGGTATTTATCGGGTTTTGTTGAGAAAAGAACCAGATCCAGATCAGACCACACATCCGCGGACCCATCAGCTCTTGCTCTTGATCCGACAATCATCACGGCACGAATCTCTTTCTCTTTTTCACAAAATAACCTAATATGCTCCAGTAATCTATCGTATTTTTGATGTTGGTTTTCCATACATTCATCCCCATAGAGACAATTTTAATAACCCAGATCCAATTGTACTATGACTACAAACATATTAACATGATACACAGCTCAACGGCGTGATTAATTAAAAATAATTTGACTTTTGGTTTAATTCTCAGCGGTTGTAGATTACCCTTATAAAACGCTTAAATGGCACATAGTCCATGCAGTGTGGATATACTGGGCATAAAACCAGAAGAAGGTGAGTAATATGCCACAACCATTGCCTGTTCATATCGAACCAATCACTATCAGCGGCGGACCGGAAAAGAATGTCGTCTATCCAAGGGTTTTCGGTATGCAAGACCCAGGAGTGGAACAGTTCATAAATCAGGAGATCGTCTATGAAACGCAGCAGCTTATTAATATGCAGGCTGAAGAAATGCCCACTGCCCTTGTAGAAATGGATGGATCCTTTGAAATCAAAAATAACCAGCGAAATGTCCTGAGTTTATCGCTGTCCAACTATGCCTATCATTACCAGGCTGCACATGGCATGACCTACATCAAATCACTGACATTTGACCTGCAAAATCAGAAGCGGTGCAGTTTAAGCGATCTGTTTAAACCGGGAAGTGATTATACTGAGCGGCTGACTGAGCTTGTTAATGAACAAATCAGGCAGCGTGATATTCAAACTTTCGATGAGCCAGTTGTTGTTCAGCCTGATCAGGACTTTGATATTGCCGACAAAGCACTTGTCATTTATTTTCAGCTGTATGACATAACGCCATATGTATTTGGGTTTCCGATGTTTCCGATTTCCGTTTATGCCATCGCGGATATTATTGATGAAGATGGACCGCTTGGCAAGATGGCGGTTAATAATTAATAGGAGGTTAACAATTAATTGAAAAATGCATTATTTTAATCATTAACGCTATAGATTCATGTGAAATCGCGGTCCTTTGGCACAGAACTAAAAGTAACACAAACAAAATTAATTATAAACATATAGTCAAAAGGAGCGATTCATCTTCCCATTGAAATAGGGAAGATGAATCGCTTAGTTTCCTAAAATGTTTAGCGGTTTGAGGGTTGGGCAGACTATAAAATGCTATTCTCCTCTCAAAACACTTATCTACATAAAACGTAAAATTAAAGGTAAATGGAAAGGATATGTTATGAAAAAAAACGAAACTTATAAAAATCCGGTATTTTTTGTTTCAGCAATTATTGTTGGCTTGTTAGTTATCATTGGTGCTTTCATGCCAGAGCAATTTGGCACAGTAGCGCAGACTCTTTTTGATTTTACAACGGTTAATTTTGGGTGGTTTTATTTACTGGCAGTATTTATTATTATTCTTTTCTTAGTTGGAATTTCCATAAGTAAATATGGAAAAACAAGGTTAGGGCCTTCTGATTCACGCCCGGAGTACCCGTTTTTTACATGGATTGGTATGCTGTTCTCGGCAGGCTTTGGCGTATCTCTTGTTTTCTGGAGTGTCGCAGAACCAATGAGTCATTTTTTTGTAACCCCGTTTCCCGGCCTTGATCCACAGACAGAGGAAGCGGGTAGGGTGGCAATGGGTTATTCCTTTTTCCACTGGGGGATTAGCCAGTGGGCTGTGTTTGCGATTGCTGGACTGGCGATTGCTTTACTTCAATTTAGAAAAAAGAGGCGTGGATTGGTTTCGGCTTCAATCGAACCTGTTGTCGGAAAAAACAGAGGTATAGCGAATACGGTGAATATATTGGCTGTCATTGCTACAGTCATGGGCGTTGCGACAACCGTCGGGTTATCGTTTAGCCAGCTGAATGGTGGATTGTCATCCGTATTTAATATTCCGAATAATATCGGGGTCCAGGTAATAATCGCTCTGATCATGATGGTTTGCTATTTAGTTTCTTCTGGTACAGGATTGGATAGAGGGATCAAATGGCTGAGCAACTTAAATTTAGGGATGGCTCTGCTTGTCATGTTAATTGTATTTTTACTTGGACCAACAGTATTTATTTTAAACTCTTTTGTGCTGGGTTTAGGCGACTATATAACCAATTTTGTTCAGTACAGTCTGCGCCTGACGCCATATACAGGCGGCGAGTGGGTATACCAATGACGATATTCTATTGGGCATGGGCCATCGCGTGGTCTCCATTTGTAGGTGCATTTGTCGCACGGGTATCCAGAGGTAGAACCATTCGTGAATTTGTAACAGGTGTGATGGTAGTGCCGCCCGCTATTGCCTGTGTCTGGATTGCCGTATTTGGCGGAACAGCATTATACAGTGATTTAAATAATGGGACACAGATTGCTGAGGCTGTTAACGCAGATGTTACAGTAGCTTTATTTGAAGCATTGGGAGTTGTGCCTTTTACAGCCATCTTATCGATCATCTCGATATTGCTGATTTTTACATTCATGGTAACCTCAGCTGACTCTGCAACTTATATTTTAGGTACCATGACATCTAAAGGAAGTCTAAATCCAGCTCTGATCACCAAAATAATCTGGGGTGTTCTTATTACAGCCATTGCCCTTGTATTATTATTTACAGGAGGATTGAATGCTTTGCAAACAGCTTCATTAACAGCAGCTTTGCCATTTACAGTCATCCTTCTGATTATGGTTGTATCAATATGGAAATCAATAAGAGCAGAATACAAACCGAAAGATCAAAACAAAAGCAGTTAAAAGTTATTCTTTTAACTGCTTTTTTCTTTGCTTTGGAGGATATCGGATGTCCCTTACAACGTAGCTATCAATACCGGACGTAGGTGCTTCTTTAAGCCTGTGAGGTGGATACCTCCGTTGTTCGGTATAGCGTATTGTAATTTTTTAAAGAATCAATCCCTGTCGCATCACTTAATGTTATACTACATCTATGCTTAATCGATTTATTTGGACAGGAGTTTGACACATGGCACATTTTAAAATTGATCATGAGATTATAAACGGTGAGTCGCTTCCCTCATTTTCCCTTACGATAGATGATTCATATGCCACGTCTGTTTACAGTGATACCGATATGCAGGCTGAGCTGGCGAAGGTCCTCCGCGGCAATGCCAGGGTTCCGGTTTTTGATCAGCAGGAAGGTTTATACGAACGGCTGACGGTTCAATCCAATATTGCTTTTTATCACAAATGGTTCGGCTGTAAAACGCCCCTCCCTGAAATTCTCGTCCTATTTGAACTGCATAGCTGTGCCAAAAAACCGCTGTATAAGTGTTCGAAGTCTGAAATCCGCCGGGTCTACTTTGCCAAATACTATATGAGCGGTGTTCATCCGATGGTGTTCCGGGAGCCGATTCATGGAGTTGATATCAAAACGATCAATACCTTCATTAATATGCTGCAAGAAATTAAGGAGGACGGCATCCCTGCTCTCGTGTTGGTATCCAACATGGAACATGCGCTCTTGCTTGGTGATGCAGCGTACAAATTGCAGGAAAAAGGTCTGCAGCCAATTGAAGTCGATGACGGTGAAGAAGCACCTGAAGCAGAGAGTACCGGCTCGCCGATGACTACCAATTTATTCAAGATCCCGGCAAAAGTGGATGATAAAATGATTTTATTTGACCCGCCCGAGATCGATTATATCGAAAGCCAGGATGGAAAAGCCATGATCGTCATCAATGGCGAATCGTATGCCATGGATTCCACACTGGCAGAAATCGAAAAGAAATTGGAAATTTATGGATTTTATCGCTGCCATCGTTCATACATCGTCAATCTGCAGAAGGTGCGCGAGATCATTACGTGGTCGAAAAACACCTATTCACTCAGAATTGACAATAAAATACAGTCAACCATTCCGCTGTCACGAACCAAAATTCAGGATATCCAGGAGAATTTCAGCCTGAAATAAGTACAGTTCACGGATATTTCCGTCCGGGCCCCGCTGCCGGCGCATTCCGCCATCACCCTGGAATCGGTACAGTTCATCCCGTCAGTGGAAACAAACGGTTCATTCCGGCGTTTTCTTCAACGTTCATCCGGTACATTTCACCCTCCTTATGGTACATTCCGTTCTGATATGACTGCACCCGCGGCCACGATCCACTATGATTGAAGCAGTTGAATGAAGGAGGTTTTCAGTTGGACAATACAATTGAGGTAAAGGGAATGCGGAAAGTGTTTGGCCAAAATGCGGCCATCAAGCAAGTCAGCTTCAATGTAAAAAAGGGTGAAATTTTCGGGCTGCTTGGACCAAGCGGATCGGGCAAGACGACAACGATCAAAATTTTAACCGGAGAACTGGGGCAGACGTCAGGTAACGTGACAGTACTCGGGATCAACTCGAACCGGTTTGGAACGTCCGATTTTAAATCTAAAATCGGGATCTTATCGGATAACAGTGCGCTGTATGAGCGGTTGACCGTTTATGAGAATCTGAAATTATTTTGTAAATTATACAACGCCCCGCTGAAACAAATTGATATGATTCTGCGGGAAGTTAATATGGAAGACGAACGATCAAAAACCGTCTCGAAGCTGTCAAAAGGGATGAAGCAGCGCGTGCTGCTCGCCAAAGCGCTCATCCATAAGCCTGACTTGGTTTTTCTGGACGAACCGACATCCGCTTTGGATCCGGGCAACATGACACAAATCCATCGCGGACTTCAGAAGCTAAATGAAGCAGGGATAACGATTTTTCTGACGACCCATAATATGGAAGAGGCGACTGAATTATGTGACCGGGTGGCGTTTCTGCACAATGGTGAGCTGCAGGAACTCGACAGTCCGGCTGCACTCCGCTACAAGTACTCAACGCATGCTTTCCATGTTGAAACATTTTCAGGCGTTCGACTGGTCATTGAAAATGAACCGGAAAATGCCGATCAGATCAGAGAACTAATCGGGAACGGGCAAGTGAAAGCGATGCATACAGATAATCCGACACTTGGCCAAATCTTTCTAAAAGTGACCGGGAAGGAGCTGGTATAATGAACGTTCAACGTATAAGTGCCATTTTTGAAAAAGATATGAAAGACTTCACGAAAAATATATCAATGCTGATGATGCCTTTGATATCAATCGTATTAGCCCTGATGTACGATCGTATGGGGGCCGGAGAAGGGGAAATGCCACTTTTTATCATCTATATACTCGTCGGCGTGACATTTTCCGCCGTTACATCAATGTTCATGATGAACATGATGGCTGAGGAAAAAGAAAAGAAGACATTGCGCGGACTGATATTATCACCGGCTTCGTTTGTGGACATCATTGTCGGCAAAAGTCTTGTGACCGGTGTCATTACTTTAATATCACTGATTATTTCATTACTGATTATTGGGATTGATCCGCTCTTGAATATCAGGGCCATCCTTGGATTAGTGTTAATGTTTTTGTTCTTTCTCATGCTTGGCATCGGCGTGGGGCTTTTCACAACATCTATTGCCGCAGCATCCGCTTATGCCATGCCGATCATGTTCTTGTTCGGATTCACACCGATGATTGAGCTATTGGGGCTGGCCGAAGACAGTATCGCCATTAAAATTGCCGACGTATTTCCAATCATGCAGGCAATCAAGATGCACGATACTAGTTCATGGCTTCCACTGGGTATTATCACCATGTGGGTCGCTGCCGCAGCACTGTTTATGTACGTTTGTTTTAAAAAGACCAGGACAGATGACTGATCTTGATAGTAGCCGCATTTTCAGATGAGAATGCGGCTTTTTATGATTCTATTTTTGTGCCCCGGTACATGTTTCGGTTTTGCGGCTCATGTTTTCGTGTTCCGGCCCATGTCTGCGTTCTCCGGCTCATGTTTACATTTTCGCGCCCATGTGGTTGCGGAAAGTCAGAGGGACTTGATTCAAAATGGGGATCACTCAGCTTTTATCACTGAAAAATACCAGTTCCGCATGGATGTCATCACCAATTTCCAAAAGAGCAAACGAGTAATATGGTACGGTTCGCTTATTTGTTGGCGAACCCGGATTTAACAGCAGCTGTTTTTTGAAATAGCGGAGCATGGGAATGTGCGAATGGCCGAAAATAATGACATCCGGGTGTTCGTCTGCAAACGATTCAATCGCTCTTCTCTCAGTTGTCTTTTTATCGCCATGACCGTGAACGATGCCAACTTTGAAGCCGGCTATAGTCAGCATTTGCTTAGCCGGCAAGCGTTCCCTTATATCGTCACCATCAATGTTGCCGTATACGCCCTTTACGTCACCATACGACGCAAGTTCTGTATAGACATCGGCCGTTTTCCAGTCACCCGCATGAATGATTAAATCGGCTGTTTGGAATTCAGAAGTAAGTCTTGCCGGCAGTTTTCCGGTTTCTTTTAAATGGGTATCTGCTGTAACGACGATTTTCATGTGAAGACTCCTTTTAAATAAAGAATGGTATACCACCATAAAGTATACCAGTTAAACGAACGTATTTTCTGTTTTTCTGTCAATTTTTTAGATAGTATGATATTATATTGATAGCAGTTGCATAGTATAGTGGGCGGTTGACCATCTCCCCCTGAGAAGGGAGGTGGTAGTATGACGACATACGAAGCACTGAGTTTAATCGCACAATTCAGCCTTGCAATAACAACAACCCTGACATTAATTGTAACAATTGTCGTCTACCTAAAGAGAGAGAAGTAACCGCCCAAGACCAATTTGCTGCGTTTACTTCTCTTATAGTGTAAC
>Ga0079226_10000986_pt1 | contig 21388 bp, 21 predicted proteins | sample Poulit2014_FD_76345 | JGI IMG/M metagenome (GOLD analysis project Ga0079226, IMG submission 76345) | Agricultural soil microbial communities from Georgia to study Nitrogen management - Poultry litter 2014 | ecosystem: Environmental > Terrestrial > Soil > Agricultural land | place: USA: Georgia... | reverse complement strand
ACCACTTACAATAGTTCCAACTATATTTATAATGCCTATTCGTATATTTGATAATTCAAAATTAAATACTTTTGAGTATAAGAAATATATAAATAAACCTGTTGCTACTTTATCCACAATTGACGGAATTTGTCCTCCTGGAAAACCAGTTGTCATAGCTGCTATTAAACCAGCTCCTGTAGAAACTATCAATGTAGATTTAAAGTCTTTAGTTATAATTATGCATAAAAACATCATTACTAGTAAAAAATCTGGCTTCATTCCAAATAATAGAGGTGGAGTTATATAGTGCAGCAAAGTTCCCATTGCTAATAAAATTGCTGATAGTACTAAAGATTTTGTTTTCATAATAAATTTTCTCCTTTTTATAATTGTTATCTTTAATAAATTTGTTAAGTTTAAAAGTTTTATCGTAATTAGTTAATTTATCATATCTCTCTTTAGCTTCTCTTCACAACATATTCTCCACCTCCTTAATTTGTAATATAAAATAAAAAAACACCTGCTCCTATAAAGGAGCAAGTGTTAAACTCGCGGTACCATCCTAAATTACGTATTATAAAATACGCATCTTTTTTCGAATACTGACATATCCTATCCCTATAAGGTGAGAAACACCCTCCAGCTACTATAATTCACCTTCGATAAAGTAGACCCATTCACTATAAACCTTGCAGGAATTTTCACCAACCATTCCCTCTCTAAAGCTAATTTTATAGTTACTACCTCTACAAAATTCAATATTAATAATTACTTGACTTATATGTTATTATATACCCTATATTTTTTTTGTCAATAGTTTTTATCTATTTTTTTTAATTAATATTCTTTTTTACTCATTATATATAAAGATATTTTATAAGATATAAAATAAATTAATATTCTTATCAATATAATCAATAAATTCAATTTAATTGTATCTATACTTGAAATATTTAATATATAATTATATGCTTTTTCAATAATTTGAAATATTATCGCTATTAAAGTAAAAAGTACTATCATCAAAACTATCTTTCCTTTATTTGTACCCCATTTAAATAATGTAGGTAAATCAATAGAAGATAATATAAAAAAAAATGCCATACTTATTATTAAAATATTAATAAAACTATTGAAATCTAAGTCAATATTGTAAAAAAAGTTTCCTATTAATGTCAATAAAAACCCCAGTATAGAACCTAATAAAAGGCCTATTATATTTAGCATATACTTTGCTCTTACTATATCTCTTCTCGATACAGGCATAGTTAAAGCATATTTATTCCAATTATTTTCTTTATCAAAAGAAAATGTATTTATTGAGATAATAAATATAATAAGCATTGAAATTATAAGCATAAAGTTAGGATCATAATTTATTAAAGCCGTTGGAATAATTCCTAATATTATAGCGAGTAAATAAGTTTTCCAATAATTTTTTATATAAGTAAAATCTTTTACGATTAATCCCTTCATAATAACTCCTTAAAATTCTTTTTTTATAAAATATTTTATAGATAAAAAATAACTTCCCAATATAACTAAACTTGAAAAAATAAGAAACACTAAAGATATAACTAAAGGCATTTTTAATATATTTTCTATTAAGTTAAGTTTAAATATTTTTTGAATCATTGAATATAATATAAAAAATACGAAATACGCTAAATATGTTAACTGTTTTCCCTTAGCATGACCTTCTTTAAAAGATATAGGGAAATTCACAAAAACAATTAAAGTATATATAGTTAAAGCTCCTATAAAACCTAGTAGTATATAGGAAAATCCTAGACTGCTTATCGCTATATGTTCTCTCGTAAGTCCGTATTGTGCCATTATATTAGTGAGTGCCCCTACTAAAGTTCCTATGAATATTGCAATTATAAATGCAATAAATGAAAATATATATTTTGATTTTATAATATCTTTTCTAGATATAGGCATGGTTAAGGCATATTCATTCCAATTATTTATCTCATCTTTTGAAAAGCTTGAATTTACTAAAACAGCAAATACAAAAGCAAATACAAACTGAGTAGCAGATATTCCTAAACCTATAAATATATTTATAAGTGAAAATATTACTATTGCTGCTAAAATTAAAATCCACTCTTTTTTTAGATATTCTATGTCCTTTAATATTAAGCCTTTCATTATTTTTCACCTTTTACAAAAAATAGCATTATATTTTCAATACTCGGTTTTTCAACTATTGAATTTTTATATTTTACTTTAAATTCATCAATATTTTTTATTAATATATCCACACCATAATTGTGTTTACGGTAACTTTCTATAAATTTTTTATCTATTAAATCTAAATCTTCTAAACTGGTTTTATAAATTCCATAATCATACAGTAATTCGTCTTTTTCTTTTTAGAAAACTAATCTACCTGAATGTATAAAAGTTATATAATCGGCTATTTTTTCTAAATCACTTGTTATATGACTAGAAACTAAAACAGAATTTTCCTCATCTTGAATAAATTCTTGGAAAATATCCAAAATCTCTTCACGCACTATTGGATCAAGTCCACTGGTCGGTTCATCTAGTATTAACAACTTTGGATTATGACTTAAAGCTAAAGCTATCCCAAGTTTCATTTTATTTCCTCTAGACAATTGTTTAATTATCTTGTCTTCAGGTATACTCAATCTCTTTAAATAGTAAAAATATTTTTCATTATCCCAATTTTTATATATATTTTTCATAATATTTGGAAGAGAATTTGCCTTTAAAAAATCACTAAAAAATCCATCATCCAAAACTACACCTATATCTTCTCTTAAATTTTTATTCATATCTTTGCCAAATATTTTAATATCGCCCTTATCTTTAAAAGAAATATCCAATATAGTTTTTATAATAGTTGTTTTTCCTGCACCATTTTCTCCAATTAATCCCATAATTGTACCTTTAGGTAGATTGAAGCTAACATTATCTAAAGAAAAACCTTTATATTTTTTTGATAAGTTTTTTATCTCTATTGCATTATTCAAATTATTCACCTCTATAAATTATATCTAATATCTCATGCAATTCTTCTAATGATATATCAGATAATTTTGCTAATTTAATACCTTTCTGAAAGTAATCCTCAATTTGTTGGTATTGATTTTCTTTTATAATTTCAATATTTTTGTCAGCAACAAAAGTTCCCACGCCAACAACCGTTTTTATAAATCCTTCTTTTTCTAAATCGTTATATGCTCTTTTTGTTGTGATAACACTTATCCTAAGGTCTTTAGCTAAACTTCTCATACTTGGAAGACTATCTCCTGGCAGAAGTTTTTCGGTCATTATCATCTCTTTAATTTGTTCCGTTATTTGCATATATATTGGTTTATCTGCTGAATTACTAATAATTATATTCATTTTATCTTCTCCATCTAAGCTTAGTGTGTATATACAGTATATATACACTAAGCACATTTGTCAATATTTTTTTAATTTTGAAGATATTTATAAAATAATTTATTATATTCAATAAGTTTGTTCTATCATATTTACTATGATATAATTTACTAGTTATAAAAATACTTTGTAAAGGTGAGCAAATGAATAAAACTTTTTTTAAAAAATTATTAATATCCCATTTATTAATTTGTATGTGTTTTATATCTATCTTCATCACTTATGGTTATTCAGAAAATCTAGATGAAGATATAAAGCCACAAACTATAAATAGGGTCTCAGGAAAAACTAGATACGAAACTGCTGCTAATTTAAGCCGTAAATTTACAGAAGCCGATAATATAATACTTGTATCTGGAGAAGATTTTCCAGACGCTTTAGTTTCTAGTTCTATTGCCTTTAGTTTAAAAGCTCCAATATTACTTACATCTAAAGACAATATTCCCAATGAAACTCTCGAAGAAATAAATAGACTTAATCCTACAAATATATATATTGTCGGAGGAGAAGGTTCAATACATAGCGAAAGTCTAAAATCTCTAGATAAAAACCTAATTAGAATATCTGGAGAAGATAGATTTGAAACATCAGAAAAAGTAGCAGAAAAAGCTATCGAATTAGGTTTAAGCAATGATACTTTAATAGTTACAGGTGGTCTTTCTTATCCTGATGCTCTTTCTTCTAGTAATTTAGTAAAAGATAAAAATAGTCCTTTAGTTTTAGTTAGAAACAACCTCCCAGAAATAGCTAAAGATAAAAATCTTATAGCTGTTGGTGGTATTAAAAATATGGAATTAGAAAATTTCAACGGAGAAATAATATCTGGAAAAGATAGATACGAAACTTCTGTAAGAGTTTTACAGTCATTAAATAACGATTTTTCTAATCTACTAATAGCAAGCGGCGAAAACTATCCTGATGCATTGGTAGCTTCAGCTATAGAAAATCCTTTATTATTGACTAAAAAAAATGGCTATAGCTTATCTTCTTTAGATTTTATAAAAGAAAATAAAATAAAAGACTTTATATTAGTTGGAGGTTTAACAAATTTACCTGAATCTCTTATCGATCAATTAATAGGACTTGATGATGATAATTTCAAAAATGTTAAACTGCCGGAAAAAATGCCTTCTAATCATAATGGAAAAATAATGGTTTTAACTATGCACGATGTATCAGATATTGATAATGCATATAATAGAACACCTGAAGCTTTAAAAGCAGATTTATTAAATTTATATAAAAAAGGCTATTTACCTATTTCTCTTAGAGAATACATCGATAACGATATAAATATTCCAGAAGGTTACTCTCCTTATGTCATTGTTTTAGATGATGGAACTTTAAGTAAATTTGAAATAAATGAAGATGGAAGTATCAGCGAAAGATGTGCCTTTGGAGTATTTAAATATATAGACGATAGACTTGAAGGACATAAAACAAAAGCTACATTTTTTATAAGTGGAAAAGTTCCTTTTAAACAAGAAAATCTAGTTCAGAAGAAATTTGATTTGCTATTAGAAAATGAAATGGATATAGGCAATCACACTTTAAATCATGTAAATTTAAGTAAAAATCCACAGCTTATTGAAAAAGAAATTGCGCTTCAAAAACAAAATCTAGAAAGTTATCTGCCAGATGACTATGAAGTAAATCTATTTGCTATACCTTTTAGCACTCATTTTACAAAAAAAGATAAATCAAAAATATTCCAAGGAGAATATAATGGTATTAAATATAAAAATATCGGTGTAGCTGAAGGTGGTTGGAAATTATCTGAAGCACCACAAAATATGGATTTAGATAATACTTTTATACCTAGAATACCGATTAGTCGCTCTAATAATTTTGATATACCTACAGAGTTATATGATTTTCTAGATTATTTAGACAAAAATCCAAATAAAAGATATGTTAAATAAAAAAAGATAGCTAGATTAACCCTAGCTATCTTTTTATTTATTTTTTATTTTTATCGAATTTTTTCTCAACTTTTTCCTTAGCATTTTCTGCTTTAACTTCTATATCTTTTTCCACATATTTTGCTTTTTTAGCTAGATCATGTTCTGCTTTTTTAGCCTTTTCGTCTAACTCTTCCGCTTTTTCTTCTACTTCATATTCTGCTTTTTTAGCTTTTCTATCTAAATTTTCTGCCTTTTCTTCTACTTCATGCTTAATATTGTGCTCAGTAATCTTAGCTTTTTTATCTAAGTCTTCTTTTTTCTTAGCTAAATCGCTCTCAATATCTTTAGCCTTTTTATCTAAATCTTCTGCTTTTTCTTCTACTTCGCTTTTTACATTATGTTCAACATTTTTAGCTTTTCTATCTAGTTCTTCTCTTTTTTTTGCTAAATCACTTTCAATATCTTTGGCCTTTTTATCTAAATCTTCTGCTTTTTCTTTTACTTCGCTTTTTACATTATGTTCAACATTTTTAGCTTTTTTGTCTAGTTCTCTTGCTTTTTCTTCGACATCGCGTTCAATATTATGTTCCATATTTTTAGCTTTTTTACCAGCATCTTCTGCTTTTTCTGCTATATTATGTTGAATATCTTTAGCTTTGTTTTTTAAATCATCAAATTTCATAAAAATACCTCCTAAAGTATTGATATTAATAATTATTTATGCACAATATAATAGCCTTCTACTTTAGTTATACCTTTTATATATTATTTTAAACATATATATTAGTTTTTATTCCAATATTCTTCATGAATAGATGCTGCTAAATCTTCTACTTCTTCATAAGGGCCTGTAACCTTTATATCTTTATTTCCTCTGCTTATAACTTCTGCACAAGGTAAGTCAAAATTAGGACTATTTTTATCTTCTATAATGTCTCGCAATTTTTTCTCTGACATTGCAAAAGCAACATTTCCTATATTTGACCAAAAAATCGCCCCTGAACACATTGCACAAGGTTCTGCACTAGCTATTATAGTACAATTCCAAAGAAAATCTTTCGAATATAATTTCCCCGCTTTTTGTATCAAAGCACTTTCAGCATGGCCCATTATACTATTCTCACTTATTTGATTATTTTCCTGTTCCAATAAAATATTGCCATCTTTATCTACAAGTAAAGCTGCAAAAGGTGTATTTCCATTTTTTACTGCATCCTCTGATAATTCTATAGCCCTTTTTAATAACTCTACTGTTTTTTCTCTACTTAACATAGTTTCCTCCATTTTTTAATAAATAAATTTTATTATATTTTAAAACTGTATTCTATATATTACCCAAAAAACCACAAAAAAAAAGACTGAATTAATCAGTCTTTTTAAAAATTTTACTAATCCCTTCCCCTCAATTTTTAGCCGCTTTATTATTATTCAATTTTGGTTAGGAACTGCAATTTTTAATCTCTATGACTTGTAAATGATTTTCTGCTAGGATAATTTAGTAAAACAAGTCATAATTAGGATTTTATTCATGGCTTCATGATATAATTAGTCTTAACATAGACTACATGACCTATAAGGATTTAATTTAATATACCTTTTTTATGTATATTAAAGCTGAATTATAAAGGTAATACGTATTACCTATTCAACTTATATAAATTATACCATAATTATAATAGACTTACAATTGTTTTATTTCTTAAAATTGTTTATAATTAATATGGTATATGCTTGGGGGTGTTAATAGTGAAAAGAATCCGTAGAACTTCCTTAAGTGATGAAGTTAAAGAGGAGATTTATAAATATATAAATGAAAACCTCAATAATATTGACAAGAAACTTCCTACGGAGGAAGAATTCGCAAAAATGCTAGGCGTAAGTAGAATTACCGTTAGAACAGCTTTAAATGATTTAGCTAATGACGGGGTTGTACTACGTAGACAAGGAAAGGGTACTTTTATTAATCGTGAGATTGTAAGTATGAAAGTACAATTCAATCCAGTTACGCTTTACAATAAAATGATTGAAGAGTTTGGATATGAGCCAAGTGTAGAAATTCTTGAAACTAGAATAGATATCGCTGATGAAGACTTAGCGATGAAACTTAATCTTAAAAAAGACAGTGAAATTGTCGTTCTTAAGAAAATGTTCTTTGCCGATGGAAATCCTTGTGTTTACTGCGAGGATTATTTTGCAGCCAATATCTTAGAGGATACTGACCAATTAGACGAAATGAACAATTATTCAGTATCTGTATTTGAATTCATCGACAATGTATGTCACAGTACTGTAGTTTGGGATAGTACAGAAATTCTTACTACTACAAATCTTGAAAACGAAAGTTTAAATAAATACTTTAACTGTGATGAGGATGAATGTAAATCATTTCTACTACTAGACAGCGTAAACTTTAATGAAAAAGACAAACCTATCCTTTATGCTAAGGAATACGTAGATACTAAATACGTTAAATTCAATAGTATTAGACAAAAAAGAAGAAATCTTTAGTCTATTAGCAAAATAAAACCTATATTGCAAAAGTGCAATATAGGTATTTTTATTTCCATATTTAATTTTATCTATAAAAGTTCTCCAAATCTTTTTATATAAGCTTTCTTCATAATTGATGTCAGTATTATATAAGCTATAACTATACCAGTTAGCCATAAAAAATAAACTGATGGCAATACTGCAAAACCCATAGCTTTACCTAAAGCTGTAAATGGTATAATAGTTGCAACTATAATTCCCAACATAGTTAATACAGTTACTGAGAAAGAAGCTCTACTTTCAATAAATGGAATCTTAGGAGTTCTAATTAAATGAATTATTAAAGTTTGACTCCACATTGATTCAATAAACCATCCTGCTTGAAATAATGCTATAAATTGAGCTCTCATAGCTGGATCTGTAATTTCATTATAACCTGCTCCTACAACTTGTGGACATATTATAAAGAACATCACTAAATAAGTTACTATATCAAATATAGAAGATATAGGTCCTATCCATTTCATAAAGCTACTTATAGATGAAGAATCCCATTCTCTAGGTCTTTTCAAAAAGTCCTCGTCTACATTATCCCAAGGAATAGCTGTACAGGAAATATCATAAATTAAATTAAGTAATATTAAATGTATAGGTTCCATAGGTAAGAATGGTAAAAATGCACTAGCAGCTAATACAGAAAACATATTTCCAAAGTTGGAAGAAGCTGTCATCTTTATATACTTAATCATATTAGCATAAGTTTTTCTACCTTCTATTATTCCTCTTTCTAGAACCATTAAATCTTTTTCTAAAAGTATTACATCTGCAGATTCTTTCGCAATATCTACTGCAGTATCTACAGAAATTCCAACATCTGCAACCTTCATAGCTGAGGCGTCGTTTATTCCATCTCCCATATATCCAACTACATGGCCATTATTTCTTAGAGTTTCTACTACTCTAGATTTTTGCATAGGAGAAAGTTTTGCAAAAATTGTAGTTTTTTCAACTTCTTTTGCCAATTCAGAGTCATCCATTTTTTCAACGTCGGAACCTAGTAATAGCTTTTTAACATTTAAGCCTACTTGCTTACATATAGAAAGAGTTACTTTTTCATTATCCCCTGTAAGTATCTTTACATCTACACCATACTCTTTAAGAGCTTTAATAGCTGCTTCTGTCGATTCTTTTGGAGGATCTAAAAATGCAAGATATCCTATTAAAACCATGTTTTTTTCATCTTTAACAGAAAATTCTCCAACTTTTGACGGATTATTTTTTTGAGCTACACCTAATACTCTTAAACCTTTATTATTTAAATCATTGACTTTATTTAATATAATTTCTCTATGTTTATCGTCTAGCTTTATTACTTCCCCTTTATATTCGCAATGAGAAGATATTTTTAACATCTCTTCAATAGCACCTTTTGTTATCATTTGAGTTTTTTGATTTTTATCTTTAACAACTACACTCATACGGCGTCTTTCAAAGTCAAAGGGAATTTCATCTACTTTTAAATAATTTGTATCTAGACCTCTAAGTTTTTCATTATTTTTCTTTTCTATATTTGTTCTATTTATAATAGCTATATCCATCAAATTTTTAAGCCCTGTTTGATAATAGCTATTTAAAAATCCATGTTTTAAAACCCTTAAATCCTCTTCTCCCATAATATCTAGAGGATATTCTAAAATTACTTTATCTTGTGTTAAAGTTCCTGTTTTATCAGTACAAAGTATATCTATTGAACCTAAATTTTGAATTGAATTAAGGTTTTTGATTATAACTTTTTCTTTTGACATGGAAACTGCACCTTTTGCTAGACAAGTTGTAACTATCATAGGTAGCATTTCCGGAGTTAAGCCTACTGCTATTGAAATAGCAAATAGTAATGCATGTAGCCAATCTCCTTTAGTAAAACCATTTACAAAAAATACTATAGGAACCATAATTAACATATATCTAATAAGAAGCCATGATACTGAGCTTACTCCTTTGTCAAAAGAAGTTTCTACAGGTTCTTCTTGCACACCTTTAGCTATACGACCAAATATAGTGTCATCGCCATTAGACACAACTATTGCTTTAGCTGAACCACTAACTACATTGCTTCCCATAAATATCATATTTTTATCATTTAATACGGTTTCTTCTGAATTATCAACTTCAGAATATTTTTCTACAGGCTCACTTTCTCCTGTAAGAGCTGATTGACTTACAAATAAGTCTTTAGCATAACAAACTCTTAAGTCTGCAGGAATTATATCTCCTGAAGAAAGATATATTATATCCCCTACCACTACTTCATCTAGTGGAATTTCTTTTTTACCTACGCCTATTCTCTCAACAAGAGTTGTCGTATGTATCATTTCATTTAATTCTTTAGCTGCGTTACCACTTCTAGATTCTTGGACAAATTTCATAACCCCAGATATCATTACCATAGTAGTTATTATTATAACTGTCATATAATTTCTATCGTTTGGACTTGCCCAAATAACATCAGTAAATAACGAAACTAAAGCAAGTATTAATAAAATAGCTGTAAAAGGATTTATAAATGCCTCAAATAACTTTTTTGCTAACGATATATCTTGTCCTTTTGTTATTTCATTGGTTCCATAAATTTCTCTAGATTTTTCAACTTGTTCTTCAGTAAGACCTATCTTTGAAGAATTTAATAATTTATATACTTCATCAACATCATGAGATGCTGCATAAATAGTTCTTTCGTTTACATCTTCTGTCATTTTCTTTTGTAGATTTGTTTGATTTTCTACTGTTTTCTTTTTAAAAAACTTTTTCATATCTCTATACCTCCTTATTTTTTTGGTATAGGACTCCTAATATAAATGTGGATAATTCAATAAACCTTGAAAATAGACTTTAGTTTTTAAATTATCTTTATTATTTTTACTATCAGGGTCCGAGCCACTACTATCTTCGATCATTGAATTACACCTCCATAATTTTATAAATAAGATAAAAAATTTATCCTAAGTAGCAATAGTATTAAATTTTACACAATAAAAAAATCCCATATCAACACGTAAAAATTTACGATGACATAGGATACCATACAAATAAAAGTCACCGTTCAAGCTTCAACTTTACAAGGCGATGAAATTACATTGGATAATACCTTATTTTCGATATTATCTGTTAAACCAACTCATAGTGTCTGCACTATTTCGCGGCAGTAATCCGTATCCTTGTATTAGCCTCACCTACCAGCTATACTATTTAACTATCTATTTTCATACTAATACATATTTTTCTTAATGTCAACACATTAAATAATATAGTTTCTTTGATAAATATAAATCTATTTTCTAATAAAATCTAAGTTTCTATTAATTTTTTTATAAAATTAAAAGTACATAGAAATATTTCTATGTACTCTGAAAATTATATACTGTTCTTATCGATTTCTCTTTTTTTAACTCTCTCTATATGCTGTCTCTTTTTATAAGCTACATTTATATCTAACATATCTAAAATTAATTTTATAATAAATACAATAAGAGCTGCAAGAATAGAACCTTTAAGTCCTCCTATTAAATAGAAAATTATTAAGACTGCACCGCTTATTATAGGTCTAATACCTAGATATTTTCCTACTATAAATGGTTCTATTAATTGTTTTATAACTACTAATGTAACATATAATATAGAAATTTGTCCTGCCAATAGATATGAGCCTCTAAATACTTTATTTAAAATTAAAGGTATAAATACAACTCCAGAACCAACAGCAGGTATTAATTCACTCAAAGCTATTAATATAGCTTTTAATGGAATATAAGAGCTAGTAACCCACCTTAAACCTACAAGTAATACTATAAATATAATTAATGTAGCTAAACCTAAAGATATTATATAATCTTTAATGTTTTTATTTGTTCTATGTAGTATATCATCCACATACGCTTTATAATAACTCACAACTCCGACCTCTTTTCATTAATATATATTTTATCTATATATACCCATATTTTATTGCATTAAATTTAATTATTATACAATAAAAATATAAAAAACAAGATAGCCTAGACTATCTTGTAATAATTATAATACTTCAACTAATAATAAAGCTATATCGTCTTTTTGTTCGCCCCATCCATACTTTTTTACTCTTGCAATAATCTTATCTAAAATATCTTCTGGGTTATGCTTTATCATTTCTAAAAGTCTCTCTTCTCCGAACTCTTTTCCATGGTAGTCTTTAGTTTCAGTAATTCCATCAGTGTAAAATAAAATTTTATCACCAGTATTTAATTTTATCTTCTCTTCTTTATAAACAGAATCTATAAATATATAGGAAATCGGAAAACCGGTTCCATCTACAAAATCATATCCGTTATCATTATATTTTATCGGAATCGCATTATGCCCTGCATTAGCATATACAAATTCCTTTGTATTTCTATTATATACACCATAGAATATAGTAAAATATTTACTATCGTCTAAGTCTAACTCACCAAATCTTTTTGTAAGTTGTTTTAGTACATATGATGGGTTTATAGTATGTCCTTGAGTAATACATCTCATAGTCTGTTTTACAAACATCGTTAATATCGAGGCCGTAACTCCATGTCCTACTATATCTGCTATGTAAATAATTACATTGTCTTCATCATATTCTATAATATCAAATGTATCGCCTGATAAAACCTCTGACGAAATATATCTATGGTTTACTTTTATTCCACCATATTCTCCTTGGCAAGGAAGTGTACGTTTTTGAATTTTGCTGGCAAAAAGTATATCGTCGAACATTTTTTTATTAGAATTTATCAAGTCTATCTTTGTTCTTTTTTCACTAGTAATATCCCTAAATACTTCTACTGTACCAAATAATTTTTTATCTTTGTCATATAAAGGAGAGCTTTTTATAGAAAATATTCTTCCATCTATTTCTCTTTCTTCCTTTAATACATCTGCAAAATCTAAATGATGATTAGATACCACACTAGGTATTTTATCTTTAATAATACCGTCTTTGTCTGGAAAACAATTAAGTCCTATAGGATTAAATCCTATATCTTTTATCATGCTATTATTAGCATAAACTATATCTCCTAAATTATCTATTACTCTAACCCAATCAGGCATTGCATCAAGTATTCTCATGTCTAAATCTTCAAAAACATCACTAAATGCAAATTTTTTTGTTAGTTTTTTGGACATTTTAATACTCTCCTAAGTTTATATTAATTAAGTATTAGCAAGTACTGTGCTAATTTATTTCATCACTTCTAAAACTTTAATATATAATTACAAATACTTAAGTCTTAAATTAATTATATATTATATCTCAATATCTATCAATATATATACTTTACAAGATATCTATTTTTATCAAGATATTTTGCTTATTTTGGTCTTGGACCATAAAATTGATAGTAATCTACCTTTATTCTCCCATTATATAGCTTTCTTTTTCTATCTGCTTTTTTGCCATATAATGTTTCAAATTTTTCATAACTAGTTAAAAGATATATTGACCAAGTATTAAGTCTTCTAAATTTTGTACCAAAATCTTTATAAAGTAATTCAATTTCTCTTTTTTCACCCATACGTTCACCATATGGTGGGTTAGTTATTACTACGCCATAATCATTGTCTAATTTAACTTCTCTCATATCTTTTTGTAAAAACTTTATATCGTCAAATACTCCAATATTTTCAGCATTATCCATAGCTCTATCTATTGCCCATTTATCGATATCAGTTCCTATTAAGTTTAATTCAACATCGTTATCTATAGCATTTAAGGCTTCTCTTCTAATATCTTTATAAACTTTTTCGCCTATGATATCCCATTTTTGAGAAATAAACTCTCTATCGATACCTGGAGCTATATTTCTTCCAATCATAGCCGCCTCTATCAATATAGTGCCTGAACCACAAAACGGATCATAAAGAAGTCTTGATGGGTTCCAGTATGAAAGTTTTACCATAGCTGCTGCCAAAGTTTCTTTTATAGGCGCATCTCCTGCTCTACCTCTATAACCTCTTTTATGCAATCCTTCACCAGAAGTGTCTATAGTTATAGTCGCTATATCTTTAAACATACTTATTTCTATTTTGTAAAGAGAACCTGTCTCTTCAAACCAATCTACCTTATACTTTTGCTTAAGTCTTTCTACTATTGCTTTTTTTACAATTGATTGACAATCAGAAATACTAAATAACTTTGACTTTACACTTTTACCATTAACTGGAAATTCTCCATCTGCTGGAATTATATTTTCCCATGCTAATGCTTTTGTTTTTTCAAATAATTCATCAAAAGTGTAAGCTTTAAATTCTCCAACTTTAATAAGTACCCTTTCAGCACATCTCAAGTGGATATTTAAAATCGCTATGTCCTTAGCTTCTCCTTGTAATTCAATTTTTCCATTTGATACTTTTAAGTCTTTATATCCTAAATCTTCAAGTTCTTTTTTTACAAGAGCCTCTAGACCAAAAGTAGTCGTAGCTATAATATCAAATTTCAAATTATCACATCCTCGCTTATCTATCTTATATTATAGCAAATATAGTAAATTATTATATGTATTTTTACTTTTATTTTTATTATACTTTTAAAATCATTTCAAAATGATGATATTTTTATTTGAAGTGGGTATATATGTTTTGTAAGATAAAAATTTAATTAAAATTATATAAAACTATATTTAAGGGGGATTTTAAAATGACAATAGGTAATTTATATCAATCAGGAGATTGGAAAGGCGAAAAACACGTACCAGTAATCCACGCTCCAGAAAAAGTTAAAGCAGGAGAAAATTTCGAAGTAAAAATCAATGTAGGAGAAGCTATAGGCCATCCTAATACACTTGAACATCATATTGCTTGGTTCAAATTATACTACTTACCTGAAGAAGGAAAACTTCCTATAGAATTAGGTACTTGGAACTTTACAGCTCACGGAGAATCAGATACTTTCACTCAACCAAGTGTTAATACTTCAGTACAACTTGCTAAAAGCGGTAAATTAATAGCTACAAGCTATTGTAATATACATGGTCTATGGGAAAATACAGTAGACGTTGTTGTTGAATAATAAATAAAAAATAAAAAATAAAAAACACCTATATTATAGGTGTTTTTTTATTTTGTTTATATTTTTAATTATTTTCTTTTATAGTTTTAATGTATTTACCTAGTAAAGCTATATTTTCTTGTATATCGCCATAAGATTTTCTTTCTTTCTCGCCATCTTTAAAATCTATTACTATATCTTTAGGATTGTCTAGATTAAAAACTCCAAAGCGAATATCTTTTTCATCTATAGTAAAAACATAAGTATATTCACCATGAATCATAGCATCTTTTTCTACAACTATAATATCGCCTTTATCAGCTATACCCTCTATATCTTTATCCTTAAAACATATGCCATAATGTGCTTCATTATCATCATCGACTTCTAGATATTTAAATTCAGTAAAATATGCATTTCCTTTTGTCTTTGAGTCCTCACATATATATATTGGCATTTCAAATTTTTCAGTCATGAAAACCCTCCATTATCTTTTAATATTTCTAAGATACATTTTTTCGTCTTTATTAGTACCTTTTAACTCAATAATTTTTTGTATTGCTTTATTATATGTAAAATCATCTAACTTACAATTTTCTAAATATATTAAAGTTTTATCTTTATGATATTTATAACCCATAGAAACAGCCCAAGCTATTGCCATCTTTACATAATAATCAGAGCTTTTTATATCATCTATTATAGTATATACCTTTTCTAAATAATTTTCATTTTCTATAAAATAAAATATATACATTACAATACTAAATCTTATTTCATAAGGCTTATTAGAATCTATAAATTTATTTAAATATTCAAAGGTTTCTTCTCTATAGTCTTTACATATTTTTAAGCTACTTACAAATGTATCGCATATAGACCAGTTGTCTATTTTATATACAAATCCATCTATATACGAAAATATTTCTTCTATATCTAAATCTAAATATCCAATAACGACAGCTTGCAAAAGCTTCTCTTCATAATAATAATTTAAAGGATTTTGAAGATATTTTTCAGCATCATTTTTTGCTATTTTTTTGCCCAATTTTCTTATAATAGGAATTCTAACGCCGAGAATTTTATCTTCTTCTGGAATTAATTTTTCATAAAACTTCTTATATTCTAAGTCAATATTTTCAAACAAATAGTCTCTGATTTTAATATTTTCCATCTTTTCTCCTCTATAAAAAACTTATCTGTTTATCTACTAGACTTTTAACTTTTCTATTAGTAATAATTTCGTCACCTCTAGGTTTACCTATTAAAGTCGGAGAGTGTACATTATGATTTTTAAGTAAATTTTCCTTATCGTGTTGCTTATAATTAGCATAACAATAAATACAGCCATTTCCACAGGTATTATAAGTTCCAATATCTATTGTCTCTATACATTTACACCCAATTCTTTGATTTTTATCTTTTTTTACATCTAGTTTTAACCCAATTATATTTTCTATATATTTTTTTTCTATACATGCTCCATTTTTTATACCATATTTTTCTAGATTTATTTTTTCACAACATGTACTCAGTACTATATTATCTCTTTTAGCTATTTTAGAAAAATTTCTCCCCAAATAATCCATTTCATTTTCACTGAGAACTCTAAACTTTTTATCCATATGCTTATAATTATCAATAAAACTAAATCTACATCTATCTGTATAATTTTTTAATTTTTTAGAGATATAATCAAAATTTTTCACATGGTATTTTAAATTATATTTTTTATTTAAGATTATCGGATCATATCTCCAATTTATATTTTTATTAACTCTTTTACTAAGCTTTATAAAGGTATCTATTCTAGTATCTAAATCTGGTAAATTTTTTTCAATATCTTCTCCATAACCTGTAAGTGTATATTCAAAACAATATTTATATCCCAATTTATCAATATCATCTAATTTTTCTATAAAATCTTTCGCATTTTTAGTCCAAAACACTATACAATCTGTATTTTCTCTATTTATATCTATTCTAGTAAGCCTATCAGCTACTCTAGGATTTTGAATTAATATATAACCTTCTTTTAATCTCTCTATAAACCAATCTCCATAAAAGCTTGGAATATCGGTTCTTCTACTTGCACTAATAATCATCTATTCCCTCTACTTTTAATAATTTTTTCTTTACATCTACTCCTCCAGCGTAACCTCTTATCTTTTTTCCTACTCCAATAACTCTATGACAAGGCACTATTATAGCTATAGGATTTTTATTATTGGCGTTGCCTACAGCTCTATATGCTTTTTCGTTTCCAATATATTTTGCAATCTCTTTGTATGTCCTAACTTCTCCATAAGGTATTTTCAAAAGAGCTTCCCATACTTTTAATTGAAATTCCGTTCCTTCTAATTCAATCGGTATAGTAAATTTTTCAAGTTTTCCATCTATATATAAATTTATCTCATCTATCGTCTTTTTTATAAGAGGTGTCTCTTTTACAGCATAATCTCTATTATAAACATTCTTATAGCTAATGTTAATTATTTTTTTGTCTTTTTCGATAATCGTAATATTTCCTATATCTGTTTTATATGTCTTTTTATATTTCATAAATTTCTCCTAACTGCATTTATTTACATCATTATATCTGAATAACTTAAATAAATATATAAAAAAAGCCTTAGAAAAAAATTCTAAGACTTTTAATTTACTTTTTATCTGATATATATAAAGCTCTCATTGCATTTAAAGTAGCCAATACTGTTACTCCTACATCTGCAAATATAGCTAACTGCATACCTGCTAAACCTAAGGCTCCTAATAATAAAGCAATAGCTTTAACAGATAAGGCAAATATTATATTTTCTTTAACAATTCTTAAAGTACGTTTTGAAATAGTAAAGGCTGTAGCTATTTTTGAAGGTTTGTCCTCCATTAAAACTATATCAGCAGCTTCTATCGCTGCATCTGAGCCAAGACCACCCATAGCTATACCGATATCTGCTCTAGATAATACTGGTGCGTCATTTATACCATCACCTGTCATGGCAAGTTTACCTTTTCTAGATTTTTCAGATAAAAGCTTTTCAACTTCTTCCACTTTATCTATCGGCAATAATTCAGCATGCACTTCATCTATACCTAATTTTCTTGCAACATCTTCAGCTACTTCTTTAGAATCACCGGTCAACATTACAATCTTTTTAACACCATGTTCTTTTAGACTTTTTATAGCTTCTTTTGCATCTTCTTTAATCCTATCAGCTATTACTATATGACCTGCATAAAGCCCATCAATTGCAACATGAATAATAGTTCCAACTATCTCACAATCATCTACTTTTAAATCTAGTTTCTCCATTAGTTTACTATTACCAATGGATATTTTTTTGCCATCCACTATAGCTTCTACGCCATGTCCTGCAATTTCTTTTGCTTCTTTTATACGATTTTTATCTATATCTTTTCCATAAGCTTTTCTAAGAGATAGTGAAATAGGATGATCTGAGTAAGATTCTGCTAAAGCAGTAATCTCTACTAGCTCTTCTTCACTTATATTATCGTTTGGATGAACTGCAACAACATCAAAAGACCCCTCTGTCAAAGTACCTGTCTTATCAAACACCATAATTTCTGTTTGTGACAATATCTCTAAATAATTACTGCCCTTAACTAAAATTCCTTTTTTAGAAGCTCCACCAATTCCACCAAAAAAGCTCATTGGAACTGAAACAACCAAAGCACATGGACAAGAAATTACTAAAAATGTAAGAGATCTTGCAAACCAATCATCCCATTGTCCGTTAAAAAATAATGGCGGTATTAAAAATAAAGCCAAAGCTCCTATTACTACTACAGGAGTATAATATTTTGCAAATTTAGTAATAAATTTTTCTGTATCTGCTTTTTTTATACTTGAATTTTCAACTAAATCCAATATTTTAGATACTGTAGATTCATCAAATTCTTTCGTTACTTCTACTTCTATAAGTCCAGTTAAATTTATACTTCCGCTTATTATATCATCTCCTACAGTCGCATCTCTCGGAAGAGATTCTCCTGTCAACGCAGATGTATTTAAACTTGTACTTCCATTTACTATAACTCCGTCTAGCGGAACTTTTTCACCAGGTTTAATTACTATGATATCTCCAATTTCAATATCATCAGGATCAACTTGAATCAATTCTCCATCTTTTTCTATATTTGCATAATCTGGTCTAATATCCATCAAAGATGAAATCGACTCTCTAGATTTTCCTACTGCATAGCTTTGGAACAATTCTCCAACTTGGTAAAAAAGCATTACAGCAACTGCCTCAGGATATTCTTTTATTATAAATGCACCTATAGTCGCTATCGACATAAGAAAATTTTCATCAAAAACCTGTCCATTTTTTATACCTAAAAATGATTTTCTAAGCACATCATAGCCGATAAATAAGTATATAGCGATATATATTAAAAGTCCTGGAAGCCCTAAATCTCTAACATTAAAAATAAAACTTAAAACTAATGCTAAAGTAGTTATCAATATTCTACTTAAATTTTTCTGTTGTTTTTTAGTCATCCTTTCACCTTCTCTTAATATAATTTCTATTAAATTTCTTCAAAACCTGCATCTGGCTCTATTTTAAAAACTATTTTTTTTGCTTCTTCGATGATTTTATCCATCTTATCATCATCACCTTTTATAATTAATTTTTGTGTCATAAAACTTAAATTAGATTTTTCTACACCATCTAATTTACCTATTTGATCTTCTATTTTAGCTGCACAACTTGCACAATCAATATCTGTTACTTTAAATTTCTTTTTCATTTTTTTCTCCTCCTATATATTCATCATATGTCTAGACACTCATATGTCTTTGTACTTATATAATAACACATATGAATGAACTGTCAAGTGTTATTGATAAAAAAATATTTTTTATAAATTATCATAGTTTTTAATTATTTGTACACTTTTTGTTAAAAATATATTATAATATGTATATATACAATAATTATTATAAATAGATAGAGAGGTAAAAAATGTATTCAAAAATAATGACTTGTGTATTACAAGGTCTCGATGGTTTTAAAATTGAAGTTGAATCTGATATATCTACAGGTCTTAACTCATTTAATATAGTCGGACTACCTGATATATCGATAAAAGAATCTAAAGAAAGAGTTCGTGCAGCCATAGGAAATAGCGGATATAAATTTCCTATCGGTAGAATAACAATAAATTTAGCTCCAGCAAACTTAAAAAAAGAAGGTTCTCAATTAGATTTATCAATAGCAATATCTATATTGACCGCTAATGGAGTGATTATAAGCCCACCAGCTGAAGATATTGCCTTTATAGGGGAGTTATCCTTAGATGGACGAATAATATCTATAGATGGTGCTCTGCCTATGATTATTTCTTTAAAAGAGCTCGGTTTTAAAAAATGTATAGTTCCTAAAGATAATAAAGAAGAATGCTCTTTAATAGATGGTATAGACATATACCCTGTAAAAGATTTAAATCAGGTTGTAGATTTTCTAAATGAAAGTTTAAATATTGAACCGTTAGATATTTATAAAGAAGATACTACAGAATATGAAGATTATGAATTAGATTTTCAAGATATAAAAGGTCAGGAAAATCTAAAAAGAGCAATGGAGATATCTGCTGCTGGAAATCATAATCTAATAATGATAGGACCTCCAGGGTCTGGAAAAACTATGGCGGCTATGCGCCTTCCTAGTATTATGCCTAAACTAAGTTTTGAAGAATCTATAGAATGTACAAAAATTTATTCTGTTACAGGAAATCTTAAAGAAAATAAATTAATAAAAAATAGACCCTTTAGAAATCCTCACCATACAAGTTCTTCTGTTGCTTTAATAGGTGGTGGTCGAATTCCAAAACCTGGTGAAATTTCTTTAGCTCATAACGGTACATTATTTTTAGATGAATTGCCAGAATTTAATAAATCTACAATTGAAGTTCTAAGACAACCTTTGGAAGAAGGCAGTGTAACAATATCTAGAGCAAATGCCAGCCTTACATATCCAGCTAATTTTTTATTGATAGCAGGTATGAACCCTTGCCCTTGTGGATATTATGGACAACAAACTCAACAATGTACTTGCACTATCCCTCAAATTCAAAGATATTTAAATAAAATATCTAAACCTATCCTAGATAGAATAGATTTACATATAGAAGTCAGCCCTGTTAAATTTAAAGACTTAACAGAAAAAACAAAAAAAGAAGAATCCTCTAAAGAAATCAGAAAAAGAGTTGTAAAGGCAAGAGAGATTCAAAAACTTAGATTTAAAAATACAAATATTTTATATAATTCTCAGATGAACTCTAAAGAAATAGATAAATATATTAAGCTTGACGATGATCTTAAAAAAATATGCGAATTGGCTTTTCATAAATATAAATTTTCAGCTAGATCTTTTAATAAAATATTAAAAATAAGCCGAACAATAGCCGACTTAGAAAACTCTAAAAACATAAAAAAATCTCATCTACTAGAAGCTATACGATATAGAACTGTAGATAAAAAATATTGGGGTTAATAAAAAACACTATGCGCTTT
>Ga0079226_10000985_pt1 | contig 21391 bp, 16 predicted proteins | sample Poulit2014_FD_76345 | JGI IMG/M metagenome (GOLD analysis project Ga0079226, IMG submission 76345) | Agricultural soil microbial communities from Georgia to study Nitrogen management - Poultry litter 2014 | ecosystem: Environmental > Terrestrial > Soil > Agricultural land | place: USA: Georgia... | reverse complement strand
TAGCCGATAGGCCCCAAGCCAGCGGCGAGAACCATGTAGCCGATCTGCGACATCGTCGAAGCTGCCAACGCCTTCTTCAGATCGTCCTTGGCGCAACCAATGATCGCTCCGAAGATCAACGTAATGGCCCCCACAATGACCACGACCAACTGCGCGGCGGGTGCGGCTTCGAACACGACACCTGAACGCACAATTAAGTACACGCCAGCCGTAACCATCGTCGCGGCGTGAATCAGTGCCGACACCGGAGTCGGACCAGCCATAGCGTCACCCAGCCAGGACTGGAGCGGGAACTGCGCCGACTTCGCACAGGCCGCTAACAGCAGCATCAGGCCGGTGGCCGTCATCAATCCCTGGCTGGCATCGGAGGCGCCCGAAAGGACGGTGTCGAAGTCCACCGCACCAAAACTGACGAACATCAACATGATGGCAATTGCCAGACCCACATCACCGACGCGATTGACGATGAACGCTTTCTTCGCGGCCACGGCGTACGGCTTGTTGTGGTTCCAGAACCCGATGAGCAGGTAAGACGCTAGACCGACGCCTTCCCAGCCCAGGTAAAGGAAGAGGTAACTGTCTGCCAGCACCAGGATGAGCATGGCAGCAATAAAGAGATTTAAGTAGGCGAAGAAACGACGACGATCCTTATCGTGCGCCATGTAGGCCACTGAGTAAATGTGGATCAGCGTTCCAACGAACGTCACCAGCATCACGAATGTCATCGACAGTGGGTCGATGCGCAGCCCGGCAGAAACTTCAAAGTTGCCCGCCGGAACCCAACTAAACAGATGCTGTTGGACCAGTCGGTCACCCTCGGATAGGCCCAGCATCGAGACGGTGATGATCGTGCCGATCACAAAACTCGCTGCCGAAGCCAAAACACCAAGCGCATGGCCCCAGGAATCAGATTTACGTCCGGCCACCATAAGTAATCCCGCACTAATAAGCGGGATAGCAATGAGTAGCCAGCTCAAAGAGAAAGCCCCGTCCGCCGCGGCATACTGCGGTGCGGCGGCGAAGAGAGAAGTCGCAGTCACGTGGTCGCTCTCCTCAGTTCTTCAACAGGTTGGCATCGTCGACCGAGGCCGAACGGCGTGTACGGAAAATAGCAACAATAATCGCAAGCCCCACCACAACTTCTGCGGCGGCTACCACCATGACGAAGAACGCCATGATCTGCCCATTAAGGTCGCCGTGCATGCGCGCAAACGTCACAAAAGCCAGGTTTGTGGCGTTCAACATGAGTTCTACGCCCATAAAGACGATAATCGCGTTACGTCGAACTAGAACTGTTGTGGCACCAATCGAGAATAAAATTCCCGACAAGATCAGATAGTGCGTCAGTGTCACTGTTCGCCCTCCCCGTTCTCGTTGTCATCCACTCCGGGGAGCACCTCAGTGATTTCACTGGCGCGGTCGTCTTGGACCTCTTCACCGGTTATGGCTTCATAAGAGTCCATAGTTGCCTGCGCTAAGTCGCCAAACTCGCGTTCCTGCCCGCGAATACGGAGCACGCGAGAAATCGATGTCTCGATCGGATTACCGCTGGCATCCAGTGCGGGAACATCGACCGCGTTGGAGCGAGCGAAGACACCGGGAGCGGGTAACGGCGTGAGGTGGGTTTCACCTTGTGCAGCTGCCAGAACTCGACGATCAGCACGCTCTTTCTGCGACTGGGGTGCACCTATGCGCTGGCGGTGGGTAACCATCAGGGCACCTACTGCGGCAATGACGAGGAGCACGCCAGCGAATTCGAAGGTAAATACCCAGTCACCAAAAATGAGTCGCGCGAGGCCTATCGGGTTGGTGTCGGCATTGGCCTCAGTTAAACCTGCGGGTTGTCCCCACGTGGCTTTGACAATGACACCGGAAATAACGGACACCAAACCAATTCCCAGTAGATACCCGATCCAGCGCTGTCCTTTGAGAGTTTCAACCAGCGAGTCGGAGGCGTCGACGCCCACCAGCATCAGCACGAAGAGGAAGAGCATCATGACGGCGCCGGTGTAAACAACCACTTGTGCCACGCCGAGGAAAGGCGCGTCTTGTGCGGTGTACAAAAATGCCAACGAAATCATCACGATGATGACCATGAAGGCTGCGTGCACGGCTTTGCGCGCAAATAAAAGACCCAAGCCCGCCAACACCATGATCGGGGCAAGGATCCAAAACATGACCACTTCGCCGCCGGCTATGTCACCGGTTTCGGTGAGGTAACCGGGCACAGGACCAGCAGCGGTAATTAGGCCGTTCATGCAGTGGCCTCCGATTCTTCTTCACTACTGGCTGTTGGGGTACGGCCAAAGTTTTTCAGTGCCGGCTCTTCTGGACGGTTTTCTGCCACCCACTCGACCTGCTCTTCCACTACGCCGGTGACGTCCCCGTTGTAGTAGTCCTTATCGGTCGTGTCAGGAACCATCGGATGCGGCGCAGGCAGCATGGCCTCTTCAAGTGGCGCCAGCAGTTGATCTTTTTCATAGATCATTCCAGCGCGGGTTGGCCCCGCCAACTCGTAGTCGTTGGTCATCGTTAAAGCGCGTGTGGGGCAGGCTTCAATGCAGAGTCCGCAGAAAATGCAGCGCAGATAGTTAATCTGGTAAACGCGTCCATACCGTTCACCGGGTGAATACTGCTCGTCGTGGGTGTTGTCACCAGCTTCGACGAAAATTGCGTCCGCCGGGCACACCCAGGCACACAGTTCACAGCCGATGCACTTTTCCAGCCCGTCCGGGTGCCGGTTGAGCTGGTGGCGCCCGTGGTACCTCAACTGCGTCGGTACCTTTTCAAAGGGGTACTGCTCAGTGACGGTGGGACGGAACATGGAGCCGAAAGTGACACCGAATCCAGCGGCGGGTCCGAGTTTATTTCGGATCGCGCCGCTCTTATTCGATCCAATATCGGCGCCGGCGCTGGCACCAACTCCCGCCGTACCGCTGTGTTTTTCAGCGGCTCGCTCGGAGCGTGGCTCAGTCACGGTCTACCTCCTCATCGGGGGTTTGTACGTCAGCGGGCAATGCGCTGGCAGAAGCGGTCGCTTCACTCATCGCGCGTTTACGCGGCGACGGGGGCAATTCCTGTCCTGGAAGCGGGGGCACGGGGTAACCTTGCGCGAATGCGTCGAAGGTTTCGGCTGGTTCTTCCTGCTCTTCCTGGCGTTTTTGCGGCCAGAAGAAGGACGCAATCACGAACAGCAGCAAGACACCGCCGATAACACCTAGCAGGGTTTGTAGGTCAACGTCAGAGAACTGGCGCACGCCCTGCACCAGGGCCACGGCAATGATCCAGCCCAGTGCAGTTGGGATGAGTACCTTCCACCCCAGTTTCATGAACTGGTCGTAGCGCATGCGGGGCAGCGTTCCTCGAACCCAAATGAAGAGGAAGAGGAAGAGCCACATCTTGGCGATGAACCACAGCACTGGCCAGTATCCGGTGTTGAACATGCCATCGTTGATCGTAGAAAGCGGCCACGGTGCACGCCAACCTCCCATAAACAGGGTGGTGGCGATCGCCGAGACGTTGATCATGTTGATGTATTCCGCCAAGAAGAACATCGCGAATTTCATGGCCGAGTATTCAGTCATGAAACCTGAAACCAGTTCCCCCTCGGCCTCTGGCAGGTCAAAGGGCGCGCGGTTGGTTTCGCCGATCATTGAAATCACAAAGATTATGAAGGCGGGGAAAAGCGCTACTGACCACCACAGTTGCTGCTGAGAGTTAACGATTTGGGACGTCGACATCGAGCCGGCGACGATAAACACCGATACGAGGGACAAGCTTAAAGCCAGTTCATATGAAATGACTTGCGCGGCCGAGCGCACGGCACCGAGTAGCGGGTACGTCGAGCCAGAAGACCAGCCGCCCATGACGATGCCGTAAACGCCAACAGCCGAGATTGCCAAGACCAGCAGCACAGCCACGGGAATATCGGCCAACTGCAACGGGGTGACGATGTCGGTGAAGGGGATCGTCACCTCAGGGCCGAATGGGATCACCGCGAAAATTGTGAAGGCCGCCGAAGCGGAGACGATGGGCGCGGCTAAATAAATAATCTTATCGGCGGCTCGTGGAGTGATGTCCTCCTTGAGCATGGCTTTCAGCCCGTCCGATAGCGACTGCAGCAACCCGAAGGGTCCAACCCGGTTGGGGCCGGGACGAGTCTGCATCCGTCCGAGAACACGGCGTTCGGCCCAAATGGCCAGCAACGTGGTCAACAGCAGGAAAACGAAGATCAGGATTGCTTTGACCAAAACAATCCAACCGTTGTCCTGGCCGAAGTCCACTGCCGGGCCGGCGTCGGCCAGCACCGCGCCACCCAGGGGGTTGAGCGAGGTCATCACGCGACTTCCTCCTTGTCTGCGCTCGTCACTTCGGACACGGTGCCCGGCGCGATCCGAACTACATCGCCAGCTTCGGCGTGCAGCGTCACTCGCACTTCGCTGCCTGCGGATCGTGTGGGAACCCACACAACTCCGTCGGGCATTTCAGTGATTGCCAATGGCAGTGTAATGGTTCCAGCGTCGGTAGAGACGTCAATTTCTTGACCATCAATTAAGGACGCCGCATCAGCAGTTGAAGAGGATACGCGCGCCACCGGCCGGCGTGCCGTTCCTGCCAGGTACGGTTCGCCGTCCTGACCGCGTCCTAGGTCGAGGAGTTGATGCCAAGTGGACAGTACGGCTTCTCCCTTGCCAACTGTTGGCGCATCGCTTGATGGCGCTTCGGGTGTAGAGAGGCGGGTTCCTTCCCAGGGGCCGAATTCGGCAAGTTCTGCACGAGCAACTTCTGTGCCCTGCAGCCCGAGGAAGTCGTCCATTTCATCAGCGATGGCACTCAAAACGCGGTGATCAGACATGGCGTTGGATTCCAATGCCTTATCGAAGCTGCGTAGACGGCCTTCCCAGTTGAAGTAAGCGCCCTGCTTCTCGCTCGGGGGCGCTACCGGAAAAATCACGTCGGCATATTGCGTCACACTCGAGGCGCGAACCTCTAACGAAACGACAAAGTCTGCTGCGTCAAGCGCTTCGTTGGCTGCCTGGGGCTGAGGGAAGTCATTAACATCGACCCCGCCAACGACCAGGCCCTTAATTAGGCCTTCAGTCGTGGCAGCCAAGATCTGTTCCAGATCGCGGCCGACTGTGGACGGTAGGCTGTCTACTTCCCACGCGGCACCCGCGTCGACGCGAGCTTCAGCATCGGCAACGGGACGTCCACCGGGCAGCAGATTCGGCAGCAAGCCGGCCTCGACCGCGCCCCGGTCGCCAGCGCGACGTGGCACCCAGGCCAACGAGGCGCCCAGGGCCGTAGCCAATTGATCAGCTGCACTCAGGCCACCCGGAGTGTTAACCAGACGCTCGCCGACAAAGATCAGCGCACCTTCGATGGAAAGCAGTTCCTGCGCCCGTTTGATGACTTCGTCTTCACTGTCCGAACCAGCCGCGATCGCCTGAAGCACTTCAGCCTCAGTTCCCGGAGCTGCGGGGATCAGTTGCCCATCGAGTTTCGCTAAGCCCCGGCTCTTCCAGGGGCCCACCGAAAAGACCTTTAAGTCATGACGGCGTACCGACTTGCGCAGACGCAACCACACGTTCGAGGCCTCATCTTCCGGCTCAAAACTGACCAGTAAGACCGCCGGCGCTTTCTCAATATCGCCGTATGTGACGCCGATCCCCTGGCCGGCTACGCGTGAGCCGAGGAAGTTTTCTTCCTCATCACTGTGGGGGCGTACCCGGAAGTCGATGTCGTTTGTCCCCAACACCGTGCGAGTGAACTTGGAGTATGCGTAAGCATCCTCGACCGTGAGGCGTCCTCCAGGAAGAGCCGCCACACCGCCGTCCGCAATTGCTGCCTTGAGGCCACTAGCGGCCACCTCAAGAGCGTGCTGCCACGTGGTCGGTTCCAAATCGCCCGACTCGGCGTTGCGCACCTGCGGTTGCGTGATGCGATCTGAGGCCCGCTGCCACGTGAACGCAAAGCGGTCCTTATCAGAAATCCACTCTTCATTGACGGCAGCATCCTCGCCAGCTTGGCGACGCAGCACCTTACCCGCACGATGATCCACGCGAATGGCGGCGCCGCAAGCGTCGTGTTCAGCAATGCCGGGGGTAGAAATTAAATCAAAGGGACGTGAACGGAATCGGTAGGCCGAGTTCGTCAACGCACCAACCGGGCAAATTTGGATCGTGTTACCCGAGAAGTAGGACGAAAATGGACGACCCGAAACATCCGCCGCAGCAGGACCAACTGGCTGATCACCGGCACCCGGCAGGCCGGGAACCCCGTCGGGGCCGACGCGGCGATCCGCGGACTCGGCGATTAAATCCTCGTTGGAGTCGCGTTCCTCTTGTTCAAAACCAAGCAAATCAGCATTGAACGTTCCAATCTGCTGATCCGCACCGCGCTCCTGCAGATTGATGAACGGATCACCGGCAATCTCATCCTGGAATCGTGTACAACGCTGACACATAATGCAGCGTTCGCGGTCCAAAAGAATTTGCGTGGAGATGGCCAAAGGCTTCGCGAACGTGCGCTTTTGATCACGGAAACGTGACGTCGGGCGACCGTTACTCATCGCCTGGTTCTGCAGTGGGCACTCGCCACCCTTATCGCACACGGGGCAATCAAGAGGGTGGTTGATCAGCAGGAATTCGATCATTCCATGCTGCGCCTTATCAGCTGTTTCAGAAGTGTGCTGAGTTTGGACCTGCATGCCCTCTGTCGCGACCAGTGTGCACGAGGTCTGCGGTTTCGGCATCGCCCGCATCGAACCGTCCGGGCCGGGGGTTGATACTTCAACCATGCACTGGCGGCAGGCACCCACCGGCTCGAGCAGTGGGTGGTCACAAAACCGCGGGATTTGAATCCCAATCTGCTCAGCGGCACGAATAACCAGCGTGCCCTCCGGCACCGTGGTCTCAATGCCGTCGATGGTGAAGTTCACCATCTTGGTTTCGGTCGTAGGCGAAGTCATGCTCCCACCGTCCCTGCAAGCTGGTCGGATCCCGCGCTTAAGGTGCGGGGCGTGTAAGAAAACAGTGCTGAGGCCGAATGATCAAACGGGCAGGCACCGGCGTTAATGTGCGCTCTATATTCTTCGCGGAAGTACTCAATGCTGGAGGTCACCGGCGAGGTGGCGCCATCGCCGAGGGCACAAAACGCGCGTCCCAGAATGTTGTCGCACATATCCAATAGCGTGTCGAGATCTTCCTCCGTACCGCCGCCTTCTTCAATGCGGCGCAGCACCAAGCGCATCCAGTACGTTCCTTCGCGGCACGGTGTGCATTTACCGCACGACTCGTGAGCGTAGAAATCTGCCCAACGCGACACTGCCCGCACCACGCACGTCGTTTCATCGAAGATTTGTAGTGCGCGCGTACCGAGCATGCTGCCCGCTTCAGCCATCGCTTCGAAATCTAATGGAACATCAAGGTGTTCGGCAGTCAAAATCGGTGTTGATGACCCACCGGGGGTCCAGAACTTCAGTTCATGTCCTTCTCGCATGCCGCCGGCTAGATCAATCAGTTCTCGCAAGGTAATACCCAGCGGAGCCTCATATTGTCCCGGATATTTCACGTGGCCGGATAACGAGAAGATTCCGTATCCGGTGGACTTTTCCGTGCCCATTCCGGAGAACCAGTCCGAGCCACCTTGAACAATTGAGGGTACTGACGCTATGGATTCCACGTTGTTCACCACAGTCGGGCGAGAATACAGGCCCGCAACTGCCGGGAACGGCGGCTTCAAGCGTGGTTGACCGCGTCGACCTTCTAAGGAGTCCAGCAGCGCGGTTTCTTCACCACAGATATAGGCGCCCGCTCCGGTATGAAGAACCACGTCCAGGTCGAAGCCGGTGCCCAAAATGTCTTTACCGAACCAGCCGGCTTCATACGCGTCAGCGATTGCCTGTTGCAAGCGGCGGTGCACGTGCAGCACTTCACCGCGCAAGTAGATGAAAGCGTGGTTAGCTCCGATAGCCCACGAGGTGATCGCGATGCCTTCCAACAGTACATGCGGATCAGCCATCAACAGTGGAATATCTTTACACGTTCCGGGCTCAGCTTCGTCAGCGTTCACCACAAGGTAGCGCGGGCCACCATCATGGGGCGGGAGGAATGACCACTTCAATCCCGTCGGGAAACCTGCTCCACCGCGTCCACGCAAGCCAGCTGACTTCACCATTTCGGTCAAGTCACCCGGTTCCATTTTTAGCGCGCGCTTGAACTGCTCATATCCCCCGTGTTTGACGTAGGCATCCAGAGTCCACGACTTGTCCTGACCCCACTGCGCACTGAGTACGGGGGTAAGGGTCGACGATGTTGGCTGACTGTCGCTCACGACTCCGCCTTCCTCTCGCCAGTATCCGTTTCGGACGCCGGTGTCTCTTCACTGGAGTGAGTACCGCCCGGCTTGGGGGCTGTCTCGTCTGCTGTGGCCGGGGACGGACCGCCTGGGTAAGCCGGGGCTTCCCACGACTTCTCCCGCGCCAATTCCACGCCCCGCAGGCTGGCGTGACCCGCGGAAACACCTTCACTGGCGCGTCCATCATAAAAGCCGGCCAAAATACGAGAAGCTTCCTTGAACTCCACCACGTCTTCTGCGCCGCGAGTGGGAGATACCCGCTCACCTGCGCGCAATTTATCAACCGTTTCGGTGATGGATTCTGGAGTTTGATTATCGAAAAACTCCCAGTTCACCATGACCACTGGCGCGTAGTCACAAGCCGCGTTGCACTCCACACGCTCTAGCGTGATGGCGCCATCTTCCGTCGTTTCGTCGTGACCGATCCCCAGATGGTGACTGAGTTCTTCAAATAGCGCGTCCCCGCCCATCACGGCGCACAGCGTATTCGTGCATACGCCGACGGTGTATTTACCGTTGGGTTTGCGCTTGTACTGCGTGTAGAACGTTGCCACAGCGGAAACTTCCGGTGTGGACAGATCAAGAATGTCTGCGCAGAAGGTGATCCCGTCAGGTGACACGTACCCGTCAACACTTTGTACCAGGTGCAGCAGGGGCAAAAGAGCGGAGCGTTGCTGCGGGTAGCGCGAGATAATCTCTTGCGCGTCCGCCTGTAACTGCTTGAGGGTTTCTTCGTCGTAGGCCATTATCGGTCCACCCCTCCCATCACGGGGTCAAGCGAAGCGACGGCGACCACGACGTCTGCCACTTGGCCGCCCTCGCACATTGCGGACATTGCCTGCAGGTTCACAAACGATGGATCGCGGAAGTGCGCACGGTATGGGCGCGTTCCTCCGTCAGAAACCAGGTGCACACCCAATTCACCACGCGGGTGCTCAACGGCTTGATAGACCTGGCCAGCGGGCACGCGGAAACCCTCCGTCACCAACTTGAAGTGATGAATCAAAGCTTCCATGGACTGACCCATGATGTTGCGGATGTGATCTAAGGAGTTACCCATGCCATCTGAACCGATGGCTAACTGTGCGGGCCAAGCAACCTTCTTGTCTTCGACCATGATCGGCCCCGGCCCCATGGCCTGGAGACGGTCAGCGGCCTGAACCACAATCTTCAGCGACTCGTAGCACTCGTCGATGCGGATGCGCATACGGTCATATGAGTCAGCGCCTTCGCGCGTGATCACGTCGAAGTCGTAGGTTTCGTAACCGCAGTAGGGGTTCGATTTGCGCAAGTCGTGAGGTAAACCAGTCGATCGCAGGACCGGGCCCGTAATCCCAAGCGCAACGCAGCCGGCCAGCGAGAGGTGGCCGACGTTTTCGAGACGAGAACGAACGGTTGGGGTCTCGTTGAGGAGACTCTCCAACTCATTCAAGCCATTATTAAGCGATGGGATCGCCTTGCGAATATCGTCCAGCGCGCCGGGCGGAATGTCTTGAGCGACACCGCCAGGACGGAAGTAGGCGTGGTTCATGCGCAGACCCGTGATCTGCTCCAGAATCCGTAGAATCGTTTCACGCTCACGGAAACCCACAGTCATAACTGTGGTTGCTCCCAGTTCCATGCCGCCGGTAGCCAACGCAATAAGGTGCGAACCGATCCGGTTCAGTTCCATCAGCATCACGCGAATTGTCTGCGCGCGTTCCGGAACATCGTCCGCAATGCCCAATAGACGCTCAACACCAAGGCAGTACGCAGCCTCTTGGAACAGTGGCGCTAGGTAGTCCATACGAGTACAGAACGTCACACCTTGAGTCCACGTGCGGAACTCCATGTTCTTTTCAATACCCGTATGCAAATAGCCAATACCGCAGCGTGCTTCGGTTACGGTCTCGCCATCAATTTCTAAAATCAGACGCAAAACACCGTGTGTGGACGGGTGCTGTGGCCCCATGTTGACCACGATGCGTTCTTCGCCCAGCCGGGCGGCCTCTTCAGCCACATCCGACCAGTCACCACCCTCAATGGTGTAGGAACGGTAGTCGCCTTGCTCCGCTTCTGTATCGACGTTCGGAGCGAAAATGTCCGGACCAGTATGTTCGCTCATCAGTTGTACGCCCTCCGGGTATCAGGAGACGGAACATTTGTGCCCTTATATTCCACTGGGATTCCACCCAGCGGATAATCCTTACGCTGCGGGTGACCAGGCCAATCATCTGGCATCTGGATCCGGGCAAGCGCCGGGTGACCGTCATAAACAATGCCGAAAAAGTCCCACGTTTCGCGCTCGTGCCAGTCGTTCGTGGGATAAATCGACACGGACGAAGGCAGGTGCGGGTCGTCGTCCGGTACAGCTGTTTCTACCCGGATGACACGAGAGTGAGTGATGGACCGCAAGTGCATAACAGAGTGCAGTTCACGTCCCTTCTCTTCGGGGAAGTGCACGCCGGAAACGCCCGTACTCATTTCAAAACGTAGGTCTTGGTCATCACGCAGCGGCTGCAGCACAGCCAGCAGGTGATCACGACTGACATAGAGCGTTAATTCACCGCGATCCACAACGATCTGCTCGATGGCCTCTTTGAAACCGGGGCCATCTTCGGAATCCAAAATTTCCTCTAAAACGTCAACGACGTCGTCAAACCATCCACCCAGCGGGCGCTGTGAAGGCCCGGGCATGGCGATGGTGCGCACCAGCCCGCCATAGCCGGTAGTGTCTCCTGAACCGGAGACACCGAACATGCCGTGACGCACGTCTACGACGTTGTCGCCACCCTGGCTACCGGCTTCTAAGGCTGCCTCAGTCGCGCTGGCAGCTTCTAGAGCGGCTTCACCTTCGGGGCCGGGTTTAGCTGCCTCGGCCGCGTCGATGCGCTCATTATCTTCGTCGCGGGGCTTATCACTCACGCGAGCAGTCCCTTCATGTGAGAAGTCGGCTCCGTTTTCATGGCAGCCTCTTCAGCCGCACGTGCTGCCTCAACACGGTTTACACCCAGCGGGGTGGTCTGGACCTGCTTATGCAGTTCCAGCAGCGCATTAATCAGCATTTCGGGGCGCGGTGGGCAGCCGGGCAAGTAAATATCGACCGGAACAATGTGGTCGACACCCTGCACCACGGCGTAGTTGTTGAACATGCCGCCAGATGATGAGCAAACACCCATCGCCACTACCCACTTCGGCTCGGCCATCTGGTCGTAAATTTGACGCAGGACAGGACCCATTTTCTGGCTCACACGTCCCGCAACGATCATCAGGTCAGCCTGACGCGGGGAGGCACGGAAGACCTCCATACCGAACCGGCCAATGTCGAACCGCGGTGCACCAGAGGTCATCATCTCAATAGCGCAGCACGCCAGTCCGAACGTCGCCGGCCACATCGATGACTTGCGGATCCAGCCCGCCAGTGACTCGACCGTGGTCAGCAGGAAGCCTGCTGGAAGCTTTTCCTCAAGGCCCATAACTCCTCCTGTCAGACCCACTCAAATCCGCCGCGTCGCCACTCGTAGGCGAAGGGCACCATGATGATGGCGATGAAACCGACCATGGCGATCAGGCCAAACCATGCCAGTTCCGAGAACGCCACCGCCCATGGATACAAAAACACAACCTCAATGTCGAAAATAATGAACGTCATCGCCACGAGGTAATACTTAATGGGAAAACGGCCACCGCCCACCGCGTGTGGGCTGGGGTCGATACCGCACTCATACGCCTCTAATTTCGCGCGATTGTAGCGCTTGGGCCCCAACAACGCGTTGCTGATGATCGTCAGCACGGCAAAGCCGACACCTACCGCCATCATCGCCAGGATCGGTATGTACGGATTCACGCCTGATCGTCCTTCCTTGCCGGCCGAACTACACTTCTTCGACTCATTACAGCCTCACACTGCGTCACTGGTAGAACCACTGTGCCAAATAAGTGGCCGGTTCGGAACTTACATGACGCACTGTCACCTCGTTGCCTTGCCCCAACGCTACCCTTCATGCTTTGGGGGCTATTCTCGCTAGGCCCGCAATGAGGCGGTCAAAATTGTCGCCGTCATGATGTTCATAACTGTCGGCTAGTAGTTTCATCGTCAGTTTCATCAACGTGGGGCGCGGCAGTCCATAGCGCGTTAAGAAGCGCATCGCTTTGGGCTTTTCAATAATTTTCACAAAGACGCGGCCCAAAGAGAAGTAGCCACCGAGTTCCTCTGCCATGATCTTCGGGTAGCGTCGCAGCGTCTTCTCTCGCTGATACGCATCTGGCCTGATGAGCGCCTGTGCAGCAATATCAGCTGCCGTACGCGCCGCCTTCATGGCGTAGGCGATGCCCTCCCCGTTGAATGGGCTGACCATACCGCCGGCATCCCCGATAAGGAGCATGCCTTTGCGATATAGAGGCTTACGATTAAAAGCCATCGGTAAAGCCGCCCCACGCACGGGCCCGACCTGATTCTCTTCAGTGAATCCCCACTCTTCCGGAGTGTTCGCAATCCACTGTTTGAACAATTTGCGGTAGTTGATCTTCGTTGCGTTCGCGGTTGAACTCACCGAGCCCAAACCAACATTTGCGGTGCCGTCTCCCCCCGGGAAGATCCACCCGTAGCCGGGAAGGAGATTCGACTCGTGGGGTTTGCCATCCCAAAGTTCCAGGTGGCTTTCCATCCAGTCGTCATCGTGGCGAGGAGTCTGAAAGTAGGTGCGTACCGCAACACCCATGGGACGGTTATCGGCCTTCTCGATCCCCAACGCGAGCGCCATCCGCGCCGAAACACCATCGGCTGCGATCACCAGCGGAGCGCGGTAGGTGACTTCTTCTCCCGTGCGTTTGCCTTTTTCATCTAAAAGGCGAGCGTTAACGCCAATGACACGGCCGGTTCGCTCATGTAGTAGAGGCCCGCTGACCGCAGTGCGTTCCTGCACTCGGGCACCGGCAAATCGAGCGTGGTTGGCTAAAAATTCATCGAAGTCTTGCCGCGGTCTCATCAACCCGAAATTGGGGTATGACCCCATCGTGGGCCACGGGATTTCAATGGTGTGTCCGCCGCCCAAGACTCGCAGTCCCTTATTGCGCATCCAGCCATCGGCGTTGATGTCTACCCCCATGGACACCAATTCACTGACAGCGCGCGGAGTTAAACCATCGCCGCAGATTTTGTCGCGCGGGTATGAGGCCTTTTCGAGCACCAAAACGTCGAGTCCAGCGCGCGCTAGGTAGTAACCCGCAGTTGAGCCAGCTGGACCGCCGCCTACGACGATGACGTCTGCATCGTCGGCCTGCGTCGGTGTCACAGATACCTCATTCTTGACCGTGTCTTGATCATTTTTGGGCTTGTGATTTGATTCACGACCCACGGCTGAGTGTACGCATTACAGCCCCAAAAGGTCATGTTAGGCAAGCCTCATTACGTGGAACTAGCTAGAAGATTTGGTGGCACGATGCAGCGCAACAATGCCGCCGGTGAGATTACGATACTGGACTTTCTCCCACCCTACTCGGCGAATCGCTCGCCCTAAATCTTGCTGATCGGGCCACGCGCGAATCGACTCTGCTAAATACACGTACGCGTCCGGGTTAGAGGACACTGCGCGCGCCACTGCCGGTAACGCCCGCATCAAATACTCCATGTACACGGTGCGGAACAGCTTCAATGTGGGGGTGGAGAACTCCGCTATCACCAGACGACCGCCGGGTTTCGTTACCCGCAGCATCTCCGCGATCCCAGTTTCATAGTCCTCCACATTGCGCAAACCAAACGAGATGGTGACCGCATCGAAGGTGTCATCGGCGAACGGAAGCGCCGTCGCATCACCGGCCACAAAGGGAAGTCGCGCATTACGTTTCCGCCCCACACTGAGCATGCCGACGGAAAAGTCACAGGGCACGACCCGAACGCCCTGACGCAGGTAATCTTCGCTCGACACGCCGGTCCCGGCCGCCAGGTCCAAGACTTTCTGACCAGCTTTAGCGTCAATCGCGCGCACAGTGGCCTTGCGCCAGCGGCGATCTTGCCCGAAAGAAAGCACGGTGTTGGTGATGTCGTAGCGGCGCGCGACCTGGTCAAACATGGTTGCCACGTCGTCTGGGCGCTTATCAAGTCCCGCTCGTGTCATGACTCGTATCGTTCCACGCTCTACGCTGGCTGGTGTGATCAGGTTCCCTATGCGGCTCTTCAGTGCCGTGTGCGTGACGTTGGCAGCACTGATGATTGCCCCTGTGGCTACCGCTGACGAGGATGCTTCACCCCGCCCGACAGTTGTTGTGGGAGTGGGCGGGCTGCTGTGGTCCGATATTTCAGAATCAAACACCCCTAACCTCCACGCGTTAATCGCAGACGGCGACTTTGGTTCACTTTCCGTTCGCACCGAAGGTGAAATTACCTGCCCCGCTGATGGCTGGACGACCATGAGTACGGGACGCCGCACCCTGGGGGCCGAGCGCGGAAGCGACCCGGTGTGCAACTTCCCTTCAGTCAAACCCACGACGGAAGGTGGTGCCCGAGTTGACATCGATGAAATCCAGAGCCTGAATAAAGAATCTGGCTGGAAAGCCGTCATCGGCGAGTTAGGAAACGACCTACATGCCGAAAATATTGATGCCATGGCCGTAGGCGAAGGAGCCGCATTAGCGCTGCTGGATTCCGCCGGAACAGTGAAAAATTACTCCCCAACCCTGGATGACTTTTTAGACAATAACTCCCTACGCACCTACGACGTCGCCGTCATTGATCTAGGCAACGTCACCAAAGATAACCTCACGACCGACACCGCCTCACGCAGTGAACAGTTAGCCACAGTTGATCAGCGAGCCGGAGAACTAAGGACGGCGCTCCAAGACTCCGAAAATACAGAACCTGAGGTATTTCTCATCGGAGTATCCAGCGCGGCCAGCCAAGCCCATCTGACGGTGATGGCGCACTCCCCAGCTGATGCGACGGCGTCCACTATGGAACGCAGTGTTGATGGGCCAGCCTGGCTACGCGCGCAATCCACGCGACGCACCGGCCTGATTCACATCACCGACATCAACCCGACCCTGCGCGCAGCCGTGGATATCCCCGAAAGCGTCAACGCCGTGGGAGCGCCCGCCTACCCCTATAAAGAACGCGGCGACACCGACGCGGCCATCGAAAAACTCAGCATCGATGACAGTGCTGCCAACGTGATCCGCTCATCGCTGGCGCCCATCATGATCGTGCTCGTTGCGCTGCTTTTGATCACCGCCGCAACAGCGTGGCGTCTGAGGAGTAAAAACAAGCCCGAAGGCACCGCTCCCGCGTGGGTGTGGCGCAGTTTCGCGGCTCTAACCATCGCGCCACTGGCCACATTCGTGGGATCGGTAATGCCCTGGGAGCGCATCACCGTCATTCCACTACCCGTCTCATTGGCGCTCACAACACTGGTCAGCTGGGCGCTACTGAGCACCCTCATCATCTGCGGCCCCTGGCGCCGACACCTGCTGGGGCCCCTAGCTGCTAGCGGCCTGCTCACCGGTTTCGCAATCGTGGTCGACACCCTCATCGGCTCCCCCATGCAGTGGATGTCCCCACTGGGAGATACCCCGCTAGTGGGCGGACGTTTCTACGGAATCTCCAACCCTCCCTACGCCCTCGCCTTCGTGGGACTCCTCATGGGGCTAGCCATTATCGCCGACCCGCTGCGGCGCCGATTCGGATCCCGAGCGCCCGTAACAGCCGTCATCATCTTCGGGGCGGCCTTCACCATCTTCGTCGCCTCTCCCACCGCCGGATCCAACGTGGGAGGGACCATCGCCGCCGTCCCCGGCTTCACCATCTTGGCGATGCTCGTCTCCCGCGTGCGCATCACCTGGTCCCGATTCGGATTCATGATCGTGGGCGGACTGTTGATGTTCATGATCTCCGCCCTGATCGACTACGCCCAACCCGCCGACGAACGTGCCCACCTCGGCCGCTTCATAGCCCGCACCACACAGGGCGAACTCCCGTCCATGATCTGGCGCAAAATCGAAGCGAGCTTCACGATCGTCGCCGGATCCGTCCTCGTCACCATCATTGCCATAGCAGTGACCACCGCCATCGGCGCGATCGTCGTTTTCCCCCGCTGGTGGCGCTTCACCTCCCTGGCAACCGTCTACGAACACGCACCGACCCTGCAAGCCGGAGTGGCGTCGTCCGTAATCGGAGTCGGGGTCGCCGTATTAACAAACGACTCCGGCGTCGCACTGGCCTTTATCGCCCTCCTACTCATCGCACCCATGCTCGGCACCGCGCTCGTGCGCTACCCAACTTCAGGGCAGGTAGACTTAACCCGCCCGAGCCCACCAGCTCAGCGGTGATGTCCTCACCCGCGGCACCCACCAGATCCCACGTACGTTCTGAAATCCCTGCGGAAAATCATGTCCCTGACGTTTGCTAACGACAATGAGCCCACCACGCTCATCTCACGCACCATCGAACTCACCGGCACCGCGGCCGATACGGCACTGTTTTCCGTTCTCCCTCGCCAAGATGCCGTTGCCTGGGTACGCCACGGAGAAGGGCTCGTCGGCTGGGGACGCACCGCTCGCATCGCAACCACCGGACACAACAGATTCAGCCAAGCCGCACAGTGGTGGCGAGACTTAAGCAAACGTGCCATCGTCCGCGACGAAGTGGACCTCCCCGGCACCGGCCCCATAGCTTTCGGCACCTTCGCATTCGCCGCCGACTCCGCAGCCGAATCGACACTGGTGGTCCCCCGCTACGTACTCGGACGCAAAGGCGAAACCACGTGGCTCACCGTCATCTCCACCGACGCGCGCATCGAACCCACCCCAGACCTCACCGAACTGAACAAACGCGAACTTGAACCCGTAGCCAGCCCCGGAGCCGTCGAATTCCGGCCCGGAGCCGTACCACCCAGCCAGTGGCGCGACATAGTCAAAGACGCCATCGGCCGCATAGAAAACCACGACCTGGACAAAGTCGTCATGGCCCGCGACGTCATCGCCACCGCCGAAAAGGACGTCGACCCCCGCTGGCTTCTGACGCAGCTCGCCGAAGACTATCCCTCCTGCTGGACGTTCCACGTCCGCGGAATCGTCGGCGCCACCCCAGAACTACTGGTGCGCCGTGAAAAAGGACTCGTCACCTCCCGCGTGCTGGCCGGGACCATCCGTCGCACCGGCAACGACGAACGCGACATGGCCCACGCCGCCACCCTCGCGCGGTCCTCTAAAGACCTAGAAGAACACGAATACTCGGTGCGATCCATCGCCGACATTTTCGACCCCTACTGCGCGTCCATGAACGTCCCCGACGCGCCATTCGTGCTCCACCTACCCAACGTGATGCACCTTGCCAGCGACGTCACCGGCGTCCTTAAGCCAGATGGGGAAGCCAACTCCAGCCTGGAACTCGCCGCGGACCTTCACCCCTCAGCAGCCGTATGTGGTACCCCCACGCCCCTAGCCAAAGCCGTGATCTCGGAAATCGAAGGAATGGACCGCGACCGCTACGCCGGACCCGTCGGATGGATCGACGCCGAAGGAGACGGCGAATGGGGAATCGCGTTACGCAGCGCCGTCATGGACGATCAAGACCCCCGCAAACTCCGCCTCTTCGCCGGATGCGGCATCGTCGCGGCCTCAGACCCCCAGACCGAACTCGCTGAATCTGAGGCCAAACTCCAGCCCATGCGCCAGGCGCTGAGCGAACACTGACCTCAGTCCCTCCATATACCCGGGCCCTCTCCTCACCCCACCCCTGGCTTTGCCACTCGCCCTAGCCCCGCACCCCAACTCCAGACACACTCAGCCTGAAAAACTCGGTTTTGTCTCACTATGTGAGATATTTGGCTGTTTTGTGTCCACATAGTGAGATTTAGGACGACGAGTGTCTGGAGTTGGGGAGAAGAAAGCTCAAGTTGGGAAAAACGAGAGTTGGGGAGAAGAGTCAGCCGGCTGGAGAAGTCGGGCAGATTTAGACTCAGAACTGGGCTTAATTTTGGGCATGAAAGAACCCGGACGACCGCACCGCCGTCCGGGTTCAGCACCTAGCATGGTCCATGAAGGGGGATGAGGGCAAACCGACCCACCCTTAATGGAAGAAAAAGTTCAAAGATTCTTCCATTCACACCTTTGGAGCAGTCGACTGCAACGTCACATTGACGTCCTGAGTTGTGCCATCCCGGATAATCGTCAACTTCACATCGTCACCAGAAGCGAACTCCCGAACAAAACCGGTCAGCGACTCCTTACTGGCAACCGCCTTGTCATCGAAAGCCACAATCACATCACCGGGCTGAATCTCAGCTTCTTGTGCGGGTGAGCCATCCACAACTTCCTGCACCTTCGCGCCCGTTCGACGCACACCATCAGCCTCAGCCTGGCCATCGGACATTGTGACGCCTAAAAACGCGTGCTGAGCCTCGCCGTCCTCAATGAGTTGATCCGCGACCTTATCGACAACCCGCACCGGAATCGCGAAACCAAGCCCAATGTTTCCCGACTCTTGTGACAGTGCCGCGATCGAGGAGTTAATGCCAATCACGTCGCCATCAGAGTTAAATAGTGGGCCACCAGAGTTCCCGGGATTGATCGCGGCATCGATTTGGATCGCGTTCGTCACAACCGGCTCATTGCCTTGATTACCGAAAGGCTGCTGGCCACCACCGCTTTGCGCCGTCACGGGACGGTCCAAAGCTGAAATGATCCCGGTGGTGACGGTCGAATCCAGCCCCAATGGGTTACCCACCGCCATAACCGGGTCACCGACCTGAGCATCGAAGTCTGTCGCCAAAGATGCGGGCTTCAGGTCATCGGGCGCATCGGAAACCTCCAACACGGCCAAGTCGGTTGTCGGGTCACTACCAACCACACTCGCTTCCAAAATCCGGCCGTCGGAGAGTGTCACGGCCAATTCTTGCGCGTCAGCGACCACGTGATGGTTCGTGACGATGTGCCCGTCGTCATCAATGATGACGCCCGACCCCTCGCCAGCGGAAGCCTGCGAGCGTGCGGTAATAGCCACCACTGACGGGCGAACATCAGAGGCGATGGACTGCCAGGCAACGGAGTCGGCAGCCGTGGTGTGCGCGGGCGCAACATTCTGCGTCTCCTGAGCGATCGGAGTTCCGGTATCGGTGTCGAACGCGCCGGTCAGGCCGGCAGTTAACGCTGATGCTCCTAAAGCAGCGCCCAGCGCAGCCGCCGTGACTGGAAACCAGATGCGACGAGGTTTCTCAGGTTGAGGTGACCGCTGGTGCGGACCGTCTGGGCCCGTGGGTCCACCCGGGGGCGTTGAGGGGCCTGAGGGTGGCGTGGTGTTGCCGCCGGAGTCATCCCGTGAGGCAGATTGTGCATACGGAGTGCCTGATGGGGATGCGAAAGGGGACGGCGGCGGGGGCGGCGGGTAACCAGTTGGGGTTTCCATCGGTTGTCCTCCCAGTATTCATCGAGTGCGTCTAGGTAGGAACCACTACACACGATGAACCTGCGACACCCCTGAGAGAAACCTTAAAGTTTCCTGAGAGTCAGTCGGCTGCGGTGATTTTCCGCGTGCTTTACTGCGTGATGTCGCGCGCATTCTCCCGCGCAATATCACGTAGTTGCTGCGCTTCGTCACGGCGGGAATTTCGCGGTATACGAATAACCAGGACGCTGACACCTTCCGGAACTGGTTCGCTGAGAGCATTCTCTAGATCGGCGAGCGATGTCACGTCGTGAACGTTTGATGTGATTCCCCGCGCGATTGCGGCTAGATCGTGTCCGTGCGGGGTTCCGAATAGGCGCTCAAAATCGGCGCGGTATTCAGGCGCTCCTTGTTCGAGGGTTTCGAAAATCCCGCCGCCATCATCGTCGATCACCACAAGTTGTGCGCGAGGTTGTTGCTCATGCGGCCCCAGAATTAACGCACCCACATCATGGACGAACGTGACATCGCCCAGCAGCACCCGCACGGCTTGGTCTGTGGCCAGGCTGGTGCCGATCGCGGCGGAAATGGTGCCGTCAATCCCAGCCAGACCGCGGTGGGCAAAAACGGCTGGCGCACTGCCTGTCGGCCAGGTGGTGGCCAGGTCGGCGTCGCGAACGGAATTGCTCGACCCGAACCACACGATCTCATCGGGGCTCGCCGCGTCGAGAAGTTTTTCGGCAATCACCGGGCCGCGCAGTTCGTTGCCGTAAAGTTCCTGGATCGCTGCGCCGAGGCGGTCATCTTCGTCCTGCCAGGATTCCAGCCACTCACTGGTCGCCGGGCGCACATGTTCGTCGAGACTGCCGTTACTGGCGCCGAGGGGTTCGCCTTCGGTATCGACTACGCGCACGTCCCCCACGACCGTTGCTGCTCGCCGCGGCGGGTCAACCCACTCTCCCCCGCGACTGACGACGATGACTTCCACGTTGTCGCGCGCCAGCAACTGTTGAACGGGGCGAGAAAGGGTGGGGTGACCAAACATCACGACGCGCTGGATGCGGTTAGACAGTTGAGATTCGCTCAGCAAGAGTCGGTAGGTGGCGATCGCGTTGGCGCCACTGCGCGCTCCGGAACTGGGTTCGGCAAGCAGCGGCCATCCGGCTGCCTCGGCCACGTCCCGAGCCCGCGGCCCTGCACCGTCTCCGGCGAGAACGATGGTGGCTTCATCGGCCGTTAAGTCCAGCGCGCCGAGCTCGCTCCGCTCCTGCACGCGGGTTAGGCCGACATCGGGCGCGTTGACCTGCCCGTCCCACGCATCATCGGGTGTGAGCGGGTCACGAAACGCGATGTTGAGGTGGACTGGTCCGGCGCTGGCACTGGTTTTTCCGCTGCAGGCTGCGACTGCGCGAGCCGCGTGGTTGCGCACGAGTTTCGTCTCGCCGTCCGTTATGGATGCTGCGGCTGGCATATCGAGGTGCCGCCGCACAGCGTTTCCAAAGAGGTCGACCTGGTTGGTGGTTTGGTTCGCGCCCACTCCGCGCAGTTCATGCGGGCGGTCGGCGGTGAGGATCAGCAGCGGAACATTCGAGTGGGAGGCTTCCAGGACTGCCGGGTGCAGGTTCGCGGTCGCGGTTCCCGAAGTGGTGATGACGGCTGCCGGTGCGAACGTGCCCGTGC
>Ga0079226_10000984_pt1 | contig 21412 bp, 17 predicted proteins | sample Poulit2014_FD_76345 | JGI IMG/M metagenome (GOLD analysis project Ga0079226, IMG submission 76345) | Agricultural soil microbial communities from Georgia to study Nitrogen management - Poultry litter 2014 | ecosystem: Environmental > Terrestrial > Soil > Agricultural land | place: USA: Georgia... | reverse complement strand
TGGGGCCATCTCTAAATCAATATAAAAGTCTTCAATTTCATAAGGTAAATCACCATCATCCCATGTATAAGTACCAACAACAATAGCGGCATATTGATCTAATAATTCTATATTCAAAGTGTCAAAATCAAATGATTTTACAACAACTTCATGTCCAAGCTGTAAGAGAAATTGTTCCAGCATATCGGTAATGATTTCGGTATTGCCGGTACTACTCGCATAGGCTAATAAAATCGGTCTCAAATTAGTCACCCCTTATATTATTATTGTAATTGATAATGATTCTTAATTAAATGGTTTTGTCTTAATGAGGCGAAATTTTTAATAGTTCATTATCCTACCCTTATGTTTCAAACCTACCGAGCGACATTGATTGTAGCTATACTGTCACAATAAAAAAGTTACCGTCTATTAAATGAAATTGCTCAATGTTAGTAAATGTGTTCTTGTCAGATATGTAAAAAGATAAATAACATATTAAACCGCATCTAATAACGCATAATTCCAATGCTAAGTAGCATTCTGCGTTTTGTATCGCTTTTTTTCTCGTTACAAAAGTAATTTGTTTTTATGATATAATAAATAGTAAGAAAGGTTATTCAACAAACGGGCGATTTAACAGAGGAAGGAAGAGATTAAAGTTATGGAAATTATATTATTATTTGTAGTTGGATTTATCGGTTTTATTATAGTTATGCTTTCAGTTGTTAAGATGGCTGCCAATAAAGTTACTGCGCCAACAAATGATTTAAAGGATGAAGTAATCCATCTTAAAAAAAGAATCATTGAACTTGAAAGCGAAGTGAAATAATTTTAAAAAGTTTACTCTTCATCGGGTGCAATAATGGATGTGAATAGTATCGAACACTTTGATATTTTAACGTTTAGATGTTTCCTTATTGGTTTTGTTTATGGGGGAGAAGGACTTTCGCCGTCTCCATACATTTCGAAATTAAATAAAATTAGAAAGTGCCAATTCCTTTGCGAGGGTTCGGCACTTTTGCGTTTTATCTAATCTTATTCGATATCCTACTTCGGCAATTGGGAACTAATAGCAGATCAAGCGAATTTATTTATAAACAAATACTAGTAAATAACATATAGAATAAATTGATTATTTGTCAAAATCAGCTTTATATTTTCGTTCAGTTTGTGAATCGCTTTGTGTTTTGTGTTTTTTCTTTTCTTGTTCTGTTTCGATTTTCAAATCCTCGATTGGAATGTCGTCAACAAATTGTTGATCTGCAAATTTATCTAAAGGATTACGTTCTTCTTCTCGATAATCGTTTTGGTCTGCTATCTTTTCTGATAATTTTTCTTTATCTCTTTTCTTATCCATTTAAGTTCACCTCTGTTATTGTTTAATTTCACTATACCCAGGTTTTAATAAAATAAAACATTGATGATTTTGCTTAATTCAGTTAGGGTTTCTTTTAGAAAAAAGATGTCTGATGTTAAATAAAATTCCCAAATTAAGTCCTCAATATTAATGCCAAGCACTTTTGCATTATCGACTAGTTAGCGGAAGAATTTTCATTAATTGAAAAAGTTATTGTCAATAAATGATTATTCCTGTAAACTAACATCATTATAAAGTAAGCAATTGATTTATAAGAATTTTTAATAATCTGAGCGGGTGATTGGAGAATGTTTGAATGAAAAACATTATAGCAGGAATGAGTGTTATATTTGGAGCTATTGCGGCTGTCTTAGTGTTCACTTCACTTTTTAAGACACCACCTATTCCCATTCTGTTGTTTGCAACTTTAGGAATTATTGCGGGTTTATTTGGTGTGAAATCGGCGAAATTGTTGTCCGTTATTGGGATATTGCTTAGTGCCGTTTCTTTTCTTTATCTTGTTTATTTATTTATCCAGTTAGGCGGTTAAGGTGTAAAATAAAAGAGAGTATTATGTTTACAAATATTATTAGGTTTAGGGTTTCTTGATTTTGGGTATAAGAAATTTACATCAGATAAAATGAAGCAAGGATTTGAATACTTCGGATATGGCGATGGGTTTCGAATATTTACTGGTTTATTTGAAATCGTTGCGGGTATAGTTATCATTGTCAGTATTTGGATTAAGCTATTAGCGTTAATTGGTGGATTGATGGTTGCTCTTACGATGATCGGGGTAATTTTAACACATGTAAAAATGAAAGATGAACTAAAGAGCATGACGATGCCGTTTGTTTTATTCTTCTTAGGCGCTATAGTGTCACTTATGAATTGGACTTATCTTTTTAGATAATTAGTGCAAACTATAAATTAAAATGATTGGTTTACTTAACCAAAAGGTCAGAGGAGATGACAAACTTGTCAAATGTAAATTTAGCTGTAGTTTTTTATAGTATGGGTGGAACGAATTATCAACTGTCAAAATGGGCCGCGGAAGGTGCGGAAGAAGTAGGTGCGAAGGTAAAGGTATTTAAAGTAGAAGAGCTAGCGCCTCAATCAGCTATTGATGGTAATGAAAAATGGAGAGCAACAGTAGATGCAACAGCAGATGTTGCTGTTGTAACTTCGGATGATATAGAGTGGGCAGATGCGATTATCTTCAGTACCCCAACGAGATTTGGTGTAATGGCATCACAAATGAAGCAGTTTATTGATACTCAAGGTGGATTATGGGCGAGTGGTAAGACAGTTAATAAAGTGGTGAGTGCAATGTCTTCAACTCAAAATCCAAATGGTGGACAAGAGGCGACGATTCTTTCATTATATACGACGATGATGCATTGGGGTGCGATTATTGCGGCTCCGGGTTATTCTGATGATTCTGTTTTTGCAGCTGGTGGGAACCCGTATGGGACTAGTGTAACTGTAGGTCAGGATGGTAAAATGGTGGAAGATGTTGAAGCGGCGGTAAAACATCAAGCAAAACGTACAGTACAAGTAGCGAAGTGGGTAAAACAGGGTAACGAATAATTATGATATAAAAAATAAAGGGTCAATCGACATGGTTGGCTCTTTTTAACTTTTAGAATCAATTAGTAGCAAGATTGTTCTTGTTCTCCGTGTACGATTTTTAGTTAAAGTATGGTAAATTAAAGATGGCTAAACAAACTTTTGAAAAAGGAGGGATATCATGGAGACGATTAAAAATATATATTGTGTCGGACGCAATTATGTTGAACATGTTCATGAATTGGGAAATATGGTACCTGATCAACCGGTTATTTTTAGTAAACCGACGCATGCATTAGTTAAAGCAAATCATCGAACAATTCAGCTTCCTAATGATCAAGGTGACATTCATTATGAGGCGGAATTGGTTTTAAAAGTAGGGGAAGATTATCAACCAGATTGTTCGATAGATGATGTTATATCTGAAATGACAATTGGGCTTGATTTGACATTGAGGGACGTACAAAATGGGTTAAAGGAAAAAGCACATCCGTGGTTATTGTCTAAAGGATTTAAGAATTCTGCAGTATTTGGAAGGTTCATTCCCTTTCCCGGGATAGATGAATGTAAGAAAATGAAATACTTTTTATATATTAATAATAAAAAAAGACAAACCGGTGATATTAGTAAAATGATCTTTCCGATAGAAACACTCGTTCATTTCATCGGGAAAAATCTTGGACTAAAAAAAGATGATATTATTTATACGGGAACACCTGAAGGAGTAGGGCCACTTCAGGATGGTGACGAAATTACAATGTATTGGGATGAAGAAGTGTTAGGCGAATCAAAAATTCAAATCTAGAATGAAGATGCGAACAAAAAATCGTTGCGAATAAATTATATTTTTGTCGAACAGTAAAGCTTTGCGTTAGGTTATGATTAATTCTAACATTTAAATCGGATTATAAATTATGACTTATATTTTTCCAGCAAATAATAAAAGGATTCACTTTTTTCTTATGTTACGTTAAAAATATGTTATTATAGTTACATACAGCCGTTGTATTTTCGTGTCGTTATACGTCAATTAATCATTTTGTCTAATTGTATAGACAGTTACACAATCAAAAATAATTAATATAGCTCTATACATACATTTTCAGTTGGCATGAAACTTGCAACGATTACTTTGTAGCAAAGATTCTTTAAGGAGGATTTTAATGAGTTACGAATTTTTGAATTTAACGTATGAAGGAAATATTGCGGTAGTGGAAATTGATATTCCACCTGCGAATACGCTGTCTTCTGGATCAATTAAGGAATTACGTGCAGCGGTAAAGGATCTCGAGAATAATGATAATGTTCACGGGGTAGTAGTAACTGGAGCAGGGAGATTTTTCGTTGCAGGTGCAGATATTAAAGAGTTTGTACCGGCGCTCGGTGACTATGATAAAGGATTATCAATGGCGGAAGCGGGTCAAGCTTTATGTGATGAAATTGAAGCGATGAAAAAACCTGTCGTTGCAGCGATTAATGGTGCAGCATTAGGTGGAGGATTAGAGCTTGCGATGGGTTGTCACTATCGTATAGCGGCTAGTGACGCTATTTTAGGTTTACCAGAGTTAAAATTAGGACTTATCCCAGCATTTGGTGGAACGCAACGTTTAAGTCGTTTAACTGATATGGGTACTGCGATCGATATTATTTTAACAGGAAAGCAGTTAAAAGGTGATGAGGCTAAGGAACTCGGTATTGTTCATCAATCAGTTGCTTTAGACGATTTAAGAGATGTAGCATTAGCGACTGCGAAAGCGTTAGTAGACGGAAAGAGTATGACAAGTGTTAGTCGCGCATTAGAAGCAATTACAGGCGGATATAACGACTCGATTGAAAAGGGTCTAGAATTAGAAAGAAAACTATTCGCTGAACTATTTTTAACTGACGATGCAAAAGAGGGAGTAACAGCCTTCGTCGATAAGCGTAAACCAGATTTTAAACATTCTTAAAAGGGAGTGCGAGAAATAAATGGCAGAAATTTTGTATTCAACGAATGATAACGGAGTAGCAACAATTACATTAGATAGACCTAAGGCGTTAAATTCGTTAACTCATAATATGGTAGCTTCAATGAAAGAAAAATTAGCTGAATGGCAACATGACGATTCAGTTCAAGTGATTGTTATGAAGAGTTCAAGTGAGCGTGCTTTCTGTGCGGGTGGCGACATTTTAACGTTACATGCCGCAAAAGAAAGTGACGAAGCGATGAAAGCAGCTGAGGAGTTTTTCGATACTGAGTATGAGACAGATCAGTTTATTTATGAATATACTAAACCGATTATTGCTGTGTTAGATGGCGTTGTAATGGGTGGTGGAGTTGGTATTTCATTCGGTGCAAGCCACCGCATCGTGACAGAAAAGACAAAATGGGCAATGCCAGAAATGAATATTGGCTTTTTCCCTGATGTAGGAGCAGCTTATTTTCTAAATAAAACACCAGGTGAGCTTGGAAAATATTTAGCATTAACAGCTTCTATTATTCCAGCTGAAGATGTTATTTATGCAAATGCAGCAGATTTATTCTGTACAACAGAAAAGTTACCGAAGTTATTAAAAGCGATTGAAACTGCGAACTGGCTTGAGGGTTCAAGGGATGAAAAATTAAATGGACTTTTCGACGAATATTGTGAAGATGCGCCTAAAGAGGGTACATTAGAAAATCTACAGTCGCAAATCGATCAGCATTTTGCTAATCATGAAACGATTGAAGCAATTATCGAATCACTTGAAACAGACTCTAGTGATTTTGCTATAAAAACGAAGGAAACTATTTTATCGAAATCGCCTGTTTCAACAAAAGTTACATTGAAACAATTGATTGATGGAAAAGGTAAGTCGTTAGAAGAGTGTCTTGCTGTAGATTTAATCTTGGCTAAAAACTTTATTCGACATGAAGACTTCTTCGAGGGGGTTCGCTCGGTTCTAATTGATCGAGATCAAAACCCCCAATACAAGTACAAAACATTGGATGAAGTATCCGAGTCGCTTGTAAATTCGTTTTTTGAAGAACCATGATTATAAGATAAATTAACAGAGCTTCAGTCCCGAACGTTTGTAATTAGGGACGAATCATCAATGTTTTCGTCCCTTTTACTCGTTGTCAAGGTACCTAAATATTGTTAAATACGTCAAGAAAATGAGTGGAGAGTAATCGAATAAAATCGACCATTGACTTGATTTGTTTAGTATATGGACAAATGCGGATAAATTGTTTTCACGATTATTTGCATTGATGAATGAATTTGGTAACAACATTAACATTAAAAAATTACTTAAACAAGGAGAGAGAAACAAATGGATGTAAAAAACTATATAGCTGAACTAGTTGAACGTTCGGCAGCAGCTCAAAAAATTGCTGCGGGTTATGATCAGGAGAAAATAGACCAAATCACAGGTGCAATTGCATGGAATGCATTAGACGCTGACTTTAGAAGAAAAGCTGCTAATATGATGGTTGATGAGTGTGGTATTGGTAATGCGGATGATAAATTTAACAAAGTTCACGTTAAAACAAAAGGTTTATACTATCAAATGCGCGACGAAAAGTCTGTAGGAGTTATTGAAGAGAATGAAGAGCGCGGTTTAGTAAAATATATTAAGCCAATGGGAGTTATTGCTGGTTTAGTACCAATTACACAAGGTGAAGGAATTCCAATTTTCAAATCGTTAATGGCATTAAAAGGTGCTAACTCGATTATTTTCTCACCACACCCACGTGGAAAAGAAACGTGTAAGTTTATTATTAACCATTTAAGAAAAGTGCTTAAGTCATTAGATGCTCCAGAAGATTTAATTATCGCTATTGATCCGGAGCAAGTGTCAATTGAAGCGACTAATGAGTTAATGCAACAAGCTGATTTCATTTTAGCGACAGGTGGAACACCGATGGTTCGCGTTGCATACGGATCAGGAACTCCAGCGATTGGTGTTGGAACAGGTAATACAACAACGTACATTGATGAAACGGCTGATTTAGCTGAAACAGCTGATAAAATCAGAAGATCAAAAATCTTTGATAACTCTACAAGCTGTTCATCAGAAAACAACGTCATCATTAACTCTAAAGTTTACGATGATATGATTAAAGAATTTGAAAACCAAGGTGCTTTCTTAATTAAAGAAGGAAGTGAAGAAAAAGAAAAATTACAACGTGCAATCTGGCCTGACTTCCCTGAGTCAAATGCATTACACCCTGATGTTCCGGGAAGTAGTGTTGAAGACCTTGCAAAAATGGCAGGTATTGATGTGCCAGAAGGGATTAACTTCTTAATTATTGAAGAAACACGTGGTGTTGGTGCTGACTATCCATTCACAGGTGAAAAGCTTTCGCCAACGTCAACATTAATTAAAGTAGATTCATTTGAAGAAGCGTTAGATAAAATGGATGGCGCACTTCATTATATGGGATTAGGTCATAGCTGTGGTATTCACACGACGAATGAAGAGCAAATTCACCAGATGGCATCTAGAATGAAAGTAGGAAGAATGCTTGTTAATCAGCCGCAGTCACTAGGGAATAGTGGTGCATGGTTTAACGGAATGCCAGTAACAATGACACTCGGTTGTGGAACGTGGGGTCATAACAGTGTAAGTGAAAACGTTACGTGGAAGCATTTAGTGAACTTTACAACTGTATCACGTGTGATTGATCCTGTTGAGCCTTCAGATGACGAAGTGTTTACAGAAGAAATTCGTAACACGAAAATCGAACTGTAATATAAAAGACAATTAAGTAAATAGTAAGTGATTATAGGGGATTCGGTGAATAAACTGAATTCCCTTTTTCTTTTTAAAATCGTCAGTAAAGTGCTACGATTATAAGTGTGTGAAAGGTGTTAAAGGCGTATTTTTATGGAAATAGTTGTGAGATAAGAAGTGTATTACATGATAGAAATTCATAATGAAATGTGATAATATTTAATTATATAAATCGGTTAACTTTAACGATTGTAGAGTCAATTCACATATCTTTCTACTTAAAGGAGATATGGTAGCGCTTTTTATAAGGAGGAGCATCGGGGTGATAATCGACAATAAGCATACGGTAGCGGATTGGAATAATGATGACATTCAGACATTGCACCATTTAATGACAATAAAAGAAGCGATGGATATATTTCAGGAAGTGGAAGAAACTGAATTGCCGATTATTGATGAAGGTCGTTTCATTGGGGTTTTGCGATTAAAGGATTGTTTTACTGTACTAAATAATCAGTATTCGTGGGACGATAAAATTTATCATTTAATGAAAAATCCATATAATAAAGTGAGAGAAACGACACTCATGTCGTCGATTGAAAGTGTACCGGTTTATATTACGGAAGAAGTGAGTGAACGCTTGCTCGGCGTTGTTCGGGAAGCTGAACTGATTGCATATCAACGTAAACTTGAGCAAGAGCTAGAAAGAGAAAAGGAATTAGTGCGATGGTTCAACTTATCATTCGAAACAGCGTACGAGGGATTAGCCGTCGTCGATAAAAATGGAATTATTAAAGTGTTTAATGATACGTATAGTCGATTTGTCGGCATTTCAAAAGAGGATGCAATTGGTAAGCGGGCTGATAAAGTGATTGAAAACACGCGGTTACTTACAGTGTTAAAAACAGGTGTACCAGAACGGAGTCAAGCCCATCGTTTACAAGGGCAAGATTTAGTCGTCCACCGGTTACCGATTTGGAAAGATGGCGAATTAATCGGGGCTGTAGGAATGCTTGTCTATGAAGGTGTTTCTGAAATTTATGAAGTGATTGAGCGAATGAAAGAACTAGAAGATGCAGGATTTACCTTACAAGCTAATTCGCCTAACGAGTATAAATTAGATGATAAAGTTAGGTTTGAGGATATTTTAGGTGAAAGTCACGTTATTTCCGAAACGAAAAAAATCGCTCGCAAAGCCTCGAATACAACTGCATCGGTGCTTATTACGGGTGAAAGTGGTGTCGGAAAAGAACAATTTGCACGCGCCATCCACGATATGGGAATTAAAAGTGATGGAAATTTTGTGAGTGTGAATTGTGCGGCTATTCCCGATAATCTACTGGAATCTGAATTATTTGGTTATGCTGAAGGGGCCTTTACGGGTGCTAGAGATAATGGTAAAAAAGGAAAGTTCGAACTCGCCCATGGTGGAACTTTATTTTTAGATGAAATTGGCGATATGCCGTTAGAAATGCAAGCGAAAATTTTACGCGTGTTACAAGAGCGAAAGGTTGAGAGAGTGGGTAGTAACACTTCTATTCCCGTTGATTTTCGTCTTATCTCAGCAACGAACAAAGACTTGAAGAAATTAATAGCAGAAGGTTTGTTTCGTGAAGATTTATTTTATCGTTTGTACGTAATTCCGTTACACATACCACCTTTAAGGGAACGAAAGCAAGATTTACCAATCATGGTCTCGGAAACGATGCGCCAGTTTGCCAAGATATATAATGTTAATGAAAAAACAATCGACCAAAAAATATTGCAAAAAATGTATCAATATGACTGGCCGGGAAATGTGCGGGAATTAATGAATGTTTTAGAGAGGTTATTTGTCCTCACAGATGATGATCATATTACTGTGAAAGACACACCATCTACAATATTGGATTTTAATGATGATCATCAATCAGTCGACTTTAAGGAAAAACAAATTGAGAAAAATGAAGTATTAAATTTAGCGGTAAAAAAAGAAAGAGATGAGATTGAATTAGCACTTAAAGAGACAATGGGGAATAAAACGGAAGCAGCAAAATTACTCGGTATTTCAAGGGCTACATTATACAATAAAATATCTCGATTTTCTTTAGATGTATAAACAAAAAGAATTCGCGTCCATTTGTCTATACACTTATACAAATCGATGTAGAGGTAAGCTCAGCTCAATTGAATTTATCCACGATAATTCTCAACAATACGGGGATATTATTGACGTAGCTTAGAAAAAATAGTTGGCATGAAATTTGCATGTAATAAATTTGATGAATACATAGTTACATAAAGGAGATGTACATTAATGGTAAAAGTAAAAGGAGTTTTTCCTTATGAAGGACCACATACTGATTCATTTTCTTCAGATGAATTAAATGAAGAAGAGCAACTTATCGCAAATATGATCGAACAATTTGTAGAAGAACAAGTGCTACCACAAAACGAAGCGCTTGAAACTAATGATTATACAGTAGGTCGAGGTTTATTTCAGGCTTCGGGTGAATTAGGATTACTAGGTGCAGAGGTTCCTGAGGCTTACGGTGGACTTGAAATGGGTAAGAAAGTTTCGGGATTAGTAGCTGAAAAAATGGGCTACGGCGCTAGCTTTAGTGTAGGTTTCAATATTCACACAGGTGTTGGGACTTTACCGTATGTTTATTTTGGAACAGAGGAACAGAAGCAACGTTATTTACCGAAGCTATCATCCGGAGAATGGGTCGGAGCATACGCCTTAACAGAACCAAACGCTGGTTCAGATGCTTTATCTGCAAGAGCTTCTGCTAAGAAGACGGATGAGGGTTGGGTGCTAAATGGTGAAAAACAATGGATTACAAATGCACATATGGCGGATGTATATGTTGTTTTCGCACGTTCTGAAGAAGGAATGACGTGTTTCATCGTTGAACGTACAATGGACGGTGTTTCTGTTGGACCGGAAGAAGATAAATTAGGTATCAGAGGTTCATCGACAGCAACATTAATTTTAGAAAATGTCCTTGTACCAGAAGAAAACATTTTAGGTGTAATTGGAAAGGGTCACCACATTGCCCTAAATATTTTAAACTTAGCTCGTTTAAAATTAGCATTCTCGAATGTTGGTATGTCAAAACAAGCTTTAGAAGAGGCAGTTAAGTACGGTCAGGTCCGCGAGCAATTTAAGCAACCGCTCGTCAAATTCCCGATGATTCAGGAGAAGTTAGTGAATACAGCAATTGAAATTTTTGCGGCTGAAAGTGCCACTTATTATACTGCGGGTATTCTTGATCATTTAAACGAATCGGTAGAAGATGAACAGGATGTCGTTAAAAGTTTAGCTAATTATCAAATGGATTGTGCTATAAACAAAGTATATTCATCAGAAACGTTAGACACAGCTGTTGATGAAGCTTTACAGATTCATGGCGGCTACGGGTATATGAAAGAATATGATGTTGAAAGAATGTACCGAGACGCACGAATTAATCGACTTTTTGAAGGAACGAACGAAATTAACCGTCTAACGATTGCGAAGTCCTTTTTAGCAAATTATTATAAAGATAATACGATCTTGGATGTCGAACTTGACGAAACGGCTGATAATGTCACACGTTTTACTGATTTGTCTGTTCGATTACTGCAAATTGCGGTTAGCTCACTTCCGGAAATGGATCGTAGTAAGATGGACGAAGAACAAGAAACGTTACGTCTCATTGCGGATATGTTGAAAGATATTTACGTACTAAAAGCATCATTATTAAGACCGTCGAAAGATGAAACGAAACATTTATTCCTTGAAGTGTTAAGTGAGGAAACTTATCGTAAAGTAGAAGATATGGCAATTTCAATTTTATCTTCAATTGAAGATGAAGGTAAGAAGGAAGCAGCTTTTGAAGAACTGAAATCTTTATCAGCTCCTATGTATTCAAATTTAATTGGCAAAAAGCGTGAAATTGCTGATAAATTAATAAATAAAAATGGTTACTATTTCTAAAAAGAGGTGGAAAAAAATGAAGAAAATTGGTTTTGTAGGCTTAGGGAATATGGGATTACCGATGTCAAAAGCGCTCGTTGAAGCAAAGTATGAGGTTAATGGATTTGATTTAAACGAGGAAGCAGTTGCGCAGTTTACTGAAGCAGGAGGTAACGCTAAAGCGACATTAAAAGATATCGTAGCAGCAAGTGATATTATTTTCACAAGCTTACCATCAAATAATGCAGTTGAAGCAGTGTACCTTGGTGAAGACGGACTTGTAGCAAATAGTAATGAAACGAAAATACTTGTCGATACAAGTACAGTAGCACCAGAACTTAATCAAAAGCTAGAAAAAGCAACGAAAGAAAAAGGCGTACCATTTATTGCTGCACCTGTCAGTGGTGGGGTAATTGGTGCTGTTAATAAAACTTTAACATTTATGGTTGGAGGCCCTAAAGATATATTTGAAAAGGCGAAAGCTCCTATGGATGTAATGGGTGCTAACTTATTCCATGTGTCTGACCAAATTGATAGTGGTACAACTGTAAAGTTAATTAACAACTTATTAATTGGATTCTACACAGCAGGTGTTGGTGAAGCGCTCCACATTGCGAACAAACAAAATATCGATTTAGACGTACTTTACGATATGTTAGAAGTAAGCTACGGACAAAGTCGTATTTATGAGCGAAACTATAAAGAATATATTAGAGAAAACAATTACGAAAACGGCTTTACAACGAATCTTTTATTAAAAGACTTAGGCTTTGCTGTAGACCTAGCGGACAGTCATAACTTAGATTTACCGATCAGTCACCGACTATTTGATTTATATGGTGAAATCGCTGAAGAAGGCTACGGCGATGACGATATGGCAATCATTTACGAAAGAGTAGCAAATAAATCTAAAGAAAAAGATGAGAAAGCTAAATAATTTAAACTATATCATATAAAAAAATACATTTTGTAAGACGGTCTAGGTATTTGAAATTAATATCTCAAGGCCGTTTTTTATTTTGATAATCAATAGAAATATTCGGATAAAATATTTTGTATCTCTTGGATTAACGATAATTTTTAATTGACGACGAATGTGCATAAAGATACAATGCATTATTTATTTATTCAAGGTTTTATAAGGTGAAAATGATATCGATGAAAATAAATAAATCCATTTTATTAATGAGAATGTAATTGATTTTTTAAAATGTACTTTCCTAAGAATGAACAAAACTAGATTTCAGAATCTTTTGCTTTTAGATTGTTTGCAACAGTTTAAATTAATAAAATGAATAATTAAACAATTATTTTATTTTAAAGGTATAAAAACCGGACTAGCTTAACTAGTTCTTTATCACCAATTAAATGAAAAACCGTTGACACATTCGGGTTTTCATGGTAAAAAGGGAGTAGGATGTTTTTCGACTAAATAGGAAACGTGCTACTTAAGAAGGTGACCATAATGGCTTACAATATTAAAGATAAAGATGAATTATCACTTATAAACGCAATTCATCATCATGGATTATTTCATCATCTGTTAAAGAATATCAATAAAGGTGTTATATTTACGAATCATGCTAATGAAATATTGTATGCGAACGATAAGTTTTCCGAAATAACAGGTTATTCTTTCCCGGAAGTTGAAGGGAAGACACCTAAGTTTATGCAGTCAGGTATACAGAGTGAGACGTTTTATGATGTAATGAAACATGATATTAAGCATCGTAACCAATGGCAAGGAAAACTTTGGAATCAAACGAAAAATGGAGATGTCTATTTACAGGAGTTAACGATTTATGCATTAAAAGATGAATCAGGGAAAATTGATAATTTTATCGGATTTATTGAAAAACTATCAGGTCATGAGGCGATATCATATGTCGATAAAGTAGATAGCAAGCTATACGATCCATTAACCCATTTGCCAAATCGAGTTTTTTTTGAAAAACGCTTATACTCAATCTTACAATTAACAAATAAAAAAGATACCCATATTATGTTAACCTTTTTTCAAATAGAAAACTTCCATGAAGTGAATTCTAAATTTGGACTAGTGTTTGGGAATATTTTGCTGAAACGAATCGCGAAACGGATGGAAAGAAAGGCTTCATCTAGAAGTATGATTTCTAGGTGGGACGGAACAATTTTCGCCTTGGTAACAGAAGAACATCGTTATCAAGAAGACATGATACATATGATTAATCAATATGCGAACATTTTAATGGAACCTTATATTATAAATGGAATTTCAATTGAAATTTCAGTTAAGTTTGGAATAACAACTTACGATAAAGCGAATGAAGATATGTCCATTTCTGCTTTATTAGACAATTCGAAAAGAGCCTTAGTTCAAGCTAAGCATCGAAATCATTTATTTTGCTTTTACGATTCATCGATGAATGAAAATGGAAATTTTGTCGTAAACGAAGCAGAAATTATTCGAGGATTAAAAAATAAGGAATTTGAATTGTATTATCAACCACTATTAACTGTAGAAACAAATGAATTAATTGGCTTTGAAGCCCTAATCAGATGGAACCATCCCGTAGAAGGGGTTATTTTTCCTGGAGATTTTATTCCGTTTGCTGAAAAAACAGGTCTTATAAATGAAATTGGGGCATTTGTTTTCGAAGAAGCTTGTCGTCAACAAGTAAAATGGTCTAGACAAGGCCATGAAAAAATGACAATTAGTGTTAATTTATCGATGCACCAACTTAAAGATGATTTTATCGTTCATTTTATAAATGAAACAATTGATAAAACGGGCGCAGATCCGAATTATATGAGCATTGAATTAACGGAGAGTTCATTTAGTGATGATATTGAAAATACTATTTTTAAATTAAAACAATTAAATAAACTCGGTTTAACGATTGCGATTGACGACTTTGGTACAGGATACTCTTCTTTAGGTTATTTGATTGATTTTCCGATAAATGTAATTAAAATTGATCGATCGTTTATTAAAGTGTTAGAAAGCAATGAAAAGATAGAGGCAATTGTTAAAGCGATTAATTCAATGGCAAGGACATTAAATATTAAAGTAGTAGCCGAAGGGATTGAAACTGAAGCGCAACATGAACTTGTTAAACAATTAAAATGTAATATCGTTCAAGGTTTCTTATTCGATCGACCCCAAAGTGTACATACGATTCAACAAAAATGGTTATCAATTAAATAAAAATTCTATTAAACTGATTAAACTGGTATAAATGCGTAAAGGGGAAAATAAGCAAGTTTAATGAAAGGCATATTTAAATTATGCGTCAATTTGAATATAATCAAAAATCTAACCGCTCAACAGGGTGGTTTTTTTATTTTTACAATTCTCAACGTCAGTGTATCACTTGTAATAGTAGCTATTATAGTACAGTATATCGCTAGTATTATAAAGAATAATTAAAAATAGTTGTAATTTAGAATGCATCTGTTATATAATAGAACTCAACAAAATATTTAACAAATTGACAGGAGGAATAAAGCATGTCTGGCTATGTAAATGTAGGAAAGATCAAGGTTTCAGAGATGATTCATGAATTTTTTAGTGAGAAGGTTATCCCTGGGGCGGAATTAGATGTAGAAAAATTTTGGGCAGACTTTGAAAAGATTGTAACAGATTTTACTCCGAGAAATAAAGAACTTTTAGAAAAGCGTCAACAATTACAAGATAAAATTGATGAGTGGCATAAGGCAAATGAAGATTTTGATGCTGCTACTTATAAAACGTTTTTAGAAGATATAGGATATTTAGAAGAAGAAGTTGAAGATTTTGAGATTAATATTGGAAAAGTAGATGAAGAGATTGCTAATATCGCAGGTCCACAACTAGTAGTACCAATTAATAATGCACGCTATGCAATTAACGCTGCAAACTCACGCTGGGGATCACTATATGACGCATTTTACGGAACAGACATTATTAGTGAAGAAGACGGTGCAGAAAAATCCGGTCCATACAATCCAGTTCGTGGAAATAAGGTAATCGCAAAGAGTAGAGAGTTTCTCGACAGTGCAGTACCTTTAGCATCGGGTAGTCACCATGATTCGACGAAATATGCAGTTGAAAATGGGAAGTTAGTCGTTACGTTAAAGAATGGGAAAACAGTTGGTTTAAAAGATGAAGAAAAGTTTATAGGTTACCAAGGTGAGGAAAGCACACCTAATTCTATTTTACTGAAAAATAATGGATTACATATCGATATTGAAATCGATGCGAATCATCCGATTGGAAAAACTGATGCTGCTTCCGTTAAAGATGTCGTATTAGAATCGGCAATCACTTCTATTATGGACTGTGAAGACTCTGTAACGGCAGTTGATGCCACAGATAAATTAGAAGTATATCAAAATTGGCTCGGTCTCATTCGTGGTGAGCTTTCTACAACGTTTAGAAAAGGCGACGAAACAATTGAAAGAACTTTTAATGATGATCGGGTATATACAACTTCAGATGGAAACGAGTTAGCATTATCTGGTCGTGTATTAATGCTCGTTCGTAATGTCGGACATTTAATGGTTAATAACACCGTTTTAAATGAAGATGGCTCTGAGGCGTTTGAAGGGATCTTAGATGCGGTCTTCACAAGCGTGATTGCAAAACATAATTTACTTGGAAAAGGAAAACATATTAATTCTAAAGAAAATTCTGTGTACATTGTTAAACCGAAGATGCACGGTTCAGAAGAGGTTAAGTTTACAAATGACTTATTCGCTCGTGTTGAGGATATGCTAGAGTTAGAACGAAACACGTTGAAAGTTGGTATTATGGACGAAGAACGTCGTACGAGTTTGAATTTAAAAAATTGTATTTATGAAGCGAAGGAACGAGCGATTTTCATTAACACAGGTTTCTTAGACCGTACAGGTGATGAAATTCATACGGCGATGGAATACGGTCCTATGTTACGTAAAGTGGATATGAGAAGTGCGCCGTGGCTCGATGCGTATGAGAAAAACAACGTACAAAAAGGGTTACAGACAGGATTTAAGAATCGGGCTCAAATTGGAAAAGGTATGTGGGCAATGCCTGACTTAATGAAAGATATGCTCGCTACGAAGATTGGGCATGTTAAAGCGGGGGCGAACACTGCGTGGGTACCTTCTCCAACAGCAGCGACTATTCATGCATTACATTATCATGAAGTAAACGTGCAATCACTACAAGATGATATGTTAGCATCAGGATTAGAAGAAGATTATAGAGATACTATTTTGCAAATTCCAATCCAAGAAAATGTTGCTGATTGGACACCTGAACAAATTCAAGACGAGTTAGACAATAACTCACAAACGATGCTCGGTTACGTAGTGCGTTGGGTTGAGCAAGGTGTTGGATGTTCAAAAGTACCGGACATACAAGATGTTGGTTTAATGGAAGACCGTGCTACATTACGTATTTCAAGTCAGATGATTGCTAATTGGTTACACCATGATGTTTGTACGAAAGAGCAAGTCGAAGAAACATTACAGCGAATGGCTAAAGTGGTTGATGAGCAAAACGCTGGTGACCCATTGTATAAAAATATGGCTCCGAATTTCGATGACTCTGTCGCATTTCAGGCTGCACGTGACCTTGTATTTGAGGGAACGAAGCAACCGAATGGATATACTGAGCCAATCCTACAACGTCGCCGTCTAGAAGCGAAGAAAAAGATGGGACTAATGTAATTAGCCTATTTAGTTAACATTAATTTATGATGAAGTGAATGTTTACTTACTAATCCTACCTTAAATATAAATAAAAGAGACTGGGCTGTATCATACCTAGTCTCTTTTGTTTTGGAAATTTTACTGTTTTAAATCATTACTAAGGTGAAAATTAAGATATAAGTGTCGATAAAAGATATAGAAATTTTAAAATAAAATATCACTATTAATTTGGAAGGGATGTTATTTTGATCTAGTAATTCCTTCGACTAAATAAATGACTGACAATAACTCGTATAGTAAAACGAGTTCAGTAGGTAGTCGTGAAACATTTGTTTTCGTAGGTGTATGACTAGAACGCCAATAGGATTCCATTATCTGACGTAACTGTTGCTCATTCGATGTTGGAACATTTTCAAGTTTACCTATCATATAATACGCGATATCTTCGACTGCTTGAATAATAATATGTTTATTTTGTACATTAAGATTTGTATCTTTCAACTGTATATCTTGTAGATTGTTTATATGATACCGAATGAGGCGCAGTTTTTCGAGTTCTGTTTCAGCTCGAGCGAGCTCCGTTTCTTTTTTATTATCTAAACGAAAATATCCCATATCACTTGCCTCGTAACGAATAAGTTGTTCCGTCTTAGAAATAACATGATTCACTTTATTGATGTTTTCTTTCATAACATATGATTCTTGTTGGACTAACGATAATATTGTTTGACCGAGATCATGATAAATCGTTTGTAAATTTTTATTAATATCACGCATGAAATTTGGAGGGAAAATTAATAAGTTTACGAGTGTTGATACAGTAATCCCGATGGTCGTTGTTCCTAGTCGAATAAGAAAGGACATGAGAAAATGATCGTGAACAACTTCGATCATCGCTACTGCTGTAATCGTAGCAACTAATAAGCCGTCGTGTAACTTTAATCGATAACATGTAATGATCGTTAATGTAGCGGCTAAAGTATAGGTGATTGGTGAATTACCGAATATGAAAATAAATAATACAGCATAAAATGATCCGATAGCTGAGGCCGGAAAACGAACAAGTCCCTTTTTAATAGAGTCTGATACAGTTGGTTCTAATGTCACGATTGCTGTAATGACAGCGAAAACAGGTGGCCAACCAATTAATTGACAAATAAAAGCAGTTAAAAATACTGCAACAGCCGTTTTGACGATTCTGTTACCGAGGAATCGCATTGATTTCCCTCCTCAATATTACGATCTATTAAATAATAATTATTACGACATTCAGAGATTTTGGCTAATCATGATGACTCCTTCATTATAGAACAGCTAATGATTTTTAGTAAGTGATTATTGTTTTTCTATTATTTTAGTAAAAAAAGAGCTGTATTAACACAGATTTATTAATGATTTGTGAAGAAAACAACTTTTTCTCAATAATTTTGAAAAAAACTTACTAAAACACTTGCATTTTTTTTAAAAGCGTATATACTGTATTATAACAGATGGAAAAACAAATTGTCTGTTATATAAATGGAGGTGTTGGACGTGATGGAAAAACGTGAATATGCAACTTGTCCTGAATGTGGAAAAGGCATTTCTGAAACTAGTTATACATTAGAATGCGACTATTGCTTGTCCAAAAGAGAAGATTAATAGTATACTAGCACTAAAGTCAGCGAAACCTCTGTATTATAACAAATGTATTATTTGTTTAAATAGTATAATGTAGTACTTGGATTTACAAGGAAATACTTACTTATTGTGTGTAATTAAATGTTTATATAACCAAGGAGGAAATATCACATGTATAAAGAAAGAGTAGCAGCACTTCAGAAAGATTGGGAAGAGAATCCAAGATGGAAAGGAATCGAGCGTCCATATTCAGCGGAAGACGTTATTCGTTTACGCGGGTCGATCGATATTGATTATACTTTCGCACAGCAAGGTTCTGAAAAGTTATGGAATTTAGTTAACACGGAAGATTACGTTAACTCATTAGGGGCATTAACAGGGAACCAAGCTGTACAACAAGTTAAAGCTGGATTAAAAGCAATCTACTTAAGTGGATGGCAAGTAGCGGCAGACGCTAACATGGCGGGAGAAATGTACCCTGACCAAAGTTTATATCCAGTAAATAGTGTTCCACAAGTAGTTCGTCGTATTAATAACGCATTACAACGTGCGGACCAAATCGAATATGCAGAAGGAAATGTAACGCGTGATTACTTCGCGCCAATCGTTGCTGACGCTGAAGCTGGATTCGGTGGACACTTAAACGTTTTCGAACTAATGAAATCAATGATCGAAGCTGGTGCTTCTGGCGTTCACTTTGAAGACCAGTTAGCATCTGAGAAAAAATGTGGACACTTAGGTGGAAAGGTTCTTATCCCAACTCAAACTGCTGTTAAAAACTTAGTTGCAGCTCGTTTTGCGGCTGACGTAATGGGAACTCCAACTGTTATCATGGCGCGTACAGATGCGAACGCTGCAGATTTAATTACAAGTGATGTTGACGAATATGATAAACCATTCTTTACAGGAGAGCGTACTGTAGAAGGATTCTATCGTACAAAAGCGGGGCTTGACCAGGCAATTGCACGTGGATTAGCTTATGCTCCTTACGCAGATTTAATCTGGTGTGAAACAGCTGAGCCAGACTTACAAGAAGCTAAAGATTTTGCAGACGCAATTCACGCTGAATATCCAGATCAGTTATTAGCATACAACTGTTCACCATCATTTAACTGGGAGCGTCACATGTCAGAGGCTGAGATGGACGAATTCCAGAAAGAAATCGCTAAAATGGGTTACAAGTTCCAGTTCGTTACATTAGCTGGATTCCATACATTAAACTACAGCATGTTCGAATTAGCTGAGCAGTACAAAGACAAAGGTATGGGAGCATACTCACGTCTCGTTCAGCAGAAAGAATTCGCTGCAGAAGAAAAAGGATTCACTGCTACACGTCACCAGCGTGAAGTTGGTGTAGGTTACTTTGACGAAGTTGCAGAAGTTATTGCAGGTGGAGAGTCATCTACAGTAGCACTTGCAGGATCAACTGAAACTGAACAGTTCTAAACTCTCAATATATATAACATTAAAGCACCCTGAAAGATTAATAGGGTGCTTTTTTGCTGTTTACGATATTTACCACGAAACATAGATTCTAGTGAATGTTATTTAAATAGTGATCAAACTGGTAATTAAAGGAGGGATTGTGACACAAATAGACTAAAAGCGTAAAAACAGATGAAAGGTTATGTTTGGCTAAATTATTTCATACTTTTGATTTATTTTTACTTGAGTAATGTTGAAAGTTGCTGATATATCAATGTTAAGGTTGAAAAACTATGCATCAATGTGCATAGTTTTATTACAGTAATAAATGGTGTATAAGTATTCTTTACCCAATCCTGAAACTATTGTTAATAGATTGTACCCATTTGAAACATAATTGTAATATAACCTAAATAGATTTGTCACTTTCAAATGATATAATCTATTCAATGAATTTATACATAAGAAGTTTAATAGTCTATTAAATAATAAAAAACGACAAATTAAAAAGGACGGACAAGCTATAATTTGTCTAAGGAAGAGGGAAAAATAATTGAAAAAGACGGTCGTAACTATTGGAACAGCCGCGGTTGTTATTTTCACGAGTACTTTTACTGCCGGACCAATGACAGTATCAGCTGAACGAAACTTAGAAGAGGTAAAAACAGAACGAAAAGAAGTAAAGTCAAAGCTTTCTACAGCCGAAAAAGAAGTTGCAAGCATCATGGAAGAAATTAATGAGATTAACAATGAAATTAATCAATTATCAGAAGCAATAAACGAAAACGAAAAACAAATAAACGAAGTTGAAAAACAAATAGATGTACTAGAGGATGAAATTGTCGAACTTCAAAAAGAGATAAACGAACTAGAAATTGAAATAGAAATGAGAAATGAAATTATCAAAGATAGAATCTCATCTTATCAAGCTAATGGTGGCGGTGTTCAATTACTAGAGGTTTTTTACGGAGTGAAGGATTTCAATGATTTCGTTAGTAGAGTATCTGCGGTAGTAACATTAACGAATGCTGATACCGAAAGTATGGAAAAACAAGAAGAAGAAAAACAAAAAGTAGTAGAAAAACAAGATTCAGTGGAACAAAAGTTAGCCGAACAAGAAGATATGAAAGTTGAAATTAAAGCTATCATTGAGACAATTGACGAAC
>Ga0079226_10000983_pt1 | contig 21421 bp, 19 predicted proteins | sample Poulit2014_FD_76345 | JGI IMG/M metagenome (GOLD analysis project Ga0079226, IMG submission 76345) | Agricultural soil microbial communities from Georgia to study Nitrogen management - Poultry litter 2014 | ecosystem: Environmental > Terrestrial > Soil > Agricultural land | place: USA: Georgia... | reverse complement strand
GAGGACGTACTGACCGTGCCGGGCATCGGAGGTGAGCCTCTCGCCGCCCGACTGGAGCTGCCCACGGGGGAACCACGCGCCTACGCGATCTTCGCGCACTGCTTCACCTGCGGTAAGGACAACACCGCCGCCCGGGAGGTGGCACACACGCTGACCGAGCACGGCATTGCGGTACTCCGGTTCGACTTCACCGGGATCGGAGAATCGGGCGGCGAATTCGCCGACACGACATTCTCCGCCAACATTACCGACGTGGTGCGCGTGGCGGATCACCTGCGTACGCAGCGGGCCGCGCCCACCCTGCTGATCGGGCACTCCCTCGGCGGTGCCGCAGTCCTGGCCGCTGCCGAACGGATCCCCGAGATCGCGGCCGTCGCCACCATCGGGGCGCCGTACGCGCCGGAACACGTGACGCACCTGTTCTCCGAATCCCTACCCGAGATCACATCCGCAGGGGCAGCGGACGTGACCCTCGCGGGCAGCACGTTTCGTGTGAGCAGTGAGTTCCTCACCGACCTCGCCGAACAACGCCAGCACGAACGGGTCGCCGACCTCACACGACCACTGTTGATCCTGCACTCCCCACAGGACACGCTTGTCGATGTCGACAACGCGCACAGGTTGTTCGACACGGCAGCACACCCGAAATCGTTCATGGCCCTCGATGACGCCGAGCACCTACTGACCCGACCCGCCGACGCACAATTCGTGGGTGAAATCATCTCCACCTGGGCACAACGTCACATCGTTTCCCGCTCGAGCAGTCCCGACGAGTCCCGGCAAGCGCGATCGGTGCGCGTCGCGGAGACCGGCACGGGCACCTTCACCCAGCGGATCACCACCGGACGCCACAGTTGGGCCGCCGACGAACCGGAATCCGCGGGCGGCCGCGACAGCGCCCCCGATCCGTACCAACTCTTGCTGTCCGCGCTCGGCGCGTGCACCTCCATGACCCTGCGAATGTATGCCGACCGCAAAGGCTGGGACCTGCGACACACCAGCGTCACACTCAACCACGACCGGATGCACGCCGGTGACTGCGCCGACTGCGAAACCACGGACGGCAGGCTCGATCGGATCGTGCGTGAAGTCCATATCGACGGTGACCTCGACGAGGAGCAACGAGCCAAACTGTTGACCATCGCGGACAAATGCCCCGTGCACCGCACGCTGAAATCCGAAATCGTGATCGAAACCGACGAGGTGTGACCCACCCACCGTGGTCCGCAACCGGGTGGCACACGTTCGCCCCACAGGGGGCAACGGGTGCCTCACACGTCACACCGCTGGGTGCCGAATAGACTCGCCTCGATGAGCACTCGTTTCGTGGCGATCGGCGACTCCTTCACCGAGGGTGTCGGAGATGACGACAGCGCCCACCCGAACGGGCTGCGCGGATGGGCCGACCGCGTGGCCGAACAACTCGCCGTCAGCGACCCCGCGTCGACCTACGCGAACCTCGCCGTCCGTGGCCGACTGCTGCCCGACGTGCTGTCGGCGCAACTCGAGCCCGCGGTGGGAACTCGGCCCGAACCTGGTGACGCTCTATGCGGGTGGTAACGACCTCATGCGGCCCCGTGCCGACATCGACGAGCTGACCGCACGCTACGAGTCCGCGGTCACAACCCTGGCCGCCACGGGCGCCACGGTCGTGCTGTTCACCGGCGTCGACACGGTGGAGGCGCCGCTGCTGCGGCGCATACGCGGCCGCGTCGCCGTCTACAACGAACACGTGCGTGGGATCGCGGCGCGGCACGGCGCCGTGCTGGTGGACATGTGGGCCATGCGGGTGCTGCGCGACCCACGTCTGTGGTCGGACGACCGTATCCACCTCAATCCGGCGGGGCACCGCACCGTCGCAGCCACCGTGCTCGACACGCTCGGCGTGGACCACACGATCGTCGCGCCCGACCTCGGTCCCCGCACGGCCACGGAACCCGGTGTGCAGCGCCGCGAGAACCTCCGCTGGACACGGCGGCACGGCCTTCCCTGGGTGAAGCGACGCCTGCGGGGAAAATCGTCCGGTGACACGATCACGGCGAAGCGTCCCCACCTGCTGCCGGTCACCCACCCTGCGGGCACCGGCGAGTCCCGATCTCCCGGTGGGCGGGACACGCCGCTGCCGACGACGGCCGGATCAGCTGGAGTATGGCGGTGACTTCCCGTATCACGTGCGAAAGGAACACCGGTGAACGCCACTGACCAGGACAGTGCCGACGTCGACGAGCGCGACCGTGTCGCCGTGGTGACCGGAGCCTCCGGCGGTCTCGGCGCCGCCATCGCCCGGCATCTCGCAGCACAGGGACACCGGCTGTTGCTGACCTACCATCGCAACCGCCCCGAGCGCCTACTGGCCGAGCTGGACACGGCAACGGCGGATGTCCTGTCGGTGGATCTCGCCGAGCCCATGCACGTGTCGACGCTCATGGACAGGGTCCGGCAACTCGGTGCGCTGGACACCCTGGTCCACGCGGCGGGGCCGCACGTGCCGATGGTCCACCTCTCCCGTGTCTCCCCCGTCGACTTCGCCGCGCAACTGAATCAGGACGCGAACGCCTTCTTCACACTGATGAACACTGCGCTGCCACAACTGCGTGACGCGCGGGGCTCCGTCGTAGCCGTCACGACAGCGGCGACCCAGCGCTATCACCCGCGGGACGGGTTGTCCGCGGGTCCCAAGGGTGCTGTGGAGTCCCTGGTTCGGGCGTTCGCCGCTGAGGAGGGCCGCTTCGGCGTCCGCGTCAACTGTGTCGGCCCCGGCATGATCACCGACGGAATGGCGGAACGTCTGATGGCCTCCGGCGACCTCGACGAGCGCGCACTGGACGCCGCACGCAACAACATTCCGCTGCGCACCTTCGGCAGCGCCGACGACATCGCCGAAGCCGTCACATTCCTGAGCTCGGACCGCGCCCGCTACATCTCCGGGCAGAAACTCGACGTGGACGGTGCCTACGGCGTATAGGGAAACTGTTCCCCAGCGGATCCCCAGCTCCCTGGGGGCCGACCGGATGGCCCCGGCACGGGACCCCGCAACCGTACTGCGATCCCGTCCACACCGTTACTGACTGGCGGCATCCAGTAACAGCTGTTGCGCCGTGTCGACATCGAGCGGGTTGCCCAAGGGCTCACGCGGACGTCGAGACACACCCGAATACCCACCCAGGCCGCAACGAAACCCCACAGCAGCATGCTTGCCGCGCACGCCGCGTGGCCGAACGATGCGCACAGCAAGGGGGCGTGCGCCCATCCCGGACAGGTCACTGGTCCCCGCGGGCCATACCCGGGATTTTCAGGGTTGGTGGTCGGGGTGGACCGGGGGTTCGTACCGATGCCGCGTCAAGCACGAAGGCGGGATGGTCAGTGGCATGAAGGGCACAGCAATTGTTGTCGGCGCGGGTATCGGTGGACCGGTCGTCGCCATGGCACTACGCAGGGCCGGGATCGCGGCCACCGTGTATGAAGCCTACAGCGCCCCGGCCCACGGGGTCGGCAGCTTCATGAACATGGCGACCAATGGTCTGGACGGTCTGCGCGTGCTCGACGCCGACGAGCACGTCAAGGCGGCTGGGTTCGCGACCTCGCGCATGGTGATTTCCAGCGGTTCCGGCAAACGTCTCGGTGAAGTGCCGAACGGTGTTCCGCTCGCCGACGGCACGGTGAGCCTGACTATGAACCGCGCCGACCTCTACCGTGCATTGCACCAGGAGGCGGACAGCCGCGGCATCCCCACGGAGTACGGTAAGCAACTCGTGGGCGTGGAGCAGCAGGCCGACGGAATTGTCGCGCGATTCCAGGACGGGAGCGCGGCCCGTGGCAGTGTGCTCATCGGTGCCGATGGACTGTGGTCGAGAACTCGCACCCTCGTGGCTCCCGAGGGGCCCGTGCCCCGTTATCTCGGGCTGGTGGGCACCGGTGGGCATGCGAGCGATGTCGACATCGAGCCGTCACCGGACACGTTCCACATGATGTTCGGCAAGCGAGCGTTTTTCGGGTACGCAGCTCGCGAGGACGGCACGGTGTGGTGGTTCGCCAACGTGCCGCGCTCCCGCGAATCGGCAGCCGGCGAGCTGATGGCCGCGTCCGCCGATGAACACCGGCACCTGCTGCTCGACTTGTTCGCCGATGACGCAGGCCCAGCCACCCGGATCATTCGTGCGACTCCCGGGAAGCCGGAGTTCAGATCGATGCACGATCTGTCACCGGCCACAACGTGGCACCGCGGTCGAATGGTGCTGCTCGGCGATGCCGCGCATGCCACCTCGCCGAGTTCCGGGCAGGGCGCCTCGCTGGCGATCGAGGACGCTCTGCAACTGGCTCGGTGTCTGCGCGATCGCACGGACACTGTCGACGCGTTCGCGGCGTATCAACAGTTGCGCAACGAACGTGTCCGCAGGGTGCTCGCCTACGCGGCCCGAATCAACCAGGACAAGGCGGCCGGCCCGGTCGCCCGGCTGGCCCGCGACGCGCTGATGCCCTTCTTCCTCGAACGATTCGCCAAACCGGCATCGATCGCATGGCTGTACAACCATCACATCGAATTCGACCAACCGATCGATGATGAGTTGAGTGCGGGAGCCCACGGGTGAACGAACGGATCGATACGGATGAGGCGCGCCCCCGACGGGGCGGGCTGCGCCTCGTGGTGACGGCACTCGTGCGCGGTGTCACGGTGCTGTACCTACTGTCCACATTGTTACAGCCGGTCCTTGCGGGCCTGTTCGTCACCGGTGATGTCGACATGCTCACCTGGCACGAGCTCAACGCACACGGCATGCTGTTCCTGGCCACCGTGCTGTTCGTTGCCACGATCGTGCTGTGGCGGCCACTCCGGGGCCCCGTATGGCCAATTCCTGTCACCGCCGTGCTGCTGGTGGTCATCCAGGTCCAGACCGGCTTCGGTTACTCCCGAGACCTCGCCGTGCACATACCGCTGGGGGTGCTGCTGTTCGGCATCGCGGTCGTCCTGACGGGCTGGGCCTTCCCGTGCCGCGCCGAACCGGCACCGTGCAACGGAGGCTGCCATCATGACGACACCAGGTGGCCGCCACTCGAGACGGGCCTTTCTCGGGTTGGCGTCCGGCGCCGGACTCGTCACGGCCATCGGCCTCACCGGATGCGATGTGAGCACCGCCGGAACAACCGGACAGGTGTTACCCAGCCAGTTAGCCGTGCCAACACCCTTCCGGGTGCCGCTGCCCATACCGGACGTCGCGCGTCCGTCCCACAGCGGTCGCCATGGCGAGTTCTACGAGATCACCCAGCGTGCCGCACGCCAAGAGATCATTCCCGGCACTCGCACCACTGTGTGGGGATACGACGGAACGTTCCCGGGCCCGACGTTTCACGCCCGCTCCGGGCAGCGAACCATGGTACGTGTCCGCAACAGACTCCGGGCGCCGACATCGACACACCTACACGGTGGAGTCACCCCACCGGAATCCGACGGCTACCCCACGGACCTGGTCATGCCACCCGGCGTGGGCTACGATCCGCGTAATCGCCCCGGATCGCACGGTGGGATGCACGTCGCGACTGAGGACTGGGTCCTGCACGAGGGAACCAAGGACTACGAGTATCCACTGGTGCAACGCGCGGCGAATCTCTGGTATCACGACCACCGCATGGACTTCAGTGGCCCCCAGGTCTGGCGTGGCCTCGCCGGCATGTTCCGGGTTACCGATCGCGACGAGGACAGGCTGCCGTTGCCTGACGGTGATCGCGATGTTCCCCTGATGGTCTGCGATCGTGCTTTCGACGCCTCCGGAGAGTTTCGCTACCCTTCCGTCGACCCCAGTCTCACAGGGGAACCGGGCGTCCATCCGGATTATATGGCCGGGGTGTTGGGTGATGTCATTCTGGTCAACGGTGCGCCGTGGCCGAGGATGGAGGTCTCCAACACACTCTATCGTTTTCGGATACTCAATGCTTCCAACGCTCGTCGCTACCGATTCGCCCTGACTCCCCCACCGCGGGGGACAGCAGCATTCACCCAGGTCGGTAGCGGGCATGGGCTCTTGGAGTCGCCGGTCCGGCACAACACATTGACTGTGGCGCCCGCGGAGCGCTTCGACACGGTCATCGACTTCTCCCGGTATCCGGTCGGTACGCAGGTGACATTGCACAACACCCTCGGCGACGGTGACACCACTCGGGTGATGCGGTTCGACGTAGTCCGTTCCGAGCGCGACGAGGCCACCATCCCACAGCGGCTGTCCACACCAGAGCATTTGGACGGCGGGCAGGTGTCGACCGTGCGGGAGTTCGATTTCCGCCAGACCACCGTCGACGGCATGCGCGTATGGACCATCAACGGGCAACCTTTCGACACGACCCAGTATCTGGCCGAACCCCCCTTGGGCGCGGTCGAACTGTGGCGCTTCACCAGCGACTTCCACCATCCCGTGCACACCCATCTGGTGCATTTCCAGGTCCTCACCCGTAACGGCGCTCCACCCCTGGGCCGTGACGCCGGCTGGAAGGACACCGTCGACGTACGCCCGTACGAAGTCGTGGAAGTTCTGGCCCGATTCCGCGGTTTCCGCGGCCGTTACATGCTGCATTGCCACAACCTCGAGCACGAGGACATGGCGATGATGGGAAACTTCCGCGTCCGATGAGCACTCCGATGACCAACTGTCGCTGCGATCCGTCCTCGGCCGGTCACAGGTCGAGGACGACCCGCCCACCGGCAGCGCGGGACACGCAGACAGTCATGGCCTCCTCACGCTTGCTGGGTGTCAGTACGTGGTCGTTGTGCTCGACGGTTCCTGACAACAGCGGTTGGGTGCAGGTGCCGCAGAAGCCCTGCCTACACGAGTAGGAGATGTCCGGCTTCTCCTCCCGGATCACCTCGAGCGCCGAGCGGTCGGCAGGCACCCGCAGCACTCGCCCGGTGCGTGCCAGTTCGACCTCGAACGGCTGGCCGTCGACGATCGGTGGTGGTGCGAAACGTTCGTAGTGCAGTGCTTCGGCGCGGCTATCGGGGAGGTCGAGCCGCACACCGGTGGTCATGGGCATGGGGCCGCAGCAGTAGACTCGGGCGCGGTCCGGTGCGCGCTCGAGCAGTTCCGCCCCGGAAGCCGGGATTCCGTACTCGTCATCCGGTCGGATCCACACCCGCCCAGGGGCCAGAGCGGTGATCTCGTCGAGGAACGGTAACGACGGTCGCGAGCGGCCACAGTAGACGAATTGCCAGTCCGCTCCGGCGGCCGCGGCCGAACGCACCATCGGCAGGATCGCGGTGATACCGATGCCGCCCGCCAGGAACAGGTAGCGCTCGCTGGGGATGAACGGAAACGCGTTACGCGGACCTCGCACCGTGAGGTGATCTCCCTGCCGTAGCGTGTCGTGCACCTCGCGGGACCCACCCTTGCCCGCGTCGAGTCTGCGTACCGCGATCCGGTACTGGTGGCGGTCGGCCGGGTCCCCGGACAGCGAGTACTGCCGCATTCTGCCCGAGGGCAACAACACGTCCAGATGCGCGCCCGGATGCCACGCGGGTAACTCCGCGCCGTCCGGTGCCACCAGGATCAGACTGCGCACATCGACAGCCTCGTCACGTACCTCCTCGATCACCAGGGACCGGTCACGGTTGACCGGGCGCACCGGTGGCCGCCCGCGGTCCAGACGGGAGAGCCGCTCGTAACCGGTGATGATCGCTTCCACTGTCCGCATGAGCCGGCTCACCCCGCTGTGCCGGTCCTGTGGCGGTGGTTGCATGGTGCTCGTCACCGTCACTGGTCGGCTGCCCGGGCGGCGGGCGACGAGGCGAGGTAGGCCACGGCCTGACTGGTCGAACCGTACTGCGAGGGGTGGTAGTCACGTCGGAAATACGGGGCGAGCAGCCGTAGTGTCTGCAGGTAGCCGGGCGTCAAACCCCGCTTGTGGCTGCGCAGCAGGTCCCGCCATCGTGGCTTCACGGTGCCGCCGAGCTTGGGGTCACGAGCCATCAGGTAACGCACCCCGCGCACCCACAGCCAGAAGAAGAACGGGGCGGCGAGCAGGAACAGCCGTACCCGTCGGAAATAACGCCCGTCCAGGTGTTGGTACAGGTCGAAGGCGACCGCACGGTGCTCGACTTCCTCCGAACCGTGCCAGCGCAGCAGGTCAAGCATCGTCGGGTCCGCGTTCGCCTCGTCCAGCCCCTGCGCGTCGAGGACCCACTGCCCCAGGAACGCGGTGATGTGCTCGATTCCCGCGACGAGCGCAGCCCGCTCCACCAGCCACTCCTCGGCGCGACGGCCCGTGTAATCACGATCGCCGAGAATTTTGTTGAACAGGTAACCGATCTGGCGAGTGTAGTCGCGAGTGTCCAGACCGTGGGCATCGAAATGGTCCAGCACCCCCTGGTGCGAGTCCGCGTGCACCGCCTCCTGACCGATGAAACCAAGTACCTGTTCCCGCAGCCGCTCATCCCGGATCATCGGCACCGCCTGTTGGAACACTCGGACGAAGAAGTCCTCCCCTTCCGGCAACAACAAGTGCAGGACGTTGATGACATGCGTGGCGAACGGCTCGTCGGGGATCCAGTGCATCGGCAGGTTCGACCAGTCGAAGGACACGTTACGCGCGTGCAACGCGACGTTGTCCGGTTCTCCGACGTCGGCGGCGTGCTGGTGGAAGTGATCGGTGGACATCGGCGCCTCCTCGGCAGAGTCAGAGAGTGATTGTGGGCAGGCCGGCCTCGCCGCTTGCGCCTTGGCAGTGCCACGCGTGCTGCCGGTGACGGCCGGACACATATCGGACACGTCCTACGGGGACGTGAGGTCGCGGCGGGCGATCGCGCGCAGCAGACCGGGTGTCATCCGGGAGAACAACAGCCCCCCACGTGCTTCCGGGGTGACCGGCGCCAGTGCCGCGTCACGCTCGACCGACCGCAGTATTCGGGTGGCGACTCTCTCCGGCGGATAGTTGCGGAACCGATAGGCCGCGGTGGCAGCGCGTTGTTTGCGCTCCTGCTCGGCGGCGTCACCTCCAACGAACCGGGTGGCGGAGGTGATCGAGGTGTGGACGAATCCGGGACACACGGCGGTGACGCCGATGTTCTCGTCGGCCAGCTCGGCCCGCAGGCATTCCGACAGGGTCAGCACGCCGGATTTCGTGGTGGCGTAGGCCGGCAGCATGCGCGTCGGCAGGTACGCGGCGGCGGAGGCGACGTTGATGATCGTCCCGCCCTCGCCTCGTTCCTGGAGCTGCGGAGCGAACGCGCGGCAACCGTGGATCACGCCCCACAGGTTCACGTCGATGATGTGTTGCCAGTCGGCGACACTGGTGTCGGTGAACGGCCCGGCCATGCCGATTCCCGCGTTGTTGACGACGATATCCGGTGTTCCCGTCTCGGCACGCAGCCGCGCCGCGAAATCCGCCATCGCGTCACCGTCGGACACGTCCACAACGGCTGCGTACGTCTCGGCACCGCGTTGTTTGGCCAGTTCTGCGGTGTGGTGCACGGCCGATTCGTCGATGTCGGTGACCGCCACGTCCGCGCCTTCCGCGGCGAATGCGAGCGCGGTCGCCCGCCCGATGCCGCTGCCCGCCCCGGTGATCACAACGAGCTGGTTGGCGAAGCGGCCGCGCCGACGGGCGTTCTCCCGGGCCTGGGCGAGCACTCGTGACTCGGGGGCGCCCTCCACGTGGTCGATCAGTTCTGTCGCGCAGCGCGACACGACCTCCGGCCTGCTGCGGAGTACCCAGTGTCCACCGGACAGTCGGCGCACCCGGAGGTCGGAAACCCACTCGCCGATCCCGGTCTGCAGCGGCGTGGAGACGAAAGGGTCGCCGGTCGGCGCCAACACCTGGACCGGCACGTCCGTCCGTTTCGGCTCCGGGTGGGACAGGCGGGACAGCATGTTCTCCCGGTACAGCTCCAGTCCGTGGCGCGCGTCGGAGTACACCGGTGCCTCCGCGGTGCTGTCCAGTCGCCGCATGACCGGGGTCAGGAGACCGCTGCGCCAGGCGAGTTCCGGCAGCAACGGCAGTTGGAAGAAGCCGATGTAGCCGGAACGTAGCAGTTGGCTCACCGCTTCACGCAGCGCGCGCGGTCGGGGCCGGATACGGTTCCGCAACGCCGCTCCCGCATGGTCCAGTGACGGCCCCGAGATGGAGTTGTAGGAAGCCACCCTACCCGTCAGCCAGCCTTCGGTAAGCGCATGCCACGTCTGGATCGCCCCCCAGTCGTGCGCGATCAGATGGACGGGCCGATCCGGGCTGACCGTGTCCAACACCGCGACGAGGTCCTCGGCGAGCTGGTCTAAGCGGTAGGCGTGCCTACTCGTCGGAACCCCGGACTCCCCCGCCCCACGCACGTCATAGGTGATCACGCGATAGCGCTCGGCCAGCTGCTGCAGCACACCGTCCCAGACCGTGCGGTTGTCGGGGTAGCCGTGCACACACACCACGACCGGGCCCGAGGGGGGACCCGATTCCGCCACGACCAGCGGAACACCGTCGCTTGCCAGGACCTTTCGCGTCACTGCCCCTCCTTCACCATAAGGTGTTACCATTAGTAACTGTTACTGACGTTAGCATGGTGCGGCGGTGCGCAAACGTCAAGTAGTCCCGGTACTTCTGAAGCTGTCTCGAAGGGCGCAGCGGCATCTGCGGGATCTTGCCAGTGGTCTCGGCTGCGTCGAGGGGCGGTAGGCCGTGGCGCGGGCGTCGAGTACCGGCCGGGCTGATCTGTCGGGCTCCGTGACGATCAGAGTGTCGCCCCCGCCTACGGCCGCGAGGGGTCGATCCGGCCCCCGACAACGACGAAACACTTGGCACCTCGTATGTCCAAGTTCGATTACTGCTCAACCCCGGGCCGGAGTACGATAGGCTTCGCCGTATGGAACCGTCCGCTGGGGCCGCTGGCTACTATCGCTCGGATGCGCCGGGATTACCAGCTTCATTGCGGCTGAGCGTTGGTATTTCCGCAGTTCGGAAGGCTACCGTAGGGGTGCTGATTGGCCTTGCCTTCGTGGTGCTGCTGCCGCTTGGGGTATTGGCAGGTAGTGGATTGGCGCAGAGCGGTCTCGACGTGTTGGCAGTGGGTGGTCCACTCATGCTTGGGTTTCTGGGACTGATCTTGCTCGCGGTTATTGCCTGGGGCGTGAGTAACGCTGTCCGAAACAGCGCCTATTTGCAGGGCACCGAACTGGTTGTCCGCAAGGCCCTACGAACACAGCGGGTGGACTTGGCCACTGCGCGAGTGCTGAGACTAACCCAGTCGCAGAGTGGGTGGCACAGTAGACCGCTCGTACCGACGTTGGAGGCTCGCGACGACGTGCAGCAGCGTTCACTGATGGTACATTTCGGTCTGCACCGAGACGGATTTCTTCCGTTATACGAAGTGCAGGCGCTTGTAGCGGCGATACAGGCAGGAAGCCGCGTGGATGTATCTGCCTACCAGGCGGAGCGCACGATCCAGGATCTGCATCGTATCGCGTGCTGAGTTGGTCAGCGGGCGACGTACGCGGGGCGTTGGGCAGACCTCGTGGACCGGAGACGAGCGTGCACTGGGCCTGGAGTTGATCGGGCGTGGTCGGGAGTTAGTGGGGTTTTTCGCCGACGCCGCACCAGGCGAACGGGCGGGCTTCGGCCTCGGCCTGCGGCAGTTCGGTGAGGTCGATGGTGGGGCGCCAGTCGGGTAAGTGGGTGATGCCCGGCTCGAGCAGGGTGAGCCCGTCGAACCAACTCACAATGTCGTCGCGGTCGCGGAGCCACACGGGGTTGGCCGTGTCGCGGTAGTGCTCGGCGAAATCCTGCACCCCGGGGGCCGCATCGGGTTCCTGCGGCGCCGTCATGTGCGAGAGCGCGAGCCAGCTGCCGGGGGCCAACACGTCACGGTAGGTGGCGATGAGTTCGTCGGGGTGGTCGTCGGGGCCGGCGAAGTGCAGCACCGCAATCATCAGTAGGCATACGGGCCGGTCGAAATCGATTAACCGCTGGGTCTCGGGATCGTCCAACACGGTGGTTGGGGCGCGCAGATCGCGTTGGATCAATGCGGCCCAGGTGGTGGCGTTTTCGCGTTCGAGGATCAGCTGCGCGTGCGCGGCCGCGACGGCTTCGTAGTCGACATAGACAACCGAGGCGGGCTCGCCGCCCGGTAACTGGTCGGCCACGATCTCGTGCACATTGCCCGCGGTGGGAATGCCCGAGCCGAGATCGATGAACTGCCGGATCCCCGCATCCAGGGCGGCGCGCACTACCCGGTTCATGAACGCCCGGTTGTGCCGTGACCCGTGCTCGGCATGCGGCCAGCGCGTCAGCATCGCCCGGCCGAACTCGCGGTCCACGGCCCAATTATGCGTCCCACCGAGGTAGAAGTCATAGATCCGCGCGGGTGACGGCTTGTCCAAATCGACACCGTTGAGCGCATCCGGCGCTGCTCGATCACCACCCATGGCACAACCTCCCAACCCGAGCGCCGCGACCAACACCTGGGAGCCTACCCGAGACGTCGTCGCGGACGTTGTCACCGGCCGCGAACCGGGTCTGCGTAGTAATAGAACCAGAAGTGGCGGTAGCGGTTCTTAGTCGCCGGCCACAAGCACACCCCGCAGCATCGACGCACTGGTGTGCGATCACCGCCGGGGTAGCCCAGCAACTTCGTGACCCGCGGCGACTACTCGTAGCGCCAAATCGTGCACGCCTGCTACTCAGCCCCTGTCACCGGCTGGGTTGGCGGCGCCAGGGGCCGGTGATGGCGAAGACGATGCCGGGGTCCTGGATGCAGGCGAACAGGGTGTGCCCGTCCGGGCTGAAAGTCGGTCCGGTGAACTCGCTGTCGCTGACGCGGTTGCGCGCGATCGGATACGTGGAGCTGTCGGTGGTGATGCCGAACAGGTGCTGACTCCCGTTACCGTCCTCCGCCACGATCACGCCGCCGTAGGGAGAAACGGTGATGTTGTCCGGCCCGTCGAGATCAGCGCGGTCGGAGGTGACGGCCATGCGCAGCGTCAACGTGATGGTTTGTTCCAGCGGGTCGTAGAACCACACCTGCCCGTCGTGTGGCGCGGCGCTGCCGTCTGAGGTGCGGGCGTAGCTGGCGACGAAGTAGGCGCCGCCGTCACCCCACCACATTCCTTCCAGTTTGCGGCTACGGGTGATCTCGGCGTCGGTGAACTGCCGGCGCACCGACACCCGTGAGGCGGACGGGTCGGGCACTGCAACCCAGTCCACCCTGTGAGTCGCGCCGGTTTCGCGGGCGGCGGAGAGGTCGCCCAGTCCGTCAGCGCGCATCGCTTCCAGGGTGCCGCCGTCACGCAGGGTGTGTAGCCCACCGGGACGGTTGTTCGGTGTGAAGCGATAGAACAGGCCGTTGGGGTTGCTGGCGTCCTCGGTTTGATAGCAAACGCCGGTGTGCGGATCGACCGCGACCGACTCGTGGGAGAACCGCCCCATCGCCCGCAACGGCACCGGATGGCGGTTGTTGCCCGGATCCGACGGGTCGACTTCGAACACGAACCCGTGGTCTTTCGTGTATGCCCCGCCCGCGCGGGCTTCGGTTTCCTCACAACTGAGCCACGTTTGCCACGGGGTCCGCCCACCGGCGCAGTTGCGGACAGTGCCCGCGAGGCTGACGTATTCGGACCGGGTCCGGTTGGCCCCATCGACCTCGATCGTGGTGGTGCCGCCGAGCGCGCCGGGATCGTAGGTGAACTGCGGCTCCGCCCGCACAGGATAGTCGGCCGCGTCTTCCTGCTCGTGGTTGTTGACCAGGCGAACATGGTTGTGCGCAGCCGCGAAGCTGGCCATGCCGTCCTGGGTTCCGGGCACAACGCCGGGGTGACCGGCCAAGCGCTGACCCGCCCGGGACACGATCCGATAGCGGAACCCGCGCGGCAGATCGAGTATCCCCGCCGGGTCCGGTACCAGCGGCCCGAAACCGGCGGCACGTTCCGGCGCCGCGGCCGCGGGAGAACTGCCCGCGAGCATGCTGGTGCTGCCCAGCAGCGCAAAACCGACTCCAGCGCTCGCTGAGCGTCCCATGAGGTCACGTCTACTGATAGACATGCGAGCTACCATCCTCTCGATGTGGTGGATCTGCGGCATCGAACATCCCGACGGTCGCACGGTTACCAGCCACACGGGGCAAACTCGAAACGTCATTTGATGAAACAGTGAACGAACAACCGCGCCGCACCACAACCAACACGACCGACCCGGATCGACGGACCCGCATGAGTCCGCAGTGACTAACGCTTCGTCAGGAAACGCCGGGTAGGTACACCTGTCGTGGGGTCTTGGAGCTGACAGCGAAGCTGGAGCGCTCCGTGTTTTCCGGACCGCCGATCTCGTGTATTCCACGCTGCGCTCCGACTCCGGTTACCAGCCGTCACCAAGACAGCCTTCAGCCCGGAAGACAGAAGGCGCGCTGTTTGCGGATGGCGTGGTCGCGGTTCATGCTTTGGTGCGTCCGGGTAACCATGCGGCGGGCAGTGCGGTGACCAGTGTGGCGACAGTGAGCCACCAAAACGTGGTTTGGAACCCACCCAACGGCGATCCTGCGGCCGATGTTGTGGTGTGCTGCCAGGCGAGGACAGTGGTCATGGTTGCAGCGCCGAGTGCCGAACCGAGTTGCAGCAGGATACGGCCGATACTGCTGGCGTGAGCGATCGAGGTGCGAGACACGTCGCGGTACGCAGTTCCGATCACCGTCACGGTGACGATACCGATGCCTGCTCCCCGGATGACGAGTGCGGCTGCTAACGGGATATGTGCGGTCGGCTCGATCAGGGAGAACGGCAAGGTTCCAACAGTGGCTGCGGCGAGGCCGGCCATCACGATGCCACGGGCTCCTACGCGGTCGGTGACACGGCCGGCTGCTGAGCGTGCCAACAACGCTCCCACACCTTGCAGGGCAAGGACGACGCCGGAGCCGAGGACCGAGAAACCGGCGACTTGTTGGTAATACAGCGGCAGCAGAATCAACCCGCCGTAGAAGATGATTCCGGAGAGCAGCATTGCCACTGTGGCAGCGGTGAAGCTGGGAATGGCAAACAAGCGCAGGTCAGCGACTGGTTCGTGCTGGGTGCGCAACGCATGAATGGCAAACGCGGTCAACAGAGCGACACTGGCAAGTGTGGAGGCGGCAAACGGCCAATGTGTCAGTGCTGTGGGAGCCGTGATGCTGGATAGTGCGTAGACGAGTGTCGCGAGCCCACCGGTAAGCAGCAGCATGCCAGCGACGTCCAGGCGAGTCGTCGGTTCGGGCGTGGTAGCAGGGATGCCCTTGACGGCCAATGCGAGCGCGAACAGAGATACGGGAACGTTGATGAAAAACACCCAGTGCCAGCTGAGCCCGTTCATGATGATCCCACCGATGACAGGGCCGAGGATGGGAGCGAGAACCGTGGGCAATCCGGCTGTGGCCATGGCACGACGCGCTTGCCGTTGTCCTGCGGAGGCGACCAACAAGGTCTGCAGCACGGGCATGGACATGCCACCGCCGAGTCCTTGCAGGACTCGGAACGCAATCATGCTTCCGACGCTCGGCGCGACGCCGCACAATACCGATCCGATCAGGAACAGGCTCAACGAGACCAGCCACATTTGTTTCCCGCCGAAGCGTTTGATGGCCCATGCGCTCAACGGAATTGCGATCGCGGTGGCCATGGCATAGGCGGTAACCACCCACTGAACGGTCGATACCGGGGTATCGAAGATCCCGGCGAGCCGATCCAGGGCGACATTGATGATGGTGGCGTCCAGCAGTGGCAGAACAGCGCCCGCAAGCAACACCACGATGAGTCGACGCGTGTTGCTGTCGAGTCTCGCTGGTGTCTCGGCGGTGTCAGCTGTTGGCTGGGTCATCAGACTTCCACTCCTCCCAACGTGTGCGATTTGCACGCGTTGCACCCTACCCCTAACCCGTGCATTCTGCACGGGTTAGGGGTAGGGTGCGCATCATGGATAATGACTTGGGACGACGCTGCGGAACCGCACTCGGCGAACTGCTACAACGCCGCATGCGCGTCAACCTCTACGAGGATCTCGTCGCCGGCGTTGGGCGGGGCGTGGACATTACCTCGTATCCGATCCTGTCCGGGTTGGCTCGCCTCGGCCCGGTCACTGCCGGCACACTCGGGGCCGAGGTCGGACTCGACCGATCCGGAGTGAGCCGTCACGCAAGCCGTCTCGAAGGCGGCGGACTGATCGCACGACACACCGACCCGACCGACGCACGCAACACACTGCTGGTACTGACCGACGACGGCGAACGCACCGTGACCATGCTGCGTGAGCGCCTTGCCAGCATGTTCGAACAACAATTGCGCAGCTGGCCCGAGGATCAAGCCACGCAGTTCGTGTCCGGCATGGAACGGTTCGTCCGCGAAAACAGCGACCGCTCACTCGCTGACACCACCCCCACACCCGCCACCGTTACCAGCACGGATCAGGAGAGACAGTGATGTCCGCACACGCCGAAGTCAGCACCGACCGGGCCCACCGTTATGTCAAACAACTGGTCTCGCACCTAGAACGTCATTGCACGGTCGAGCACGACACGCACAGCACGCGGATCACGTTGCCATCCGATCACGGTACGGGTCGCTGTCTCCTCCGACCCCAGACGGACCGACTGACCATCGTCGCCGAAGCCGACAATGACGAGGATCTCGAACACCTCCAACACGTCATCGCCAGCCACTTGGAACGCTTCGGGCAACGCGACAACCTCAACGTCACCTGGACCGCCTGAACTGCGGCAGTCGCGTTCACCCTGTCAGGGATGCTCGTCAGCCACGCCCCACCTGGATCGCTCCACTCTGCCCCGCAGAGCAACATCAAGGAACACCGGGCGAAGTAGCGACAACTCGCAGACAGCTCACGCACGCGGATCGCGCGGTCGCTGCGCGGCCGACGTCCTCGATATCGCACTGGGTCGTACAGACCGACCCGTGCCCGGTCAACGGCGCCGCTCCGTGCGGTTCCAACCCGTCCGACATCGGCAACCCGTGATTTCCCGTGTTGCCGAACGTCCATCAGCGACGCAGGGTGGTATCGCAGGACGACCGCGGAGAGGAGAACCCAGCCGATGACGACGGTTGATCCGGCGAAAGAGCGAGCCGGTGCTGATGTGGCGGAGAGTTATCGTCGGGTGCGGGCGCTGACGGAGCAGCTTGCCGAAAAGCTGTCACCGGAAGACCAGTGCATCCAGTCCGCGCCCGAAGTCAGTCCGACGAAGTGGCACCGAGCGCACACATCGTGGTTCTTCGAGTGTTTCGTACTCGGGCCACACCTGGTGGGCTACGAGCAGTTCCACCCGTGGTTCGGATATCTGTTCAATTCGTACTACGAGACGGTGGGAGAACACCATCCCCGCCCGGACCGCGGCCTGCTGTCCCGCCCCGGTGTGGCGGAGATAGCCCGATACCGCACACACGTGGATCGGGAAATGATCCGACTGTTGTCCGAGCAACCGGGGACGGACGTCGCCGAACTGGTGGAACTGGGCCTGCATCACGAGCAACAACACCAAGAGTTGGTGTTGATGGACATCAAACACGTGCTGTCCCAAAATCCGCTCGGGCCTGCGTACGCCGAACTGCCGACCCCGTCGCCGACGGCGGCGGAACCCCAGGAATGGGTGCACCATCCAGGTGGGCTGGTCGAGATCGGTCACGATGCAACCGCGTTCGCTTTCGACAACGAGCGCCCACGCCACCAGGTGTGGCTGCACCCGTTCGCCCTTGCTTCCCGTCCGGTGACGAACGGCGAGTGGCTGGCGTTCATCGACGACGGCGGGTATCAGCGTCCCGAACTGTGGCTGTCCGACGGATGGGCCACCGTGCAACAACACGGTTGGCGGGCACCGTCATACTGGCACCAGGTGGACGGCACCTGGCAGGTGTTCACCCTGGCCGGGTCCCGAGCGGTGAACCCCGCCGAACCTGTGTGCCACATCAGCTACTACGAGGCCGACGCGTTCGCCCAATGGGCCGGGGCGCGACTGCCCACCGAGTTCGAATGGGAAGCCGCAGCGACCGACCGTCCCGTGAGCGGACGGCTCCTGGACCAGCAGGCCCTGCATCCCCGCCCTGCCCCGGAAACGGGCGGGCTGCAGCAGATGTTCGGCGACGTCTGGGAATGGACCTCCAGCGCCTACCTCCCCTACCCCGGCTACCAGGCCCCCACCGGGGCGGTGGGCGAATACAACGGCAAGTTCATGGTCAACCAACACGTGTTGCGCGGCGGCTGTTGCGCCACCCCGCCCGGGCACATACGGACCACGTACCGCAACTTCTTCCCGCCCGCTGCCCGGTGGCCCTTCGGAGGTCTGCGGCTCGCCCACAGCGGCTGACACAGGACGGGACACGGAAACGCCGCCGCCAACCGTGTGAAAGGGAACACATGCCGCAGATCGAACACTGCATCACACCGGACGACCGCCTCACAGAGCTACACACCGCTGTACGTGACGGTCTCACCCGCCACCCGAAAACTCTCCCACCGAAATGGTTCTACGACGCCCGGGGCAGCGACCTGTTCGAACGGATCACCACGTTGGACGAGTACTACCCCACTCGCGCCGAACGGGCCATCCTGGCCGCCCACTCGGAGCGGATAGCTGACACGGGCGAGGTGGGAACGCTGATCGAGCTGGGCTCCGGATCGTCCGACAAGACTCCCCTCCTGCTCGACGCCCTCCACGCGACCGGGAGTTTGCGCCGGTACGTACCCGTCGATGTCAGCGACAGCGCCCTACGTGACGCGGCCGAGCGGCTCACCGCCACCTACCCCGAACTGGAGATCACCCCGGTGGTTGCCGACTTCGACCACGGGCTCGAAACCCAAAACGCCCGCAGCGACGGGGCGGCACGGATGGTGGCGATTCTGGGTGGCACGATCGGCAACTTCCCACCCGAACAGCGCGTGGCGCTGCTGCACCGGTTGCGTTCCGGCCTCCGGCCGGACGACCGCCTACTGATAGGTGCTGACCTCGTCAAGGAACCAGCCCGGCTGACGGCCGCCTACGACGACGCAGCAGGTGTGACAGCCGAGTTCAACCGCAACATGCTGCATGTCATCAACAGGACACTCGACGCGAACTTCGCTCCCGCCGAATTCGACCACGTCGCGATCTGGGATCCGATCAACCAGTGGGTGGAAATGCGGCTCCGGTCGACGCACGAGCAACGCGTGTGGATCAACGCACTCGACCTTTCCATCCACCTCGCGGACGGCGAGGACATCCGCACCGAGATCTCCGCGAAATTCCACCGGAAGCAACTCCGGACCGAATTCGAGAACACCGACTTCGAACTCTCCCACTGGTGGACCGACCCGCACGGTGACTACGCCCTGGCACTTGCGATCGCCCGCTGAACGGCCCCACCGAACAACACACCCCAGAGCATCCCCAGCGGTGGGCCGGGGGTGGCCACCGAGTCCCGAGAGGTCAGGCCGACTGGTGGGTCTCGCCGGTCATGTCCTCCAGCTCCATTCGCTTCGTCTCGGGCACGACTCGTCGGACGAAGACCAGCGAGACCAGTGCGAAAAACGCGAAAACCCCGTACAGCCAGGACAGCCCCACCTTTTCCGTCATCGGTTCGAACGCGAACGTGACAATGAAATTGAAGATCCAGTTGGTGGCGGTGCCGATCGCCAATGCCATGGCACGCATGCGGTTGGGGAACATCTCCGCGAGCATGAGCCACATGATCGGGCCCCAGGACAGTGCGAAGAACACCACGAACGCGTTCGCCCCCACCAGTGCCAGTGGCCCGTACGCGCCGGGCAGTGAAACATCGTCACCGCTGCCGACCTGCTGCGAGAACGCGACCGTGGTCAGCACGAGTGCCACGAACATGCCGATGGACCCGATCGTCAACAGTCTCCTGCGGCCCACGCGGTCGACGAACAACATCGCCACCACGGTCATCGCCACATTGATACCCGCGGTGATGACCGATGTCGTGAACGAACTGGACTCGCTGAAACCGACAGACTTCCACAGTGTGGTGGAATAGTAAAAGATCGCGTTGATACCGACCAACTGCTGCAGGGCAGCCATCCCGATACCGACCCATACCAGCGCATGCAGCCCGAAACGAGGCCCCCGCAGATCGGCGAAGGAGCTACGGTGTTCTTTCTGCAGCGTCTTCCGTATCTCCTCGGTTTTCCCCGCCGGGTCGGGTTCCCCGGACACGTCGGCGAGCACACCACGCGCCTGGTCGAGCTGTCCGCGCAGCACCAAGTACCGGGGGGACTCCGGGATGAGGAACGCGAGAACACCGTACACGGCAGCGGGCACGACGCCGACCAGGAACATCCACCGCCACGCCTCGACACCCAGCCAGAGAGTGTCCGAGGCTCCCCCGGCCGCACCCGCCAGGGTCTTGTTGGACGTCAACACCACGAGTTGACCGATGGTGATCGCCAGCTGCTGCAGCGAGCCGAACGCCCCGCGCGTGGCAGCCGGGGCGACCTCCGAAATGTACGCCGGCGCGATCACCGATGCCGTGCCGATACTCAACCCGTTGAGCACACGCCAGATCAGCAGGTCAGCGACGGAGAAAGTCAAACCCGACCCCAGCGAACTGACAACGAACAGGAACGCGGCCAGCAGCATCACTCTTCGCCGTCCCCACCTGTCGGCGAGTCGTCCCGCGTACCACGCCCCCACGGCACATCCGAGCAGGGCGACCGAAACGATGAAGCCGGTGAGGAACGGATTCAACTCGAAATGCGAGCTGATGGAATCGACGGCGCCGTTGATGGCGGAGGAGTCGAATCCGAAAAGGAAGCCACCGACGGCGGCCGCGATCGAGACACCGATCGCTTTACCATGCGCACCCGACGTTGGTGATTCGGAAGCCGCCTTCACCATGTACCATTCACCTTCCCGAAGATGCCCTCGTACTTCTTGCGGCCCGCACCGACCCCGGCACGAGACGCCGACGTTTCCCCCAGGGCTGGTCGGTCAACCGTTCCGGCCTGTTCCGCGCTGGTTGTCATCAGCGGGCACGGGCGCCGGAGGTAGGGCTCGTAGTGCCGTGAGCTCCCCGGACAGCGTGACCGCACCGGCCGCGTGCGGCAGCACGAACGTACTTCCCTGGTGCACATCGCACGCCTCGCCGTTGGCGGTGCGCAGCACACCCGCACCGGAAAGCCCCACAAGCACGGAGAAAGCCTCGGTGAGCGTGACACTCGATGTCGGCGCGAGCATCTCCGCGCGGAAAAATGGTGCCGCGGCCGGAGGTAACGGGCAGCGACTCCGCAGGTCGCCGTCGGGACGGCGTGTCACCAGCGACGCGAGACGATCCGGCGACCAGGCAGAACGGTCGAGAGCCCGCAGGGCTGTGGGAAACCCGATCCCGAGATGACCATGCTCCGCGGTGTCCAGGAACCCGTCCCATTCCAACGTGATCGAAAAGTCGGTCGGTTGTTGTAGCTCGACGACGAAAACGCCCGCCCCGATGGCGTGGGG
>Ga0079226_10000981_pt1 | contig 21468 bp, 18 predicted proteins | sample Poulit2014_FD_76345 | JGI IMG/M metagenome (GOLD analysis project Ga0079226, IMG submission 76345) | Agricultural soil microbial communities from Georgia to study Nitrogen management - Poultry litter 2014 | ecosystem: Environmental > Terrestrial > Soil > Agricultural land | place: USA: Georgia... | reverse complement strand
TTGAATTGAACAACATACGGATATTAAACGACACTGTTTGTTTAAATTGAAGAAGGGGTGTCACAAAAATGTTACACCCCTTAAATTTGTTTTCAATGCTGAGTATTGAATTGAACAACATACAGATATTATGTGACACTGTTTGTTTAAATTAAAGAAGTGGGTGTCACAAAAATGTTACACTCTATTTTTATGAAATATAGTTTGAATGCTACGTAGGTGTAAAATAAAATATTATAAGGCTCGTTATAACGGCTACCATTTCTATTATATTCACCGGCTACACTAATTTAGACGAATGTATGTTCTCGCTATAACAATTTCATTAAACTAATATAATGTCATGTCTAGTTCGTTTTATAACCTATAAGTGTAATAGACACTCATAATAGCTACTATTATAGTTTCTGATAGACATCTTAGTTTTTACAAATCGTATTGGGATAATTAAATAGACAAAATAAATTCGCTTTCGGTAATTTATAGTACGCCTATATTTAACTTTCTCTAGGGTGTCACATTTTTGTGACACCACACAGACTTGCATGTAAATACTTAATATTCAAGTAAACAACGTGTCATAATTTTTGACACTGCTTATTTAAACTGAAATGTGATTTATCAAAGTTGTTAATATATTGATAGTGTGCCATGTAATCGAATTCCTTTTGTACATTCTCAGGTTAGCATTTATATTTATGAATGTTTCTCTTGCTTGGATAGGACATGAGTTTTCAGATTCTATCAGAAGCGAAATTATATGGAATAAAGTTGAAAAGGGCATTGCAGACTGGTGTTTAGGGCTAGGTTCTGTTTCGCTTGGGGTTCTTAAAGATTTTGCAGACTTAAAAATAAGGGGTTATTTTGGGTTATAAGATCATCGAATAAGATTTTTTTATATGCTCTTAACTGACTAATTAAAAGTAGTGTCCGTGGATATTCTATGTAGGAGTTGATTAATATGTTGTTTGAACGTGCATCTGATATTCCTGAATACTGGTCAAAGTTTGTCGATGATGTCCTTCATGACAGTCCTAAGTTTGTAAATGCAAATGAACGGGATGTATTCGTTTCTTTAAATTTAGAATTCATGAATATCTTGTTAGAGAACATTAAGTTTAATGTTCTAATCGAAGAAGAAGAAGGGAAATTATTTGGCTCCATTGAAGATTTTTGGTTTGTAAAAAGTGCGAATAATTTAGATGTTCTTTTAATGAAATTAGCGAATGAATTAAAAGATTTTGCATTTGACTATTTTAAAGAGCTATCCTTATATAAAAACTCACCCGACTTTAAAAATATATTCCCAAAAATTACAAAAGCTTTGATAAGTAAGGATATAGATATGATTATTGGTTCTTTTGAGATTGAACATCAAAGCTCATAAGGATTTTTGAAAAAAGACGGCAAAATATTGATTATTGTCGTTCGCTAGTCCCGGCTGTGCGGGCTTCAGCTTTATCAGTTGGGGGTGATGGTCTCAGATGAGCTAAGGGTTCCTTATTCATCATGCTAAATTATATATTAATTTTAATATTCACTCTTGAACTCCTTTATATAATGGTGACACAGCTTCAACATTGGTGTGAAATCATTGTAAAAGAGAATTTATTTAAAGAATCATACTTCATATTTTTCTTTACAAGCTTTGTAACCTAATGCTGTAATTAAGTTACTCCTATTACAGCAAGTGGAAAACCCACAAATCTATAAGGTTAGGCACGGGGCTTGTTTGACAGGTTATAAAATGTTTTTTGTGATAGTACCTTCTCTTATTAATCAACTAAAAAACAGTAAAACAGAAAGAAAACTTCAGCCCTTTGAATTAAAATTTGTAAATTGTGATTTAGTTATTATTGATGAATTTCGTCATATACCGTTTGATAAAAAAGGAGCAGAATTATTAATTATACATTTATGATTAGGAGTCGGACGGAAATTGGCTATTATCACTAGTGATTTACCATTTAATAAGTAGAATGACATATTTATCATGTTCAAGTATTAATCGCAGTATTAATACGTCAATTAAAACATAAATCGTAGTATTAAATATTAATGGATCATCCCTTATAATGAGGGAGACAGAGAAGTGGTAAAATCTGAATAAAATAATGGACAAATATGTTTACTAGGGTGGTTCAAAATTGATTTGCGAAGTGTTTCAGTTTTCAAGTGCGATAGTGGCTCAATTTTAGAGTACCATATATAAATGGGTGAATCTCATAATTATTAGTTCTTATATGGCAAGGAATTTGAAATATAAAAAAGAAGTACCGCCCCAAACCCTTGTGTAATAGCAGTTGATTAGGACACTATAAAAGATTGTAATTATCCTTAACAAAAATTACATAAGATGACTGTTTGTCCCCATATTTTCATGATATAATATTTTGAATAACAATATTAGTATTTTAAGTTTATAAATGTATCTAAAAGAGCCTACCTTATATTCCTGATTGATAATTGGAGATAATCTTCTGAAACTCAGTTATGATTTTTTAGATAACCATATTACAGTCTGAACATTTCACTGAAGTAATGCAAGCGACACTGTTTAAATTCATTTAAAATGAGAAATGTTTTATAACAGTTTCAATTTTAATAAAGTGTATTATCACCGTGTATTAAATCAATAGAAACAATTTTAAACAACCCAAACTAATTTAACGCACCATGGGATCCGAAATTTTCGATAATCACTTTGTCAGGGTCCTTTATCTGATAGTTACGAAATACATATTATACAAGGAGGAATATAATGTACATATCAAGGGTTTCGATTAATAATTTTCGTAGTTTAAAAAATGTAACTGTTAAATTAAATGAGACAAACATTATTATCGGGCCTAACAATGCCGGTAAAACATCTTTTTTTGAAGCTATTAACTTTGCAATCGGATGGAACTTCAATAGAACACCAGTGGAAGATGACTTCTATGTTGAAAATAATCAAAATTTCGACCCGAAAAAATCAAAGCCAATAGAGATAATGCTAGAACTCAGAGAAGGTTTTAAGGATCGCTTTAGTGAAAATATCGAGGATGACTTTCAAGGGGTTATTCAATTTGACGAAGACGCAGTAAAAGGAGAACTAGAACCTATTAAATACATTCGTCTGCAATATACATGTCAATATTCAAACGAAAAAAATCGCTTTATCGAATCAAGGAAATTTCTCGATCAAAATTACAATGAATTAACTGGTCAAAACACTAATGTGCGAAGAGAAAATCACTTGTCTTATTTTCCTTTTTTCTATCTTGAGACATTTAGAGACATTCAAAAAGAAATTAAAAACACTTCTTCATTTTGGGGAAGGATAAAAAAATCAATTGACTACACAGAAAAAGAAGCCGAAGTAAAACAACTAATGGAGGAACTAGACGACTTAATCATTCATAGTGAAGATAAATTAGCTGATGTTGTTAAGAGATTAAAGGAAATTGAACATAGTATAAAAATAAGTGATGAGGAGGACAATATTTCCTTAGCCGCATTTTCAACAAGGACATGGGAACTCCTTGATGGATTGAAAATATTTTTAAAAACAGCTGACTCTAATATTTCCCTACCTATAGAAAAGCATGGTATGGGAACACAAAACATTGCAATTTTTACTATTTTCAATACTTATCTCGATCTCCTATTGCCTAATATTATAGAGAATGAAGAAGTAACCCCAATCATTGGAATTGAAGAACCCGAGGCGCATATATACCCACACTCTCAACGAGCTATATTTGAACAACTAACGCAAATAAATGGCCAAAAGATTATTAGTACCCATTCACCTTATATTGTTGACCAGGCAAATGTAAACGATTTTATTTTATTTCGCACGATTAATGGAGAAACTAAAGTAAATCAAGTACCATTATATAAGAACCCTTTACCTTATGGACTACCTGTTATTGCGTATGAAAAGAACTTATTTCTGTCGCAAGAAGATAGCCACACTTTAAAACGTTATATTCAATTTAAAAACACAGAATTATTATTTTCATCAATATTTTTACTATGCGAGGGTGATAGTGAAAAAATATTCTTTAAAATTATTGGCAAATCGTATTTTAAGCAAAGTTTAGGACGACTAGGCATTTCTGTTGTCTCTTGTGGTGGTCAAAATTATAATCCATTTTTAAAGCTGGCTCGCAAGGATGCATTTAATCTCCCATGGCTTATATTCTCAGACGGCGAACTATCAACAAGAGAAGAGGTAAAAAGCCAAGTTCTGAACAATGGATACGAAGAACCTTATCTAGATAGGATCACTTTTTTACCCAAAGGTGACGATTTCGAATCGTTTTTTATTCGTGAATACACAAGTATTTACGAAAAAATTATCAACGATAAATTTGGAGAGGGCTCGTTAAACATTTATAAACAAAATCAGGAAAAGCAAAATGAAAAGACTTTTTCGACTGAAAAAATAATTGATAAATTCATTGGAAATAAACGCAAAACAATATTTGCCGAATATTTAGCTGATTATATGATAGAGAATAAAATTGACCTACCCGATATTATTAAACAACAGTTCAGAAAGATTGAAACTATTTTAAATATATAAAAAGGAGGGATAACGATGGAACAAATCAAAGATGAGTTAAATCCCCAACAAAGAGAAGCTGTTTTCGATGATGATGGTCCTTTACTTGTTATCGCTGGACCTGGATCGGGTAAAACGCATATTTTAACGAGAAGAATTGCGAGAATAATAACTGAAACGAGTGGAGAAAGATTTAGAATACTTGCACTTACTTTTACAAATAAAGCCGCTGATGAAATGAAGGAACGGGTGGAACAGTTAGTTGGTGATGAAGTTGACCGATTATTTATTAGTACTTTTCACGGTTTTTGCTTTGAGGTTTTACGAAAATACGGTAGTTATATTAATTTAGATAATAACTTTACCATTTATGATCAATCAGCCGATACGAACAACTATATTGCATTATTAATTGAAGCCATACAAGATGAATTAAATAATGAACATTCAACTAAAACTAATGAATTATCACGTTTCCAAAATAATCAGGTATTAAAAAATGATGCTTCAAAATTGCTCAATGCTATTTTCAGGTTAAAAAACAGGTTAATCACACCTGAAGACATTCCTTCTAATAGTCGAAAATATGATAATACATTTCGGGCTGTATATGATTTATATAACAAAAAATTACGGGAAAACAACGTGATAGACTTCTCAGACTTATTATTATTAACCCATCAATTATTTAAAGATAAACCGTTTATAGCTAAACAGTATCGCAAAACATTCAAGCACTTACTAATTGATGAAGCACAAGATACGAATAAGGCACAATTTGAAATTATTAAAGCATTTTGTGGTGACGATTATGAAAATATGTTCATCGTAGCAGATGAGGATCAACTTATTTATGAATGGAATGACGCAAAATTTGAATACTTGTTAGAGTTCATGAAAATATATAAGGCACGAACAATTCAAATGTTTGAAAATTATCGTTGCCCCGAATCCATCTTAAACATGGCTAATCAATTAATTAAATTAAATGTAAATCGATTAAACAATAAAAAGGATTTACGTGCAAATAAAAATAACAGTGACAATAATGTCTCGCTCATACAGTATGACACTCCTGAAATAGAAAGTGAATTGATAACTAGTGAAATAATAAAAACAAATGATTTCAACAACACGTGTGTTATCGCTCGTAATCGCTTCGTATTAGAGCTTATAGAAGAAGAGCTAAATAATAAAGAAATACCTTTTAATTATCCTAGTACATCCGAACGTTTTTTTACACAGGAAGTCCGAATTTTAATTGCACTTCTGTATGCAACGTTCAATGAAGAAGATATTGTTAATATTAACACAGTGTGTGATTATTTTAATCTAAATTCAGAAGATTTGTTTACAATTGAGGATCAGACAAGATTTTCCCAATTTATTCAAGCAATAAAAGAACAGAAGCCTGAGCTTGCTACAATCTTATATGAACTTGTCAATCATAAAAATGAATTCTTTTATTATATCGATAAGATTTTAATAAGTCTGACGAATATCAGTTCCTTTAATGATTGTCCAACTGATAAGGATAAAAACTTATTTGATGATTATAAACAATTACAAAGTATTGAACGCAAATATCGTAGGGAAAGAGAGGAAGCAGAACAGAATATTGGAGATTTCCTTAATTATCTAGCACTTTCACCAAAAGGAAATCCACACCAAGAAGGAGTGACACTATTGACCGGACACGCCGCCAAAGGATTAGAGTTTGACTATGTCTTTGTTGCTTCTGTGAACCAAGGTATCTTTCCAGACTATCGTTCAATTGATAATCCAAGATCTTTAGAAGAAGAGAGAAGGAATTTTTTCGTTGCAATTACTCGGACAAAGAAAAAACTTTTTTTAAGTTATACTATCCAGAGAAAAACCCGATATAGTTATCGCTATCATGAGCCATCACAATTTTTATTTGAAGTTGGATTATTAGACTGATTACTTTAAAAATATATCAGATCAATTTACAAAAGTGGTGAATAGCATCAAAGCTAGTAAATAATTTGCATGTACAACTGTTGATTCTATTCTAGAAATCCAATGTTTGCTTACGGAAGTGTCATGTCTAGTTCGTTTTATAACCTATTAGTGTAATAGATACTCATAATTGTTGCTAGTCTAGTTTCTGGCAGGCATCTTAGTTTTACATTATAATCGTGTTGGGATAATTAAATAGACAGAATAAATTCACTTTCGGTGATTTAAAGTACGCTATATTTAATTTGCTCTAGGGTGTCACATTTTTGTGACACCCTTCAAAATTGCATCTAAATGCTTAGTTTTCAAGTAAACAACGTATCATATTTTTTGACATTGCTTGTTTAAATTGAAATGTGGTTTTTCAAGGTTATTAATTTATTGTAACCGGTCCACTAACATGGATCGATTAATGAAAGATCTTATAAAACTTGTCCAGTTTATTGTTGACATACCAATGTAACGATGATTTTATAGAACAACTAAGTGTGTTTTATGTGGCGATAACAAGAGCAAGAAACAATTCCTATCTTTCTTTAAGCAACAAAAATGCAAGGAATATTAGTACAAATATTTCATGTATATTAACTGAATTAAAAATAATTCCCTTACTAAAATTTTTAACATAATCTAAAATTACAATTCTTAATCAGGGTGTAGATGGATGTCAACTCCTTAATGCAATTGTTGATTTTTATTAAATATATAATCATATTTTATCTATTAGTCTATAAGAATTATGTCCATCTATTAAGAGTAACTTCCGAATATTTGATATACATTTCTTGAAATCAAAGGTGAATTCGATGTTTGTAGCTATTAATCATTTAAATGAGAGAGTTAATCCAATAGATACGGGCGAGAAGCTTTTAAGGTATCAGTCCAAGAATAAACAACTTTTTTGTCCAGAGTGTAAAAGTCAAGTTCTCTTTGCATCAGGTGAGCAAGTAACTGCTCATTTCAAGCACGTGAATAAACAAGATTGTAGTTATGATTGGGAGCTAGAAACAGAAGAGCATTTACGAGGTAAAATCTTAATTCGAAATTGGCTTATAAAGCAGTATCCAGAAGCACAAGTTGAGTTTGAGTATAAAATACATGAAACAAATCAGCGGGCTGATGTGATGGCGATATTTCCGACTGGAGAAAAAATAGCCTTTGAAATGCAGTGTTCAAGGATACAAGGTAGCGTCTGGAAGGAAAGGCACAACCTGTACAAGAGTGCAAACATACGGGATATATGGATAATTGGTCAAAGTGTACATAGGTACGGAAAAACAGAAGGTCAGGTAGATAAACAAAAACATCAGTTGGTATCACTAGTTGCAGCTATTTATGATGAAATGGATTCGATATTCTTTTTAGATACAGTCAATGAAACGATAAAAGGTTTATATGAGCATAATTTCAAATATTGGCATTCGGAAACAATACTATGTTCAGATGAAGAAAATTTTGATTTAATGGAAGCGAAGATATTCAAACAGGTGATTGGTACTGATAAAATTCGAGATGATTTCAAGAAGTGGTATATTAAGAAAAAGGAGGATGAACTCGAGGAGAGACAGTTGAAAGAAGAAGAAAAGCGAAATGAAGCAATTAGAAGAGAACGGGAAAAACAAAGAGTCTTGATCTATGAGCAGAGAAGGAATGAATATCTTACAAAACTTAATCATTTTCAACTAGATGATATCCAACGTGATATAAATAAAAAAGAAACAGCCTTGTTTGAACGACTTCTGGAAAAACATCAGTATAATGATAGTAATTTTCCGGGTGTGTTTAATGTATTCACCGCTTATAATCATTTAATCAGTACACCCCATTGTTTATGGCAATTATGGATTTTTGACCGTTTCATTTATCATAAAAGAGAACCAAACGATAAAATATTGTTGCCAAACATACAAAAGGAATTGCAAAAGCTAGCTAGAAAAGGAAAATTTCGATATAAAAAATCGGAAGATGATCATTTTATTTTTGCCATTTATCAGTACTTCAAAAAAATGAATTTGTTAGATGTTGTTAGACAATTAGGTTTTTATAGTGGAAAGTATCAAAAGGTAATAAAAAATCAGCTTCCACCAAATGAAGATAAAGAATTAAACAAATGTGTTGCAAATTATCTTTCATTTTTTGATTTGGAGTTTCCAAAATCAATAGATACTTATATTCGAAATCAATTCAAGATATACAAAAACGACTTAAATGATATGGAAAATTATGATGGAGAAAGTTCAATTGATAATGAATGGCTAATGAAGTTGAAATATAGTATTAACCTCGCATATGCTACTGAAGGGTTGTTGAATAATAAGGAAACTGGTTTTATGGAACAAGCTTATAATCTAGTGGGAAAAGGTTATGAATTATCGGATAAGCAAAGAAAATGGGCGGAATCACTAATTACTAAGATAGAAAGGTCCTTGAACATTAGCCTAGAGCAAAATTAAAAACATGAATTTTAGCAAATACAAGTGAGGGATATGAATATATAACCCTTTTTTCGCTCTAAAAAACTAGGGAGTAGGTTGAATGTTTTTTTAATCTTATTGTATATTTAATAGGTGTCAAATATAATGGATTCCCAGTTTCTATAACACAGTGTAACTGCTGAATAGATTCAATAGTTTAGTTTAACATCCTAATTGTATTACGTTGTGATGTTTAATGAACTAGAGAATATAATACGCTTTCGAGAGGGGGTGTCGCAAAAATGTTACATCTTATTTTTATCAAATATAGTTTGAATAATACATAGGTGCAAAAAATATTATAAGGCTCGTTATAACGACTACCGTTTATATTATACTCACCGGCTACACTAATTTAGATGAATATATGCTTTTCCTATAACAATTTCATTAAACTGATATAGTGTCATGTCTGTTTCGTTTTATAACCTATAAGTGTAATAGACACTCATAACTGTTGCTATTCTAGTTTCTGGTAGACATCATAATTTGACAAACTAAATTATAATCGTGATGGGATAATCAAATAGACAGAATAAATTCACTTTAGGTGATTTAAAGCACGCTTATATTTAATTTGCTCTGTGGTGTCACATTTTTTGACACCCTTCAAACTTGCATCAAAATGCTTAGTTTTCAAGCAAATATCGTATCATATTTTTTAAGTAGTTCGGTTTTGGAGTACAAAATCCAAAGAAACATTAGAAATATCTACCTAATTATCAGGATGTTTTTATTTAGATTCACACCATAATTATCATTAATTTTAATAAGCAAAAAGGAAAGCAAAAAGGAGCTTATAGATAATTAAAACTAATCCTGCCAGCTTCATAAATATAATAAACAATAAGTCAATCTTATTTTCATTTTCTGCATTCAAGTTGTGAAAAGCCAATTCAATAATGGCTTTTCCGTTTTTCAGTAAGTAAACCCCAATAGTCAAAAGTACTATCGGATATAATACTTGAAAGATTAAAGAAAACGATAATAACTCAAATTGTTATTAGTCATCACATCCGGCTGATTATAAATAGAAGAGAATTGAAAAACTACCGGAGTAACCTGAGTGAAACTCCAAATGATTGTAATCAATCCAATAATCCCCAAACCAGCTTCGAAAAAAGTTTAGGTTGAAACTTTTAGCAGCTCTCCTTGTTTTATTAAGCAAAATGGCCCGTTTGTTGTTTCATTCAAATAGGATAGACTAATAGAAAATTAAAATTAGTTTGTTTTTAAAACTTAACTAGAGGATTGGTAAAAATAAATGATTTGTAATTGTGGCGGTGTTTTAAATGTGATAAGAGTAGAGGATTATGGACTTGGCTTAGTTTTTCGGCAATTCCTCACTAAATAATTAAGATAATGAATGTAATGTACTACAGTATTCTGTTTATACTCTATTTTGAACATGTCAAGATTTCGGAATAATAGTAACACCAATTGTTCGTATCGGTACATTCTTTTCAGAACTTTTACTAGAACTATTGTAATACTTCATTACCAGGTTATTTAATTCAGTTTGAAAAGAGTCGAATGTTTCATCATCAAGCTCTAATTCTAAAATAGAAAAGGTTGAACAGTCCTCTGAATTATTTTTTTCCAAGTTCATTAGGTAATTTTTATATTGGTTATATAGTGATAATTGGTAATAAGAGTAATAGTTAATTTTTTCATCAACGGAAGCCTTCTCCCACTCATCACTACTCAGACGAGCTTCACTTTCATTTAAAACATAATATTTTTCAATAACAGATTTAACCTTCTTTTCTTTTGAAACACGTATAATTCCAGCATCTAACAAAACCTGTATGTGCCGATAAAGCGTTGCTTGGGGTACATCCTTGATAATTTTTAACATTTCAAGAGGAGTTAGTCCAGTCTTTCTGTTCCTCATTAATACCTGAGCTATTTTCACTCTAACTGGATGCATTAAAATATCAACTTTATTTTCCATTGTTTATATCTCCCATAAACTCTTTAAATAAGAAAGATTATTTACGCAATAGTAACCTGAATTAAAGAGTAATAATCTTTAAAAACCTGAAGGGTGCTAACAATTAAATAATTCCTATTATCATTATAAATAATAATAATAAAGAAAACAACATTTTGAAAAAAGCTGATTTATAAAAAGATATATGTTATCATTATTGATAATGATAACAGGGGTTATTAAAAGGAGTGAGTTCCCATGAAATTACACTATGGAATAGATGAGCTAAAAGATTTTGACTTCTTAGCTTTTCTTCCAATTTTATTACCGATTGTATGTATTGGATTGATATTAGTTTTAATTGCACTAATTGATCTTTACAGGCATCGTAGGACAAGAGAAAACGTTTTGATATGGGCAGTTATTATTATCATAGGAAACACAGTAGGTGCCTTATTGTACTTTATTATTGGCAGAAAGGATCGTGTTGTGAAGTGAAATTAGAAATAAAAAATGTTACAAAGTCATTTGCAACAAAAATTGCTGTTAATGATTTTTCAATGGAAATCGAATCAGGGGAATGTGTTGCTTTAGCAGGACCAAACGGAGCAGGGAAATCAACACTTATTAAACTTATAACAGATATATTAAATCCGGATAGAGGTAAAATAACACTAAATGGAAAAAACATCTCAAAAATGAAACAAGAAATTGGTTATTTACCGCAGTACCCGAATTTTTTCCCTTGGATGAATCCGAATGAAACATTGTATTTTATGGGACAATTATCCGGTATTCGAAAAGAGGAATTGATAAGGTCAATACCGGAAGTTCTACAAATAGTCGGTTTAAGTGGTGAAGAGGATTCTAAAGTTGGAACATTTTCGGGAGGAATGAAGCAAAGACTTGGAATTGCTCAAGCCTTATTACATAAACCGTCTTTAATTTTGATGGATGAACCAGTTTCATCTTTAGATCCAATCGGCAGAAGGGAAGTTTTAAACATAATAAATGAAATAAAAGTAGAAGCTACCATCTTGTTATCGACACATATATTGGGAGATGCGGAAGAAGTTTGTGATAGATTTGTCATTATAAAAGATGGAGAGAAAATCGAAGACACGACAATGATGGAGCTGTTAACAAAAAGTAATCAGAATAAATTACATTTTGAAGTTATTGAAAAAGATAGAGGTTGGGTTACGGAATTAAAAAAGCTTAATAATGTAAAGAGTGTTAACTTAGCGGGAAATAGAATAAACGTGGAAGTAAATGATTTGAAAATAGATAAGGATATGTTGCTGAAAAATGCATTGGAAAACAATGTGAATCTTCTTAAGTTTAAAATAAATAACGAATCCCTGGAGGAAATATTTTTAAGGTTGGTGGTAAAAAAATGAATCAATTTACTGTTCTGGCAAAAAAAGAGCTCGTGCAAATGATTCGTGAGATGAAAGTTATTTGGCTACCATTAGTCTTTATTTTCTTGGGGGTGACTCAACCGTTAATGAATTATTATTTACCCGAAATATTAGAAATGCTTGGTGGAGGACAAGGGATCACCATTGATCCAAGTCTGACTATTGAAAGTGGAAGTGAGGTACTTGCTAGCACATTAGGTTCACAGTATGACCAGCTTGGAATTATGATTATTGTTATTTCGATTATGGGGATTATCCAATCTGATAAAGCAAGTGGGATGCTAGCCTTCATTCTAACAAGACCCGTTAAAGAGGGTGCCTATATCGGTGGGAAAATATTTTCAAATTATTTGTTTGTTGCTTTCAGTATAACGGTGGGCTATATCATTTCATATATATATACCTATTTTTTATTTACTGAAGTTCCTTTTACTCATGTAATTATAGCCTTACTTTATTACCTAATATGGGCTCTATTTATTGTTTCATTTACAACAATGATCAGTACTATTTTTAATAGCCAAGGTGTTATAGCTTTAATATCAATTGTATTTATTTTGGGGTGCAGGGTTATTGTTGGTCTAAATCCAGTCCTTGATAATATAAATCCAGCTAGCATGAGTAATTATGCTATGGAGCTGTTAGTTTTAGGTACATTGAACACTAGTGTCATATGGAGCGTATTTATTACCTTAATATTATCTACATTAGCATTTTATATCTCAAACATTTGGATTGCTGGAAAAAAATATAAAGTTGAATAGTAGGGTGATAATGATGTTAAATATATTAGGACTCGAAAAGAGTTATCCAAATAAAAAGGTACTGAATGGAGTTAATTTACAAATACAAAAGGGAGAAGTTTTGGGTTTTGTAGGAGGGAATGGTGCGGGAAAAACGACTACGCTTAATATTATTACTGATATATTAGCTTGTGATAAAGGGATGGTTAATATTAATGGTTTGACGAAAGAGGATGGGTTGGAATACAAAAAGCAGTTTTTTTATATTCCAGATACAATCCATTTGTTTAGAAATGTTGCAGGATATGACTGGATACTTTTTTTGATGAGTTTATTTAATAACACGAACTATGAAAGGTTAAACAATTATATAAAACGATTCGAAATGGAAGAATCAATTAAAAGTGCGAGTGGTACCTATTCGTATGGAATGTTGCACAAAATGTCTTTAATAGCAGCATTTACACTAAATCCTCCGATTATTATTATGGATGAACCTTTAAATGGTTTGGATCCGAGTGCAGTTGTTGTTTTTAAAGAGGAGATTAAAAGATATGTTGAAAGTGGCGGGACAATATTCTTTTCGACACATTTATTAGACGTGGCGGAAAAAATTTGTACCACAGTAGCAATCTTGAAGGATGGAAAAATTATCTTACATGATGAGGTGAAAAGTGTCATAGGGAATCGTTCATTAGAGTCTATTTTCATGGAGGCGCAAATTTATGAAAGAGATACTCAATCTAACTAAATTTTTTATTTCTTCTTTTTATAAAAAACCTCAACAACAGATACTGAAGGTTACTTTGTTTATAGCCTTATTTTATATGCTAATTCAATTTACCGCTATAAATATATCTATTTACTATATCGTAGAAACTCATGTTTTTATGTTTTACAACTTAATTATTTCTAGTCTTCTTGTATTTGCATTGATTTGCTATTTGGCGACACTGCAACTTTTTTCTTTTAGTGAATTTAAAATATTAGCATCGCTTCCTATATCATATAGAAAAATTTCAATAGCTAAACTGATTAGTAGTATTTTTGTTCCGGTTGCTCTCTTAATAATACTTCAACTACCGATACTCGGACTTTTAATCATTGATTTTAAGTTTGTTGAAATTGTTAAATTGCTGATGTTTTTTCCGTTAGCTCATGGCGTGATTTTATTACTTTTGTTGTTCGTATTGTCTTTTGTCAATAAAATATATTTTAAATTTAAAAATAGAATATCTTATCTAATAACAAATTTTGTTATTATGGCTCTATTTCCACTAGTAATGGTAGTAGTATATATTAGGTTTTCAGGGAAGCCTAATATATTTGCATCAAGTGAAAGAGGTTTTGAATATTTAAGTGGCTTGATGAGATGGATTAATTCTGTTCTGAATAATCTTTATGAAAATATGATGGAAATTCCGCTGTTGAATATAATCATCGAGCCTTTTATAACTAACGAAATCTCGATTCCGTTTATACTAGGCTGTATTATATTGTTAGTAATTAATTCTCTGCTTTATTATCTTATAATACACAACATCTCTATCCACTATCATAAAAATGGTATACATGAAAATAGTCAAACGAAATTTAATAGATCAAAAGCTAGTATTACTGAAAATATTTTGAGCAATTATTTACAAAGAGAGATATGGGTTATAAATTCTGAGGCTTATTTTAAAATGCAAGTAGTTTTAGGTATTTTGTTACCACCAGTTACTTCATTGATATTATTACTTTTTATCTCAAATGATATTTTTCCAAGCTCTTTAAATATAACGGAGGAAAAGATTTTTGATAAGTATTTTTCATATATTGTTTTATTTCTCTGTTGTATTAACAATATAAGTGGAACTCCGTATTCTAGGGAAGGTAAATATTATTATCTATTGAAGAGTAATCCGTTTAATGCGAGATATGTATGTTTTTCTAAAGTAATTATTTCTTCGGCAATGAGTATAGTAGGGGTTTGTTTAAGTTTCATTTTATTTGCAGTCTTTGGTTATTGGGAGTCTGAGACTGTAGTTATGCTAATAATTGTATTTGTTTTAGTCATATGCTATAACTTATTGGCTCAATTATATGATAGTAAAAAACCATTAGTCGATTGGGAAAATCCGTCAGAAGCTGTAAAGTCGAATCCAAATGTATTAATTAGTTTGCTTTTGGGAATGCCGCTATTAATAATTATTGCAGTTCTGCATTTTGGTCTGCTATGGCTAAACATACATTCTTTTTTAGTGGCTTTTATCATATTATTAGTTATTTTAATGACAATAACTATATTGGTAAATAAATTAAAAATAACATTGTAAAAGTCTTTTTTTAATATTTTTCGGAAAAATTAAAAAACAAACAAGGAATCCAGTATTTACTGAATTCCTTGTTTTCATTTAACTGAGTTTTGTCCCGGCTTCTTCAAACTTGCATTAAAATATTTCGCTTTTAAAAAAACATCGTATCATATTATTTGACGCTGTTTGTTCAAATTGAAATATGGTTTTCACGGATATTAATTTATTGTAACCGATCCATTAACTGGATTGATTAATGAAAGACTTTATAAAGTTTTTCCAGTTTAGTGTTGATATACCACAACTAACATACCCATTCCCCTACATACGCCTATTTAATAGTAGTCTTAAATCTTGCCACAATCTTGCCACAGATTAATACATATTAAAGTGTTTTAAAGCAAAGCATAAAAAAGGATTATGCTTACAAACGTTGTTATATCAACGTTTAACAGTTGTTAAAACATGTTAAAGGTAAGCATAATCTTACAGGGGGAATACGAGAAAGTCTTACAATAATCATTATACCCTCTATTTCAGATTTTAAACAAGGAAAACATAAGATTTTCTAACTTTTTTGGATAAATATTAATGAATAATTATTCACTCTTCAATAATGCCATCATATTTTGTTTATATGCTTCGACACCGGGCTGGTCAAAGGGATTTACATCGAGTAAATAACTACTCAAGGCACATGATTTTTGAAAAAAGTAAACTAAGTATCCAAAGCTAAAAGCGTTAACCTCAGGAACGCGGATAAGAATCGTTGGAACTTCCCCTGATGTATGAGCCGTAATCGTTCCAACGCAGGCATTTTCATTTAGTTCGTGGAGTGATTTATTGGCTAAATAGTTTAGTTTGTCATAATCATTCGCTTCTCTCGGTATGTTCATATCTGACTGAACATGTTCAACAAATAAAATAGTTTGATATAGATGGCGTTCTCCATCTTGAATATATTGTCCGAGTGAATGCAAATCTGTTGTAAAGGTAGCAGCAGCCGGGAAAACCCCTTTTCCGTCCTTTCCTTCACTTTCACCGTAAAGTTGTTTCCACCACTCCTGAAAGTATTGCCAACGTGGTTCAAATGCATTGAACATTTCAATTTTTTTGCCTTGTTTATAAAGTAAATGTCGTAAAGTAGCGTACAAATAACTAGGGTTTTGGAGGGGATTTACATTCATCGTTTCCTCACGAGCTAGTTGAGCCCCTTGCATCATTTGTTCAATCGATAAACCACTAACGGCGATAGGTAATAATCCGACGGCAGTTAAGACGGAATAGCGACCACCAATGTCATCAGGGATAGAAAAGCTTGTATAGCCTTCTTCAGTGGCAATTTGTTTTAGGGGTCCATTCACTTTGTCAGTCGTAATAAATGTTCGCTTTTTCATTTCTTCTTTGTCGTAGCGCTCTGCCATATATTGTTTTAACAGGCGAAAAGCGATGGCTGTTTCGATAGTTGAACCACTTTTAGAAATAACATTAACCGAAAAGGATTCATTTTCAAGTAAATCAAATAAATGTTTTATATATTTACCACTTAAATGATTTCCTGCAAAAATAATTCGAGGGTAGGGACGTTGATCTTTAGGTAATTCATTATAAAAGCTGTGAGATAATAACTCTATTGCCGCACGTGCACCTAAATAAGAACCACCTACGCCGATAACAACTAATATGTCGCTATGTTGTTGAATTTCCGAAGCGACTTGTTGAATATTACTAAATTCACTTTTATCGTATGTCTCTGGATAGTCAATCCATCCAAGATAATCATTACCTCGCCCAGTTTTATTATGTAGATGATGATGAGCTGTACTAATCCGCTCATTCTCTGCTTTTATTTCATCAACTTCAATAAAAGGCTTTATATATTGATTATCGACTGTTACATATGCCACTATTTATTCCCCCAGTTAAACTTCCTACGCTTTATTTGTTTGTCATAATGACAAAATTGTTTTTTTCATATCAGTATAAACATATTGCCATAAGTTTTCTTCACTTCTAAAGGCGCTGCCTACTTTTTTAATAAGTTGTTGAAAAGCTTCTTCATATTCTTCTGAGTCACGTGCTGGTAAATCGGCTTTTAATCTATTCATTAAATCATTGATTTCCGGTGCCCAGGGACCCCATTTTCCAATTTCATTTCCCTTATCATCAATGAAAACAATGATTGGAATGTAGCGTTTTTCATTCGTTAAATATTGATCCATCAATGGTAAATTATCATCACGAATTAAAAATCGCGTATCGATGTTTGCTGCCTCAGCAATATTGAGGAAAACAGCTATATCTAGCATGCAATGACCACACCATTCGGCTGCTAAAATAATTGCTCGTGTACCTTTAATGCTTTCCAAAGAATTCATATCTTCACTTGGTATGGTAAAGTTCTCTTTAATGTGATTAAATCCATCCTTATGTGTATCTAGACGCTGCATATAAGCTTCTTTTGTAAGTCCTTTTTCAAACCAATTATTCAAAGTCATTGTTATGAAAACTCCCTTCCTTGATGTTACTATTGTACATGATAGAAAACAAAAAGGTAAACAGAAATTAGCTATAAGAATTCTGCTTATCATCATACATACTTAGCGGTAATTGTACCATAAATTTACATGAAGTGGGAGTAAAGTCTAGTTTAAGAAGTGAATAAGCTAGTCATTATTGCTGAATAATTAATCTTAATCTTATATGCGCATGCAAAAGTAATTAGCGTCTGATTCAGCTTATGATGTATAAGAAAATGAAATGATGAATTAAATATAGACGGTGGTTTATTATACATTTTTGTCGTAAAATACTAGTGGGAGGTGGAGCAGTGGTTTTAGTCTTGATACCGATATTAATCCTAATATTTATTCTATTTTTAAGAGTTTCAAAGGCAACTAGTAAATTCATTGCTATTTTCATTGATTTTTTAGTTGTTGGAGGAGTTATAGCTTACTTATCAAATGAGGCAATATCTTTAAAAATTGCTAGTGGTAAAGCTGTTTATTTTTGGAATCTAGTATTTGGTGTTGGAGCATGTATCATATACTATTTTATTTTAAGTCTTTTAGTAATATACTTACCTAAGATTGCTTCGCTAATTAATTATTTAGTTTCCTGGATAGGAACCTTTATTATTTATTTTATTTTTTTTAGCATTTTTAATGGCGAATTACCGCAATTATTAAATGACGAGAAGTTAAGTGTAATTATAAATATTATAATCGTTACTCTGCTATCGTTTATTACCTATAGAGCTAGGCGGAACATTTTCGACATGAAAGAAAATGAAGTAAGTGCATAAATCAAAAACTAGAGTGAAGCATCCATCAACAATAACATAAATGAGCATCATGAGACGAATATAAATCGACAAAACAAGCACAAGGCTTGCAATCTAGCATAATATAGCATATTATAGAGATACAATAAAATATCGATTCATTTTCAGGGCAGGGTGAAATTCCCGACCGGCGGTAAAGAAGTATTTATACTTCAAGCCCGCGACCTATATGTTTACATATAGCTGATCTGGTGAAATTCCAGGGCCGACAGTAGAGTCTGGATGGGAGAAGATGAAGCTAATACGCATCAATATATGTGTGTTTTTCATACGAATAAAATCTAATCCCTAAAACGAATGTCTTGTTTTAGGGATTTTTATTTGGAGAAAATTAGCTTATCCTTCAGTTAAACGCTATGGATCGGTAGTGAAGGAGGAGATCGATGTGCAAGGAAAGAATAGCTCATCCAAATTAACGAAAATGGTTGTCATAGCGCTACTTGCAGCTGTGTCACTTGTATTGTTCTTTATTAGTTTTCCCTTACCGCTTTTACCACCTTACTTGAAGGTAGACTTAAGTGATGTTCCAGCGCTCATTGCTGGCTTAGTATTTTCACCTTTAGCAGGCGTCTTAGTGGTGTTTTTGAAAAACCTAATGTACTTTGCCTTTAAAGGTGCAGCAGATCCAATTGGGATTCCGGCGAACTTTATTGCAGGTACCCTTTATGTATTTCCAGTCGCGTATTTATACCATAAGTTCAAAGGTGTAAAAAGCGTTATTGCTGGACTAGTAATTGGAACGGTAGCCATGGCCATTATTATGAGTATTTTAAATTACCTTATTATTTTACCAGCCTACTCATGGGTGATGAATATTGATGATTGGGTAACAAGTACAGCGAAAATGGCAACAGTAATGGGAGCTATATTACCTTTTAATTTTGTAAAAGGAATCATTGTCAGTATCTTATTTGTTCCCTTATTTATGAAGTTACGTCATTGGATAGAACAAAAACAAATACAATCAATTTAAAATCATATAAATAATAAGGGTCATTCTAAGCACATCAAGCTAAGAATGACCTTTTTATGCTTCTTTATCAAATCCTGTTGGTTGATTATTCGATAGTTGTAACTTCAGCTGGACGCTTTCTGCGAGCATGGCCCCAGCCTTCTCGAGAAAAACACTCTTCGGGGTCTTCGGACTCATGCTTTTCTCGCTAGAGTCGCCGTCTGGCATTACAATCTATTAACAGCTTCTAGTTTTCATTTTTTTTCATAAGGACAAGACTATTTCTTGTCCAAGCTTTTTTGTTTCTTATTCAATGGAGAATTCAAAAGCATGTTCTTCCATAAACCTTCCATCATTAAAGGTACGTTCTATATACTCTACTTCATTATCGTGTGAAATAAGGATAACCGTTGATGCTCTCGTACCGTATCCCTCTGTATGAATGAAAATAGGGGATAAATCTCTTTCTAAGCTTAAACCGACACCTGTATTAGGTAACTCATTATCGGGAGCGAGGGTGTCATTTTTTAAAATCGTAAACAGCACTTCAGGATCAATGACGTCATGATTTGTCACATATTCATTAAGCAATATTTTAGCTCTTTCCATTTTTGGCCAAGAGCTGTTTAATAATTCGTTACTTAAAGAGTGGGTGCCGCTATTAATCTTAGTGATTTCCGCTTGTTCATTCCCGTAATAGTACAGTTCATCTGCATCCCCGACAATGACATTGAAGCCACTATATTCATTACGTGATTCGTGCAATTGTTCTAAATAGCTTACTGGATCAATGGAATCATTTAAAAAGTTCGTTACGATATCACCGCGTGTTCTTTTGTCTTTTTGGTTAAAATACTTTATATCACGATAGTTCGTCAAGGTGGCAAAGCGACCGTTTTTTGACATGCCAAGCCAGGTTCCACCTGCTTCTAAATCTCGTCCAGCGAGAATATAAGGTTTATCTTCCCAAAAGTGCAGCGGCTTAGTTGGACGCTTATAAAATTCGTCACGATTGGCGGCGACAATCAATTTATATCTTGGATGATCTTGAAAATGAAAGTTTACTATGCACATATTGATACATCCCTCTCTATCTTAGAAAGTTTACCCTACTATGGTTGCATTAATGACGTTCACGATTCGTAACACCGAGTGTACAACGAGAAATACAAATTAATTTATCTTGTTCATCTTTTATTTCAATATTCCATACCATTGATGTGCGGCCGATATGGATAGGTGTTCCAACCGCAGTCACCTTACCTTCACGTTTACTGCGTAAGTGATTAGCGTTTATTTCCATTCCGAAAACCGCTTGAGTAGTTAAATCAATATTGAGTGCGCCGCCTACACTAGCGACTGTTTCTGCTAGAAGAACACTTGCGCCTCCGTGCAAATAACCAAATGGCTGATGCGTGCGTTCATCGACAGGCATGGTCATAACAATGCGATCTTTTTCTAAGACTTCCATTTCAATACCTAATGCTTCAATTAAAGGTGAACTAAGATTTTTCATTTAAAATCCTCCCTACAAAATTTTTATCTTAGCTAAATGAATTTACTAAGCAATAAGGAAATTCCAAGCAGAAAACCGTAAATAGTATTTGTTTGCCCTGTTGCAATCATAGCTGGCATCATTTCGATTGGGGCCGTTTTACCACGAAAGCCTTGAATAACCCCGGCTGCCTTAAAACAACTAACTAAGGTAAGTAAGGACCAATAAGGTAAAATCTCTATTATGACAAAAGCAATTGTTAAAATATAAGCAAGTGA
>Ga0079226_10000980_pt1 | contig 21474 bp, 14 predicted proteins | sample Poulit2014_FD_76345 | JGI IMG/M metagenome (GOLD analysis project Ga0079226, IMG submission 76345) | Agricultural soil microbial communities from Georgia to study Nitrogen management - Poultry litter 2014 | ecosystem: Environmental > Terrestrial > Soil > Agricultural land | place: USA: Georgia... | reverse complement strand
GCCGGCTCCATCGACGGACGGCCCGCGCCCCTCGATGGGGCCGGCGCGGGCGAGGGAGAAGGAGACAGCAGGGGATGACGACACGGTCGCTGTTCGTGCCGGAGGGCCTCGACGGGGAACGCATCGACACGGCGCTCTCACGGGCGCTCGGTCTGTCGCGCACCGTGGCGGCGCAGATCGCACAGGACGGGGGAGTCGCGCAGGACGGCGTCCCGGTGGGGAAGTCGGACCGAGCGCTGTCCGGTGCGCGGCTGGACGTGGCGATGCCGGAGCCCGAACGGCCGCTGGAGGTCGTGGCGGAGCCCGTCCCGGGGATGTCGATCATCCACGAGGACGATGCCCTGATCGTGATCGACAAGCCCGTCGGCGTGGCCGCCCACGCGGCCGCCGGATGGCACGGTCCCACGGTGATCGGCGGACTGGCCGCGGCGGGCCACCGGATCGCGACCTCGGGCGCGGCGGAGCGGCAGGGGATCGTGCAGCGGCTCGACGTGGGCACCTCGGGCGTCATGGTGGTCGCGAAGGGCGAGCGGGCGTACTCAGTCCTCAAGCGGGCGTTCAAGCAGCGCACGGTGTCGAAGACGTACCACGCGCTCGTGCAGGGGCTGCCCGATCCGGTCGTCGGCACGATCGACGCGCCGATCGGGCGCAATCCCCGTCGGGAGGGCCTCTACGCCGTGCACAGCGACGGCAAGCACGCGATCACCCACTACACGGTCCTCGAGGCGTTCCGCTCCGCGAGTCTGGTCGAAGTGGACCTGGAGACGGGGCGGACGCACCAGATCCGCGTGCACATGTCCGCGACGAAGCACCCGTGCTGCGGCGACCTCCCGTACGGAGCGGACCCGGTGCTGGCGGAGCGGCTCGGCCTCACCCGGCAGTGGCTGCACGCGGTGCGGCTGGGCCTCGAACACCCGGATACGGGCGAATGGGTGGAGTTCGAGAGCCCGTACCCGCACGACCTGCAGGGGGCCCTCGACACCCTCGAGGCGACGCAGGGCTGACCCCCGACGACGACAGATTGGAAGAGCGCGACGCGATGAGCGATGACTTCGTCCACCTCCACGTCCACACCGAGTACTCGATGCTCGACGGGGCGGCCCGTCTGGGCGACCTCATGTCCGCGGTGAATGCGCAGGGCCAGCGAGCCCTCGCGACCACGGACCACGGGTATCTGTTCGGGGCGTTCGACTTCTGGAACCAGGCGACGAACGCCGGGATCAAGCCGATCATCGGTCTCGAGGCTTACGTGACGCCGGGCACCGCGCGGCACGACAAGACCCGCGTGAAGTGGCGGACGGACGAGTCGCAGAAGGGTGACGACCTGTCCGGCGGCGGCGCGTACACGCACATGACGATGCTGTCGAAGAACAACACCGGCATGCAGAACCTCTTCCGGGCCTCATCCATCGCGTCGCTCGATTCCGCCTTCGGCAAGTGGCCGCGCATCGACCGGGAGCTCCTCGACAAGTACTCCGAGGGGATCATAGCGACGACCGGCTGCCCGTCGGGCGAGATCCAGGTCCGCCTGCGGCTGGGGCAGTACGAGGAGGCGAAGCGCGCCGCCGGCCAGTACCGCGAGATCTTCGGCGCGGAGAACTACTTCTGCGAGCTGATGGACCACGGCCTCAGCATCGAGAAGCGCGTCTCGAAGGACCTGCTGCGGCTGTCGAAGGAACTGGACATCCCGCTGGTCGCGACGAACGACCTCCACTACACGAACGAGTCGGATGCGAAGGCGCACGAGGCGCTGCTGGCGATCCAGTCCGGGTCCAAGCTCATCGAGCCGACCTACGACCAGGGCGGGTCCCGCTTCGCATTCGGCGGAACCGGCTACTACCTGAAGTCCGCGGCGGAGATGCGCCACCTGTTCCGGGAGATGCCGGAGGCGTGCGACAACACGCTGAGGATCGCCGACATGTGCGAGGTGTCGTTCGACACGAGCGCGAACTACATGCCGCGGTTCCCCACCCCGGAGGGTGAGGACGAGACGTCGTGGCTCATCAAGGAGGTCGACCGGGGTCTCCGCTACCGGTATCCGGGCGGCATCCCGGACGCCGTCCGCCGGCAGGCCGACTACGAGATCGACATCATCGTCGGGATGGGGTTCCCGGGCTACTTCCTCGTCGTCGCGGACTTCATCAACTGGTCGAAGGACAACGGCATCCGGGTCGGCCCGGGTCGCGGTTCGGGTGCGGGCTCGATGGTCGCCTACGCGATGCGCATCACCGATCTGGATCCGCTCGAGCACGGCCTGATCTTCGAGCGCTTCCTCAACCCCGAGCGCGTCTCCATGCCCGACTTCGACGTCGACTTCGATGATCGTCGCCGCGGTGAGGTCATCGAGTACGTGACGCGGAAGTACGGGGCGGAGTACGTGTCGATGATCGTCACGTACGGCACCATCAAGACCAAGCAGGCGCTCAAGGACTCCGCGCGCGTGCTCGGCAAGCCCTTCAGCATGGGCGAGCACCTCACGAAGGCGCTGCCGCCGGCGGCGATGGCCAAGGACATCCCCCTGGCGGACATCGAGGACACGAAGGCCGAGCGGTACCACGAGGCGGGCGAGTTCCGGTCGCTGCTCGAGACCGATCCCGAGGCCCGGGAGGTGTACGAGACCGCGAAGGGGCTCGAGGGGCTGAAGCGGCAGTGGGGCGTCCACGCCGCCGGTGTCATCATGTCGTCCGAGCCGATCATCGACGTGATCCCGATCATGCGCCGCTTCCAGGACGGCCAGGTCATCACGCAGTTCGACTACCCGACGTCCGAGGGCCTGGGTCTCATCAAGATGGACTTCCTGGGGCTGCGGAACCTCACGATCATCTCCGATGCGATCGAGAACATCCGTCTCAACCAGGACATCGACCTGGATCTCGAGCAGCTGACCCTCGACGATCCGGAGGCGTACAGGCTGCTGTCGCGCGGTGACACCCTGGGCGTCTTCCAGCTGGACGGCGGCGGGCTGCAGGGACTGCTGCGGCTCATGCAGCCCGACAACTTCGAGGACATCTCCGCGACGCTCGCGCTGTACCGGCCGGGGCCGATGGGGGCGGACTCGCACACGAACTACGCGCTGCGCAAGAACGGTCGGCAGGAGATCACCCCGATCCACCCGGAGCTCGAGGAGCCGCTGTCGGACATCCTCGACACGACGTACGGCCTCATCATCTACCAGGAGCAGGTGATGGCGATCGCGCAGAAGGTCGCCGGCTACAGCCTGGGACAGGCGGACATCCTGCGCCGTGCGATGGGCAAGAAGAAGAAGGCCGAGCTCGACAAGCAGCAGATCGGGTTCTTCGAGGGAATGAAGGGCAACGGCTTCTCCGAGGCCGCGGCGCAGGCGCTGTGGGACATCCTGCTGCCGTTCTCCGACTACGCATTCAACAAGGCGCACTCCGCCGCCTACGGCGTGGTGTCGTACTGGACCGCGTACCTCAAGGCGCACTACCCCGCGGAGTACATGGCCGCGCTGCTCACCTCGGTGGGGGACAACAAGGACAAGCTCGCGATGTACCTGAACGAGTGCCGTCGCCTGCAGATCACGGTCCTGCCGCCGGACGTCAACGGGTCGCACGCGAACTTCACGCCGGTCGGCCGTGACATCCGGTTCGGCATGGGCGCTGTGCGCAATGTCGGGCAGAACGTGGTGGAGGGCATCGTGGCCGCACGCGAGGAGAAGGGCGACTACGCGACGTTCGGCGACTTCCTCGACAAGGTGCCGGCGCACGTGTGCAACAAGCGGACGATCGAATCGCTCATCAAGTCCGGAGCCTTCGATTCCCTGGGCGACACGCGGCGCGCACTGGTCGAGGTCCACGAGGAAGCCGTCGACGCCGTCATCGGGGTGAAGCGGCAGGAGGCCCACGGCCAGTTCGACCTCTTCGCCGGCCTGGGCGGCGAAGACGATTCGGGCACGGCCTTCACGGTGCCCGTCCCCGAACGGCCGGAGTGGGACAAGAAGGAGAAGCTCGCCTTCGAGCGCGAGATGATCGGGCTCTACGTGTCGGACCATCCTCTCAACGGGCTCGAGGGCGTCCTCGCGGCGGAGGCCGAGGTCTCCATCGCCGAACTCATCGATCCGGAGCGCGGTCGCCCGGACGGCTCGCAGGTGACGATCTGCGGGATGATCACGGGCGTGCAGCGGAAGGTGTCGAAGAACAGCGGCCGTCCGTACGGCATCGTCACCGTGGAGGACCTGGAGGCGTCGATTGAGGTCATGTTCTTCGGCGACTCGTACGAACCGGTCGCCGGGCTGCTCGCCACGGACCTCGTGATCACGGTGACGGGGCGCGTCCGCACATCCGATGACCGGCCGACGAGCCTGATGGCACAGTCGATGACCATCCCGGACGTCACGGACCCCGCGGATCGTCCGCTGGCGATCACGATGCCCTGGGAACGATGCACGGCACCCGTGGTGGAGCGGCTGGGCGCAGTCCTCGAGTCCCACCGGGGCGCGACCGACGTGCACCTCACCCTCGTGCAGCCCGGCCGGCGATCCGTCCTGCGACTGGATCGCAGGTTCCGGGTGGACCTCGGTCCGAGCCTCTTCGGCGATCTCAAGGCGCTGCTCGGGCCGAACTGCCTGCGCTGAGCCGCAGCGCGGGAACTAGGATGGATGTCGTGGACACGCTCGAGAACATCCCCCTCATCGACCTGCGCGGAGCGGCGCTCGATCGCCGCACGCTGCGGACCCGACTGCCGCGGGCGACGCCGGAGCAGAACGCTCCGGTGGACGCCGTCGGGCCGCTGCTGGACGACATCCGCGCACGGGGCCGGGACGCTGTGGCCGAGGCCGCCGCGCGCTTCGACGGCATGACGGGCACCGCATTCCGGGTGTCCTCCGCCGCACTGTCGGAGGCCGCGGAGCTCCTCGACCCCGCGGTGCGCTCGGGGCTGGAGGAGGCCATCCGCCGCGTGCGGACGGTGTCCGCCGCCGAGGTCCCCGCACCGCGGACGACCGTCGTCGCGGCGGGCGCCTCGATCACCACGCGACATCTGCCCGCCGAACGGGTCGGTCTCTACGTCCCCGGGGGGCTCGCGGTCTACCCGTCGTCCGTCGTCATGAACGCGGTCCCCGCGCAGGAAGCCGGTGTGGGCTCGATCGCGATCGCCTCACCTCCGCAGCCGGACACGGGTCTGCCGCACCCCACCGTGCTCGCCGCGGCGCAGCTGCTGGGCATCGAGGAGGTCTGGTCCATCGGCGGCGCGCAGGCGATCGGTGCGTTCGCCTACGGCTTCGCGGACCAGGAGGGCGTGCTGGAGACCCGCGAGGCCATGGAGCCGGTCGACATCATCACCGGCCCCGGCAACGCGTACGTCGCGACGGCCAAGGCCCTGGTGCGCGATCGCGTCGGCATCGACGCCGTGGCGGGACCGACGGAGATCATCGTCCTCGCCGATGCGGAGGCCGACCCCGACTACGTCGCCGCCGATCTCGTCAGTCAGGCCGAGCACGATCCGCTCGCGGCCGCGGTGCTGGTCACCGATTCGCCGTCGCTCGCCCAGGCGGTCGACTCGCACCTGGGGACCCGGGCGGCCGAGGCCGAGCACTCACAGCGGATCAGGACGAGTCTCGCCGGTGCTCAGTCGGGGGTCGTCCTCGTGGACTCGATCGATGCGGGGATCGCCGTCGTCAACGCGTACGCGGGGGAGCACGTCGAACTGCATGTCGCGGATGCCCAGGAGGTCGCCGACCGCATCATCAACGGCGGCGCCGTGTTCGTGGGCCCGCACACCCCCGTCGCGCTCGGCGACTACATCGCGGGATCGAACCACGTGCTGCCGACGATGGGGACCGCGGCGTTCGGCGACTGCCTCTCCGTCCACGCCTTCCTGCGCGTGAGCCAGGTGGTCGAGTACACGGAGGCGGCGCTGGCGGACGTGGCCGGCCACATCGCAGCGCTCGCGTCCGCAGAGCGGCTCCCGGCCCACGGGGAGGCGATCGCCGCCCGCTTCGCCGACGACGCACGGCAGGGCTGAGCCGTGCACTGCCCCTTCTGCCGCCATCCCGATTCGCGCGTCGTCGACTCCCGCACTGCGGAGGACGGGTCCTCGATCCGCCGCCGTCGTCAGTGCCCCCAGTGCAACCGCCGGTTCACGACGATGGAGGCGACGAGCCTGTCGGTGATCAAGAGATCCGGGGTCTCGGAGGAGTTCTCCCGGCAGAAGATCGTCACCGGAGTGCGGAAGGCGTGCCAGGGTCGGCCGGTGAACGACGACGACCTCGCGAAGCTCGCGCAGCGTGTGGAGGAGAAGATCCGCGGCCTGGGCGTCGCAGAGATCGATGCGGACGAGGTCGGACTGGCGATCCTGGAGCCGCTGCGTGAGCTCGACCAGATCGCCTATCTGCGGTTCGCGAGCGTCTATCAGGGCTTCGACACCTTGGAGGATTTCGAGTCGGCGATCGCCTCGCTGCGCCGGGACGCGCGGTCCGGGGCGGCCAGCGCGGATGCGTGAGCGGTGTCTGTGCTGTTCAGCGGCGCTGCGGCAGTGCGTCGGCGGTATGCCCGTGCCCCGGTGCGCCGGAGTTCGGACGAGTTGCGCGGCGCGTGCGACAAGTGTGTAAGATGACAACTGCGCACCGACGGTGCGCCCGCCGCCGGCGGCATCGGAGGGGAAGCCGACGCCGCCGGCGGTCTCGATTCACCGCTGAGCGGGTGTCGACTCGGAGACCGTGAAGTGCTCGTCGAGCACCGACGGGTGCGCGGCGAGGACCGTCAGCCGGGACGTCGAACGGGTGAGCGCGACGTACAGGGCCCCGATCCCCTCATCCGTGGACCGCCCGTCCGGCTCGTCCGTGGGCGTCGGGGCGATGAGCGCCGGCTCTGCGACGATGACCGAGTCGAACTCGAGGCCCTTCGCATCGTAGGGGGTCAGCACGGCGACCCGATGGTCGATCGCGGTGGGTCCGAAGCCCACGTCCGCGGCCCCGCCCGCCGTCTCCGCGGCCAGAGCGTGCTCGACCAGCTCCATGAGGCCCTCCGGCGCGATGACGGCGACCCGCCCACCGTCCACTGCGCCGATCTCGGTGCGGAGGACCTCGGGCAGGTCCTGCACCAGCGACGGGATCGAGTCGTAGCGCCGTCGCACGGGGGTCTGCTCGCCGTCCCGCACTGCTTCGGGCAGGGTCAGCGCCGGGAACCGGGCCGCCAGCAGCGCGTTCGCGGGTCCCATGATGGAGCGCGGCGTCCGATAGGAGACCGTGAGCTCCTCGAGGCCGAAGCGGTCGTCGACGTGCGGTGCGAGGACCGAGCCCCAGGTGCGACTCGTGTCCGTCGCCGATGCCTGCGCGAGGTCCCCGACGAGCGTCGCCGACTTGCTCGGGACCCGGCGGAAGAGGAGCCGCAGCTGCATGGGCGAGAGCTCCTGCGCCTCATCGGCGACGAGGTGGCCGAAGGTCCATTCGCGATCGTGGGCGGCGCGGTCGGAGACCGCGCCGGCCGGAGCGGTCTCCCGATACCGCTGGGCGAGCTGCTGCGGACTCACCCATGTGCCGGTGTCGGTCATCTCGACGACCGCCTGGGCGTACTCGTCCTCCGGATCCTCGCCGCTCTCCTGCGGGGCGGCGGCGGTTCCGATGAGTTCCGCGATCTCGTCGAGCAGGGGGACGTCCTCCACCGTGACGGGGGCGCCCTTGGCGCGGAGCAGCGCATCGACCTCGGCGGCGGCGAGGATGCCCCGCGACGCCGGGGTGAGCCGGTGGCGCTTCGCCAGGAGCGCGTCGAGCACCCCGTCCGGCGTGAGGGGCAGCCAGCAGAGATTCACCGCGACCCGCACATCCCGCGAGGCGCGCAGGTCCTCGAGGAGTTCGGGCAGGCGCTCCCCGGCGGTGTCGAGTCCCTGCGCCTGGGCGAGCGACTCCGCGAGGGTCCGCAGCAGCGCCTGCACGAAGGTCGTCCGCGCATCGTTGTGGGGGTCGCCCGTGCGGCGCGCGCGCTCGCGCGCGGCGCGCACATCCGCAGGTCGCAGCGTGACGGCGTACGGGCCCACGCCGAGCCTCTGCTCCTCGGTGGGCACCCGCTGATACGAGCGCACCATCCTGCGGACGACGTCGGCCATCCGGAGATCCCCCTTGACCGCGGCGGTGTCGGGCGCATCGCGCAGCGCGGTGTCGACTCCGGGCATGAGCTGTCCGGGCGTCAGCAGGACGGCGCCGGTCTCGCCGAGCGACGGGAGCACTCGTTCGATGTAGCGGAGGAACACCGGGGACGGACCCACGAGGAGCACACCGGACTTCGCGATCCGGTCCCGGTGCCGATAGAGGAGGTAGGCCGCGCGGTGGAGCGCGACAGCCGTCTTCCCGGTGCCCGGGCCGCCCTGGACGACGAGCGTGCCGGCGAGCTCGCGGCGGATGATCCGGTCCTGCTCCGCCTGGATGGTGGCGACGATGTCGCCCATGCGGCCGGTCCGGCGCGCGTCGAGCGCGGCCATGAGCGCTCCCTCGCCCTGCAGCCGGGACAGCTCATCCTCGCTGAGCCCCTCGAGGTCGAGCACGTCGTCCTCGATGCCGGTGACCGTGCGCGCCCGCGAGGCGATGTGGCGGCGACGGACGAGCCCTCCCGGTTCCGCCGCCGTCGCGCGGTAGAACGGTTCGGAGGCGGGCGCGCGCCAGTCCATGAGCATCTGCGTGCGGTCCTGGGCGGAGAGCCCGATCCGTCCGATGTACACGGTGTCCCCGTCCGCTGCGTCGATGCGTCCGAAGCAGAGCCCTTCCTCCGCCGACTGATAGCGGATCAGGGCGTCTTCGTACATCGTCGCGAAGGCATCGCGCTCGGACCGGTTCTGGTGGTGTCCGCCCACCTTCGATCTGCGCACCGTCGACAGCGCATCGCGCGTCTCCGCGCGCAGTTCGTCGAGACGGGCGTACAGGGTGTCGATCTGCGCCTGCTCGTGCGCGATCTCGCTTCGCTCGGTCATGTCGCCTTTCTGAGGATGCGGGCAATCCATTATGGCGCAATCGTCCGGCCACCGGGTGCAGGCGGGCCCCGAATGGCCGAGAGTTCGCCCGGCCGTCACCCTGCCGTGGGATCCGTGGGCGTGAGCGCCCCGTCGGCGGCACGGTGCCGCGGGCGGCGTCGGTCAACGGTGGGGGCGAGCAGGTCCCAGGTGCGAGACGAGTTCCTTCCCGGCCCGCACTGAGGCCCCGTCACCGCGGACCGCGACGTCGAGCGCACCGGTGTCGATCGGCTCGTGCGCCGCTGCCACGACGACGTTGCCGCGGCGGCGCCTGCGGAACTGCGTGGGCTCGGCCACTGCGAGGACGTGGGCGAAGCGCCGGCGCAGCGCCTCGACCTCGGCTCTCAGCGATTCCCTGTCCGCACGGTCCGCGACGTTGGCGATGTAGACGCCGGTCGGACCCAGTGCGGAGTGCACCGCGTCGAACCACGCGGACGAGCTCAGCGCCGCCGGCGTCGTGTCGCCGACGAAGGCGTCACGGACGATCAGATCGATGCTGCCGGGGCGGAAGCGCGTGATCTCCTCCGCACCGTCGGCGGTGCGGATCGCGAGCGCGGGTGAGCGCGGCAGGTCGAGGTGGGCGCGGACCCAGTCAGCGAGCGCGGCATCGACCTCGACCACGGTCTGACGCGATCCCGGCCTCATCGCGTCGAGGTGGCGGGGGAGCGCGCACGCGGCACCCCCGATGTGGACGGCCCGCACCGAGCGCCCGGCGGGGAGCGCGGCGGCGGTCAGATGGGCGGTCCAGCGCAGGTACGCGAATCCCAGGACGCGAGGATCGGTCGCGTGGTACGGCGACGACGGGACGCCGTTGAGGGTGAGGACGAAGGCATGGGGGTCCCCGGGCACGGCGTCGAACGACGCGGACCCCGTATCGGCCGGGATCGGGCCCGTCGACGGCGACGGGCGGGAGCGGGAGCGTGCGCGGCGGGCGGACATCGGGCCAGGCTAGCCGGTCGCCGGTGCTCCCGCTCCCCGTGGGTCCCGGTGCGCTGAGCACCGGGGCCCGCGCGTCACAGGCGGACGTGTGCGTCGCAGCCGCCTGCGCACAGCATGCGGTGGATCCGGGGAGGTCCGTCCACAGATCCCCACCGGGGCTGGCCGGGGGCGAGGGCGGGGCGTCGACTGGCGGACATGGATACGGAGAGAGTGACCCATGGCCCAGACCTCGTCGGCGTCGTCCCCACCCTGCTGGGCTACACGCCGGTGGATTCACTGGTCCTCGTGACGGCGACCCGGACCGGAGCGGGGGTCGGCCACATCGGACCCAGTCTGCGGACCGATTTCACGGTCGCGGACGCGGAACGGATCGACGAGGCCGCCGTGCGCGGCTTCACCGCGCCCCTCGCCGCGGTGCCGGAGGCGGACACGATCTTCCCGGTGGTCTACAGCGAGGTCCTCGCGGACTTCCACCTGCGCTGGGACGACCGGGAGCCGATGCCCGACGCGCAGCTGGCCGCGGCAGTGACCCTCCTCACCGGTCTCGACGCCGTGATGGACGAGCTCGATGCCCGCGGGCTCGCAGTCCTGCCCGCTCTGTGGGCGGGCAGGGGCGGGTGCGGCCCGGTCGGGGAGCCGGGCTCGTCCTCGCCCGGCCGTGCACCGTCGGCGGCCGGCGCGAGCGGTCGGGGCGGCGCGGGGAGCACGGTGGCGGCGAGTTTCGCCGACTGCGTGCGACCTCCCGCACCGGATGCGGCGACCGCCGCCGCGGTCGACGCGCTGCGGCGGGAGCGCTTCGCCGATGCGGAGCTGGTGGACGGCCTCGTGGCGGAGGCGCTCCTGCTCGACGCGCGGGCACACGGCCGTGCGGAGGGGGAGCCGCCGGAGGTGCCGCTGGTCGTCGACCCACGGGCGGTGCTCGCGCTCGAACGGCTGTGCCGCGATGTCCGGGATCGCGACATCGTCCAGATGCTGCTCGCCGGCGATCATCCCGATTTCCTGCCGCACCGCCTGCGCGGGTTCGGTCCGGGCGCGTTCCTGCCGTATGCCCGTCGGCGCGTCGAGGACGGCGATGCAGCCGCACACATCGTCGGCCTGAGCGCCGTCCCGCCACGGCAGGACGCACTCGCGGAGACGGTGGACTGGCTGCGTCGGTGCATCCTCCTGGTGGAGGGATCCGTGCGTCCGGAGGTGCTGGCCCTCGCGGCGTGGTTCGAATGGGCCCGGGGTCGGATGTCCTTCGCGGAGCACTACGCCGAGTGCGCACTCGACGACGCACCGGGCCACAGACTCGCGACGATGCTCCGTCGTGCCGTGGCTGAGGGCATCCCGCCGCGGTGGCTGCAGCGGGACTGAGAGGGGCGCCGTCCGCAGGGCGGCACGGGTGCACGACGCTGCGTACGAAGAGGTTCTACGGTTTGGGTGCGAAGGGAATACCGTGCAATGATGGAGCGTTGACCCGGTCGAACGCCATGCCGGAGGTCCGTGCCTCCGCGCAGTTTGACATGGGTCTTACTGGTGCCCGTTCGGGCCCGGTGGCCTCCGCCCTCTGCCGAAAGGTTCGCACGTGCCCACGAAGGATACGGGAAAGTCGAGCGCTCAGACCAGCAGCGAAGGCGCTGAGAAGTCGACCGCCGCGGCGTCGCCGAAGAAGACGACGGCTGCGAAGAGGACCGCGTCCACGACAGCGGATTCCGCGACGAAGTCGACCGCCGCCAGGAAGACGGCCACGAAGTCCACGACCACGAAGACGGCGGCTGCGAAGTCCACGGCGGCGAAGTCGTCCAAGTCCACCGCGGCGAAGAAGACGAGCGCGACCAAGACCACTGCGGCGAAGGCGACGACCAAGACCGCTGCGACCAAGACCGCTGCGAAGGCCGCCACGGCGAAGACGGCCGCCGCTGAGACCGCTGAGACCGCGGCTCCTGCGAAGTCCGGCGCTGCGGCGAAGGTCGACGACGTCCTCGAGAACGCGGATACGACGACGATCGAGGAAGCGGTCGTGGAGGACGTGGATCCGGACGAGACGACGGAGACCAAGAACTCCAACGAGGAGGAGAAGGACGAAGAGGTCAAGGAGGCCGGCGGCTTCGTCGTCTCCGACACCGACGACGAGGACCAGCCTGCGCAGCAGGTCGTGTCCGCGGGTGCGACCGCGGACCCCGTCAAGGACTACCTCAAGCAGATCGGCAAGGTCGCACTGCTCAACGCGGCGGAGGAGGTCGACCTCGCGAAGCGCATCGAGGCCGGCATGTATGCGGACCACCTCGTGAAGCAGAGCGAGGTGACCGATCCCAAGGTGGTCCGCGAGTACCAGTGGATCATCCACGACGGCCGGATCGCGAAGAACCACCTTCTGGAGGCGAACCTCCGCCTGGTCGTGTCTCTCGCGAAGCGCTACACAGGGCGGGGGATGCTCTTCCTCGACCTGATCCAGGAGGGCAACCTGGGTCTCATCCGCGCAGTGGAGAAGTTCGACTACACCAAGGGCTTCAAGTTCTCCACGTACGCGACGTGGTGGATCCGCCAGGCGATCACGCGCGCGATGGCCGATCAGGCGCGGACCATCCGGATCCCCGTGCACATGGTCGAGGTCATCAACAAGCTCGCACGTGTGCAGCGTCAGATGCTCCAGGACCTCGGGCGCGAACCGGCCCCGGAAGAGCTCGCCAAGGAGCTCGACATGACGCCGGAGCGCGTCATCGAGGTGCAGAAGTACGGACGGGAGCCGATCTCCCTGCACACGCCGCTGGGCGAGGACGGCGACTCCGAGTTCGGTGACCTCATCGAGGACTCCGAAGCGGTCGTCCCCGCCGACTCGGTGAGCTTCACTCTTCTCCAGGAGCAGCTGCACTCCGTCCTGGACACGCTGTCCGAGCGTGAGGCCGGCGTCGTCTCGATGCGCTTCGGCCTCAACGACGGTCAGCCCAAGACGCTGGACGAGATCGGCAAGGTGTACGGCGTGACCCGGGAGCGGATCCGACAGATAGAATCGAAGACGATGGCGAAGCTGCGCCACCCGTCCCGCTCGCAGGTCCTGCGCGACTACCTCGACTGATCCGCTCGGGTCCGGCCGCGTTCGTCCGGTCCCCACCCGCGAAGCGGCACGGCGTCAGAGACGCATGACGGCAGCGGCCCCGCCTCCACGAGGCGGGGCCGCTGCCGTCGAGCGGGGCGCTCAGCCGAGCTGACCGGTCTGCCAGTCCGCGAAGAACTCGGGGTTGTCCTCAGCCCAGTCCTCGACGGCGGAGGCGTGATCCTCGCCTCCGTGCTCCTGGGACATGAGCTCCTGCAGGTCCGCGAAGTCCTGCTCCGTGAACACGAAGTTCTCAAGCACCTGTGCGACCTGCGGGTGCTCGTCGCTGAAACCCTCCTGCGCGAAGGTGAAGAACTGCTCCGGCTCGCCGAAGGCGCCTTCGGGGTCCTCCAGCTCACGGATGTCGTAGACGTTCCAGGCCCAGTGCGGATACCACATCGTCACCGCGACGTTCTCACCCGCGCTCATAGCGCTGTCGACCTCTGCGAGCATCGCCGGCGTGGAGGACTCGACGAGGTCCCACTCCTCGAGACCGTAGGTGGGGATGACGCTCTCCTCGGTCGCACGCATGAGCCCGGCCCCAGCCTCGATGCCGACGATGCGATTGCCGTGCTCGTCACCCATCTCCGCCAGGTCCTCGATGGACTGCGCGGGCGAATCGGCGTTCACGGCGATCGCGTTGCGCGCGTCCTCGTACCAGCATCCCAGAGACTCGTAGTCGTCTCCGTACTGCTCCAGGTAGTCCGCGTGCGTCCGCGGCAGCATGGAGCTCGCCAGCCAGTCGACGTCGCCGTTGGCCGCGGCGGTGAATCCCGGAGCGGCCTCGAACGATTCGACGGTGACGCTGTAGCCCATCTGCTCGAGGACGTGCTTGGCCATGTACGCGGCACCCTGCGTGTCGTCCCAGCCGTTGAACGCCGCGACGGTGAGCTCCGTCGTGTCGTCGGTCTCCATCTCGGTCGCATCGGCCAGACCGTCGGTCACGACGCAGTCCGCGTACGGGGAGTCGGCGGCGCCGGCCGCCGAGTCGCCCCCCTCGACGTCCGCGTCCGTGGCCCCGCAGGCGCTCAGGAGCAGGACCGCGGCACCTGCCGCCCCCGCGATTCCGCGCGGTCTCCGTGTCGCGTGCATGGTTCCTCCCGGGTCACGTGGGTGGGGCGATCGACTGACCCGTGCGTCCGAACCGCCCGTCCTGACAGTCCCCACGCACCGCTCAGGGGGTGTCCGTCCACGACGCGGGGGATGCGATGCCAGGATAGCGTGATCACAGATCACATCAAATGTCAGCTGGACGGGGACTGGACGGAGGCTGACCGGTCAGGCGGGGGTCACGAGGGTGAATGCCGCATTCTGCGTGTCGATGAAGCGGCCGACGCGTCCGTGGTGCGAATCGTGTGGGGCGGCGAGCACGTCCCCGCCCAGTTCACGCACGCGATCGACCAGCGCGTCGACATCCGCCACTGCGATGTGCGCCTCCCAGTGCGCCGGGACGGACACCGCGGAGGCGTCGAAGACCCCACCGATGCGCGTGCCCCCGAGTCCGATCGCCCAGTACCCCTGCGCGGACGCGTCGCCTCCGTCACCCGATGCGACGTCCGCACCGGTGAGCGACGTGTGGTCCCAGCCGAACACCGAGGTGTAGAAATCGCGGACAGCGGGATCGGCGGTGAAGAGCTCGGCCCAGTGCACGGCGCCGGCGCCGCCGAACGACTGCATCGCGCGGTCGTCGTCGTACGCGAGCACACCGAACGCCGTGCCCGCCGGATCGGCGGTCAGCGCCACCCCCGCGGACCCGTCGAAGTCCGGGATCGCCATGAGCGCCTGCCCGCCGGCCCCATCGACGCGCTCGAGGTAGGCGGACAGCTCCTCGACGCGGAAGTAGACGGACCAGAAGGCGGGACCCTGCTGTCCCGGCGGCTGCGGGCTCACGCCCGCCACCCGGCGGCCCTCCGCGTGGGCGGCGCTGCCGAGGCCGAGGGGGCCTGTGCCCTCGAACCGCCAGTCGAGGAGTCGGGAGTAGAAGTCCGCCGCCGCATCGGTGTCCGGCGAGCTGAGCTCGAACCAGCAGGGCGCCCCGGGGGGCGGGTCATAGGGGAGGGGGCTCACAGCGGCTCCTGGCGTCGGGGGAGGGGTGCCGCGGCGCCTGGCCGCGCCCCGACAGTCTAGGTGCTGGGACCCTCGGCGGCCGGAAGCCCGTGCGGCGCGCCTGGAGCCTGCGGTCCCCGCCGCAGGCCGCCGGGCGCTCTAGAATGGAGCGTCGGATCCGCGAGCGAAGGGAGCACCGGTGGCGCGCAGTGCGAAGAGGAAGGCTGACGAGAGCTACGACGCACGGCATCTGTCCGTGCTGTCCGGACTCGAGGCGGTCCGCAAGCGGCCCGGGATGTACATCGGGACCACCGACACCCGCGGACTCATGCACTGCCTGTGGGAGGTCATCGACAACTCGGTCGACGAGGCGCTCGGCGGGTACGGATCGACGATCGACATCACACTGTCTCCCGACGGCTCCGTGACGGTGTCGGACGAGGGCCGCGGGATCCCCGTGGACATCGAACCGAGCACCGGGCTCAGCGGCGTCGAGGTCGTCATGACGAAGCTGCACGCGGGCGGGAAGTTCGGCGGCGGCTCGTATTCAGCCGCAGGCGGTCTGCACGGCGTGGGCGCCTCCGTCGTCAACGCACTCTCCTCCCGCCTCGACGTCGAGGTCACCCGCGGTGGGAAGGTCCACCGCATGTCGTTCCGCCGCGGCGAACCCGGCCGCTTCGACGACTCGTCTGGAGTCATGTCACCGGACAACCCCTTCACCGCATTCACGGAACCGACTCCCCTGGACGTCGTGGGGAAGGCGAAGCGCGGTGCGACGGGGACGCGGGTGCGGTACTGGTCGGACCCCCAGATCTTCCTGCCCGACGCGCACTTCCAGTACGACGAGCTCGCCGACCGTGCGCGCCAGACCGCGTTCCTGGTGCCCGGGCTGGGCATCACCGTCACGGACGAGCGCGGTGTCGTGCGTGATGAGAACGGAGAGGTCGTCGCGACCCGCACGGAGGAGTTCCGCTACGAGGGCGGCATCTCCGAGTTCGTCGATCATCTGGCCGCCGATCCGATCATCACGGACGTCTGGCGCTTGGGCGGTGAGGGCACGTTCACGGAGACGGTCCCGGTGCTCAGCGACGACGGTCGCATGGTGTCCCAGGACGTCACGCGCGATGTGGGCGTCGACATCGCGCTGCGGTGGGGCACCGGCTTCGAGACGAAGGTGAAGAGCTTCGTCAACATCATCGCGACCCCCAAGGGCGGGACCCACGTGGCGGGGTTCGAGCAGTCCCTGCTCAAGACGGTGCGGAAGGCGGTCGAGGCGAACGCCCGCAAGCTCAAGGTGGGCAAGGACAAGCTGGAGAAGGACGACGTGCTGGCCGGCCTCACCGCCGTCGTGACCGTACGACTGGCCGAACCGCAGTTCGAGGGGCAGACGAAGGAGGTGCTGGGCACCGCCGCCGTGAAGCGGATCGTGGCGCAGACCGTGGAGAAGCAGCTCGCCGCGCAGCTGGACTCCTCGCAGCGGCAGACGAAGGCGCAGGCCGGAGCGCTGCTGGAGAAGGTCGTCTCGGAGATGAAGGCCCGGATCTCCGCCCGGACGCATCGGGAGAACCAGCGCCGGAAGACCGCACTGGAATCGTCGTCGCTGCCGGCGAAGCTCTACGACTGCCGCGTGAGCGACAATGCGGACACCGAGCTCTTCATCGTCGAGGGCGACTCCGCGATGGGGACGGCGAAGGCGGCCCGGGACTCCGAGCACCAGGCGCTCTTCCCGATCCGCGGCAAGATCCTCAACGTGCAGAAGGCCTCTGTCGCGGACATGCTGGCGAACGCGGAGTGCTCGGCTCTCATCCAGGTGGTGGGAGCCGGCGCCGGCCGCAGCTTCGCGGCGGAGCAGGCGCGCTACGGCAGGGTCATCATCATGACGGACGCCGATGTCGACGGAGCGCACATCCGCACACTGCTGCTCACGCTGTTCTTCCGCTACATGCGGCCGCTCGTCGAAGCGGGACGGGTGTTCGCGGCGGTCCCGCCGCTCCACCGCGTGGAAGTGGTGACGGGTCGCGGCAAGCCGAACGAGGTCGTCTACACGTATTCGGAGGCGGAGCTCGACGCGCTCCTGGCGAGGCTCGCGAAGCAGAAGAAGACGTACAGGGAGCCGATCCAGCGCTACAAGGGGCTGGGGGAGATGGACGCGGATCAGCTGGCGGAGACCACGATGGACCCGTCCCTGCGCAGCCTCAGGCGTGTGACGATGGCGGACGCGGAGGCCGCGGAGCAGACCTTCGCGCTCCTCATGGGCTCCGAGGTCGCACCGCGCAAGGAGTTCATCGTGGCGGGTGCCGCGGCTCTGGACACCGAACGCATCGACGCGTGAGCCGTCGGCCGCGCCGCGCGGTCAGGTCAGCTGTAGACGATGGTCCCGATGAGGATGAGCGGGGGCACGGCCACGAGGCAGACCGCATAGACCACTGCGCGGATCCGCGGACGCAGACAGTCGCGGGCGACGGGCGCGGACAGTCTGGCGATGCGGACGTCCGTGAGTTCGGGGTCGTAGTCGTGCGAACCGGCGGCCTGATTCGAGCCGACCTTCGTGAGCGCCCGGATGAAGGCCGTGTCCGACACGGACCCGCGCGCGGCGTCGTCGGCCATGATCTCGATCGCTGCGCTCACGGCCTCCAGCGCCGTCCGCGTCGCCGGCAGGAACGGCAGCATGCGGTGCCACGAGGCGAAGGCGAGGGTGAGCAGGTCGTGGCGGAGGCGCAGGTGCTCCCGCTCGTGCGCCAGGACCGCGTCCCGCTCCGCGTCGTCGAGCAGCGCCAGCAGACCTGTGGAGACGACGGTGGTCCCCGAGCCTCCCGCCACGGAGTAGGCGAGGGCGTGGTCCGTGTCGATCACCCGCGTCTCCGGGGTCCCGCCGCGCGGTTCGGACACGAGGGCGAGGACCTCGCGGTGCCGGGCGCGATGCCGCCGGGCGGAGCGCGCCTCCCACAGGAGCGAGCCCAGGAGCAGGGCGAGCAGTCCGACGCCGACGAGGAGGAGCGGCCACCGCCACCAGTCGAGCGCATCGTCCAGGCGGATGCCCGGCACGTGGACGAGTGGGGCGAGGGCGAAGGCGATGCATGCGGAGATGAGTGAGAAGCCGCCCGCGACACCGATCGCCTGCCAGAGGATCACGTCGGCGACGGGATCGGCCGTGCGGCGGCACCTGCTCTGCGCCGCGGCGACGGCTTCCGGGATCGGCCAGGCGAGGACGACGGCGAGCCCTGCGAGGGCGAAGCCGACGACGGTCATGGCTCGTGCCGGACCCGACCGGGCCCGGGCGCGGCGAGGGGGTGCGGATCAGCCCGTGGGGCCAGTCGCACGGGCCCTCAGCCGACCTCGGAGGGGCGCGGGGGTTCGGTGTGCCGCAGTCGGCTGTCGAGCAGGCTGCGGAGGAAGGCGGAGTCCGACAGGGACACCGTGCCGATGAAGCGTGCGAGGACCGCGCGGCGGTCGCCGGCCTGGTCGAGGACCTCGGCGAGGAGGTCGGAGACGTGCTCCTCCCTGCTCGATGCGGCGCTGTAGAGGTGAGGGCGCGTGCTGCGGTCGCGGACCACGTAGCCCTTCTTCTCGAGTCGCGTGAGGACGGTGTGGACCGTCGTGAGTGCGAGGCCGCGGTCCGCGAGGGCGTCTCGCAGGGCGGCGGCGGAGAGCCCGTCGCGCTGCGACCACACGGCGTCCATCACACCGCGCTCGAGTTCTCCGAGGTTCTCCACCGATTCTCCTCCACTGCTGGATCGACAGGTCGGCCATGCGCCCGTCGGGCGCGCGCACGCGTAACCGTGAATCTACCACGCGGGAGGGTCGGGAGGCTCGTCGGACTTCTCGCGCCACGTCCGTGATGTGAGACGAATGTGTGCACGACGCGAGGGGGTGCGACGGGGGATGGCGTCGGGCGTATTCTACGAGTTGTAGAAATCGGGGCGTCTGATCGGGACGCGCCACCGCCGTGCTCAGGAGGCTCCGTGGAACTCGATCCCGTGCTCATCGCACGCTGGCAGTTCGGCATCACCACCGTCTATCACTTCTGGATGGTCCCCCTCACGCTCGGACTCGGCGTCCTGGTCGCGGTGCTGCAGACCATGTGGCACCGCACCGGGAACGACGTGTGGCTGCGGGCGACGAAGTTCTGGGGGAAGCTCTACCTCATCAACTTCATCATGGGCGTCGCCACCGGCCTCGTCCAGGAGTTCCAGTTCGGCATGGCATGGAGCGAGTACTCCCGGTTCGTCGGCGACGTGTTCGGCGCTCCGCTCGCGATGGAGGCGCTGCTCGCGTTCTTCCTCGAATCGATCTTCATCGGCGTGTGGATCTTCGGCTGGGGCCGCATCAGCAGGCGCGCCCACCTGACCGTCCTCTGGTGCGCCGTCATCGGTTCGTGGATCTCGGCGTACTTCATCATCGTCGCGAACTCGTGGATGCAGCACCCCGTCGGGGTCGAGATGGTCGACGGCCGCCCGGTCATGACCGATGTCGTCGCGGTGCTCACCAACAGCACGGCACTGGCCGCGACGAGCCACGCGCTGGCGGGCGCGCTCTCCGTGGGGGCGGCGTTCCTGCTGGGCATCGCCTGGCATCATCTGTGGCGGCGCCGCGTCGACGGCATCGACTCCGTCGGTGCCGACGGGCGTGTGGTCGTCGGTGCGGCCACGGACGTGCCCGGGCGGGACGAGAAGGACTACACCGTGTGGTGGAGGTCCCTGCGGATCGGGGCCTGGGTCGCGGTCTTCTCCTTCGCCGCGGTCGCGCTCACGGGTGACGTGCAGGCCAAGCTGATGTACGAGCAGCAGCCCATGAAGATGGCCTCCGCGGAGGCCGCGTGCCACGACGGGACCGCCTTCTCCGTCCTCACGGTCGGCGATCTGGATTCGAACAGGTGCGAGGACGTCACTCCGATCATCGAGATCCCGGGCCTCCTGTCGTTCCTCGCGAAGGGTGACCTCGACACGGACGTCCCCGGCGTCAACTCGCTGATCCCAGCCTATGAGGAGGCCTACGGCACCCACATGCCGGAGGGCGAGATGTACGGCGAGTACTCCGGGCAGGAGGTCGACTACCAGCCCTCGATGTTCATCACGTACTGGGGCTTCCGCCTCATGATCGGCTTCGGAGTCCTGGCCGCGGCGGCCGCGGTCTTCGCGCTCATCGTCACCCGACGCGGCACGGTGCCGCGGTCCCGCTTCCTCTCCCGGCTGGCGCTGTGGGGGATCGCCGCGCCCTTCATCGCGAACTCCGCGGGATGGATCTTCACCGAGATGGGCCGGCAGCCGTTCGTCGTGGCTCCCAACCCGGATCCATCCGGCATCGACGGAGTGTTCCTCTACACGGCCGCCGCGGTGTCCCCGTCCGTGTCCGCCGCGGAGCTGCTCACCTCGGTCATCCTGCTCACGCTCGTCTACGGGGTGCTGATGGTCGTCGAGCTGCGGCTCATCATGCAGTACGCCCGCGGCGGCGTCGTGTCCGCGATGCCGGAGCTGGCGGAATCGCCGGACCGCCCGACCCGCGCGAGAGTCGACGGCGACGAGGACGACGTCCTGTCGTTCGCGTACTGACCCCTACGACGAAGGAGACGTCATGGCTGACCTGCTGCCCGTGATCTGGTTCGTGCTCATCGCCGTCCTGTGGCTGGGGTTCCTCTTCCTCGAGGGCTTCGACCTGGGCATCGGCATCCTCATGAAGACCTTCGCCCGGAATGAGCGGGAGCGGCGGCTGCTGCTGAACACGATCGGGCCGGTGTGGGACGGCAACGAGGTGTGGCTCGTCACCGCCGCCGGTGCGATGTTCGCGGCGTTCCCCCTCTGGTACGCGAGCCTCTTCTCAGCCGTCTACCTCCCGCTCACCGTCACGCTGCTGGCCCTGATCTTCCGCGCGGTGGCGATCGAGTACCGCGGCAAGCGCGGATACTCGCAGCGCTGGGTCGACGGATGGACGTGGTGCCTGTCCGGCGGGTCCCTCGTGACCGCGTTCTGCGTGGGCGCGATGCTCGCCCTCACGACGACGGGTCTGCCCCTCGACGCGAACGGGGACAACACGGGCGGAGCGTTCGCATGGCTCACTCCTCCCGCTGTGCTCGGCGGGGTGGCGACGGTGTGCTTCGCGGTGCTCCACGGGCTCCTGTTCCTCACGCTCAAGACCGACGGCGACGTGCGCAGGCGCGCCCACGCCCTCGCATCCAGCTGGGCCCCTCTCCTCCTCCTGCCGCTGCTGTGCTGGGTCGTGCTCGTCCAGGTGCGCTCGGACGGAGGAGTCGTCGGCTGGTCGCTGACCGGGATCGCCGCCGCCGCGGCCGTCTACGGATGGATCCGCCTGCGCGCGGGGGGCGAGAGATCCGCCTTCCTCGGGCAGTCGGCATTCCTCGCCGCCGGCGTCGGCGGGATCTTCACCGCGGTCTTCCCCGTCGTGCTGCCGTCGACGCTCGGGGCCGCGCACGACCTCACGATCCACACGGCGTCCTCGTC
>Ga0079226_10000979_pt1 | contig 21481 bp, 8 predicted proteins | sample Poulit2014_FD_76345 | JGI IMG/M metagenome (GOLD analysis project Ga0079226, IMG submission 76345) | Agricultural soil microbial communities from Georgia to study Nitrogen management - Poultry litter 2014 | ecosystem: Environmental > Terrestrial > Soil > Agricultural land | place: USA: Georgia... | reverse complement strand
CCGATAAGTTCTCAGGGCTAGCGTCTTATGAAACATCGTTTGTTTTAAATAAAGAAAATGGAGCGCATTATTTATTGCAACTAGGTGAGGTGAAGGAAAGTGCCAAAGTATGGGTTAATGGTGTTGAAGCAGGAATCGTTTGGGCGAATCCTTTTTCTATAGAAATAGGTGAGTTGCTGAAAAACGGCCAGAATTCGATACGTATTGAGGTAGCTAATTTGATGGCAAATAGAATACGAGACTTGGACCAAAGGAAAGTGGAGTGGCGTAATTACCACGAAATTAACTTTGTAAATATTGATTATAAGAGTTTCGATGCGAGTAATTGGCAAGTGATGGAAAGTGGCCTCGGAGGACCAGTGAAGTTGATGAAGTATTAAAGTATATCAATTTTTCAATTAGGTACTACCGTTAGCGCAAAATTAGAGGAAGTAGGAAATGAACACTGAAAGTATGAAACATATAGGTGTAGTAGTGATGATGCTTTTTTTGAGCATGATTGCTGCTGCACGCGGCATGAATGACCCTAAGTTTGAAACCTATACGACGGAAAATGGCCTTTCGCACAACGGTATTGTTTGCATATTGGAAGATTCAGAGGGCTTTATATGGTTTGGTACCTGGGATGGTTTAAATCGTTTTGATGGGGAAAAGTTTATTGCCTATAAATCGCGCCCCGGCGATAATTCAACCTTGAAAAACAATAAGATAAGAGAAATCCTAGAAGATAATCTAGGGTATATATGGGTTAAAACTTACGATAAAAGAATATATAGGTTTGACAAATGGAAGGAAAAGTTCGTTCCAGTTACCCTGTCTCAAGAGGGGGAGGATTTAGCAGGGTTGTTTTTTGATGAAATAACACCCGTTGCCAATGGAGACGTATGGTTGAAGACTGAGGATGATCGTGTGTTTTACGTTGCTGAAGATCAAGGAATGCAGGTAGTAGAATTCACAGCTAAGCTTGGTGAAAAGGGTAAGAAGGTAAATTTTATTCGTGAGGACAGACATGGGAATCTGTGGGTGGGAACAGAAAAAGGACTTTTAGGGTATTCTAAAGAAGGCTCTAGCTATAAAAATCTGCCTGAATTAAAAGGTATGGCTCGCTTGAGCAGTTTAAATGTCTTAAAAATGGGACAGGGTTACAAAGACCAAGAGTTTTTTGTGACCACGGGTGGGAAAATAATTATTTACGACACAAAAAAGCAGGAGATAACATTAAAGGATAGTGGGCAGAAAGGGGTGTTAGATATGGCCGTCTCGAAAGAAGGAGACTTGTATATAAGCTTTCAAAATAAGGGACTGGCAATTTTTGATTACAAGAAAAATGAGCTTAAGTATATTAGTGAGTTTGGAGAAACCTTTTTGTCTATTTTCGAAGATAAAAAGGGGAACTTATGGTTGGAACCGGAAAAGGATGGGGCTTATTTGTATAATCCGTTACAAAATTCCCTGTATTATTTCACTCATAAAAAAGAACATAACCTGCCTTTTTTACCTCGCGAAGGCTTTGTGAATGATCAGAGCTTTAAAGTACGGGAGGATGTTAATGGTAAAGTGTGGGTGAGTCTAAAAGGCGGAGGATTTGGTTTATATGAGCAAGATTCTAATACCATAAGTTACTTTTATAATAATCCAACGGACCCCAAGCGTTTGTTTTCCAATAGCATGGTCGCCTCACTTTCAGATAGAAATGGTGTTCTGTGGATGAGTACAAGAGAGGGGGGTGTTAATAAAGTTAGTTTTTTTAAGGAAAATTTTAAGCACCAACGTTTGGTGAAACATGCATCTAATCGATTTCAGAATGAGGTTAGGTCTCTTTTCCAAGATGAATCAGGCAGAATATGGATTACCAACAAAAAGGGGGATATTTATTTTTATAAGGGTGGCAATTACCACCGTCTGCAAAATAATGAAGTTCAGGGAAGCATTTACTGCATTACCGAGGATAGACAAAATAATATTTGGATAGGAACCAAGGGAAATGGGCTTTTTAAGCTAGAACCAAAGGATTCTAAAGGAAATTCTTTTAGTTATACGCAATATAAAAACGACCCGAAGGATAAGAATAGTTTAAGTAGTGACCATATTTATAGCATTACTGAGGATTTTGACGGCCGGTTGTGGATCAGCACCTTTCAAGCGGGACTCAACTTGCTGGTAGAAGATAAGGGAGGTGAAGTCCATTTTAAAAATGTGTACAACTCTTTTAAGAACTACCCAAAACACACTTTCAATGTTATACGTCACGCCATGCTTGGCCCCGATAGTTTGATTTGGCTAGGTACTACAGACGGGCTTTTGCGCTTTAATCCAAAGGAGAGTCCTGACGCTATGGAGTTTAAGGTAACAGTCAAGGAGGCAGGGGATGCAAATAGCTTAGGAAATAACGATGTTACCTTTCTTTTTCAATCTACAGATAAAGAGGTCTGGGTGGGTACTTTCGGAGGTGGGCTGAATAAAGTGCTGAATAAGCCAGGAGATATGGACTCGGCACTAAAGTTCAATACTTATACTACAGCCCAAGGAGCACCCAACGATATTGTACTGAGCATCCTGGAGGATGATCATAAAAACCTCTGGCTGAGCACGGAGAATGGTGTTTCTAGGTTTGATGTTAAGTCCGAAGAATTTAAGAATTACAACACTTATAACGGCTTGCCTAAATCGGGTTTTTCAGAAGCCGCAAGTCTAGCGGCAAAAAATGGAGAGCTATTTTTCGGTGCAAAGGATGGATTTATATCTTTTCATCCCGATCAAATTGTTAGTGAAACGTTCTCTGGGAACATGGTTTTTACAGGCTTGCAGCTGTTTAACAAAGGTATTGATCTTAAGGATGTCCAAGCGCCCCTAGAGACTGCTATCAACTATGCCGATGAGCTCGTCCTGAATTACGACCAAGATGTGATAACTATAGAGTATGCCGTTTTAGATTATAGAGCGGGAGATGGTATTTCCTATGCTTATATTCTGGAAGGATATGATGAAGACTGGCACTTTGTGAACAATCAAAAGCGAGCTACCTATATTAAGATTCCTCCAGGGGAGTATGTTTTTCGTGTAAAAGCCGTTAATAATGCCCACTTTATTGGTGCTCCAGAGAAGAGTATCCCCATTGTTATAAAAAAGCCTTGGTGGCGGAGTACTTGGGCATATTTAGGGTATTTCATCTTCACTTTAATTATTCTCGAGGGTATCCGCCGGGTAGCATTAACGGTGATTCGACTAAAGCACAATGTCGTTGTGGAAAAGAAAATGACCGAATTGAAATTACAGTTTTTCACTAATATTTCCCATGAACTGCGGACTCCATTGACCTTGATTTTAAATCCATTAAGGAAAATCAAGACATCCGAGGGCTTATCCCAAGAAGGTATGAAGCTCCTAGGTGTTGCTCATAAAAATATCCAGCGCATGATTCGTTTTGTCAATCAGTTATTGGAATTCAGAAAGATACAAGTAGAGCAAACAACCTTAAATAAATCCCATGTGCCTATACTCTCATTACTCCACGAAATCGCTGGAAACTTCACTGATGTCTTAGAAGATAAAAGGATGGCACTAGAAGTAGTAGAGAACACTGAGGGGATTGTTCTAAACTGCGATAGGGAAAAGATGGATATTGTGTTCTTTAACCTCTTGGGGAATGCTATAAAATTTTCGCCTGACGGTAGTGAGATAAAAGTTAAGATCGAGCAGTCAGATAATCAGGTTGTAATTCAGGTGATCGACCAAGGGATAGGGGTGAGTGAGCAAGAGCTAAAGGTTATTTTCGAACCCTATTACGAAGGACGAAATGTGATTGACTCGAAAATTCAAGGAACGGGAATTGGTCTAGCTCTTACTAAAGAAATCGTGAAACTGCATGGAGGGAATACCTATGCTAAGAAAAATCAAGGCCCAGGCTTGACCGTCGTTGTGGAATTGCCTTTTGTAGTTGGAGCTAATGAGCAGAATGAGAGAGATACCGATACCTTTAAAGTGGTGGGCAATAGATCAGAGGAGGCAATGCTGGAGATGGAGATAGATCGTAATCTAGAGGTAGCTAAGGAGTCCATTAAGCCAAGCCTACTGCTTGTCGAGGATAATCCAGAGCTGCGCAGATATATTACCCTTGAGCTTAGTAGTCATTATCAAGTGCTCCAAGCTCGAGACGGGGCCGAAGGTTATGAATTGGCGCATACACAAATTCCTGATTTGATACTCTCGGATGTAATGATGCCGGTAATGGATGGAATTGAGATGCTAAAAAAAATAAAAGACAATACAAATACAAGTCATATTCCTATAGTCTTGCTGACAGCGAAATCAGCGATAGAAGATCAGATAAGTGGTTTGTCTTACGGTGCGGATTTTTATATGACTAAACCATTTTATATGGAGTACTTAATCCAGCTGCTTGGTAACCTCATAAAGAGGAGAAGGGAAATCGTCGATTCATTAACCGATAAAACGCAGACCTTTAAATTGGAGCCTACCGGTATAACCATTACCTCTAGAGATGAGGAGTTTTTATGTGATGTCATCCATGTTATTGAAAAGGGTATGTCGGACTCGAGCTTTAATATTGAAACGGTTGTTAGTAGTATGGCTATGGGCAGGACGACATTTTATAAGAAGCTTAAGAGCTTAACGACTATGTCTCCAGTTGAGTTTATAAAGGACATTCGGTTGAAAAGAGCTATACAGCTCTTAGATAGCAGCGAACTAACTATTTCAGAAGTAGCTTATCAAGTAGGATTTAATAGCTCGGGGTATTTCAGTACTTGTTTTAAAGAAAAATATAAAGTTTCACCTTCTGAATACTTAAAAAATAAATGTGAGAGTGTCTAAATTTTAACTTAAATACGTAGCCATGGTACAGCAAAAAATCCATGCATTGAGTAGTGCGAGTGGCCCCTAATTGCAAAATAATTTGTGTTTTCTTGAAACTTACAAATACCTAGACTTGATTCCACTAGACCTCTTATACAATGGGGGGACGGCGCACGCTTCTCCTTACAGGTGGCTGTAGGGAGGCTGTTGTCAATTTTTAGATGTTTATTGAAAGATTTTGAAAGTCTATTTTTTGCAGTATTTCTACTTTTGATACTGTAAATAGGTTCTTTTGTATTCATTTTCTAACGGAGTGTACAGTTATCAAGACTAACTAGCAAAGGAGCTTCTCTATGCGCCCTAGTAGGCGTATGGTATAGTAGATGAAAACTTAAAATATCAATTGAAAATTATATGCCAAAAACGATGTATGAGTGGAGGATTCCCTACTGCAACTATTTTAAAATAAAATGGTTGTGTTTTTTAGTTTTATTCAATTTGCTGTTGCCAACAGCAATAGCTCAAGAGCTTTCCCTGAAGGGCTTAGTAACAGATAGCGAAAATGAGCCTATAGCTGGGGCAAGCATACGAGTAAAAGATAAAAATTTAAGCACACTAACCGACTCGGACGGTGGTTTTTCTTTGAGAGCCTCAGCTGGAGATGTGTTAGAGGTAAGCTATATAGGTTTTATCACCCAGGAGGTCACTGTATCCAATAGCGAGAATATTACCGTGCACCTCATGCAAGCCAACAACGATTTGGATGAAGTGGTAGTTATTGGTTACGGAACCGCTAGAAAGCGAGACTTAACTGGTGCTGTAGGATCCGTAAAAAGCGATGACATTCGAGAGATCCCAGTTACTACGGCAGCGCAAGCGTTGACGGGGAAAGTAGCAGGAGTAAATGTGGTGACTCAAAGTGGGGCGCCTGGTTCAGATGTGAATATCACAGTGAGGGGTGGTACTTCCATTACTGGGTCCACAAAGCCTTTGTATGTTGTTGATGGCTTTGTAATGGAGGATGCTCTGATGAAGATTGATGTCAATGACATTGAAAATATAGATATCCTAAAGGATGCTTCAGCAACAGTAATCTACGGAGCTAGAGGTGCCAACGGCGTAGTACTTATTACTACCAAATCGGGAGTTGCAGGTAAAACCTCGGTCAATTACAATGCTTACCTAAGCGTGGAAAAGCTTAGCAGGTCTTTAGACCTTTTAGGGGTAGAAGAATATGTGAAATACCAATATGAGTTTCAAAGTTTAGCCGGAATGGATCATAACTTCACCAGTATTTATGGTGGCGATGTTTCCGATCCGAACTTTGCTTCAGGAGCCTACGATAGGATTAATAGAGAATATGCAACTCGGCCAGGAATCAATTGGCAGGATGAGGTGTTTGGCAGTAATGCCATTATGAAAAATCATAATGTTAATATCTCCGGAGGAACGGATAAAACCCAGTTGATGCTATCTTATAACAATACCAATCAAGATGGAATATTAGCCAAGTCGGGTTTCCGTCGTAATAGCGTAAGGGCGAAGTTAAAACACGAGCTATTTAAAGGTGTGAAGATAGATTTTAATTCCTTATTCCAAGATGCAAACCGCCAAGGTGGCGGGTCGCTGGAGGGCATGCTGAAAATGTCTGCGTTGCAGCCCGTAACAGGTGGAATACGTTTCACTAACGAGGAGCTACTCAATACAGATATAGGAGATGAGATGTCGTTAATCAATTCGCAGTACGATTTGAACAATCCCATCATTATGAACGACGCTCGTAATACAGAGCGCGTCGCACGTCTAGCGAATATTAACTTTGGAGTTACTGCAGAATTCTTAGATAACTTTTCTTTCAGGACTCAGGGAGGATACCAGTGGGGGCAAACACGTAACGACTTTTGGGACGATGGAAGAACGCGTAATGCTAGAAGCAATGGCGGTCCATACGGCTCTATTAATAATGCGGAAAGCTTCGAGTGGCAATGGACCAATACACTTTCCTGGATGAAGGATATAGATGAACACCATTTAAACCTAATGGCTGGTCATGAGATTCGCTATGAAGAGAGCCGAGGGTTAAAACACGATTACTTTGAGTTTCCACAAAGTAACTTTGGACTTAAGGATGTGAGCTTAGCCGGAAGGACCGAAAGAGGGGATTCCAAAGCTAGCCGCTACGGAATTGTTTCCGGGTTTTTTAGAGGGATTTACAATTACGACGATCGCTATTTATTAACAGCAACGATCCGTACGGATGGCGTTTCCACCTTTAATGAAGGCAATAAATGGGGCGCATTCCCATCAGCCTCAGGTGCGTGGAATATCCATAATGAGAGCTTTATGCAAGATAATGGTGTTTTCAATCAGCTGAAGCTACGTGCTGGATACGGTACAACAGGAAATGATAGAATCGAAAGTACACGCTATGCTACTTTATACGGTTCCACGGTAGTAGCAGTAGATAACGCTACGGTTGTAGGAGTTAAGCCCAGCAACACTCTGGGTAACCCCGATTTAGTGTGGGAGAAAACGCAAACTACAAATGTGGCCTTAGATATGGCTCTATTGGACAATAGGCTGAATGTAACAGCCGATTTTTACAATAACGAATCAAAAAACCTTCTTTTAAAGGCTGATATTCCTACATCTACGGGTTACAATACGCAATATCAAAATATAGCGACTCTTCGCAATAGGGGGGTGGAGCTTTCCGTAAACTCCTTGAACATCCGTAAGGACGACTTTCAATGGAAGTCCGCTTTTAACATTACGTTTAATCGGTCTAAAGTAGGACGTTTATTTGGAAGCGCGGGGGATGACTATATGCTTACAAGCTACGAATCGAGAATTAACTTCTACACCCAAGTGGGAGGCCCAGTGAGTACTTTCTATGGGTATAAATACGATGGGGTATACACGACTGATGATTTTATGCAGAATGCAGACGGTAGCTATGCCTTGAAAGATGGAGTAGCCTCGCTTAAAGGTAAAGATAGAAGCAGCGTGAAGCCGGGAGATGTTAAGTACCTCGCAGTAGCAGGGCAGACGGATGATCATGGAAACCCAGTATGGTCGCCAGACGATAGAACGAAGATCGGTAACCCAGAGCCTAAGTTTTTTGGTGGTTTTAACAATGAGTTTGTTTATAAGGGTTTCGACTTAAGCGTTTTCTTGAACTTCTCTTACGGTGCTCAAGTTTTCAATATGAACTCTCAGCGTTTTATGGGACCATATTTACCGAACCAGAATTCGATGGGTAGTATGGCTGATCGCTTTACTTTAGTGGATCCTCAAACAGGGAAAGAAACTACCGACTTGCAGCGCCTTTCTGAGCTGAATCCAAATCAGCATGATCCCGATCAAATTTGGAGTTTGAACTCGGGGAATTCTATTGCGATTTCTGATCCTCTAGATTACTATTTAGAAGATGCGTCTTTTTTAAGAATAAATAATATCACTTTAGGGTATACTTTACCTGAATCGGTGTCGAAGAAGGCCTTTATTCAACGGTTAAGATTTTATGTCACTCTGAATAATGTGCATACTTTCACCAATTACTCCGGCTACGATCCGGAAGTATCGGCAACTAGTGCGATCTTAACCAGGGGGGTAGATAACTCGGCTTACCCAAGGATTAAAAGTTTCGTCACAGGAATCAATTTAACATTTTAATCAGGCGACTATGAAGGGATACAAATATATATACTTTGTTATAATTGTTAGTTTATTAGGCTTTACCTCTTGTAAAGATTGGTTGGATCTTCCATCGGAAAAGGATTTCGATAGTTCTACAATTTTCGAGGATGTGGGAAAAGTGGAAATGGCCGTTTTGGGAGCCTATACCAGCACATTCAATGCCGAGCAGTTTTATCAATTCGGAATGGGAAACGATGAGGCTTTTTCCACTGAAGGGGAAACCAACTCCAAAAACCAGGTGTCCAACTTCGTATACAGCCCGGCAGTGAGCCCAACAAGCACCTATGCCGCTATGTATGCAGGTGTGGAGCAGGCCAATGTGATATTGCGCAATATTCCGCAGATGTCTACTGTGGACGGGGCAGAAAAGGAAAAATTAGATAGGCTCATGGGTGAGGCATACGCCATACGTGCCATGAATATGTTGCAAGTCGTCCGCCACTTTGGCGATGTTCCCTACCCGAGGGTTCCCGTTGTGGAAATGACCGATTTCTCGTCCTCTCGGGTAAGCAGAGATACTATATATGATGGATGCATCGATGACTTGCAAAAAGCTGTTGAGCTTTTACCTTGGAAAGGTGAGTCTGGTGCTCCAGTTGAGCGGATTTCTAAAAACTCTGCGCTAGGGATACTAGCCAGAACGGCATTATATGCAGCTGGTTATTCCTTGCGTTGGGATCTAGAATCTTACTCCTCAGCGAGCGTTAAATTAGCGCAGCGTGAAGATCCTGCAAGGATCCAGGAGCTTTACCGTATTGCTAGCGATGCCGCTAAAGAAGTTATTGATCGAGGGGAAAATGAGCTTATTGCATACGAAGATATCTTTAGGGATCTAGTAAATGGAAGGTATAACAAAGAGTCTATGTTTGAGTACGGACAAAAGGGAGCGAATAGAAATGAGGCTAGAATTGGTTATACCAATGGAATCTTTGCCCATACGCAGTCTTTTTATAAAAAATCGCAACCAGCCATGGCTGCTGTGCCGACCTATTATTTTGAGTTCGATGAGGGAGACGTGCGCAGAGATGTAACTATCTCCAATTATGCAATCACAGATAATAGCATGCATAAGATGAATACTTATGCGAACCATACTATAGGAAAATTCAGAATCAATTGGAAAAGTGATAACGGTGTATCGGATGCACAGAGAGATATAAACTGGATTCATTTAAGGTATTCTGATGTGCTCCTGATGTTCGCAGAAGCTGAAAATGAACTTAACAATGGCCCAACACCAGCAGCTAAGGAGGCTTACGAAGAGGTACGCCTGCGTGCGTTTAATGGAGATGCGTCAAAAATAGGGGTGACACCGAGTTCGTACGATGGCTTTAGAGAGGCTATCATTCAAGAGCGTAAGTTAGAGTTAGGATTTGAGGGATGGCGTAGAACGGATTTAGTGCGTTGGGGAATTTTATACGAGAAACTATCAGAAACCAAGCAAGATATTTTAGATCTAGCGGCGCATAACGGCAAATATTCCGATGTGGCTCGCTTCCGTGCTTATAAGCCTAGTGATGCTAAGGAATTTAACGACCCTACAGTTGCATTAGATTATCTTTCGTTTGTAAACGAGCCTTCCAGCGCTGAAAGGACTTCTTTAGAAGATCAAGGGTATGTAATACTGGATATGTATAGCACAGATGCATCATTCTTTGCTAATCCTTTTACATCAGATAGTAACTGGGTCAAAGCCATATATAGAGGACTGGAAAAAAACAAAGTGGAGCTTTTCCCTTTAAACACCTCAACTATTGACAATAACCCAGGATTAAAAGGGCAGCAGCATCCAAAATTCTAATGTAAGCTTCCTGGTGAAGGAAATAGGGACTGTAAAGGTCGTATTAATGGATTAAGCAGCAGGGTATAATGGAAAGATATATAAGATGATTAATGATATGCAAGATATTAAAGGGATAGAAATGCACTCTCGGCGTGATTTCATGAAGTCAAGCTTACTAATGATATCTAGTGCTGTATGGATGCCTAATATTTTATTTGGTAGGCAGCTAGAAGACATTAAGCCGGCATTTAATTTAAACCCCATTGGAAGGTCTCTGGAGTTAGCAGATTATTACATATGGTGCTCTAGCCCGATATGGGACGAGGATGGAAAAGTTCACCTTTTTTATTCTCGCTGGAAAAAAGAAAAAGGGATGAGCGGCTGGATTCGAGGTTCTGAAATCGCTCATGCGATAGCCGATAGTCCTATGGATTCATTTAAGGACCTAGGTGTTATTATTGCGCCGCGGGATGGTTATTGGGATAGTACGACTTGCCATAACCCACTCATTGAAAAGGTCGATGGGACATATTATTTGTTTTATATTGGGAATACTAATGGTAAAACAGATACCAAGCGAATTGGCGTTGCTACCTCGCAAAGCCTCTATGGTCCCTGGCAGCGGTCCGAAGAGCCAATCTTACTACCGGGGTCGGAGGGGGCTTGGGATGACCATTGCACCACAAACCCTGCGTTTATGAAGGGAAATGATGGAAAGTACTGGCTATATTATAAATCTTGGAATACTAAGGAATATCAAGATGCATCAGGTGCAGTTCGTGGAAACCGAAAATACGGGCTCGCAAAAGCAGATTCGCCTATTGGCCCTTATAAGAAAGTGTCGTCAGAACCTGTCATAGACTTTTCTGGTTACCCCAACAATGCTCAGCTAGAAGATGCATTTGTATGGAAGGAAAATAACAGCTATTATATGATTGCGCGCGATATGGGGTTTTATAATCACGAATACGGGTTGATACTATCCTCTAGCGAAGGTATTAACTGGTCGGATCCCCAGGTATCGTATTTTAATATGCAGCATTATATCAAAGAAGGTGCGCCTGCAAAGCACTTAAAGCGCTACGGACGCTTAGAACGCCCTATGCTTCTTTTAGATAGAGAAAATGGAAAGCCTCGATATTTATTTGGAGCAACCCAAGGCGGTCAAGCCCAAACCTCAACCACATTTGTCTTTGAAATAATTAGTTATCGGTATTCAGACTAAAACAACAAGTTTTCAAGGATGAAGTTTCGCTGGTATAGTTTTTTACTTAAAAAGAAGTATTGGTTGAAGCTTTTAAGGATTAATGGTTTAATAAAAATATTATGAAGAAAAAAGTTAACATGTACTCTCACAAGTTGTTGATAGTTCTATTGTTTTTGGGTTTTATTTCCTGTACATCAGAAAAACAGGAAGCTAAGGATTATAGTTATTTATACGATAATTTGCCCTTTGAGATGCCTTTATTGCATAGGCCTACCTTCCCTGAGAATGTGGTTTCCATAACAGATTTTGGAGGTGTAGGAGATGGAACGACGTTGAATACAGATGCATTTGCCAATGCCATGGAAGCTCTTGCAGAAAAAGGAGGGGGAAAGTTACTTGTCCCCTCTGGTGTATGGTTCACAGGACCCATTGTATTTCAGAGCAATATAAACCTTCACTTAGAAGACCAAGCGATTATATTGTTCTCCCCGGATAAAGATTTATATCCTATTGTTGAGACTTCTTTTGAAGGCTTGGATACCAAGAGGTGTCAATCTCCCATATCGGGAAGGAATTTAGAAAATATTGCGATCACGGGCCGTGGAGCAATAGACGGCAATGGTCATTACTGGCGGCCTTTAAAGAAGGAGAAAGTATCCGAGAGCTTTTGGAAGAAGACCACTTCTGCTGGCGGAGCTTTTAAAAGAGATAATTACTGGATGCCTTCGGAGCAGTATTTGCATGGAGACACCATCAGTGATATGAACGTTCCTGTTCATCTAAAAACGGACGAAGAGTGGGCATCAGTTCGGGATTTCTTAAGGCCCGTGATGGTTAGCTTTATTGAGTGTAAAGATATCTTTTTAAATGGTGTTATATTTCAAAACTCCCCAGCATGGAATATCCACCCCTTGATGTGTGAGAATGTTATCATCGATGATATTCAAGTAAGAAACCCTTCTTATGCACAAAATGGGGACGGTTTGGATTTGGAGTCTTGTAAAAATGCCATTGTGGTAAACAGTACTTTTGATGTAGGGGACGACGGTATATGTATTAAATCTGGTAAAGATGAAGACGGTAGAAACCGCGGGATTGCTACAGAAAATGTAATCATTGATAACTGTACGGTATTCAAAGGGCATGGAGGATTTGTAGTTGGTAGTGAGATGTCTGGAGGTGTGAAAAATGTCAGCGTATCCAATAGTCAGTTTTTAGGAACAGATGTGGGCCTTCGCTTTAAAAGCCGTAGAGGCAGAGGGGGCGTTGTGGAAAATATCTATATACGCAACATCAATATGTTCGATATCCTGACTGAACCTTTGCATTTTAACCTGTATTACGGTGGTAAATCTGTAGTAGAGACCCTAGAAGATGGGGATGAGGTGGAAGTCGCTGAGGTGATCCCTGAGGTGGATGAAACCACTCCAACTTTTAAGAATATTTACATTCAAGATGTCGTATGCGCTAGCGCGAGGAAAGCCCTATACTTTTATGGCCTGCCCGAGCATATGATTGAAAATATTAATGTAGAGAATTATGTGGTTCACTCTGAAGTTGGTGGAGAGTTATTGGAGTCCAAACGAATCAACCTGAAGAACATCGAGATTTATCCTAAAGAAGGCCCAGCATTGACATTGCGTAACACGCAAGATGTGCATATTGAAGGACTAGTGACTGATGCTAAGGCTCCAGTTTTTGATATTTCAGGAAACCGTTCTTCGGCAATCACTTTGACTGGTGATTACCAAAATGAAGAGCTGCTTTTAAGGAAAGATTTAGATGAGAGTGTACTTAAAATAAAAAATGAGTAATACTTCTTTTAGTGGTACTCAGATGCTAGGAATTTATATAACCTGTAAATGATGAATAGAGTAGTTGATGTTTTGCTTGCTTGCGTTTTGATGTTAGCTGTTTTTGAGGAGGGGGTTGCACAGTCCAAGCACTGGCAAAACACTTTAAGGACAGAGCATTATACAGAGGACAATGGAGATTTTTTGCTAGTGGATGGTAAGTATAGGTTCAATCGGGCTTTATACGGAAACCATAAGCCCTCGCGAGTAGAAGCTGGGGACTTACCGGAATTTGCTTTGTATTTCCCCGGTATGGGGGGGAACCTCCAGTTTGTTTTAGAGAGTGGGGGGATCTTTAAAAAGCTTATTGATGCAGATAGGATTGAAACCCGATACCGCCCGGGATCCATGGTTTACACCATTACTGATGCGCTATTAGGCACTGGGAAGATTGACCTAACCATCCTTGCGCAGGAAAAAGAAGAGGGCTTAGTGGTGAAATTTCAAGCTCATGGGGTTTCAACAAACGGCAGAATCCATGCGATTTTTGGAGGGGCTAGTGGGAAGAAGTTTAGTAGAGGAGGTGATATAGGTGCAGATCCAGAATCTTCCTTTTATTTATTGCCGGAGTATACCGAGAATAACCGCTTTTCAATCCATAAGACGGACTTTGAGCTGACTTATTTAAACGGTAAAAAGGAAAAGGAATTAGTTAATGGGAGCTTCCTAGGAGCAGAAGTGGTGAATGTGACCGATGTAACATTTTTAGAACGGCTTTCTGGTCTCTCTGAGAATAGTGCTTCGGCATCCCCCATAGTCTATGCAACCTTCAACTTACAGGAATCACCACGCTTTATTCGTATATCTAAAGGAGCATTAGATGGACGCTATAGCCAATCTGAGGTGCAAAGTATTTTTGAACAGGCCGAACAAGCCCGTCTTTCTCTTGTTAACAGAGTGAAAATAAACACCCCAGATCGTTTTATCAACACACTAGGAGGCGCACTAACGGTAGCTTCCGATGGCGTTTGGGAAAGCCCAACTTACCTGCACGGTGCTGTAGCATGGCGCATGCGGCTGAACGCTTGGAGGGGGGCTTATACGGCCAATACTTTAGGCTGGCACAACCGCGCGAAGGAGCATTTTTCGAGCTACTCCAACTCGCAAGTTTTAGAGCCAGTGCGAGGGCCCGTGGTGATGGATACGGCACTTCATCTCGCGCGACATATCGAGGAAATGGGGACCTCTATGTTTTCTAGTGGTTATATTTCTCGTCACCCCAATAAAAACACGGTAGCTCACCACTACGATATGAACCTGGTGTTTTTTGATCAGATATTTTCATACTTCAATTATACAGGTGATAAAGAATTCCTTGTTGAAATTTGGCCTACCATCAAAAGGCATTTAGCCTGGGAGCGAAGAAACTTTAAACGCAATGGTCTGTACGATGCTTATTGCGCGATATGGGCGAGCGATGCGCTGCAATACTCCGGTGGAGGAGTGGCCCATACCACTGCCTATAACTACCGTGCAAATACAATGGCTGCCAAGTTTGCGCGTATTTTGGGCGAAGATCCACAACCCTTTGAGCGGGAAGCTAGACAAATAGAAGAAGCTATGCTATCTAAGCTTTGGCTTAAAGATCGAGGCTATTTCGCAGAGTACCAAGATACACTAGGAAAGCAGTTGGTGCACGATATGCCGGGTTTGTGGACTATATACCATGCGATTGATGCCGACTTACTAGATGATTTTGATAACTATCAAAACACGCGCTATATCGATAATTTTTTACCACATATCCCTATTTCGGTGCAAGGGCAAGAGCAAGAAGGTTTCTATACCCTAGCAACGACCACTTGGCAACCTTATACCTGGTCGGTAAATAATGTGGCGCTGGCAGAAAACTTGCAAGCTTCTTTAGCATTTTGGCAAGCCGGCAGGATGGATGAAGCGTTCCTACTGTGGAAGAGCAACCTGCTAGAAAGTATGTATAATGGAGTAAGCCCGGGGAATTTTCAGCAGCTTTCCTTTTACGATGCTTTCCGTGGAGAATTGTATAGAGATTTTGCAGATCCCATAGGAGTGGCCTCACGTACTTTGACCGAAGGGTTATTTGGCTACCATCCGCAATTAATGGATGATTATGTGTTTATAAAGCCCGGTTTCCCAGGTGATTGGGAGCAAGCAGAAATAGAACTGCCTGACTGGAGCTATAGCTTTAAAAAGGAAAAGAAGAGTGTGTCTTTTGAAATTTCAACACACTACCAAAAGCAAGTGGGCTTAAAAATGGAAGTCCCTATTGTCTTTAGTTCTATTAAATCTGTTCAAGTTAACGGTCAAGAGGTGCCTTGGAGCATCAAAGAGAGCTCTCTAAACAGGCCGTTTTTACTACTAGATGCGCCCAAGGACAGGAACTTCTCTGTAAAAATCACAGGGGAGGGAGAATTGCATACCCTCGCTACGGAACCTTTGGAGCAGGCTTATTCTGAAGTTTATACGCTTGATTTGCCCCAAGGAGTAGAGCTAATGGACGTTTACGATCCCCAGGGTTTTATTAAAGAGCATAAGGCTAATTCTTTTAAGTTTAATGCTTTGGAGCGCCAGGGAACTTACTTTGTTCAGTTAAAGCAAGATCAAGTGCAGTATTGGCAGGCGATTAATGTGCGCAATCACCACCCAGTGGATCTAGCCTTCACAAATGACGCAGGGAAACATTTGGTAACCATAAGCAACCTCACTAACAGCTCCCAAAGGGTACTTTTAGATGGTATTGGACTAAATGAAGAACTATCTTTAGGGGCTCAAGAAAGCAAGTCTCTTCAAATATCAAATCAGGGGTTAACCAGGGGTACTAACCTGTTACAGGTTGAAGTAGATGGCAGCAGGTGGACCGAGCGTTATGTTAACTGGGAAATCCAAAATAATGGTAAACTAAAAACTGTTGACCTTTCTAGTCATTACAACGCGAAGCTTACCGATATTTTCGAAGAGAAGTATCTGTCTCCGCGCCCTCTAGGGCCAACTTTACAGCTGCCATGGCAAGGTATTGGCAACTGGTGTTATCCGCTAATCAATGCCAATATTGATGATTCAGGGTTAATGGCAGCCCGTAACAATGGAGAGGTTAGTTACTTGGGTGTACCGTTTTTAGTGAACAGCGATAAGAAAAATGTGCTGTTTACCAGTAGGTGGGATAATTACCCTACCCAGGTAGAGATTCCAGCGCAAGGTAAGGCGAAAAAAGTTTATCTCTTGTTAGCAGGTTCAACAAACCCCATGCAGTCGCAAATGGTTAACGCGCAATTGAAAATTGTTTATGACGATCAAACTGAAGAATTGTTGGAGCTAAAAAATCCGGTAAACTGGTGGCCCATTGAGCAGGATTACTTAGATGACAACTATGCCTTTGAGATTCCTGATCAAGAGGTGCCGTACCGCGTGAAATTAAAAACGGGCGAGCTGTATAAAGGTGGCGAGCTACCGACGTACAATAGCATTAACGGTTATACTGATAGGGCGATTGACGGTGGTGCGGCGACATTACTAGATCTGCCATTGCAGGGTGATAAACAAATAAAATCTATAGAACTCGAAACGATTACAAACGATGTGGTGGTAGGAATTATTGCAGCTACATTCTTATATGATTAATGCTATGGGTTTTATTTTAGGTATAACCCAGTTTTTTAATAATTGCTAAAAGTGAAGTCTACTATATAATAAACCTTAAAAATTTACAAATGAATAAATCATTAAATCTTTTAATAGGAATATTCCTGTTGAGTTTTGTTTCATGTCAGCTGGAGAAGGAGGATAAGATTGATCGAAAGGCCGTTGTTCAACGGCACAATGTTAGTAATCAATCTCCAGATACTTTATCCACTTTAACAGTTGGAAATGGTGTGTTTGCTTATACAGTGGATATCACTGGAATGCAAAGCTTTCCTGAATTTTACGGAAAAGGAGTGTCTCTAGGAACGCAATCTGAATGGGGCTGGAATAGCTTCTTGAATGAAGATGATTTGAAGTTCGAGGAGACTCTTAGGTCCTATGATTTTAATAATGAAGGTAGAGATGCCAAGTATAGTGTCCAATATAAAGATGGAGGCAGGTCAGCGCAAGCTACCGAATATTATAGAGTGAATCCCCATAGGTTGCAATTGGGAAACGTAGGATTGGAAATCCAGCTAGATGATGGGAGCTTAGCTACTTTAGAAGACATCAAAGGGATCGACCAAACTTTAGATCTATGGTCGGGATTGATAAATAGCAAATTTGAAGTAGCAGGACAACCCGTAGAGGTGAAAACTGCTGCTGCGCAGTTTAGCGATAAAGTTGCGGTGGAGGTAAATTCACCTCTTATTGCTTCTGGTCAGCTCAAGGCTTTCGTGAAGTTTCCTTACCCATCGGGTCAGTTTTTAGATGAGGCCACTTTTTATGGGAACGAGGATATGCACCAGAGTGCTATTGCTGAACAAGATGATCAATCCGTAGTGATTGAGCACCAGCTATCCTCGGCTACGTATTTTGTAGGGTTAAACCATTCTAAGGGTGAGGTTTCTGAAAAGGGGAAGCATTACTTTATTTTTGCCCCAAATACCGAAGAGGAGTCTTTTGAATTCTCTTTTGAATTTGCTGAGAAGAATAATTTCAAGAAGCAGGCTCCTATGTTTGCCCATGTGGAGCAAGAGAGTATAGATGCTTGGGAGGAGTTCTGGAATAGTGGTGCTGCTGTTGACTTTCAGGGAAGTACAGATGCTAGAGCTCATGAGCTAGAGAGGCGTATCGTATTGTCGCAATACTTAACACGCGTACAATGTGCTGGAAGCAACCCACCTCAAGAGACTGGACTAACATTCAACAGCTGGTACGGGAAGCCCCATACAGAGATGCACTGGTGGCATGGTGTGCACTTTGCACTCTGGGGAAGGCCTGAGATTATGGAGAAAAGCTTGGACTATTACTTCCGTTCGTATGAAAAAGCTAAAGAGCTAGCACAAAGGCAAGGCTATGAAGGGGTGAGGTGGATTAAAATGACCGATCTAGATGGCAATGAGAGCCCTTCTTCGGTCGCTGCGTTTTTAATTTGGCAGCAGCCTCATATCATCTATATGGCTGAATTAGCCTACCGTCATAATAAAGATGCTGCGGTTCTAGATAAATACAAAGACTTGATTTTTGCTACTGCTGAGTTTATGGTAGATTACCCGCATTACAATCGAGAGAAAGACCGTTATGATCTAGGTTATGGTGTTATACCTGCGCAGGAAGTGTTCCCTGCTGTAGAAACTAAGAACCCAACCTATGAGGTTGCTTATTGGGATTGGGCGCTGCGTATAGCGCAAGAGTGGAAGGAGCGCCTCGGGGAGCCACGTGAAGAAAAATGGGACGAGGTAATCGATAAGTTAGCTCCTTTACCAGTGCAAGATGATATCTATTTGGCCACAGAGACGGCAACTGACTCTTACACCTTCCCCAAGTGGATGACCGATCACCCGGCTGTTCTTGGCGCTTTGGGTATGGTGCCGGAGTCCGCGAAGCTGGATAAAGACATCATGAAAAATACCCTAGATACAGTGTGGAATAACTGGTTTTGGGAAAAAACATGGGGTTGGGATTTTCCTATGACCGCCATGAATGCCGCCCGGTTAAACCTCCCGGAGAAGGCATTGGATGCTCTATTTATGGATATCCAAACAAATACATATTTGAAAAACGGTCATAACTACCAGGACGATAGATTGCGTATTTACCTTCCTGGAAATGGAGGGACCCTAACTGCAGTTGCTATGATGCTTGAAGGCTGGGATGCTACTGATGAAGACCTTCCAGGCTTCCCAAAAGACGGTAGCTGGAAAATTAAAAAAGAAGGATTTAAAAAGATGCCCTAAGGGTTTGTTTTACACGTTACCCGCAGGGTTAGCAGTTAGTTAAACTACGGTTTAACATAAAAACTCACCAACCAAGCCATATGAGCTTCGATGGTGAGTTTTTATATTTACTAGTGCCTGCACAGGTAGTCAAGCAAGAACAATATTAGCATACGACTCATAAACAATAATAGAATAGTTTCTTGTGTTTTCGAGTATATCGATGTGAGTAAGAATCTTATGAATTCAGGGGGGGGGCTAATGTTAAGTTCTTGGATATCAATGTTGTTGCTCTGGTTTCTGCCTGGAGCGTTTTAAAAGAAAGAGTTTAATGAAACGATGATTGAATATTGATTGAAAAGAGTTTATTATAGTTTTTTGAACAGTTGAAAAGGGAGAGTATTATAGTTTCAGGAGCCAAGAGTATTGAACACGATAAGACTTAAAGTACACTAAATGACTAGTTATTCAAAGTGTGCTTTTACAAGGGATTTATGAGTATAAAAACTGTTTCAAGGGATAATATTGTATACTTCAAAGCAAATTATTATAATTACGTTTTATAATCATATTTGATATAAAACAGATTTCTCAAATATAGCAGTAAATAAGCGTCCGTCTCTACAAATAGAGTTTTTGGTTAATAATATCATAAGGGTATTGATAGCGAATATTTATAAGTTAGCTTCGATTAAAAACAGAACGACATGAAAAAGAGTATACTTTTGATATTGCTGTTATTTGTGACAATAAACCTTTGGGGACAAGAAGTCACTATTGATGAAAAAAAGGTTTTTAAAACCAAATTTGACGATGCAATTCCAGTTTTAAATGTTGCAACGTTTCACATGGGAGAAACCCCGGATGCTCACTCGACGGACTTCGATGAACATGACAAGGGAAACCAACTAGAAGTTAAAAAAGTAGCAAAAGTTTTAGCAGAATTTAAACCTACTATAATTGTTGTAGAAGCATTACCTAAAAATGATAGTAAAAGACAAGCAGATTATTTAGATTATATCAATAATCCAAACAAACAATTTCAAAACCCCGATGAAATAGTATTGTTGGCTTATGAAGTTGGAAGATTGAGTGGAGCAAAAAGAATTCATGGAATTGACTTTAGAGAAGAATATAACTACAGTATAAATGTTGAAAATGGAGTAGACACTACAACAATAAATAAATACCTTGCATTAATAGATGAAAATAACCTGGGAAATCTAAAGGAAGAAATGTCATTTTATGAATTGTTCAAATTAAACAATCATCCTCAATATTTGGAAAGCCTAATTAATTTTAATGCCGACTTATTGACATATATTTCAAGCAAAGGAAATTCGGAAGGAGCAGATGAGGCTGCAAAGTTTTATCATAGAAATTTAGTTATGTTTTCAAACCTCAACCAAATACCTGTTACCAAGAGTGACAGAATATTTATTTTAATGGGAGGAGGACACACAGCTTTTTTTATGGATTTTTTGAGAAGAAGCCCAAAATACACCGTTGATAATATATTTGATTATTTAAAATAACCTTATTTAGTTAGCAGGTAGTTTTGGAGAAATGGTCGGTTTAGTGATGAATTCTACAGTAGTTCTTCGTTGAACGTTAGTGTAAAAACTTTATAGTGCCCTTTTGGTTTTGCGAATTACTCGGATATAAGATTTGCTATTTTTGCTTTTCAAATCTATTTTAAACATAAATTCAAGGATAATAACTCGAATTAACACCCGGAAATAAATTCGAGTAAATAGAAAATGCTTATATGTCAGTTGGTTATGGGAAGTTAAAAAGTTGTTTTAACAAAAGTGCGGAAGTCATCTAAGCGAAGGATTTAAAAAGATGCCCTAATGATTAGCAGTTTATTGAACTGCTGTTTAATAAAAAAACTCACCAATCAAGCCTTAGAGTCTTGATGGCGAGTTTTTTTATTTGCTAGTAGTTGCACCATTAACTTATAGCTAGAATTGACCTAGGTAAGCATTGTTAAGCTTAGTGCGGACTAGTTATTTGGAAGTCCATATCCATTGGTAACGGCGCCTTTAGACTGGTCTATAACGGTCAGTGGCATAGGATGGAAGTACCTAGGAGCGTAATTTTCTCGTCCTCCCACGCCATCTAAAATAGCGGCCTTATACATGTTGGGATTGGTTCCACTAAGCATGGTTATACCCCAATTGGTTTTCTCATAGCCATCGGCTTCTAGGGCTGCTGCTTCCGCACCGTTAGGGTCTATGTAACGGTATAGACCTTCAATAGCTAGGTTTTTAGCGTTTACTGACGCGTGGGAAGGCGCATTCCAATT
>Ga0079226_10000978_pt1 | contig 21494 bp, 29 predicted proteins | sample Poulit2014_FD_76345 | JGI IMG/M metagenome (GOLD analysis project Ga0079226, IMG submission 76345) | Agricultural soil microbial communities from Georgia to study Nitrogen management - Poultry litter 2014 | ecosystem: Environmental > Terrestrial > Soil > Agricultural land | place: USA: Georgia... | reverse complement strand
CTAGCGGTTGAAGAGCACCAGTTGATGTCTCTGCATGCACAAGCGCGACAAATTTTGCCTCACTATTTTCTTTTAGTGCTTGTTCGATTTGTTCTGGTTGGAAAACATCCCCCCAAGCCGCTTCAATCGTTATAGCTTTTGCGCCACAACGCTCAACGACGTCAACCATACGCTGACCAAATAAACCATTAACACCTACAATTACTTCATCACCTGGATCAAGTAAATTAACAAATACCGTCTCCATCCCTGAACTTCCTGTTCCAGACATCGCAACAGTTAATTCATTTTTCGTTTCAAAAACGTCACGTAACATTTGCATAACTTCATCCATAATCTTCATGAACTCTCCGTCCATATGACCGATCATTGGTGTCGCCATAGCTCTTAGTACGCTCGGATCAACATCACTCGGTCCTGGACCCATTAAAATTCGAGGTGGTACATTAAATTCTTTAATCATTTGTTACCTCCTATAAGATGTTATTCTTTTGTTGCTATTCAGAATATTAAAATGAATTATATGCTAGTTTTACATATAATGTTTTTAAATGCAACTTGATTAGCACTTTTGATTGAATCAATTATCTTTAAACACCTAAAATACAGCAACATTCGTCTATCTATGTGAGAAAAATAACGCTCGCTAATTTTTGCCTACTCATTACCCTGACTGCTTTGCTTTCGTAACGATCGTTTGATTTCTTCCAGATGCTTTCGCTTCATACAATGATTCGTCTGCTTTATCAATTAAAGCGAGTGCACTTGCCGCATGTTGAGGGAATGTTGCTACACCTGAAGAAACTGTTATCGGTCGACCGATTGGACTATTCGTTGTCGATAATATGTACCTGAATTTTTCCGCGATTAAAAAAGCTTCGTCTGTATCAATATCTGGTAATAATATAATAAATTCTTCTCCCCCATAACGACTGCACACATCTTTTTCATGAACGACATCTTGTAATAAGCGCGATAAAAATTGTAACACTTCGTCCCCTTTAATATGTCCATATTCATCATTCACACGTTTAAAATGGTCAATATCAAATAAAATAATAGAGAACTTCTCCTTTTCCTTAATCCACTGCTCAATGATGACGTCGAGTCCACGCCGATTAACAAGTTGAGTCAATGCATCCGTTGTCGACTGTTGCAAATATAATTTCGAACGATTGTGCATTAAATCAAAGCTACTCGCTAACGTATTTTTCAACTGAATCGCTTCGTAATACCACGCATGAATATCGTCAAAACGGTTCTCATTTTCACTAGCAGACGTTTCTGTGAAATAAGCGATTTTCCGTAATGGTGTTGAAATTAAGAATGAAATAGCATAAACGAGTATAATCGATAAAAATGTTAAAGGTAAAGAGAACAGAAATACTTCTTTTACAATTTTCCTCGCCGAAACGAGCGCTTCCTCAAGTGGTTTTTCAACGACGACCGTCCATCCTAAAGAAAGTACAGAAGCGTATCCGACGATACTGTCTTCCGTTTCATTTTCTAATACGTATGCACCTGATGAGTCGCCTAACTCTTCCTTATCTACTAAATAATTTTCATTATTTTCTGAGAGTAATTCCTTTTCTTGGCTATAAACAATCTTACCTTCTCTATCTAATACAAAAACCGCCGAACCGTCTTCATAAAAATGTTCTTCTAAAATATCAGTGAGCATATTTTCTTCTGTTAAATAAATAGCCCCACCGACAAAACCAATATAGTCGCGGTTATGATCAAAAATTGGATACGTTAAAAGCATCATCGTTCTTCCTGTCATTCCTACATAAGGATCTGAAATATATAGTGAACGTGCGTTAATAGCACCTTTACCTCCAGGAGAATCGATAATGTTTCCTTGTAAATCAGGGCGAACGGATGATGAAGCTAAAATGTTCCCTTCTGCTGAAGATATAACGACAGCATTAAATGATCGCGTCTGATTCAGCAGCCGATCCGCTTCACGGTTTAACTCTTTATGATTAACGTCTTCAATCATTAATTTATCAAGATGTCCTGCTGCTTCACGGAATGTGTGAATCATGGAGTTAACATGCACATCTGTCGTGCTCGCTAGCTTTTGCGCATAAACAGTATTCGACTCCAACGTATGATCAATTAACGTTTCACGCTCAACTCGGTACCCTGCCAACGTACTACTAATCAAAGTAAACATAATGGCAAGGAGAGCAACGAATAATATTAAGTGACTTAATGAAAGTTTCCCTCTCACTGTCAACCCTACCTTCTATGCCTTTATACTTATGAATATCTATAAAATTAAGTATATATACCTACATTATACCAAATTCATCTGAAATATGTACCCAATTTTAACGTTTTCACTGAAGTAAATTGTCTATCCTCTTTCAGTCATATGTCACTATATTTATTCTAGCAAAGCGTCTAGGCAAATTTATGTATCACATGATAAATTCATTCATTGGCAAATTCATCATTGTTTTTTTATAATAGTAAGTAGCGTGTTAAATGAGGTGAATATAGTGGTGAAGAAATTTTCGGTTTTATTAATAATTATCGGAGTAAGTTTCCTTGCTTTTGGAGGATACCAACTGTATCAATCGAAACAAAATGAAAACGAACGATTAGCTGAAGGTTCAGAAATTATTTCAAATAAAGTGATTAACAGTTTGTCTGAAGTCGATTCTTTAAACTATGATTATGTCACTCATGGAGAAGTCATCGGTGTCTTTTACGTTCCAAGACTTGATCGAGAAATACCAATTATTGAAGGGACAGATGAGGAAGAATTAGCTCAAGGTGTCGGCCATTACGCTGATACTGGCTTACCAGGAGAAAACACACAAATATTATTATCAGGGCATCGAGATACCGTTTTCCGGCAATTTGGAGAACTTGAGCACGGTGATGAATTACACGTTAAAATGAAACAAGGAACGTTCATTTATGAAATACAAGAACATGAAATTGTCGATGCAAATGATACGACTGTTATTGACCCGGAACGAGAAGATGAAGTGTTAACCGTTTCAACGTGTTACCCATTCTCATTCGTCGGTAGCGCGCCCGATCGATACGTTCTCTATGCATATCCCGTTCAAAAATAAAAAAGCGATAAAGTCAATTGACTTTATCGCTTATTAATCAGTAATGAATAGCTAATCGATTATCGAGTAAATCGATAAATTTTCGTTTCATAAATTCATTCGTGAATATAGCATCACTAGAAATCTCTCTCAATTGTTGCACTGTAAATCCGAGATCGTTCTCCAGTTGTTCAATACCTAATTCTTGAGTCTCATACGCTTTAATCACATAATTCATCGCTTCTTTCGGCGACCTAAACAAATGAACATTTAATGATACATTGTGCCAGTTCCATGTTTTATTAAAGTTTCTTGTCCACTCAACAACCTTCTCTAAACAAGCTGATTCTGACATGTCCCATAACTCATCTAATTGAATATAGTCACGTTCCATAATTGAAATAACGTTCATTTTATTAATATTTTCTTCTTTTAATTCATCGAGCAACACGATTAAATCTTCAACAAAGTAATATGGATTATCCATCTCTTCTTCTATTAAACCGATAAAAGCTGTTGGTAAGTACAAATATTTTAAATAACCAATCACACTTTGTGGATTCGGATAAACAATCCAACTGTTCTCTGCTTGGTCACTATAAGGGTTCATAATGACAGGATTTAATATAACAGATGACTGCGTAATCGGCTTATTTTCAAATAAACCTTCCCAAAACGGCTCGTTTTCTTCAATTTTTTGTTTCCAAAATGATGGAAAAGCATACTTACTTTGTCGCATGAATGTGTCTCCTCTTTATTTTTACCTAACCTTATTATAAACGAATTTTTTAATCATGCCACAATTTTTTGAAAAGTTAGACATATCGTCACTTTTATTTTACTCAATGACGTGTTTTCTTCCTGACTGGATACCGACAACGAATAAAACAAGTGCACTAATAATAAGTAAACTCATTGGACCAACCCACGTGCCCGTTAAATCATATAAAGCACCGAATAAAACCGGCCCGATAGCCGCTAACAAATAACCGATTGATTGAGCCATACCTGATACTTCTGCTGCTTGCTGAGCATCAGTCGTTCTTAATGTGAAAAACATCATTGATAAACTAAACGTTACCCCACTACCGAGACCGAAGCTCATAACTGATAAAATTATTAAAAAGCCCGAACCGAACAATAACCCTAAACTTCCAAAGAGAAATAGTGATGCACCTAATATACTTAAAGCTTTTTGGTCTTTCATTCGCTCAGCAAATATTGGCACGAGAAAAGTCGTTGGAAATAAAGATATTTGTAGTAAGAATAGCATCCATCCTGCTTCGCTTTGACTATAATCATGGTGAAGCAATAAGTCAGGTAACCACGTCACAAGTGTGTAAAAAACAAGTGATTGCAATCCCATGAATAATGTAATTGACCATGCTAACTTCGACTTCCACATATTAGTTTTGCGCTTCGTTTGGCTACTACTAATATTAATTTCTTTTATTTCTGCTCTAGTCATTAGTACGCTCCAGCTGATCAAAGCAATGATTGCTAAAATAACGAAGAATGCGAGCGACCCATTCCAGCCGATATTACCAAGCGTAGTCAAGGGGACACTCAGCCCCGAACCAATGGCTCCCGTTGTGTTCATAAATATTGAATAAAAACCAGTCACTAGTCCTACCCTTAATGGGAAATTTAATTTAATAAAGCCAGGTAATAAAACATTTCCAAAAGCAATCGCTACACCAATAATAATTGTTCCGGTAAATAACCCGACGACACCTGTATACGAGCGGATTAAAAATCCGGCAATTAAAATAATAAGTGATATTAAAATAGCCTTCCCCATACCTGTACGATTAGCCACTTTCGGTACGAGTGGTGAAATAAATGCTAATGCGAGTAAAGGGATTGTCGTAATAAATCCTGCTAATGTATTATTGATTAATAAATCCTCACGAATTGTCGGAATTAATGGTCCGACAGATGTTAATGGGACACGTAAATTAGTTGCTACGAGTAAAACACTAATAAATATGAGCCAATTAACCGTTTGTTGTTTATGTTTATTTGTTAATTTAATCGTTTCTTCTCCCACGGTTTACCCTTCCTTTATTTATATATTCATTTTCTTTAAACGTTTTGTGAATAAAGCAATGTATTGCTGAACACTTTGTCGTGCACGCACGGCATCTTGCTGTTCAATCGCCGTTAATAACTCATTATGAATTTCTTCGTCGTAATCAAACGTTTCTGATGACATCGTGACGTCAAAAATAGACGAAGATAAAGCTTCTATCATATGTTCATACATTTCGAGTAACAAAGAGTTGTTCGCTGCTTGAATAACTAACGTATGAAAATGTAAATCTTTTTGTACAAACTTTAAACGATCACGTGCTTCTGCTGCTCGTACACAGTTATCGACAGCTTCTTTCAATTCACTTAATTGTTCATCTGTCCGGCGTCGCGCAGCTAAGGCAGCCCCTTCTTGCTCAAGGGCTGAGCGTACTTCTAGCGTTTCAAACACATTCGTTCGTTCTAAATGACGGGTGAAAGCAACTTCTAGTGCATTTGTCGATCGTACGGTTGTTCCACTCCCCTGCTTCGTCTCTAGCAATCCTGCGTGAACGAGCGATCGAATCGCTTCTCTTAATGTATTTCTACTTACATCAAACTGTTCCATTAACTGTGCTTCTGGAGGAATTTTCTCTCCAACGGCCCACTGTTTATGTTCAATCAACTGTTCAATTTGCTGAACAACTTGTTCAACTAACGACAGACGATTTGTTTTTCGTATCATATCGAATATCTCCTCTATGAAAGTTGTAGGATGATTGGTCCATTTGTTATACTAACATATCTTTTCATAATAGTGAATGATTTTTATTTCCTAGGAAATAAATAGATAGAACGACTCACATATACAACATAAACATATGAATAAACGGTAAAAATAAAGTGTGCTAAAATGGTTGTATATCTTATTTTGGAAGGGAGTCATTTATGTGCCTTGGCTTTACGTATTTTTTGCAGCAGTCGTTGAAATCTTTTGGGTGCTCGGCCTCAAATATTCTTCAACGATTCTCGAGTGGAGTGGGACTGCTCTAATGATTATTTTGAGCTTCACTTTTATTATAAAAGCGTGCGAACGCCTGCCAGCAGGTACAGTATATGCTGTATTTACAGGTTCTGGTGCTGCCGCTATTGCCCTCATTGACTTTACATTTTTACAAGCACCTTTTGCAATGAATAAAGTTATCTTTATCGGCTTAATTATTTTTGGTGTCATTGGCATTAAAATGACGACTGTTGAAATTGAGCGATAAATGTTTGATAAGGAGTAGATATTATTGGCTTGGGTTTATCTAGTCATCGCTAGCTTCGGAGAAATATTCGGGGTTATGGCTATTAATGTTTATTTACGAAAAAGAAACTTTCTATGGTTATCAGTCATTATTATAACGATGGGATTAGGGTTCGTCTTTTTATCAATGGCGATGGAAAGTATTCAATTAGGTACAGCATACGCTGTTTGGACAGGACTTGGCGCTGCTGGAGCTGTGTTATTTGGGATTTTATTCTTCAGTGAACCAGCCGGTTGGAAGCGACTTTTCTTCCTCAGTTGTATTATTGCTGGGGCTGTCGGTTTAAAGTTATTAGAATAGAAACATAGGTGAAACAATGATTAAAACATACATATTACTTATTACAGTCATGCTTTTATGGGGATTTAATGTCTCGGCTTTAAAGGTCCTCGTTTCCGCAATTGATCCAGTATTGTTAACAGCTGTGCGTATTGGTACAGCTGGTATTTGCGTGCTTATTATTTCAGTCTTTTTAAATATTTTTCGCTTACCGACAAAAAGTGAATGGAAAACAATTGGGTTAATTACTATTTTCAACGTAATTATCCACCATACGTTTTTAGCACTCGGCCTTGAGCGCACTTCTGGCGTTAATGCGGGACTAATCTTAGGGACTGCCCCGTTAATCACGATTATGTTATCCGTTATTTTCTTACGTGATCGCGTCACGCGCCTAAGAACACTCGGTTTTATTTCTGGTTTTATCGGCATTGCCATTACGACACTTATTGGATCATCAGGATTTTCAACTGTTTCAATTGGCGATGGATTCGTATTTATTTCTATTTTTTGCCAAGCACTTAGTTTCATTCTTATTAGTAAACTGAATCCTTCCTTTGATCCGCGTCTTCTCACTGGGTATATGCTTTTACTTGGCGCAGTCTGTATTCTTATATTTAACATATTGTTTATTGATCCGAATCTGAATCAACTAACTAAATTATTTTCTTGGAAGCTCGGTCTTGTTTTTCTCTTTAGTGCCGTTTTATGTACAGCGTTCGGACATATGGTTTACAATTTAGCAATCAAGCAAGTCGGTCCTTCAGAAACGACTATTTTTATTAACTTAAATACTTTCTTTGTCCTACTCGGTTCAGCATTATTTTTAAATGAAACGATTTATTTAAAACACTTTATCGGGCTATTGTTTATCTTATTCGGCGTCGTCGCAGGGACTGGAACACTCGAGCAACTGCTTGAAAAAAGAAAGCAATCTGCATAGATGAATCTTTCACACTTTATACAAATCTATCCAGTTTTCCAGTCTACTTAAATGTTACAATATGATTGAGTTTGTTCTATCACAACATCACTAATGGAAGGAGGATTTGCTTTGCTTCCTGTTGAGAGACAAAATCGCATTATGGAGCTCGTCAAAGAAAGAAAAAATATAAAAATATCTGAATTGAGCACCATACTATCAGTGTCTGAAATGACTGTCCATCGTGATTTAAAGGCTCTCATTGCTGGTGGAGAAATCATTAAAACATTCGGCGGTATTTCTCTTAAAGAATCAGTACAAGCACATCCAAAAGATGATAAATGTACGTATTGTCATGGATCAATTAATGATCGTTTAGCTTACCGCATCATTTTAGCAAACAATGACGTAGAATTTACGTGCTGTGCTCACTGTGGACTCTTGCGCCACCGACAATTACGTGAAAAAGCGACACATGCTATTTGTCATGATTTTTTAAAACATACGACAATTAACAGTTCACAAGCAACATATGTTATGGATACATCTTTAAATGTTGGATGTTGCCAACCACAAGTGCTAGCATTTGAATTAGCAACAGATGCCAATAAATTTGTTAAAGGGTTCGGTGGCACTGTTTACACGTTTACCGAAGCGATAGATGTTGTTTACCATAAAATGAATGAATGAAACAAAGGAGAGTTTACCTCATGAAGAAATGGGCTGTTTTATTTATTTTAATGCCGTTATTATTACTCGCTGCATGCGGCGAGGAAGAAGAAGAAATTGAGACGAATATGTCTGATAAAATTTTAGACTTTGAATTTACAACACAAGATGATGAAACATTAAGTTCTGATGATTTAAAAGGGCAATACTGGATTGCTGACATGATTTTTACAAACTGTACGACTGTTTGTTTGCCGATGACAACGAATATGTCAAAGCTACAAGATTCACTTGCTGAAGAAGGCATTGATGACGTTCATCTCGTATCATTTAGTGTCGATCCTGACTATGACACACCAGAAGTCCTTAAAGAATATGCCGACTTATATGATGCAGATTTAAGCAATTGGAGCTTTTTAACTGGTTATGATTTTGATACTATCCATGAATTATCAGTGAAGTCTTTCCGCTCACTTTTACAAGAAGCTGAGCCTGGAGATGACCAAGTTACTCACGGAACGAGATTTTATTTAGTTGACCCAGAAGGTAATGTCATTAAAAATTATAGTGGTACAGAGTCAGAAGACTTAGACTTTATTATTGATGATTTAAAAATTGTAACGAATTCATAATGTACCCGTTGGAGGAAAAAAGATGATTAGAAAACTTATGACAGTTTTTCTCATAGTTTCACTAACAGCACTCGTCGCTTGTGCAGAGGATGAGGTTGAAGAAGATCTTGATGAATTAGTCCCTCTAGAAGTTGACTTTAATCCTGTCGAAACAGCTGATGTCGACGAAGTTGTTGAACTAAAAGCGATTGTTACTTATGGCGATGAACTTGTTGATGATGCTGAATATGTTGATTTTGAATACTGGCTTGACGATGATAAAGATAATAGTATAACGGTTGAATCTACAAATGAAGGCGATGGTGTTTATACAGCAGAAGTCTCTTTTGAAGATGACGGTGTTTACTCTGTTTATGCTCATACACAAGCAAAAGACTTACACACGATGCCTAAACGTTTGATCGCTGTTGGCGACGCCGAAGTAACCGAAGATGATGCAGACGACCATGCGCATATTGAAGGCTTTGATATGCAATTTAACGAATTAGACCAAGTAACTGTTGATGAAGCCGTGGAATTATCTGTTCAACTGCAGCTACATGATGAACCACTTGAAAAAGCTGACGTTCGCTTCGAAATATGGTCGGATAGTGAAGACGACGCTCATGAGTGGGTAGAAGCTGAAGAAGTGAGTAACGGAGAATATTCAGCGACTCACACATTTAAACAAGCAGATGACTTTAATGTGCAAATTCACGTTGAAGATGACGAAGATTTACATGAACACGAAACACACGTCGTTAACGTCTCATCTTAAATAAATAGGTCATAAAAAACTTTCATAGATATTTCGCTATGAAAGTTTTTTATCGGTTATTTTTAATTTTTTCATATAGTCGTTCATTACCTTCAGCTAATAACTCCGCCGTTTGCTCCCATTTGGCCGTACTTAATTGGCCCATTTCTTCTTCCGTTAAAAAAGTCGTATAGCCATACGGAATAATTTTCCCGTTTATACCAATTCGTGCAGCATGGTGCGCTTGTTCACTGTTAAGAACTTCAAACTGACAGCCTTCTAGCGACTGTTTAATACAGTCTCTCGCTTCATCGCTTTTAAAAACTAAAATCATTTTTTCCTGTAAATAATTGTCATGATGACGGATATAAAACTGTAAATGATCCATGAATTCCTTTTCACCTCTTCTTATCATTTTAACCGCGCCCGAGAGGATTCGAACCCCTGGCTCGTAGTACGAAGAACATTTAAGCTCATTTTAACTCATTTCAGTGAATAACAAAAGGCTTTAATTAAGGTACAAACGTAAGTGTTTTTACTATTTGATTACTAACAAATCAAAGCTCTCTCCAAGGGTATCATTGGTTCTAGCAAATTTAATTGTCATTCGTAACATTTCAAACCAGTTTTTTCATAAATCTCAACTGCTTCATGATATTTTGAATGAGTGTATGGTAAAATTACCGATTGAGTAGGATTTTGATTACCAAGTTTTGTTTCAGTAGTCATGCAAATCCCCTTTCAATCGTGTTGGATTAGATGAATAAATCACTTCCTTTCAAGTAATAACTTGTTTTGTTTTTCTAATTCTTTTCTAATGAGTTTTATTTCCCTCACTAACTCTTTTGCGTGTTTATCATTCACAATTACCACCACCTTTCTGTTACTAATGTTAATGTGAATGTTATTACAAACACTATAATCCATATGAACAATATAAAGAGCACGATGACTAACCATATACTAGTTGGTAAAAATACAATCAACCAAGATATATCAATAATATTTAGTAATTTCAATACTAATAAGACGATCGTGAGCAAGTTTAAGTATTTCATTCGATCCATCCTCTTTTAATTTTGGGTATAAAAATAGCACCTACCAACATTTTAATTGTCAGTGGGTGCTTGTTAATCAATTGCATCAATTATTTCCTCACACGTTATGCCAATGTGCGTAGGTTCGTAATTCTCATCAAACCCTTCAATCTGCAACAAGTGCGATACTTCGTCTTCTATGAGGATATAATCATCATCCGTTAATTTTTTATCAAAATCAACATCAATCTCTCTATCCTTCATAAAATCTATTTGTTTTTTCGTAAACATCACTCATCACCTTCTTTATTTCTATATTTATTTCTAATTCTTTTCTTAGTGTCATAAGTAGTGATAACAACCTTAGTATCTGGATTAATAACAACCGTTGTGAATTCGCCAATAACCTTTTGGCTTTTCCTCCCAAGGTTATCCATAGTAATGGGCTCCTTGTGAATTGGATTATCTAATGCGGTATTAATATCTTTATCAGTAATTTTCCTTTGATTCTGCCTTATTCTACTATGTCTTGTTTTTGTAATCTTCTTACTCTGTTTAATCCCTATTTTCTTCCTTGCTTCTATTTTAGCATTCTTTTCAGGATCTACCCACTTTTTAGTGTGTACATCCTTTCCCCTGCCATCTGTGCCATAATATTCAACCGTACATCTACAAAACGATGCCTTCGGTAAATATCACTAAGTAACCTATCATAATCATAAATACCTTCTAAATTTTTACACCAATCACAAGCAGCACTGCTATCAATTGTTCTCTTTATTTTGGGAACTAATCCTGCTTTCGAATTTATTGGCAGGTAGTGCGCACCCTAAAATAGTACAAGAGAGATTAGGGCATGGATCTGTACAAATAACTCTCGACACATATTCACATGTCGTACCAGGCATACAAAAAGCAGCAGCACTCAGTATAGGAAAGTCATTGTATTCAAATGAAGAAAAGAAAGAACAAACAAGCTTGAATAAAGAAGTGGTTAATGTCATTCCATTTAATAAAAATAGCCATTTCTAACGCTCATGTTAGAAGTTTGGTTAGAAATTCAGCTTAAAATGGTTTTTATCCTTTCGCTACAAACGCTCAAACCCCTTGATACACATAACTTACAAGAACCGCGCCCGAGAGGATTCGAACCCCTGGCTCGTAGTACCGGAAACTACTGCTCTATCCAACTGAGCTACGGGCGCATCATTTAATCTTCTATCAAGAAATCATAATCAGGATGATTTTTATCAATTTGCATCACGTTGTCCTTTATTTCTATCGGGACTTTACCTTTAATGAGTTCTTTAATTTCCTCTTCTGTAAATGGTTGTTCACTGGAATAGTCTCGTTTCGATTCACTCATTTAACGACTCCTTTTTTACATCGTACTATTGAATATTTTATTAAATATATGCATAAAAGTAAATAATTATCATTTACATTTATATTAATAAATACCTCTTTTATTTACTTGATAATCATAAAGTAAATAGGTGCTTCATTACGTATATCATGATAAAATATACGTATACATAGCTTATAAAATTGTTAGGCTGATTTGTTTGACCTTTTTTGACCTATTAGTTATGATAAAGATAGTTAATGAATGATGGAAATGTAACATTTAAGGGAGGATGAAGTTTATGCATTTAATACCTACAGTTGTAGAACAAACAAATCGAGGAGAGCGTGCGTATGATATTTACTCTCGCCTACTTCGTGACAGAATTATTATGTTAGGAAGTCCTGTTGATGACAACGTAGCTAACTCAATTGTTGCTCAACTATTATTTTTAGAAGCAGAGGATTCTGAGAAGGACATCTCGTTATATATTAACTCACCAGGTGGTTCAATTACTGCTGGAATGGCTATTTATGATACGATGCAGTTTATTAAAGCAGACGTATCAACAATTTGTATCGGGATGGCTGCTTCGATGGGTGCTTTCCTATTAGCTGCTGGAGAGAAAGGTAAACGTTACGCACTTCCAAATAGTGAAGTAATGATTCACCAACCATTAGGTGGTACACAAGGCCAGGCGACTGATATTGAAATTCATGCGAAGCGTATTTTAGAAATGCGTGAAAACTTGAATAAAATTCTTTCTGATCGTACAGGTCAACCACTAGAAGTTATCCAAAAAGATACTGATCGTGATAACTTTATGTCAGCAGAACGAGCGCTTGATTACGGGCTAATTGACAAAGTTCTAGAACATAATGAATAATAAAATGTTTAAAAAATGAACGTAAAGGGATATTTATCAATTGATAAATATCCCTTTTTTAATCGTATATGATTCGTCTGTTTTTTCTTCTTTCGTAAACAAAGCCACTCCATCCGTGAACTTTCGTGCGTTTACGATTCATGTGTCGTAACGAAGTCGATTAAATGACTCAGTGCCTTTTCTTCATCAATTCCTTCAGCTACAAATGTAACAGTTTCCCCTTTACTTATCGCTAAACTCATCAAGCCCATAATACTTTTAGCATTAACTTCCTTACCATCTTTTTCTAAAAATAAATCTGAATTAAATTGATTAGCTTCTTGGACAAACTGCGCTGCTACTCTTGCTTGTAATCCTGAATCAATTTCTATTGTTACTGTTTCTTTTACCATGACTATCATCCTCTTCTTTCTGTATCAAATTTACTACTGGACAGTTTCACCATTTTTTATTTTTTCTGCTATTTTATCAAGTCTTTTAAAGCGATGGTTAACGCCCGACTTAGATATTTTTTCTCCACTGATCATACCGACAATTTCATTGAGTGTCGCTTCTTGATTGTTCATTCGAAGTTTAGCAATTTCTTGTAATCGTTCTGGTAGTGCGTCTAAACCGATTGCTTCATCAATAATTCGTATGCTCTCAACTTGCCTAAATGCTGCACCAATCGTTTTATTTAAGTTCGCTGTTTCACAATTTACGAGACGGTTGACAGAATTTCTCATGTCGCGAACGATACGCACATCTTCAAATTTAAACAACGCATTATGGGCGCCAATAACAATTAAAAACTCCGTAATTTTTTCCGCTTCTTTAATATACGTAATATAACCACTCCGCCGCTTTAGCTCACGCGACTTAAGGTCAAAGCTATTAACAAGCATACATAATGAACGGTTATGTTCTTCATGAGCATTAAATATTTCCAAGTGGTATGACGACGTTTCAGGGTTATTCACTGATCCACCTGCTAAAAATGCCCCTCGTAAATACGATTGTTTACAACATGACTTTTTAAAATATTTCTTAGATATCGTATGATTAAACGTATTTCCTTCATGAACGATATCAAGTTTTCGTAAAAGTGGTAAAACATCTGACACTAAACGTACGATATAAACGTTATTTTTCTTAAGTTTCATTTTTCTACGGACTAGCAATTCAACGGGTGGTTCATAAATCATTTTAAGTAATGAGAATGTACGTCGTGCAATTGCCGCATTTTCTGTCTGAACGTCTAACGTTACTTTCTGTTTTGAAAGCGATAATGTCCCGTTCATTCGAATGAGTGCTGACAGCTCTGCCTCAGCACAACACGGTTCAACGTCAATCGTCGTTAATTCTTTTTTTATTTCTGATGCAAATGACAAGGATTTCGCCTCCTTTGTAATCATTCACTCACGTGATAAGGTCGTACAACAGTTGAGCAATTTTCTTCTTATTATGACGAATGATATGTTGTTGGTACTGAATAATATTTTTTGATACGATATTTACGCCTAACTCCTGCAAGCGATCTTCATCAACAATGACTGGATACGCCTTTTCTTCGCGGTAATGAGCAAGCACTTCTTCATTGATTTGTTCATTATGGACGATGACAGTATCGATCCAACCTTGTTCTGTATGATCATAGATAGCTTTCAAATGGTCTGCAGCTGTGTAACCTGTCGTTTCGCCATTTTGTGTCATTACGTTACAAACATATACTTTCTTCGCATCCGATTGTTTAATCGTTTCAAAAACATCTGGGATAATTAAATTCGGTAAAATACTCGTATATAAACTTCCAGGAGAAATAACGATTAAATCCGCTTCTTTTAACGATTGAATAGCATTTGATAGCGGTTTAATATGTGACGGTTCTAAATACACCCGTTTAATTTTCTTTTCAGCTAAAGGAATGTTCGATTCTCCCGAAAGTATGGTACCATCAGCCATTTCAGCGTGCAATGATAAACTTTCATTTGAAATTGGATATATATTCCCTTTTACGTTAAATACACGAGACACTTCTTGAATGCCTTGCATAAAATCGCCTGTCACTTCTGATAACGCAACGAGTAACATGTTTCCTAGCGAATGACCATTTAAATCTTCATTATTACTAAAGCGATGTTGAAAAAGCTTTAAAAGTGTCGGTTCAGCTTCTGATAGTGCAGCAATAACGTTTCTAACATCTCCCGGGGCTGGCATCTCACGTTCTTTTCGTAAACGTCCGGTACTGCCCCCATCGTCAACAACATTCACAAGTGACGTTAAATGAACGGGTAAATGCTTTAATCCACTTAATAACACAGGCATTCCCGTACCACCACCGACGACGACAACTTTTGGCCATTGTGTTTTACTCATCCTATTGGCCCTTTCTCTTCTCAATATCGCGGTGATTAATATGTGTAATATATTTATTTGCTAATTGTTTTGAAAAATATTCTGTCAGTGCAACTGAGCGATGCTGTCCACCCGTGCATCCGATACCGATGACGAGTTGTGATTTACCTTCTTTTTTATACTGAGGTAACATAAATTCCAGCAAATCAAGTAATTTATCGCAAAATATTTGTGTTTCTTTCCATTTAAAGACGTATGACGACACTTCAGGATTTAATCCTGTGAGCGGTTGCATATGTGGGACGTAATGCGGATTCGGTAAGAAACGAACGTCAAATACTAAATCTGCATCAATGAGAATGCCGTACTTAAAGCCGAACGAGACGAAGTGTACTGAGAAAACATCTTGTTTGTCGTCTGCATACAGATCAACAATCTTTTCTCTTAATTGTTTTGGCGACAGTGACGTTGTATCAATGATCCGTTTAGCACGTCCTCTTAATTCATCTAAAATCTGCCTTTCTTTTTCAATTCCATTCAGTGGAATATCAGAAGCAGATAGCGGATGTGAACGACGCGTCTCTTTATAACGGCTCACGAGTGTCTCATCTTTTGCATCTAAAAATATAATATGTTCATCAAGCCAATCTTTTTCATACAACGTATCTAACGCTTCAAAAAGAGAATCGAAAAACTCTCGTCCTCTTAAGTCCATGACGAGTGCCACTTTTTGAATGTTATTTGTCGAGTCTTTCATTAGCTCTAAAAATTTAGGTAACAACGTCGGTGGCAAGTTATCAACACAATAGTAGCCTAAGTCCTCAAAACTTCGAACAGCTACAGACTTACCTGCCCCAGACATCCCAGTTATAATTATTAGCTTCGTTTCATTATTACTCATAACAATCACTCCTTTATGGACGCGACGGATCTAATCGTGATTCGAGTAAATCGTAATCTGTCGTATATGAAAATGAACCGTACAATATTTCGTTCGAATGTACGATATGATTTAACAATTGTTTATCGCCAGCAGCCATCGGTAATTGATGCAACTGACTGATCGGAACCCACTCTAGCTCACCTTCTAGACAGTGGTCCGTTAATTCGCCTGTAAATGTTTCACATATGAACGTGAACATCATCCACTCTTGAACGAATGATTCATCCTCAAAGATCGTAAAAGTAAAAATACCTGCTACGTCTGGATCAATTAACGTTAATCCTGTTTCTTCTTGGAACTCACGAATCGCAGACTCTTTAATTGTTTCATTTCGCTCCATTTTACCACCTGGAAAAGCGTACCATCCACGCCGTGGCTTTTTTAATAATAATATATGGTCATCATGACGTAAAATACTATTAGTCACTCTTTGCATATCATTCACCTTCTTCACTGACAAAATACAGAAATAACAAGTTTCATTTATTTAATGAATATCATTATACACGGTAAACGAAGGAATGTAACCGTTTCACTCTTTATCTTATTATAGCAAATAAACATACTTATTCCGATAAGCAACTGTTAAGTATTTAAGACGTATCTATGAACTTTTGTTTGTTTTGTAAAATAATGGTGTTTTGTTAACATTTCTTTCGCAAAAAAATCGCAAGTGCTATGAATAAGCACTTGCGCAGTAACTAATTTATTATTAAAAGGGGGTTAATTGAATGAATTTCACGAAATTTTAACTAAGCGACACACGTTTATCCGTTAGTCGTTGAGCAATAAATAGGGGATGTGAAATCCACTTAAATTAGTTATATTAATCATACATGTATTTTATTTCCTTCATGTTACAAAAAAGTTAAAGCTTGTTAACTAATTCAGATTAGCTCGTTTGCTTCTGCTTACTCGCCATTTCTTCAATGAACTTTTGAGCAGACTCTGCCGCAATACTTCCGTCACCTGTCGCTGTAACAATTTGACGTAAGTCTTTCACACGAATATCTCCTGCTGCAAACACGCCTGGTACATTCGTTTCCATGTTATCATTCGTCGGTATATATCCTTCTTCATCAACAATACCGAGCGATTCAAATGGTTCACTTAGTGGGTCCATACCGATATAAACGAATACGCCGTCTATTTTATGATCGTACGTTTCGTTCGTTTTTACGTTGCGTAAAGTGATTGAACCGACTTTTCCGTTTTCTTCGTTCACTTTTTCAGCAACAGTGTCCCAAATAAAGTCCATCTTTTCGTTATCAAATGCACGTTCTTGTAATATTTTTTGTGCACGTAACTCATCACGACGGTGAACGACTGTTACTTTCTTTGCAAAGCGCGTTAAATACATACCTTCTTCTACCGCAGAGTCTCCTCCACCTACGACGATTAACTCTCGCTCACGGAAGAATGCACCGTCACAAACTGCACAGTAAGAAACTCCTCGTCCAGTCAATGTATCTTCTCCTTCGATCCCTAACTTCTTGTACTGAGCGCCTGTCGTAATAATTAAAGCTTTCGTACGGAATTCTTTGTCACCTGCAGTTACAACTTTATAATCGCCGTGGTCAACGACGCCTTTAATATCACCATAAGCGTACTCTGCACCGAATTTTTTCGCGTGTTCAAACATCTTATTTGATAAGTCAGCACCTAAAATATGCTCGTAACCAGGATAGTTCTCAATGTCTTCCGTATCTGCCATCTGCCCTCCTGGAACGCCTCTTTCTAACATTAACGTGTCTAAATTCGCACGTGAGGCATAAACAGCTGCGGTCATTCCCGCTGGACCTGCTCCGGCAATAATTACATCATATAAACGATCTTCTGACATATAAATCCCTCTTTTTCTATATAATACATTTTTTATTCACAATTATTTTGTTTACTTAATACTTCCTTTACCCACATTTCATTATATAAAACTAATGATAACCGTTCTAGTTTTCTGCTCAAAAAAAGACACCACGATATAAATCAGTTGATGCCATAATTTTTTATAGATTTTTACTTCGTTGTTCCATCTCTTCTTTCGTAAAAATGATTCGCATAGGGTTTCCACCAACAAAAGCGCCTGGTGGGACGTCTTTATGAACGAGCGTACTCGCTGAAACAATTGCTCCATCACCGATTGAAATACCTGGTAAAATTGTTGAATTCGCGCCAATCATTACTTCATTTCCGATAACGACATCGCCAATCCGATATTCATCAATTAAATATTCGTGAGCAAGTATCGTCGTTTGGTAACCAATGATTGAGTAATCACCAATTTTAATGTGTTCTGGAAACATCGTATCAGGCATAACCATTAAAGCAAGCGACGTCTGCTTGCCAATGTTCATCCGTAAAAACGTACGATATAGCCAGTTTTTCAAACGCATAAACGGCGTATAACGTCCGATTTGAATGACGATGAAATTTTTCATCACTTTTAAAAAAGGCACAGTTTTATATACGTGCCAAAGTGAATTTTTATATGGCACGGGATATCGTTTCGTACGCCTCATCGTTAACCCTCCACGACTTCAAGTAGATCTAACATATCTTCAAGCATATACGTCGGTTCATATTGCTCTAAAAACGACCTTCCTTTTGCAGTCCAAGCGACACCGGCAGTTGCTACTTCAGCGTTTTGCCCTGATAAAATGTCGTGATAGTTATCGCCAATCATCAGCGTGTTTTCAATCGTTCCATTAAGAGCTTGCATCGCTTTTAAAACAGGTTCTTCATGTGGTTTAGCATGTTCAACGTCATCAATCGTTACAATTGTGTCGAAGTACTTTTTAAGACCAGTGATTTCTAGGCCTAATTCAACACCATTCCTCATCTTCGCTGTTACAAGCCCGAGTTTTAATCCCTTTTTTCTAAGTGCTTGTAATGTTTCTATGACGTTCGGGAAAACTTTAATGTATTGTTCATGTAACGCGTGATTGTGTTTTAAATACGTTTGGACCATTTCTTCGGCCAAATCTGGATTTAATTGTTCAAAAGTATTTCTTAATGGTGGTCCGTTAAACGACATAATTTCTTCATCTGTAAAATCATAATTATATTCTGAAAGTGTGTGCTTAAACGACACGTGAATCAATTCATTCGTATCAACAAGTGTCCCGTCTAAGTCGAACAAAATCGTTTCGTACGCCATTTTTATTCCCCTTCTATCTAAAGTGCTCGTTATCTTTTCTTCTTACCTTTTTGTTTTTTCTGTTTGCCGAGCTTCTTACCCTCATAATCATGTGTAACTATTTTATTTTTCCGACGATAAATCATTAACCCGATAGCAACGATAACGAGAGCTACTGAAATAAATTGTGCTGTTCGTAGTTGCCCAATAATGTATAAACTATCCGTACGTAGTCCTTCGATGAAAAATCTGCCGATAGAATATGTAAATACGTACGTCAAAAATACTTCACCGCGTAATGGATTTTTACGTCTTAACATGAGCAGTAAAGCGAGCACGCCGAAATTCCAGACAGATTCATATAGAAATGTTGGATGGTACATCGTCCCGTCAATACACATTTGATTCATAATAAAATCTGGTAAATATTGATGAAAGTTGTTATACGTTGCTTCAGAAATTGGTCCTCCGTGTGCTTCTTGGTTCATAAAGTTACCCCAGCGTCCGATTGCTTGCCCTAAAATTAATGAAGGTGCTGCAACATCAGCAAGTTGCCAAAATGATACGTTTTTCACACGTGCATAAATAATCGCTGTTAAAACTGAACCAATCAGTGCCCCGTGGATAGCTATTCCACCGTTCCAAATGGCGAATACTTCTGTCCACGGACCATTTTTATATTGGTGCCATTCGAAAATAACGTAATAAATACGAGCAGAAATAATTGCAATTGGAATAGCAAAAACGACTAAATCAATCATTAAATCTTTCTTTAAACGTAAGCGATCAGCTTCTCTCGTTGCAAGCATTAATCCTAAAAACGCACCTGTTGCAATAATGAAGCCATACCAATAAATCGGTATTGGACCTAATTGTAAAAATACTCTATCTAAGTTCGGTGCATCACACGTCAAACGAATCACTCCTACTTCCTTAGTCTACTAAATCTGTTCGCTCAACAATCGTATGTGATAAGCGATCAGAAAAAGCTTCCGCAGCATTCATGCCCATTTTCTTCAAACGAAAATTCATGGCAGCTACTTCAACGATAATGGCTAAATTTCTTCCAGGACGTATCGGAACCGTCGACCGAGGTATGTTTACGTCCATAATTTTGTGCATTTCATCATCCATGCCTAAACGATCATACTGCTTAGCGTCTTCCCATAATTCTAAATGAATAATGAGCGAAATTTTCTTCTCACTTAAAACAGCACCTGCACCAAATAAAGACATGATATCAATAATACCAATGCCTCTAATTTCTAATAAATTTTTAATGAGTGGTGGTGAACTTCCGATCAGTTCTTCACCATCTTTTTGTCTAATTTCCACACTATCATCAGCGACGAGTCTGTGCCCGCGTTTAATCAGTTCTAATGCCACTTCACTTTTACCGACGCCACTTTGTCCAGTAATTAAAACACCAATTCCATAAATTTCAACAAACACACCGTGAATAGCCGTTGAAGGTGAGAATGCTATCTCTAAGTAGTTTGTTAATCGACTAATGACTCGTGTTGTTTTTCGTTTTGTCGCGAGCAGTGGTACGTCTTTTTCATTTGCGATGGTCAGCATATATTTAGGCACTTTCATCCCCCTTGAAATGATGATACAAGGAGTCGTCGTTGCGCATAGTTTGTTAAATATTTCTTTTTGTTCTGTGATAGATAATTGTTCTAAGTATGTCATTTCAGTTTGCCCAATTAATTGTAAGCGATCTTGTGGATGGAATTTAAAACAACCTGTTACTTCAATACCAGGTCGATGTATTTCACTTGAATGGATTTCTCGTTGTAAACCATTTTCTCCAGCTACCACTTTCAAGTCAAAGTTTTCTATTAACTCTTTCGTACGAACAATGCTCATCTGTGTCCCTCCATCAGAACATAAAAAATTCTATTGTTAATTGTAGCATACTTTTCTATATTCAGTCTGTTATATGACCTTTTACAATTGAGTCAAGTATTTGTGGGTATTTAATATATACGTTCAACATACCATCTTTTGTATAGATTATTATTTTTGTTAATCACCTCAGGTGATATATACTTCACTTTTGCGGGTGATCGTTTCAGAACTATACTACGCTTGCCGTGGGACGACCTCAACTTCTAGAACCTCCATTATCATGTCGGTTCTAGGGATTTTCGGATACGTGTAATGAAATAGGTTACCACCTAT
>Ga0079226_10000977_pt1 | contig 21497 bp, 17 predicted proteins | sample Poulit2014_FD_76345 | JGI IMG/M metagenome (GOLD analysis project Ga0079226, IMG submission 76345) | Agricultural soil microbial communities from Georgia to study Nitrogen management - Poultry litter 2014 | ecosystem: Environmental > Terrestrial > Soil > Agricultural land | place: USA: Georgia... | reverse complement strand
TAAAGTTACCACGGGGAAAAATAAAGTTTCCAAAAATAATGATGCCGTACAGGTCATTCACGCAGGAGCAGAAGAAGAAACGGCGCATCCCGTTGGTTATGCCGTTGATGTCGCTGAATTAGGTGGTATGTATGCGAATAAAATCCACCTGATAGGAACAGAAAATGGCTTAGGAGTACGTAACGCGGGTCATATTGGTGCTGCTGTAAGTGAAGTAAAAGTCACAACGGAAGGGCAACTAGTGAATACAGGTTATATTGGTGCCCAACAAGATATTACTCTGCAAAGTCAACATCAGATAGAAAATCAGGCGTCTGGCGTGATGTATAGCCAACAAGGAAATCTGCAAGCTACCAGTAAACAAAAAGGGATTCAACAACAAGGCAGTTTGATTGCCAAAGGAAAAGCACAAGGTAAAGGCAATATCACCCTAAAAGCCAAAGAAACCATCAGCCAATCCGGTGAGAGTTTGGCAGAAGGTAATATCGCTTATCAGGCGAAGAATATTGATGCTTCAACGACCTCTGTATTAGCAGCAGGTGTACGTTTTACGCCAACCGCAACAACAGAAGAGAAAACGATTAATCCACATAATGATCAAGGACAAACTCTCCACCTTGTTACCGAACAACATACCGCTGCACATGGACAAAATCTTGCCTCTGATCATATCCATATTGAAGCGGCAGAGATTGATTTATCCCAAAGCCAAACCAGTGCAAATCGTCTGACATTACTCGCTAAACAAGGCGATATTACGTTAGCCAATAGTGAAATCTTTATTGATAAAACGGCAACATTGAGTACCCCAACGACGCTTGCAACACCTAATGCAAAATTATTGGCTAATCATTTTCTTATCCAAGCCAATTATCTCAACAATCAACAAGGTTATTGGCAACAAACCGGTACCAATCGTTTAGATTTCCTATTGGCTCAAGGATTAAATAATCAGCAAGGTGTGTTACGTACACTCGGTGATTTAAATTACCAAGGTGCTCACTTTAATAATCAACAAGGCGTGGTGACTACACCACAATCCTTATACTTGAATACACAACAGCATACTTTTAATAACCAAGCTGGTTTAGTATCCGCACAACAAGATATTCAACTCATCACGAATATCCTACAAAATCAACAAGGGACAATACAAAGTCAGCACAATTTAACCATTACGGCACCCAACTTAACTAACCAACAAAAGGGTAAATTATTAGCGCTTGAACAACTATCTATTACTTCTCAACAACTTGATAATCAAACCGGGCTTATCCAAGCTAATCAGGTGACTATTGCCACCCAACAACTTGATAACCGAGCAGGGTTTCTCAAAGCCAAGCAAGCGGAGATCACTGCACAGCAACAAGTCGATAATCAGGCCATTAATCCAACCGGCTCTTTACTCCAAGCAGCCACTTTACGTATTACCACGCCAACGTTATTGAACCAACAAACCAAAGCACAAAGCGAAACACCAACACAAGGGTTAATTGCAGATACTTTGGAGATTAAAACCGATCAATGGTTTAACCAGTCTGGTGGTACTTATGTGAGTCAGGCACTCAATGCCACAGTGGCTAAGTTACTCAATAACCAACAAGGTGAGTTGTTGTCATTAAATACTCTAAAAGTAAAAGGTAATCAGCTACAACTCGATAATCAACAAGGTGTAATAGAGAGTCATGGCAATTTAACTTTAGACTTAAAACAATGGGAAAACATCGGGCAGGTAAAAAGTGCGGCTAATGCAAAACTCTCAATTCATAATGACTTCCGCTTAGATACACCAATTACTGTCGATGGCAAACTGACTCTAAAAGTCGATAACCATTTTGCCAATCAAACACAACTCGTTACCGGGAAAGGGTTAACGATTGAAGCAAAATCCATTGAAAATCCAGTCCAAAGTGAATTAAGTTCCCAAAAAACACTGTTAAAAACCGAGTATTTACTTAATCGTGGTTTAATTGATGGCGTCAAAAATATTATTTTTGCTGATCAATTAGATAATCTTGGCAGTGGTAGAATTTATGGTGATCAATTAGCGATTCAATCACATACACTCAATAATCTCCTAGAAGCCGATCAATCCGCGACGATTGCAGCACGCGAACGGCTAGATCTCGGTGTAGGTACCTTAACTAATTACGATCATGCTCTGATTTTAAGTCAAGGCAATCTCTCTATCGGTGGTGCATTGGATGATCGTTATCATGCCACTGGACAAGCGACTTTTGTGGATAATGGTAGTGCAACGATTGAAGCGTTGGGAAATGGTAATATCAATACGCAACGCTTATGGAACCACGATTTGCATTTAATCACAGGAGAACATCACCAAGATCAGCGTATTAGTGAATATGCTCTTAATCATAAATCCCAGCGTTATTCAAGTCTGGAAGGATGGTTTGATCGTAATAACAATAGTCGTAGTGATCGTAATTCTTATTTTAATTTCTATGATGGTCGTCCACGTGTTGCTGGGCCTACTTGGGTACAATGGCATTTTAATCGTCATACAGTGACGACTACATTAGAACATCGTGATCCAGCCAAAATTCTGATTGCTGGCGATTTACGCTTGAATGGCGAAAATTTAGTGAATGATGTTTCACAAATCCATGTAGGAAATAGAATTCGCATGGGTGGGCGTATTTTTAATCAGAATGAGAAAAACCTTAATTTAAAAGGCAATGGTGTCCGTTTAGAAAATAAAGATTTAATTGGTGAAATTCATCGTCATGATGAAGGCGTTTGGTATACGATGGTCACTAAACGAAAACGCCATGGTATTGGCAAAAAAGTTTGGGCTAAATATGGCGATGATGATAAACCTTTTAGTCGAGATCTCCCTATTGAATACTTTAAATTCAAATTGGTTGATAATACGATTGGGCAAGCTATTCAACCAACAGGAACGGCGATTCGTCAGCAAACTATCGCACAACAAGCTGCATTAAGTAATTTACAAGTGGATTTCACTCAAAGTACACCATTGAGTGCAGTACCTCACGTACGTGCAGTATTACCGAATCAATTATTGCCTCAAGCAAGTTTATATCGTTTAAATCTTGCCACTAACAGCCATGTATTAGTTGAAACTGATCCTCGCTTTACTAATAAACGCCAATGGTTAAGCTCAGATTATATGTTTGATGCACTACGTGCAGATCCACAAACCATGCTAAAACGTCTTGGTGATGGTTATTATGAACAACGTTTAGTCAATGAGCAGATTAATCAGCTAACTGGACAACGCTTCTTAGCTAATTACACTTCTGATTATGAACAATATAAAGCGTTAATGGATGCCGGCATTCGTTATGCGCAACGTTATCAACTTATTCCAGGTGTTGCATTAAGTGCTGCCCAAATGCAGGAATTAACCGAAGATATGGTATGGCTTGCGCCACAAACTGTCACGTTAAAAGATGGTTCTCAACTTCAAGTGTTAGTTCCGCAGGTTTATCTCGTCAAACGTGATGTCGATGTTCAGCCAACAGGCGCTATTATTTCCGCTAAAGACATTGAGATAGATGTTGCTGGTGAAGTGAAAAATAGTGGAAGTATTGCTGGTCGAAATTTAATGCAGATTTCTGCACAAAACTTAGAAAATTATGGCGACATCAGTGCTGATCAATTGAATTTCAATGTGACTAATCGTTTCTATCAACAAGGTGGTCGCTTAAGTGCGGATAGTCTTAATCTTGCAGCAGGCACTATTCAAATTGAAGGACGAATGAGCGAAGCAGCAGCAAATTCATACTATGCTCGTCGTCAATTAGATCAACAAGCCTTGTTAAAAGTGAGACAAGCTTTAATTTTGCAAAGTCAGGGTGATATTCAACTTAATGCTACACAACTTAGTGCAGGTTCAGCGTTATTACAAGCCAATGGAACATTGGATATTGGTACCGTTACAGAATCGGAACGTTCGCATTATGTGGCTAACGCTGAAAATTATTGGAAATTAGATCAACAACGAGAAATTGGTTCTACTTTTGATATTAAAGAAAATGCAATATTAAGCGGTAAAAATGGTGTCACTTTACGTGCGACTCAAGTAAATTCAGATGGAGACATTCTTGTTAATAGTGAACAAGGAAATATTCAGATCCAATCTGGTCGAGATAAAGAAAATCTCTCTTTTGCTACGAAGTATAAGGATAAAAGTTTACTTAGCAGTAGTATTACGACTATTAAACATGATCACCAATATGATTTAACGGAAGGTTCTCAATTAGCAGGCAATAATGTTCACCTGCTGGCAAATCAAGGCAAAGTTGCTGTTGAAGGCAGTACAATTGTTGCAGACAAAAATGTGACATTACAAGCTCAAGAACTTGATATTTCAGCGGCTAAAAATACTAGAAAAGAACATGATTTTTATGCAGAGAAAAAATCCGGTTTAATGAGTAGCGGCGGATTAGGTTTTACTATTGGTAGTCGTTCAGAAAAACATGATTACACTGATCATGAAACAACCCAATCCGATGCGCGCGCGACCATTGGTAGCTTAGGCGGTGATGTGACTTTAGTTGCTGGTCAACGGGCGACTATTTTAGGCACTGACTTAATTGCTCAACCTGACAAGACAATTGATATCACCGCAAAATCGCTTAAAGTGGAAGCGGGTAAAGATATTATCGAAAGTACAGAGCAGCACGAATTTAAACAATCTGGCTTAACGGTATCTTTATCAACGCCAACAACTGACATGGCAATGAAAGCGCGAGAAAGTCTGGCACGTAGTCAACAAGTGAAAGACAGTCGCTTAAAAGCTTTATATGAAATCAAAGCCGCACAAGAAGGCGCCATTGCCGCTCAAGAAGCAAAGAAAACTGTTGATGCAGTACAATCTGGACAAAAAGCGGACTTTAAAGTTTCCGTCAGTATTGGTTCAAACAAATCTTCATCTAGCAGTACAACCACACAAGTGTTACATCAAGGCAGTACTCTCAATGCCGGAAATATCAACCTCACTACTACCGCAGGTGATATTGACGTAGTGGGTTCAACCATTCAAGCGGCAAACAGTGCATCGCTAACGTCGGCAAAAGATATTCATCTCTCCTCTGCTCAAGATAGCACAAGCCAACGTAGTAATAATAAAAATAGCGGTTGGAGTGCAGGTGTTTTTGTCGGTTCAAGCGGTGGTAGTTATGGATTTGGCATAGAAGGTTCTGCTCAGATAGGTAAAGGCTATGAAAACAGCGATACGATAACACAACGTAATACGACAGTGACTGGTCAAACTGTGAACTTACGCAGTGGCGAAGATACGACCTTAAAAGGTGCTGTCGTTACCGGTGATAAGGTCAATGTTGAGGTTGGCAACAATCTTGTCATAGAAAGCCAACAAGATACCCAACGTTATGACAGCAAACAGAAACAAGCTGGCGCAAGTGTAGGCTTGGCGGTAACTGGTAGCGGTTCACAAGTATCAGTTAACGCTAACTTGAATAAAGGGAAACTGGATTATGCTCAAGTCGAAACACAAAGTGGAATCCAAGCAGGTACAGCAGGCTTAAATGTCAATGTGGCCGGCAATACCCACTTAAAAGGCGCAGTGGTTGAAAGCCAAGCAAGCGCGGAAAACAATCAATTTACAACAGGCAGTTTAAGTGCAGAATCGATAGCGAATCACAGTGAAGTGAAAGTCTCTTCAGCAGGCGGTGGGCTTTCTACCGACCCAACCCAAAATATTGCCAATGGCTTTGCAGCAGGATTAAGTGCATTAGGGAATATTCATCAACAAGACAGTAGCATCACACACAGTGCCATCGGTAGCAATATCCAACTTACTACCCAACAAAGTGAGATACCGACTACCCTATCCCGCAATACCGCAACCGCGAATGAACGCGTACAGAAAGCGGATATGGAGGAAGTGAAAGCTCGTCAAGAGATGGCACAAGTGATAGGCGATATTGCCAATAATGGCATTACCTTAGTCTTAAAACCAAAATTAGACGAGGCCGAGCGCCAAAAAGCTGAAGCGGAAGCCATTCTTAAAGAAGATAAAACCAATGCAGCCGCATTGGAACAAAAAAGGCGCGCCAATGACGTCATAAAAGAGTATGGACAAGGTGGAAAAATTCAACTTGCAGTACGCGCGGTCACTGGTATCTTACAAGGGATAGCGACAGGTGACGCAAGTCAAGCAGCAGTAGGTGGTTTATCACCGTATATCAATCACCAAATCAAAGAAGCGACCACGGATAAAGATGGCAATGTCAATCTTGAAGCGAACCTAATGGCACACGCTTTATTGGGCGCGATTGAAGCCTATGCCACAGGCAACAATGCCGCAGCAGGCGCTGCTGGTGCGGTCAGTGGTGAGTTAGCGGCAAGCATTATCACCAAACAGCTTTATCAAAAATCACCAGAACAGCTTACTGAAGCGCAAAAACAAACGGTATCGGCATTAAGCCAATTAGCGAGTGGATTAGCAGGCGGCTTGATTAGTGATAGTACCGCTGGAGCGATTAACTCAGCGGAGATTGGTAAACGGGCGGTGGAGAATAACTATCTCTTTAGACATGAAGCCGAAGAGTTAGTCCGCTTACTGAAGGAAAAAGAACAGTGTGAAGCACAAGGAAAAAATTGCCAAGCTATTCAAGATAGAATTACTGAACTTCATATCAAAGATATTGAACGTGATAACCGTTTAGAAGCTTCCTGTCGTCAAGGTATGAATGCAGAATGTGCAAGTGAACTTGTCACACTTTCTGCTGCCTTCAAAAGTTTTCAAGGTTATATGTTGACAGCAGATAATCCAGTGATGAATAGCCAGTATCAACAAGTGGCTATCCAGTACGGTGAAGCTCAAAGTCAGCGAATGGAAAATATCGCAAAAGCGGCATTACTTCAAATGCCAAAAGAGTCAATAGAGGGTGCAACCGTATTAACTCAATTGACGATAGATGCAGTGGTGTATGGAGATAAACAGGCAAAAGAACAGCTTGCCCAAATAGGTCAAGAAATAAAGAAATTTGTCCAATCTCCTATTGAAACAATTAGCTCGCAAACAAGAGAAACCCTCAAACAAGCAGATGAATTAGAAACTAATGGTTATCGAGATGAAGCCGACTTAATTCGGATGAAAGTGTATTTATCTAATGAATTAGGAGCTATTAGTACTGTTACAGGAATAGCGGGTATAGGAAAAATTACTGCTCATGGCATAAAAAACATCATTGATAAATCAGTTAGTAAACTTCCGATTGTTGGAAAAACAACAAATTATGAGAACGCAACTTTTATCTATCGTTATGATGATGACTTCCTATCCATTATTAATGCTAAAGGTCAACCTAAAGCAAGGATTGATATAGAGGGTAATCTCAGCCCAGTAAACCCTAAAGGCACAGGGAGTATAGAAAACCATATTCGAGGAGGAAATTCTGGAAATACGCCTTATATTTCTTTTACAGATCCAAGATATGCTGAAAAACTAAAAATGTATGGTAGTAACAAAATCAGTGTAAATCTTACTCAATTAGAAAAAGATATTCAAAATGGAAAATTATCAGAAACTAGAATAATAAATCATAAAGAATTAATTATTTACCTTCAAAATAGGGTAGATAATGCTAAAACTAGGTATTCTAATAATCCTACAACAAAAAATAAAGATAGACTAAATGATGCAATTAGAGATTTATCAAATGCACAACGAGATGGAGAGTGTTTGATACAAGGATGTGTGCCAAATAATTATATTATTAAGGAGAAATAATTAATATGGTTACAAATGATGAACTACATTATTTATTATATTCTATACCAAAAGATGTTGATTATACTACTATAATTGAAGAACTTGATTTTCAAGATATGCCCCCTGAACGTATAAATAAATTGCTTGATATAATTAATCATGAAAATTTTTTTAAATTTCATGATACCTTAAAGGCAGCAGGAATATTATGTTCTATAGGGATAGATAAAGGATTTGAATATATAAAAGATTTGATATTAAATAAAAAATATAATAATGATGGAAGAGGAGAATTGAGTAATGAAGATTATGAATACTTATTATATGTTATTAAGTCTTATTTAACATCTCAATCTACTTTTGGTAATGAGATTAAAGCTAGAGGAAAAATTTACCCCTGTGTAAAAGAAATTATTAGACTCTCAAAGGTAAAAAAAATTAGTATTTCAAGATTTTATTGGATAATTGATGAAATGAAATATGATGAGTATATTCCTCTTATTAAAGATTATTTAATGTATATTATACATGATTATAATAATCGATATTGGGATATTTATGATGCAAGTACTCTTCTTTTAAAATTAGACCCCAAATTTGTAATAGAATTATTTAATAGAAATAATTTATTATTAAGTGACTTTAAATTATCAATTAGTGATCTCCCTAATAATTAATAAAACTTTAGCGAAAAAACAAACAGTATCGGCATTAAGCCAATTAGCGAGTGGATTAGCAGGCGGTTTAATTAGCGACAGTACCGCTGGAGCGATTAACTCAGCGGAGATTGGTAAACGGGCGGTTGAGAATAATAATCTTGCAACGGCGATAGGCAAAAAAGCCTTTCCTGTTGTAAGAAATATGGTTTGTACACAAAAATGTATTGATGTTTTAACTACTTTAGGTCTCAGTTCTGCACTTATCTTATCTCAATCAGAGATTGAAGAAGCAATAAATGCCGGAGTTGATCCAGCGAAAATTGCGAAATTAAGTGATGAACAAAGACGTTATATTAATGAACAAATCTTAAATAGCCCAAATTCGCATCTATTCCTTGGCGATAAAGTGTGGATCCCTAATGCAGATGGAGGATTTACCCCAGTAGATCCAAGCTTAGTGACAACGACATATGGCGGTAAGCAGATTATCGATCCACGAATCTTAATCACCCATACAGGAGGCATACAATATCCAGCAGATTATGAATTACCGACACATACTGGAGGAGATCAATTATCAGGTGTAGATAAAGGTTCTCATGTTTTACCAGGTAGTGAAATTCATGTTGGGGATTGGAAGGATAATGTTTTATTAGCTGTTCCTCCAAATTTGACCCCTGAAGGCGCTAAACGAGCTGGAGCTTTTAATGAAGCTAAAAGACGTTCTGGAATTCCGGTAAGTCAACAACCAAGCAGAACATACCCTAATGTGGACAGAAGAGGTAATACACAACCAGGATGGATATATGAATTTGATCTTCCTAAAGAAGGTGGAGGAGTAAAAAAGGTAATTATTAGAGATGATGCGAAAGGGCATTTTTTCGGAGAAAATGATCCTCAAAATAGAGGACCTCATTTTAATGATCAAAAAGGAGGGCATTATGATTACTGACAAATTTATAATAAGAAAAGCTGACAATATTTCATATCAAAATGAAATAGCTAAATTCTATCCTATGTATTTTCATCCTACTGAGAATATTTCTGCTATTAGTATTGAAAATATAAAAGTTAAAATATTATCAGAAGATAGGTATAAGCTACTATATTATGTTTGTCAAAAAATAGATAATCAAGTAACAAAAATAAAAGTTATGATTTGCTTATATCAGCAACCAAATACTAAATTTATTAAATATAAAGGGGGGTGGGGAATGTTAAAATCTCAATGTATTGATATTGATAAAATAGAGGATAAAAAAGAAATAGTACTTGAAAGAAATGGAATGTTGGATTTTATCCTAGAAGGAATAATTAATATTAAGGATGATTTTATTGTAAAAGGAATATTGGAAATTACAAATGTTATTTATTTTTTTTTAGGAAAAGAACAAGGAGTACAACCAAAGATAGAGAAACACGATGACTGGATTAATTATATGTTAGATATTGGAGGAAATGTTCTGTTTTTTTTAGGATTAGGATTGGAGGCCTCATGTGAACTTGTTATTATGAGAAAATCTAAAGATATTTTAGAATTATTTAAATAATAAAATTTTTAATATCTTTTTTGTTAAGAGAAAATATTTATTTTGGAGTTTGAATGAGTTAATGGGATATATAAAAATATTTATGAATGGACTCAAAATATGGAATATTAGAAAAATATAATAAAAGAGGAAAACATTTAGGTGAGTTTGATTATAAAACAGGAGAACAAATAAAAAGTGCAGATCCAACAAGGAGAATAGAACCATGATTGAAGTGGTTAGATATATAGAAGTTTTTGACAATACAACAGAAGAGTTAATAGGTTCATACGAAATAACATTACCTGATGAGGAAGCTATTTCTTATATCCAACCTGATGATGATGATTATTATGCAGTTTGTGGGTATGAACTAAATAAAAACCAAGTTATTAATTTAGGTGGGAAAAAAATTAGTGTCTTTCTATAATAACAAAGATGTATCATTTTTTGCAGCTTGTTATCAACAATAAATTAAAGCAAATTTAAGCCAACTGACCGAAGCCCAAAAACAAACGGTATCGGCATTAAGCCAGTTAGCGAGTGGCTTAGCGGGCGGTTTAATTAGCGACAGCACCGCTGGGGCGATTAACTCAGCGGAGATTGGTAAACGGGCGGTTGAGAATAATTTCCTCTCTGAAAAAGAGATTGCTATTTTAGACAAACTTGCTGAGAAGAAAGTATTAACGCCAGAAGATGTCGAACATATTACTAGCATAAAGATGAAAGATAAAGTCTCTGATGTTTTACTGACAAAATATCAGAAAGACCCAACATCATTAACACCTGAAGAGTATCAACAATTGAAGTATTGGGTTAATGAAGCGGCTAAATGGAATCCTAATGTTGCAACCAATATATGGAAGATGGACGTCACCGGGCCAACGATAGCTTATGCTAATCCAGCGTTAGATGACAAATATTCCAGTGAAGCTAACCTTTATAACAGTTTAGATTATCGTTTTGGGAAATCGACTTTAGAGGGAATGGCATTACTGGGTAATAGTGGTAATGTGATAGTTAAAGGTGTAACAACTGTCGAAGCAATAGGAACTATAATTTCACCAACTTTACAAAAAGTAGCTAGTAATCCAATAGTACAAAATACAGCTATTGGTTTAGGGGCAAATGGAGCAGTACAATTTGTATCAGGACAAGATTTTAATTGGTATGAATTTGCTGGTGCTGGTATTGCTTCTGGCGTTACACATGGAATGAGCCTAAGAAATTCTATTAGAACTAATATGGGAATTTCTATGGGAGTGAGTTTAGCTTCAGGAGGAAATCCTTTACAGGATACAAGTTTATCAGGCATTAGTACGATAATAAGTAATCAAATAAAACAGCCTATCGTTTCGGCAATATCTAGCGAACTTATTCAAAAAATACCTCAAATTGGAAATCGTATTTTACCATCAACTAATTTAGAGATAGGAGGTAATGATGAAGAAGCTAAGTAAATATTTATATAGAATAATTGCCTTATTTTCATTACCATTTCTCTTATCATCAGTAGGTCTTTTTATCAGTATGATACCAAAAAAAGAGGTATATATTTTTTTTCATTCGTTTTTTTTATACAAGAAAAACTTTTAAAATATAATTTGTCTTTTTTTATAATATTATTGATGGCTGATTTATTAAGTAAAGGTTTTTCTTTGAATATAAAATATATGGAAGATAATGATATAAGAGATTTTGCTCATTCTTTATTATTAAGTGTTGTAGGTACTATAATTTTATGTTTCTTTTTTATTGAAACTAAATGCTCCATGTTATTTATATTTTTTATAATATTTGTACATTTATTCTCAATAATAGAAACATTTCAATTTTATATAATGAAAAAATATAAAAATTGGAATGTTTTTACCAGATAATTATATCATTTATATTGTTATCCTATAGGAGTTTGTGAATTATTATTGTATGCCAATTATGCGATAAAGGAAGCTACGACAGATAAGAATAACAACGTTAATCTAGAAGCGAACCTGATGGCACACGCCTTATTAGGTGCAATCGAAGCCTATGCCACAGGGAACAACGCTGCTGCAGGCGCGGCTGGTGCGGTAAGTGGTGAATTAGCGGCTAAAGTTATTAGCGAGCAACTCTACCAAAAATCACCAGAGCAGCTTACCGAAGCACAAAAACAAACCGTCTCCACCTTAAGCCAACTTGCCAGTGGTTTAGCAGGCGGACTCATTAGCGACACTACCGCAGGAGCGATTAACTCAGCAGAAATTGGTAAACGGGCGGTTGAGAATAATTTCAACCTTAATTATACCAATGAAGAACTAGAGGGAATGGCGATAAATGCAAAAGCTTCAGTATTAACTAAAGAGATTGATCAAAAGGTTATTGATAAGTTTGAAAGAGAACATCCTGAGCTTATAGAAAACCTAAAAACAACAGGTGATATAGCTTCTTTCTTAGCCGATTTAACACCTGTAATTGGCGACGCTAAATCGTTTGCTGAAGCTGAAGATGGAGTTGACTATTTATTAGCTGCTGTTGGAATTATTCCTGGTTCTGATGTTGCAATAAAGCCTCTTAAAGCAGCTAAACAAGCTTTCCAAAAGGCAAAAGAAGCTGAAAAATTAGGTAATATTTCTGAAGCTACTAATTATCTTAATAAAGCATCAGAAGAATTAGAGAAAGTTAAAGCTTTAGATGTTGGTAGTTATAAAGATTTAAAAAGAAGATCTGTTGTTGGAGATAATTTAGATTTAGATCATATTCCTTCTTTTGCAGCATTAAAAAAAGCAAAAGAAAATGAGTTGGGAAGAAAGTTATCACCAAAAGAAGAAAAGATTTTAAGAGATGAAGCCACTACAGTAGCTGTTCCTAAAGACATTCATCTTAATAGTAGAACTTTTGGAGGGAACAATACTAGAAAACAAATAATTGATGATGCAAATAATTTATGTCTAGCTCAACAATGTGATTTAAATAAAATGAGAAGTTCATTAATTGAAAAGGGGATATAAAACAAAGGATGTTGATAATGTAATTAATGAAATAATCAAAAATAATTATGAAAGAGGAATAAAGTAAAATGTTTGATGGAGATATTACTTATTTTTTAGACGCACTCGGTGAGTATCAAGGTTCTAAAAAAATTTTAGATGCTATAGCAATAATAGGAACTGATTTTGAAATAAATAGTTTAGAATATGAATCAACTTACAATGTGTATTTTCAATTCTTTAAAGGTGGAGTAGATTTTGTTTTTGAAGTAAAAAATAATAAAGAACTTCTTGAAGCAATATTCTTTTTCATAGATGGTGATGATGAACATATTCCGTATAGATTTAAGAATAGTTTTATAGTGAATTTGCCCATATCTTTGAGAAAAGATGATATTGTTGATAAGTTTGGACTGCCAGAGCAAAATGGAAAAAATTGGATTCGATATATTCAAAATAATAAATATATACATTTTGAATTTAATGAACATAACAAAATAAGATTGATTACATTATTCATTTAAAAGTAATATGCTATGCCTTTACAAGGCATAGCAACAGGCGAGGCAACACAAGCAGCAGTGGGCGGCTTGATTAGTGACAGTACCGCCGGTGCGATTAATGCAGCGGAGATTGGTAAGAGGGCTATTGATATAATTTCCCTCAACCCCAAACTTATTTAAAACTCATCCACCACAAACTCAAACCAATCAATCACGTCCTGTTCGTGAATGCCGTTTGTGATCATCACTTTGGCTTTATGCATTTCAGATTGATCCCCCACCAACAGCGGATGCCAATCGGGTAAAGGTTTCCCCTCATACAGCAAGCGATAAGCACAGGTTTTCGGTAACCACGTGAAATCAGGCAAATTTTTCTTGGTTAATTTAGTACAGTCCGGCATCAATTTAAAACGTTGGCTATAATTTTGACAGCGCCCAGTTTCTAAATCCAACAAATCGCAAGCAATACGGGTAAAATAGAGCCGTTGCCGTTTACCTCTTCCTTCAATAAACTTTCGATAACAGCATTTACCGCAGCCGTCACATAACGCTTCCCACTCTTCGTCACTCATTTCCAATAAACTTTTTTGTTGCCAAAACTGTTCACTTAGTGCCATTTTTCAACCACTCCGTTTTTATCTTAATCCCTACTAAAATTGCAATTTTTCTAAAATTATTTCTAAAAAAAGAAATATTTTGTTAAAAATAATCTAACAAACCAATTTTTTTATTAAATAAATTAATTATCGTTTGACCTTATTCTCTCTTTTTTGTTATATCTACCGCTATCGAAAGTGAAATGAGGTACAACAATGATCGAACAATATTCTGCAATGCGCAACAATATTAATATGCTTGGGCATCTTCTGGGCGAAACCATTAGCGATGCTCAAGGGAATGATATTCTTCAACTTATTGAAAAAATAAGAATTTTATCAAAAAGCTCTCGTTCCGGCGATGAACAGGCACGCCAACAACTGTTACAAACATTAGAAAATATCTCACCGGATAATATCATTCCGGTGGCTCGTGCTTTCAGTCAATTTTTAAACCTCACAAATATTGCCGAACAATACCAAACCATCTCCCGTCATCATACTGATGAGGTGATGTCGGAACGTTCTATCGCCGCCTTGCTTGACCGTTTAAAACAGGATAGCAGCATTTCAAAACATCAGATAATTGAAGCCGTCCAACAACTGTTGGTTGAGCTGGTATTAACTGCCCACCCGACCGAAGTGACTCGCCGTTCTTTGGTGCATAAATATGTTGAGATTAATAACTGCCTGCGTAAGTTGGAAAATGCCGATTTAACCGCACTTGAACGCCAACAAATTGAACGCCGTCTGTTGCAATTAATCGCTCAGGCTTGGCACACCAATGAAATTCGCACGCAACGCCCTACTCCATTTGAAGAAGCTAAATGGGGATTTGCCGTTATTGAAAATAGCTTATGGTCTGCGGTACCACAATTTTTACGCCAGTTAAATCAGGATTTGGAACAACATTTACAATTCCAATTACCGGTCGATTTAGCCCCTGTTCGTTTCTCCTCTTGGATGGGTGGCGACCGTGACGGTAACCCGTTTGTTACTGCCGAAGTGACGCAAAAAGTGCTTTATTTGGCGCGCTGGAAAGCGGCGGAACTCTTTCTTACCGATATTCAGCAGCTTTCTGATGAGCTTTCAATGATTGAATGTTCTGCCGAATTTACACAAAAATATGGCAATCACGAAGAGCCTTACCGTGCGGTGGTAAAAGATCTGCGTGTTCGTCTTAACAATACGCTCAACTATTCTGATGATAAATTGGCTAACCGTACACCAACCATTAATCCGGAACAGATTATTACCACTGATGAACAGTTGTGGCAACCGCTATATGATTGCTATCAATCACTCTGTGCGTGCGGAATGCGGATTATCGCAAACGGCTTGTTACTTGACTGTTTACGCCGAGTGCGTTGTTTCGGCGTTACCCTCTCTCGTTTGGATATTCGTCAAGAAAGCACACGCCACCAACAGGCTATTGCTGAAATTACACGCTACATCGGGCTAGGCGACTATTCGCAATGGAGTGAAGATGATAAACAGGCATTTCTCGTGCGTGAATTAAGCTCACGCCGACCATTAATTCCGCAGGATTGGCACCCTTCTGCGGAAACAAAAGAGATTTTGGATACCTGCAAAATTGTGGCACAACAGCCGCAAGGCATTATCTCTTGTTACATTATTTCAATGGCGCGTACTGCGTCTGATGTGTTGGCAGTGCATCTGTTGCTAAAAGAAGCCGGCATTAAATATGCGCTGCCGGTAGTGCCATTATTTGAAACCTTAGATGATTTGGATAACGCTGAAAGCGTAATGCAACAACTGTTTGATATCGGCTGGTATCGCGGCATTATCAATAACAAACAGATGATTATGATCGGCTATTCCGATTCTGCCAAAGATGCCGGAATGATGGCGGCTTCGTGGGCGCAATATCGTGCGCAAGAAGCACTGGTCAATCTTTGTGAAGATCGTCGCATTGAATTGACCCTGTTCCACGGTCGCGGTGGGACTATCGGTCGTGGCGGCGCGCCGGCTCACGCTGCTCTGCTCTCTCAACCGCCTAAATCTTTGAAAAATGGTTTACGCGTAACCGAACAGGGTGAAATGATTCGCTTCAAATTGGGATTGCCGGAAGTGGCAGTGCAAAGCTTAGATCTTTATGCCAGTGCCGTTTTAGAGGCCAATCTGTTACCGCCACCCAACCCAAAACAGGCTTGGCGTGAAATTATGGATGAACTTGCGGATACTTCTTGTGAAATTTATCGGCAAGTCGTTCGTGGAAATGCCAACTTTGTGCCTTATTTCCGTGCTGCAACGCCGGAGCAGGAACTCTCAAGATTGCCGCTTGGTTCACGTCCGGCAAAGAGAAACCCGACCGGAGGTGTTGAAAGTTTACGTGCGATTCCTTGGATTTTTGCTTGGATGCAGAACCGCTTAATGTTACCGGCGTGGCTTGGTGTCGGTGCTTCATTGCGCACCCTATTTGAACAGGGCAAAAGGTCAACCATTGAACAAATGTGTAAATCTTGGCCGTTTTTCTCCACGCGTATCGGAATGGTTGAAATGGTATTCAGTAAAACCGATTTATGGTTAGCCGAATATTACGATCAACGCTTAGTGCCGGAAAATCTATGGTACTTAGGAGAATCATTACGTGAACAGCTAAAAGCGGATATTCAAACCTTGCTTTCACTGTCACACGAAGATCGGTTGATGGCAGATCTGCCGTGGATTGCCGAATCGATCAAACTGCGTAACATTTACACTGATCCGCTCAATTTGCTGCAAGTGGAATTATTGTGCCGTTTACGCAGCGGTGAAAATAACCACGCTTTGGAACAGGCGTTGATGATTACCATCACCGGTATTGCTGCCGGAATGCGTAATACAGGTTAGTTTTTAGCAAAACAGGAGCAACAAAACGGTAGCAAATGGCTGCCGTTTTTTCTGACTGTATAAATTCGCCTGAATTCAGTAGAATATTGCCCATTCTTATTTATCCTAAACAGTTATGGCGTTATCTCACACAATACTTTCAATTCTGGCGCATCAAGCTGCCACCGGTTATGACATCAGTAAAAAATTTTCACAAACTTATGGCTTAATCTGGCAAGCAACACACCAACAGGTCTATCGAGAATTAAATTTATTAGAAAAACAGGGCTTAATCTCTTTTTCATTGCACTTCCAACAGGGAAAACCCGATCGCAAAGAGTATCAATTAACCGATCAGGGCGAACAGCAACTGAAAAAATGGTTGCTGGAAAGCACTCTGACAAACGGTATTTTGCGCGATGAGTTTATCTCGCGGATTTTGGCAGCGTTGAAATGCCATCCGCAAATGGCATTCAGTGCGGTAAAAAAACGGCAGCTCGACCATCAACAAAATATCGACAATATGCAAAAACTGATGCAGGAATTAGAACTGCTTGAGGAAAAAACACTGTATGATAGCTTAATGATTCTGTTGCTGAAACGCAGTATTCGCCAAGAGGATGTCAATTTACAATGGTTGGAACAGGATCTGTTGCCGATGTTACAGTTGTTACAGCAGAAATAACAAAAGGAGAAAAAGATGCCTACTACTCTTATTCGCCCGGCACAACAGCAAGATCTACCGGCATTATTGGCAATTTATAACCACGAAATCCTCAATGGCGTTGCCACTTTTGATTTGCAACCTAAATCGTTAGCTGAAAGACAAAGTTGGTTTGATGAACATAACAAAAATAATCATCCACTGTTGGTTGCTGAACAAGACGGTGAAGTGCTTGGTTATGCTTCACTTTCTCGCTATGCAGAGAAAGCCGCATACAATTCAACAGTTGAACTTTCCGTCTATATTGCCCCATCCGCGCGCCGACAAGGTATTGCTTCACAATTAATGCTCGCGGTGATTGATCTGGCTAAAAAAGATAACGCCACCCATTTAATCGTGTCATTAATTACCGGCACGAATCAGACAAGCATTAGTTTGCATCAGAAGTTTGGTTTCAATAAAGTCGGTACGCTGCATCAGGTCGGCTATAAACACCAACAATTTTTAGATGTTCATATTTATGAACTATTCGTTTAATTTCACTGACAAAGGGTATTTTTATGACTGAAATGCAAAAACTCGATCCGGATACGGCAATTGATATCGCCTATGATATTTTTCTTGAAATGGCACCGGAAAATCTTGATCCGGCTGATATTTTATTATTTAACCTGCAATTTGAACAACGTGGTGCAGTTGAAATGGTTGAAACCAGTGATGATTGGGACAATGAAATCGGCGTGTTGATTGATCCGGAGGAGTTTGCTGAAGTTTGGGTCGGATTAATTAATGATAATGATGAAATGGATGATGTTTTCGCCAAAATCTTGATTTCACATCAAGAGCAGGATCGGCAATATCATATTGTTTGGAAAGAATAATTTTGATAAAAATCTGTCTAACCGCATTGATTCACCGTTAGACAGATTTTTCTGAATTATTGCTGTGCAATCCGCACTTCAATGGCATCGCCCTGTTTAATCTTTTGATCGATTCGTGCGGTTTCCACACAAAGCATTGTGCGATATCCCTGTTCACTCATTGCACTGGTGGCTTTGTGCCACGGATTCCACACCACCACATTGCTCGCATTATGGTGTTCCACCTCAATAAAACGGGCATTCGCTTTATCTTCGATATGATTAATACGGTTTTCGCCGGAATAGATATAATCTGTATGCTGACGAATAGACAATGGCGATGCCACATCAATCTCCTCTTTGGCTGCCGAATCAAAGCAATGTTTTGGCAAGCCGAAAATCGTCGTTTGCTCAATATCACCGATATTAAAATAGGTATGCAACGCCACTTGTGCTTCACTGTTATCTAATTGCGTAAATTTAACACGGCAGTCTTCGGAAAATGACATTCTCACTCGAGCAATCGCAATATTATTTTCAGAATACAAGCCAAAAATTAACTTCACTTCGTGTTCAGACACTTGCCAATCACTTAGCACCCATTGACGCAAGCGCGCAAAACCGTGTGCCGGTTCGCCATTTGCACCAAACCACGGATAACAGATCGGCATACCGCCACGAATTGCCACCCCCTGTTTAAAAGGTTCAGCATCGCTCAACCATAATAGATCCTGCGCCGCATATTTAGGTTGCCAACTTAATAACTGCGCGCCCTGTAACGAAACAATCGCCCGACCGCTCTCGTGCTCCACCACAATCATTGAAATTTCATTGTAGCGTTGTAGCGAAATATTCGGATGGATCTGTTCAATAAACTGCATTTTGTTTAACAGCGAAAATGTCATTATTTATACCTCAAAAACTAATCGAAAAATATTGGCGTTAGCATAGATCGATTAGTGCGTGAAAAAAAGTTATAATCTGAAAATCCTTTCATTTATTGAGATAGTTAAAACTTTTCTAAAAAATTACTGGTAAAAATGTCAAAAATCCAACAACTACAACAAATTTTCTCCACCGATGGCTTACTCAGTAAATCTATCGCCAAGTTTCAGCCTCGCCGCGAACAACTTGAAATGGCGACAGCCGTATTAAATACCATAGAAAAACAATCACAACTCATTGTTGAAGCCGGCACCGGTACCGGCAAAACTTTTGCCTATTTAATTCCGGCACTGCTCAATAAAGAAAAAACCATTATTTCCACCGGCTCTAAAAATCTACAAGATCAACTATTTCAACGCGATTTACCCACTATTATTAAAGCGATGAAGTTCAGCGGTAAAATCGCACTGCTTAAAGGAAGAGCCAATTATCTCTGTTTAGATCGAATGGATAAAATTTACCATCGCGGCATTTTAGGTGATCGTTCGCTATTAAAAGATTTAAAAGCGGTGCAAAAATGGCGCAATGCTACCAAATCCGGCGATTTAAGCGAATGTAGTGCATTGCCGGAAGACAGTGCCATTATTCCGCAACTGGTCAGCACCACAGAAAGCTGCCTTGGTGCAGATTGTCCTTTTTATAAAGATTGTTTTGTGTTGAAAGCCCGACAAAAAGCGATTGAAGCCGATTTAGTGGTGATCAATCATCATCTCTTTTTCGCCGATATGGCGATCAAAGAGAACGGTTTCGGAGAGCTTATTCCGAATGCCGATGTGATTATTTTTGATGAAGCGCACCAACTGCCGACTGTCGCCTGCCAATATTTCGGTGAAACCCTCAGCTCACGCCAAATTTTTGAGCTTTGCCGTGATATTAATCTGGTTTACCGCTCTGAACTGAAAGATATGACGCAATTAGGCAAAGCAGGCGATCTGTTGGAAAAAATCACACAGGATTTCCGCTTAACCTTTGGTTTGGATAATCAACGTGGCGATTTACGCCAACTCTTTTCCAACGATGAAATTGCCAAAGCATTCCAACAACTACAGGATAAATTGAAATTTCTGCTGGAAGTGGCGAAAAAAGGGGAAAAACGTAACGAAACCTTGGATCGCATTATCGAACGCATTGAGGATTTAATCAAACTCAGCGACCGTTTAGCGCAAGTGCAACAAGTCGGCTACTGTTACTGGTTTGAAACCTTCGGTAAACAGTTTAGCCTGCACATCACGCCATTAACCATTGCCGATAAATTTCAGCTACAACTGGAAAAACAGCAAGCGGCGTGGATCTTCACTTCCGCCACACTGGATTCCGGTGATAATTTTTCCCATTTCGCTGCCGAGTTAGGCATTGTCAACGCACAGAAGAAAATTTTGCATAGCCCGTTCAATTATGAACAACAGGCACTGCTCTGCATTCCACGTTTTCTGCCGGCAAGCAACCGTGGCAACACGCTACAACAATTAGCCCAAATGCTGTTACCGATTATTGAAGCTAATCAAGGCAACTGTTTTGTGCTTTGCACCTCAATTTTTATGATGAAAGGCTTTGCTGATTATTTTCGCCAACACAGTCAGTTAAATGTGTTACTGCAAGGCGAAACCAATAAAAGTAAATTATTGCAACAATTTACACAAAACAAGCACAGCGTTCTTGTCGCAACCCAAAGTTTTTGGGAAGGCATTGATGTGCGTGGCGATGCGCTTTCTTTGGTCATTATTGATAAATTGCCATTTGCTTCACCGGACGAACCGCTGCTCAAAGCACGCATTGAAGATTGTCGTCTGCAAGGCGGTGATCCCTTCAATGATATTCAAATTCCTGAGACCATTATTACCTTAAAACAGGGCGTTGGGCGTTTAATTCGCGATATTAACGACCGTGGCGCGATCATCATTTGTGATTCGCGTATTGTAACGCGCCCTTATGGCCAGCAATTTTTACAAAGCCTGCCACCGGCGAAACGCACTCGGGATTTAACTAAAGTCATCAATTTTTTGCAAAAAATTAAGGATAAAACAGAATGAAACCAACTTTACTCACATTGGACACCTCAACTGAAGCCTGTTCCGTTGCATTACTTTTTAACAATGAAGTGACTTTTTTCGATGAAATCGCACAACGCACACATACTCAGCGTATTTTGCCGATGATCGATCAATTACTGCAACAATCCGGCATTAAACTGACTCAAGTGGATGGCATTGTGTT
>Ga0079226_10000976_pt1 | contig 21501 bp, 30 predicted proteins | sample Poulit2014_FD_76345 | JGI IMG/M metagenome (GOLD analysis project Ga0079226, IMG submission 76345) | Agricultural soil microbial communities from Georgia to study Nitrogen management - Poultry litter 2014 | ecosystem: Environmental > Terrestrial > Soil > Agricultural land | place: USA: Georgia... | reverse complement strand
TTTGGATAAGTATGATGATAAATAGAAATGGATGAAAAGGGTGAGAACATGAGTTATGAAATTTTACCGGGCACAACTATTGGTATAATTGGTGAAGGCATTACTAGTCGTTACTTGGCACAAGCTGCTCATAATATGGGTTACCAAGTTGCAGCATATAGTAGTACTGCCGAATCTGCAGTGTTCAAGGATGCTGACTATCGTTTCTTGGGGGATAAGGATAATGATGACGAAATTGAAAGTTTCGCGGCACTATCTGACATGATTACCTATACATCAGCATGGCTACCAACACAGATTACAGATAAATTGGCTAACCAAACAGTGCCACAAGGAACGACGATCCTAGATATCACTGATGATCATGCCTTAGCCAAAGCGTTTTATGAAAACGAATCATTGAATATATTGCCATATGAAACAGGTAGTTCATTGGATGAAATTGCACAGGCAGGGGCTAAATTGGGTTATCCAATTATCGTAAAGCCTATTTTTAAGCATAAACATATTGATGATCAAGTCATTTTACGTGGTGATTGGGATCTTGGGTTAGTTGCACCGTTAATTGATGGTGGGACATTGCTAGTAGAACCTTGGCTCGAAAACACAAAATCTTTCGTTATGACGGCAGTTCGTGGTTCACATGATGACACGACCTTATATCCATTGCGACAGGTAGAAACACCTGAACAAGGTTTAACAAGAGCTTGGACAGTGGGGGATGTTTCAGATGAAATTGTTACGGAAATTAAGCATGTCACTGAAAAATTAGGTCGCGCCTTGAATTATATCGGTGCCTATGATGTGACATTTTTATTGTCTGAGAATGGCACGTTGTATTTACGTAATGTTATTCCTGGCTTGTCCAAGACAACTGTCTTGTACGATGTTTCTGTTAATATTAGTGTGACCATGCAACATTTAAGAGCAGTTACTGGTCAAAGACTAGCTGAAGTTATTTTTGAAGAATCTGCTGTTTATATGCCAATTACTGAAAAAGAAGCAGATAAGTTGTATAGACATTGGCAAATTCAACCACATTGGCAAATCTCAATGTATCAGTTACCTAGTTTATTACCTCAAATGGGGCATGTTCTGGCTGTTGGCTCAAGTTCTGAGCAACTGTTGAATCAGTTGCATGTTGCTGGGGTTTGGCAATTTAACGATTAAATTAAAAAGCACAAGGTGTTACATTGACGATGTGACCTTTTGAAATACGCAGATGCCTAGCATTTAACAGCTGTTAATTAGTATATGTTAAAAACAAAAAGTGGTTGAGACATTTGCATTGTCTCAACCACTTTTGTTTTAAGTTGATTAAAAAGAAATCTGTAACAATGTAATAAATACACTGGCAAATGATAGAATAAGCATGAAGATGACAAATCCTTGAATAACCTTTTGCATTGTTGATTTTTTCTTTTTGTTATTTTTTTGCATTACCATACCTCTAATTTTTCATTTAGTCTATTGTATCAAAAAAATAGGATAACGTACCACAGAGAGATTAATTAAAGGTATAATGAATAGATTAATGAATTTAAGGAGGCAAGGATGCTGACATTATTTAATTGGCCAGTTACGGTTTTCATTGCTTTAATTTTGCTAATTGTTCTTTGGATTATCAAACAAGTATTTTTCCAGAATCATTGGCCAAAAAACATAAAGATTACAGATATTGCTGTTGTTTTTGCGTGGTGGAGTATTGCTGTCACCACTTTTGAAGTTTGGCATATCACGATGTTGTTTCCCATGCTATTGATGTTTGTTGTTTGGGGGATTGCACTGGCCTTATACCAAGGATTTATCCGTGAAAATTTTGTAACTCGTCGATTTTGGACTATTTGGTGGCGTATCAGCACACTTGCAAGTTATGTCATTTTAATTGGTATTACCGCCTATGCCTATTTTATAACTCGTACTTAAGAATAAGGAGTCAAACAGATGGAAAAAATTAGTGGCTATGTCAAAACATGGCAATCAGATAAAGGATTTGGTTTTATTGAATTGAAGGGTGAAGATGATGTTTTTGTCCATTTTTCAGCTATTCAAACACCAAAAGTACGTGATTTAATAGTTGGTCAAGAAGTAAAATTAGTTGTTGTGCCAGGTGTACGTGGTCCTCAAGCAGCAGCAGTTGAAGTACTGGATCAATAATAAATGGGAGGTTGATGACATGATAGATTTGTCAGTAGATACGAACGAATTTAAGGAAATAATCTTAAATGAGGAAGAAAAGTATAAGGGACACATCATTCGGGCAACGGAACAGACTGTTGCGTTACCTGATGGTCGCCAGGCAAAACGTGATATTGTCTATCATGCCGATGCAATTGCGATTCTAGCATTAACGAAAGACAATAAAATGATACTAGAAAAACAATGGCGTGCCCCAGTTAAGAAATTAACGTTGGAAATCCCTGCAGGTAAAATCGATACACGAGATCAAAAACCACTTGATGCGGTTAATCGTGAATTAAATGAAGAAACAAGACTGCAAGCCAATCATGTAGAAAAAATAACAGGATTTTATTCTTCAATTGGTTTTTCAAATGAATATATGACATTGTACTTAGCCAATGATTTATCTGCCGTGGGTCAAGAATTACCTCAAGATGATGATGAAAAAATTGACCTAATTTATGTCACTTATGAAGAAGCAACGGCATTATTTGAGAATGGGCAATTAGAGGATGCCAAAACTAATATGGCATACCTTTATTGGCGTACTTTACAATAATAGGTAAATACGATGTTATTTAAAAAAAAATCACAAGAAACAACTCGTCGGCAGCGCTCAAACGTTGGTACAGAAGATGTTAAAACAGTGTCTGAGAATGAACCTACTAGTTCAGTTGCCCCTGAATTATTGACACGTGAAGAGCATCGTCTAACGCGTCATGGCCGATATGAATTAGATTCACAAACACGAAAACTAACAAAGAATGGCAAAACGGCAAGATTACGACACCGCCTAAACTTGGCAATCATCGTATTGATTGTGTTGATTGTAATTACTTACCTAATTTTATTCTTTTTATAGTAGATCATAAAATAAAGGAGATATTTTTTAATGCGATATGGTGTAATAAATGCAATGGCAGAGGAAAAAGCAGCATTGGTTGAATCAATGGTCGATGAGAAAACGACAACTATTGCTGGTAAATTATTTCATCACGGGAAAATTGGGAACGTTGATGTGGTTGTTGTTGAATCGGGAATTGGAAAGGTTGCTTCTGCGCTAACGACAACCTTGCTCATTACTAATTTTGGCGTTGATGCAGTGATTAATTCAGGGTCAGCAGGTGCTTTGGGAACTGATTTACGAATTGGTGATGTTGTCATTGCTAACCAATTGTCATATGCAGATGCGGATGCCCGGGCCTTTGGATATGTTTATGGCCAAGTTCCGCAACAACCAGCGCGATTCAAGGCGGATGAAGCTTTAGCAAACGGTTTATCACAAGCTTATCAAGAAGTAACGGATGCTCGTCTAGTTAATGGATTAATTGTGACGAGCGATTCGTTTATTGCAAGTAATGAACAAAAACAGACTATTTTGTCGAACTTTCCTGAGGCGCAATCAGCGGAGATGGAGGGAGCATCAATTGCGCAAGTTGCTAGCTATTTTGATGTACCTTTCGCTGTTGTTCGTGCGATTTCAGATAACGCGAATGGGGATGCGGGTATGACGTTTGATGAATTTATTATCGAAGCTGGCAAACAATCTGCACAAGTCTTAATCAATTTCTTTAAGGAACAGGCTTAATAATAGTAGGAGGATCATAAACATGGCATTTGAAACAACTGTGGTAGTGGCTGGAGACGATGTTGTTTATCAGTTCAACCCACAATTAAAGCAATATGCATTAGGTGATACAGGCTTTGTGAAGAACAATGCGGGTTCATATGTGATGAAAAGGTCATTAGAGCCAGAAAAAGGCTTAGATAATGCGATTAAGTTAAAAGTTGTCGTGAACAAACAATTAACTGGTATTAAAATAAAAACGGTTAATCCAAGTGGTAATGCAACGGTGAATATTTTTAAAAATGATCATCATGAAGATTTAGTATCATTGTATCGTTTTTATTTGAATGAGTTGGTTGAGCGAGAAATTATCAAAAAAGCATAAAATATTTATAAAGCAGTTTGGTCAGTGAAGACCAAGCTGCTTTTTTTATCAATAAGTAAATAAAAATAAAATAAATTAACTTTACTACTGTTACATTGTCGTAATTAATAAACTTTTATTTAGAATAAAAATAAATCTTGCAAGAAATTTAGGGTTTTTAGCAAATTTAATTTTCTTATTTAACCGGTTAATTAGTATTTTAAGAAAGCTGTCATGACAGTCATTAGAGCCCTTGTCAGTGATGATATTACAGTTTAATTTCTCACAAAAAGTTGGTTTGTGATACATGTGTAACGCAATGTCGTATCATTGTAACGAATATCGGGTTGGGCTTGGTAAACTAATATATGTCGTAAAGGTTCAGTCCCCAACGCAGTGATATACCTGCGTTGCAGTGGATTGAGTAGATTAATTGCCATTTAGGCAAACATCAAGGAGAAGAATTTACCATGAATAAGAAAGTACTTACTGCATTAACTGTCGCTGGTGTTGCAACTGCTGTAATGGCCACTGATGTATCAGCTGATACATACACTGTTAAGTCAGGGGACACCCTATCATCAATCGCCGCAGATCATAACACCACAGTTGATCGTATTTTGAATGTAAACAAGATTTCAGATTCTAACATGATTTTTGTGGGTGAGCAATTTGAGTTAGATGACCAAGCAGCTAATGCACAAACGCAAGCTGTTGCGCCAGCATCAAGTGCCGCTACAACACAACAATCTGTTGCAACTTCAGTAGCACCTGCTGCTAGCCAAGTACCTTCACAAGCTGCTGCCCCAGCATCAAGTGCTGCGACAACAACAAAGACATCAACAGCTTCTAATTCAGCTTCAACAAGTTCAGCCTCAGGCTCAACTTATGACCAATTTATTGCTGCTGGTGGAACATCAGAATTGTGGGAATCAGTTGTAATGCCTGAATCAGGTGGAAATGTCAACGCATCAAACGGTCAATACCATGGACTAGGTCAAACTAACCAATCATGGGGTACAGGTTCTGTTGAAAACCAAACAAAGGGTATGTTGGACTATGCAAATTCACGCTACGGTTCAATTGACAGTGCGATTTCTTTCCGTGCCGCTAATGGTTGGTGGTAAGCCGAACCGTTAAAGGTTACTTTATTTACTCATAAAATTTAAAAGGCTACGTCTGACTAGGAATTTTCCCTAGTTTTCAGACGCAGCCTTTTTTAGTTTGTTTTTAATTGTTTAGGTGGTTTTCGGTAATAGATGGAAATTGGTTTGTCGATTCGTCAATTGGCCACAACCAATAATTCTCGTTTGCTAGTAGTTGCGTTTGCTTTGTATGAAGGGCCATCATACTTGGTAGTTTTACCTGGTTTATTGTCGTTGGCAAATTTTGGGATGGTATTGTATACACTTGAGACACCAACTCGCGCCTGTCATCGACCGATAAAGCAAATCTTGGTTTTATAGTGGGGGCGACATATATTTTAATCATAGTGACTCCATTTCTAAATCTCGCGAAAGATTTCTTGCCAAGCTTTTTTATTTAGCTTAGTTTTTTTACGGTGCACGTGTTCCTTTTTAACATAAGTTGCTTTTTTATAGGCGCGCACGATGTCAGTTTGTATTTCTCGTTCAGGTGGTAAATTTTGAGTGATAAAGTCAACGGTGTTAGGTGGTAAGTCGTCAAATTCATCTTGATGAATGATGAACCAATTGCGCATCTCCTGATTCAAACCGGCATGACGGCGAATGCGTTGTAAAAGCTCATCTAGTCCAAAATTTAATTGGTGAATTTCAGCTTGTAGTTGACGAGCAACGGCCTCTGGAATGCCAATATGATCGGCAAAATGAGTAATGCCAAGTTTTATTTCTTCGCCAAGATTGTTAGTTAGGACGTACTGATACTTTAAACGACGACCACAGTCACAATATAGTTGGGGGCTGCTAGGACTGTCGAAGTTCATGTTTTCATGAAAGGCGACTAGGGACCAGTGCCGTCCATGACCAATTAATTCATGATTCATAAATAATGAAGTTTGTTGATAATGAATATGCTTTTGGATAACTGATTGCTGTTCTTTTGTTAATCGTTGCCAAGTTTCCGCACGTCGTTGCTTGGTTAATGAGACTTTCTTAGTTTTTGGTTTGGTGACTTGCATGATTTACTTCTTCTTTTACCTAATTATGTGACGATTGTACTTCGGTTAGTCGTTGTTGTATTGCTTCATAAACACGTTGTACATCATTTGAAGTTCCGCGCAGTTCATAATTAGCAATCAAGGGAACTTTAAATTGTACGGCATAACGACGCGCAGTTAGAATATATTGTGCATTGAAATTTTTGTTTCCAGATCCGATAATTCCCAGCAAGTGCTGTTGATTTTCTGGGATTTCTAATTGTTCTCGTAAGGGGTCTGTTAAAATTTCAAAGACGCCATTATCAATGCCATTACCACCATCCAAATAAGTTGGTACAAGGGCAAAAAAAGGGCTTGTCTCGATAATATCGGCAGTCGCATCTGAAATTTCAATTGGTATCAAAGTGAAATGATCTTGAGTTTTGGCATATTCAGTTAGCTTTTTAACGAACGCACGTGTATTGCCAGAGATTGAACTATATAATAGGTGGATTGGCATGATTTTCCTCCAGATTTTTCTATAATATTTAGTCTAAAAAAGTTTACAATAATTAGCAATCATATATGTAACGGAAAGTTATTATTTAATCTTTTTGTAATAATCACTATAAAGGCTTATGCAGTGCTATGAAGCCTATGTCAAGCCTTTTTTTAGTTAAATTATTAACTTGCAAACTGTTAGTTGGGTGGTTTATACTCAATGACATATTAACAATCCGTTAGGTTTTATAGAAGAAGAAAGTTTAGGTGAAAATATGCAAAACGTGACCGTGTATACAAAGAATAACTGCATTCAATGTCTCATGACTAAGAGGACATTGACACAATATGGTATTAGCTACTCAGAAAAGAACGTTGAAAATGATGCAGATGCATTAACTTTTTTGAAGGATAAAGGTTATCAATCAGTACCTGTTGTCTTTTCAGAAGACATGGAACCAGTTAAAGGTTTCCGTCCAGATCTGCTTGCCAAGTTAAGCAAAGCAATTTAATCACTTAATCAATTAGTTAAGATACCTAGGTGTCGGTGCAACCAAAAGGATTCCGCTTTACACTAGGTACTACGCGGGGGAGTTATATGTCATTAGCAACGTTGGATCTAGATAAGGTTACTTATTTTGATTTAAATAATCAGTTGAATATTCCAAAGAATAATAGTATTCAATTACAGAAAGATACTGAAGCATTACAAGCTTTTATTAAAGAAAATGTTGAGCCAAATACAAAGAAATTCGATTCAATAGCGGATCGTTTTGATTACTTGATCGCTAATGATTATGTTGATCCAAAAATGGTCGATAAGTATACGATGGCTTTTATTGAGAAGTTGTATGCGTATTTAGACTCACAACATTTTCAATTTAAGTCTTTTATGGCTGCCTATAAGTTTTATGCACAGTATGCATTAAAGACGAATGATGGTGACTATTACATCGAAAATTACAATGATCGCATTGTTATGAATGTCCTATTCTATGCAAATGGTGATGAGACGTTAGCTATGAATTTAGCTGATGAGATGATTCATCAACGTTATCAGCCGGCAACGCCTTCGTTTTTGAATGCTGGTCGTGCCCGTCGTGGTGAGCTAGTATCATGCTTTATTTTACAGGCGACGGATGACATGAATGCCATTGGCCGGGTTGTCAATTCGGCATTACAGTTATCTAAAATTGGTGGTGGCGTTGGTATCGTTTTGTCTAATCTTAGAGAGGCTGGCGCACCTATCAAGGGCATTAATAATGCCGCATCAGGTGTTGTTCCTGTTATGAAGCTATTAGAAGACTCATTTTCATATTCTAATCAAATGGGTCAACGTAATGGTGCAGGAGTTGTCTATTTATCAGTATTCCATCCAGATATCATGAACTTTTTAGCTACTAAAAAGGAAAATGCTGATGAAAAAATTCGTGTCAAAACATTGTCACTTGGATTAACTGTTCCTGATAAGTTTTATGAATTAATCAAAAGTAATTCAGATATGTTCTTATTCTCTCCGTATGACGTTGAGCGTGTATATGGTAAGCCATTTAACTATGTCGACATTACAGCCGAATATGATGCAATGGTAGCTAATAAGCAAATTCATAAGAAGAAAATTCGGGCTCGTGAGTTAGAAACAGAAATTTCGAAATTACAGCAGGAGTCTGGTTATCCTTATGTTATTAATATAGATACTGTTAATGCTGCTAACCCAATTGCGGGTAAGGTTATCTCGTCTAATTTATGTTCAGAAATTTTACAGGTTCAGCGAGCATCACAAATTAATAATGAGCAAACGTATGATGAGTTAGGAACAGATGTATCATGTAATCTTGGTTCAACAAATATTGTTAATATGATGGCTACAAATGATTTTGGTAAGTCAGTAGATGCAATGGTACGTGCATTGACATTTGTTTCGGATCAAACAGATCTTGATATTGTTCCTTCAGTTAGATTGGGAAATCGTCAGACACATGCGATTGGCTTAGGTGCAATGGGCTTGCATGCCTTTTTTGCTAAAAATCACATGTATTATGGGGATGAAGAAGCATTGGACTTTACGAATGCTTACTTCTTAATGCTGAATTACTATAGTTTAGTTGCTTCAAATAATATTGCTAAAGAACGACAGACTAGCTTTTACGAGTTTGAAAAATCAACTTACGCTAGTGGTGCATACTTTGAAAAGTATATTAATGAAGATTGGTCACCAAAAACTGATAAAGTTAAAGAAATATTTGCTGTACACCATTTCCCAACTCAAGAGGATTGGCAGGCTTTAGCAGCATCAGTTAAGCAATATGGTTTGTATAATGCTTATCGTATGGCAGTTGCACCAACTGGATCAATTTCATATGTTAATGACGCAACTGCTTCATTGCATCCCATTATTAATCGTGTTGAAGAACGTCAAGAAAAGAAAATTGGAAAAATTTACTATCCAGCACCTTATTTGGGAACAGATACCCTACCATACTATGAATCTGCCTATAACATGGACATGCGTCGGGTGATTGATGTCTATGCAACTGCACAGCAACATATTGACCAAGGAATGGCATTAACATTATTTATGCGTTCAACAATTCCTGAGGGTCTGTATGATTGGAAAGACGGACATACAGAGAAGATGACAACGCGTGATTTAAACATTCTAAGATTATATGCTTATCAGAAAGGTATCAAATCAATTTACTATATTCGTACATATACTGACGATATGGAAGAATTTGGTGTCAATGAATGTGAGAGCTGTTCAATTTAAGGTGTTATACAAATGAGAGATAAGGTGAGCAAATGACGGTAGCATATGAAGCAATCAATTGGAATGCTATTGAAGACAAGGTTGATAAAGCAACATGGGAAAAGTTGACTGAGCAGTTTTGGCTGGATACAAGAATCCCTCTATCAAATGATTTGGATGACTGGCGTAAGATGTCTGAACAAGAACATTATTTGGTTGGCCGTGTTTTTGGTGGATTAACTTTACTAGATACATTACAGTCACAAGACGGTATGGCATCTTTGAAGCAATCGACTAGGACACAACATGAGCTAGCTGTTCTAAATAACATTGAGTTTATGGAATCTGTTCATGCAAAATCTTACTCTTCAATTTTTGAAACGCTACACACGCCAGCTGAAATTGATGAAATATTTGATTGGACAAATAGTAATAAATTTTTGCAATATAAGGCAAATCGGATTAATCAAATCTATCAAAGTGGTAGTCAATTACAACGTAAAGTTGCGTCAGTATTTTTAGAAACATTCTTATTCTATTCAGGATTCTATACACCACTTTGGTATTTAGGACATAATAAGTTAAACAATGTTGCTGAAATTATTAAATTAATTTTGCGTGATGAGTCAGTTCACGGTACTTATATTGGTTATAAATTCCAAATGGGATTTAATGAACTTAGCGAAGATGAACAAAATGAGTTAAAAACTTGGTTATATGATTTGCTATTAGATTTGTACAGTAATGAGGAGAATTATACCAAATTACTGTATGATGACATTGGTTGGACAGAATCGGTATTAACTTTTCTACGTTACAATGCAAATAAAGCATTGATGAATTTAGGACAAGATCCATTATTCCCAGATGGTGCTGAAGATGTTAATCCTATCGTTATGAATGGTATTTCAACAACGACTTCAAATCATGATTTCTTCTCACAAGTTGGTAATGGTTATCGACTTGGTCAAGTTGAAGCTATGGAAGATGATGATTATCAAATTGAATAGTATTGCGTAAGTACAAGTGACGTGGTATTATTATAAAAAATAGCTGAGGAGAAAATTAGTTATGGGTAAATTTAAATTCCAATTAAATGGTTGGTGGCGCAGATAACGCGTACGAACTATGATTGCATAGATTCGGTACGTGGGTTCCTTTAGGAACGGAAGTATTGAGTCTGTGCTAACTAATTTTCCTAAAATTATTGGAAAGGGTTACACGACTTAGTGTATAGTCCTTTTCATGTCAAACACGAGAAGGTACTATTGTATCTGCTCGTGTTTTTTATTTTGTCGATTTAAATAGTAGTGGAAGTGAGTAAACGAATGAACAAAAAAATTTTGGGTACAACTGGGGTTTTAACTGTATTTACGCTTTTTGCCGGCGGGTATGAAACAGTTGCTAAAAATCAAAAGAAGGCAATTCCAACAGTTGCGGTCTTGCAATATATGAAACATCCTGCATTGGATGCCATAAATGACGGTATATACAAGGGATTGGCGAGTGAAGGATTTCATAAAGGGCGCAATGTCAAAATAATTTACGAAAACGCACAAGGTGATCAATCAAATTTGAAAACCATGGCTTCAAAGTTCGATAATACAGGGGCTGATGTATCGGTAGGAATCGCAACCCCAGCAGCAGTATCATTAGCAAATACAGTTACCGATAGACCAGTTGTCTTTTCAGCATCAACGACACCCGTCCATTCAAAACTTGTTAAAAGTTATCAACACCCGGGTGGTAATGTCACCGGTGTATCTGACCAAGCACCGTTACAATCGCAATTAAAGATGATACAGACTTTTGTCCCGGATGTGAAAAATCTGGGTGTTATCTATACCTCTTCGGATGATTCAGCATCGAGACAAGCAAAACAGATGATGAAATTAGCAAAAAAGGCTGGTATTGAACCTAAACCATACACGATTTCATCTTCTAACGATTTAAATCAAACATCTAAGCAAATGGTTACTAATCATCAGGTCGATGCGGTATTTGTACCAACAGATAATACAATTGCTGGTGCAATGCCCACGCTGATTGATAGTACTAATGCGGCGAAGATTCCGGTCTTCCCAACAGTAGATATGATGGTTAGAGATGGTGGCCTTGCTGCCGAGTCAATTAACCAGGAAAAGCTAGGTGTAAAAACTGGTAAGCAAGTTGCCCAAATATTAAATGGTAAAAAGCCAAAGGATATACCAGTTGGCTTTATCAAAAAGGGTGATTTAATTATTAATCGTTCACAGTTAGATAAATTGGGTATCCAATTACCAGATAAATATAAGCAAGCAAAATTTGTAAAGTGAGGCAATTATGAATCTTTTAATTTCAGCAATTGGTCAGGGGTTAATTTGGGCGACCTTAGGATTCGGGTTATTTTTAACCTTCCGTATTTTGGATTTTCCCGATATGACCGTAGAAGGGACGTTTCCGTTAGGGGCCGCAACTGCGGTGACCCTAATATCAAGCGGCGTCTCACCAATTATAGCGACCATTGGTGCAGCACTAGTGGGAAGTCTAGCAGGACTTGTGACAGGTGTATTGTACACAAAAGGTAAGATTCCAATCTTACTTGCTGGTATTTTAACGATGACAGCTGCTTATTCAGTTAATTTAAGAATTATGGGGCAAGCCAATCGTTCATTACTAGGAAAGAATAGTCTGTTTTCTTATGAATTTTTGCATGTCTTGCCTCGTAATTTTCCAGTAATTATCATTGGATTAATTGTTATTGTATTATTAACTATTTGTTTAGCACGTTTTTTGAAAACTGAACTTGGACAATCTTTTATTGTAACGGGTGATAATCCAAAAATGGCGCGCTCGTTAGGTATCAATACTGATAATATGACGATTTTAGGATTAATGATTGCGAATGGTTTGATTGGCCTGGGTGGCGCTTTGGTTGCACAAAACAATGGTTTCGCGGATGTGAACATGGGTGTCGGCACGATTGTGGTTGCGTTAGCTTCGATCATTATTGGTGAAGTTGTCTTTACTGATACATTAACGTTAACTGAACGTCTGATTACAATTATCATCGGATCGATTTTCTATCGATTTGTCTTGGTTGTTGTGCTATATATCGGCTTTAACGCAGATGATTTGAAATTAGTCAGTGCCATTATACTTGGTCTGGCTCTGATGTTGCCAGGAATACGCGCTAAGCTGCGTTTAAGTTCATTTTTAAAACGAGGTTAATTAACTATGGCTTTAAAAGAAAAATTACGATTAGATCATGCCACTGTCGTTGTCAATCAAGGGCAACCAAATGAAAAGACAATATTAGATGATGTATCATTAACGTTACATGACGGTGATTTTGTGACGGTTTTGGGATCTAATGGTGCTGGTAAGTCAACGTTGTTCAATGTTATTGCGGGTTCTTTACCATTAACAAGTGGTCATATTTTTTTAGGTGAACGTGATGTCACAAAATTAGATGAAGCACAACGTACGCACTTTTTGGCTCGTGTTTTCCAAGATCCCAAGCTTGGTACGGCACCGCGAATGACAGTAGCGGAAAATTTATTGCTTGCTGAACGAAGAGGTTTACGTCGTCGCCTAAAAAATCGTGGCTTAACTGATGAAAAGAAAGATTCTTTTGTGGCAGTTACGAAGACAATGGGAAATGGCTTGTCAGACAGGTTAGATATGGATGCAGGTGATTTATCAGGTGGACAACGGCAAGCCTTGTCATTTTTAATGGCCACCCAACTTAGACCTGAAGTGTTGTTGTTAGATGAGCATACAGCGGCTTTAGATCCTAAGACTAGTGCACAATTAATGCAAGTAACAAATGAACGGATTCATGAAGAAAATTTGACAGCTTTGATGATTACGCATCATTTGGAAGATGCCCTTGATTATGGTAATCGATTAATTATCATGTCAGACGGGAAAATTTCATTAGACGTTAGTGGGGATGCAAAGGAGAAAATGACGGTGACGGATTTGCTGGATTACTTTAATCGTTACTAAAATAGAGAAAATGAAAAATAAAAGTTTACTATTGAATAGCCTTGCAGTTGCGTTTGGTGGCTTTATAGGTGGGTCCTTACGAGCTATCATGATGATGTTGTTTCACAGCAATCATTTTCCATGGGAAACGATCATTGTGAATTTGAGCGGTACTCTTATCTCTGCTTTGTTGGTCATTTTACTTGGTAAGCTAACCAAGTTAAAACAAATAACAGCAGATTTTGTCATGGTTGGTATTTTAGGTGCTTATACAACTTACTCAACTGCATTAGTAGATATCAGTCAATTATCAATTTTGCCAGCGCTAGGATATATAGGAGTTAGCATTGTTGGTGGTGTGACAGTTGTCCTTATCAGTCGTGTAATTGGTCATAAGCTGGTGGCATCATGGTAGAAATAATGTTGACAGGTTTGGGTGCCATGGTGGGCTCATTAATTCGTTTTGGTTTATTGTCAGTTGCACCTCGATGGTTTGGTAAATTGGCAGAATTAATGGTTGTTTGCATTAATTTACTAGCTGCACTATGTATGGGGATTGTGGTCGTCTTAATCTTACCAGGCTGGATGCATACAATTTTAGCACCAGGAGTTTTAGGTGGTTTATCAACCTTTTCGGCACCAATTGTAGATATTGCTGATGCGATACAAAAACCACATGGTCACCATCAAATGTTAATTTTTAAGACTATGATGACCTTTATAGGTGGCTTAATTATTTTTTGGCTTGGTATGCAAATTGGCCAGCAATTACGTTAAATTGGATAAAGATGTGGTAAAAATCAAGAATATTTTGTTCTCTGGGTTAATCTTTGTTGAATGGTTGTTGCGCAGGTGGTACACTCAATAAGATGAGATATGAGAGATAGCAAAATAGGGGATAGCTACATGAGTTTAATTAATCGCAATCGAATTAATGCTATTCGTCAAGCTAATGATATTCCTGTTCGTGAATTGGCAAATATTGGCATTAGTCGTAATCGCTATTACCGGTATTTGAATAATGAGAATGACTTACCAGCTGAGGGATTTATTTCGTTGATGAGTCATTTATTATTAACTGGAACAGAAGTAAATACAGAATTGGTCAATGGATTAGATACTGTTGAGGGATTAATCATTGCCTTACAAGAAGCAAATCAAAAACATGCGGTTGATGATATTAAAGATATTAGTCGGCGTGGTTATCATTTGTTTCGTAATACAATGGCCCGTGGTTATTTGCGTGTTGCAAGTTTAGCAGATGTTTTACATGCACGGATTGTTCCTGACGAACATGCCCAGATTGCCCAAAAAATTTTAATCGATTCTTTTGAAGCGGTCACGATTTGGCGGGAGATGGATGTTGCCTTGTTGGCACCAATCATCACGGAAGTTCCGGTTGAAAGAGTCGCTGATTATTTAACGATTATTTGGTCTAAGCATTGGCCACATCATACAATGGAAATGCTTAATATAATGACTGCCAAATTTTTAGTTATGCTCTTGGACAATGGAGAATTCCATCATGAAATATTTGATGAAGTTGCATCATGGATCGTGGAACAACCACGTGATGCGATGAGTTTTGCCTGGTGGTCTAGTCTAGTAGGTCACTTAGTCCAGCATGATTGGGAACAGGCAGAAGAAAGTATACAGATAGCTGAGCAATTGAAAATGCATGATATGGCTGAAAACGGGCGCTACTTATTGCGTGTTTGGCGACGAAATGTGTGAGCTAATTAAAAGCCGAAACTCCTTTTACATAAGAGTTTCGGCTTTTAATTATGTTTTTATTATCTTGAACTGAGCGGATTATTTATTTGCAATAACTTCAATATGATTACCATCAATATCATCAAGATAAAAAATAACATGACGGCCATCATCACTTTCCGTGGCAGGTTTGCTTTCTTTCACTTCATAGTTAATGAAGTGGTTCTCTACGGACTCACGATGGTCACGCACGACAACTTGAACAGTAATTGGGTCAGCATCTGGATCTTCGTTAAATACAATAGCTTTTTGATCAAAAAATAAATGCCGTGATTCGTTGATACCAAATTCAGTTGGTAGGTCAAATACCTCACGATAAAATCGCACCGTGTTAGGAACAATTTTTGCTGGAATTTGTAATGGACTGAATTTTCTAACTCGCATTTGTTATACCTCAATGTCTTTTAATTTCTCAATTATCCATTATACGCCTAGAATTAAAACAGTGACGACAAAAGTCGTAGATTTAACGTCTTTGTTATTGGAGGTCAATCTATGACGATTAAAATTACATCAGTGAGGCAGTTAGGCGACTTATTAGTACAACGTTATGCAAATTCACCACAAGAAGCTTGTTGGGTAGTGGCGGTGACGACTCAAATGACGATTATTGATGTCTGGCAAGTAGCGTTAGGAACTTTAGATAGTGTGAATATCCATCCGCGCGATGTTTTTCGCCATTTAGTTGCAACGAATGCTTATGGTTTTATTTTGTGTCATAATCATCCTAGTGGTAATTTAAAAGCGTCAGCTGCTGACAGTCAGGCAATGTCACAAATGGCGATGTGTAGCCAAATCATGCAGGTTCATTTTTTAGATTTTATGATCATTTCAATCAAAGGTTATCGTAGCTATCGGACGGAAGATTTATTACCAAAAGTTGCGTTAGAAACACTAATCGATTTATGGACTAAGGTCGACAACATGTGATAAACTTAGTAAGAAATTGCATGGTACGTTTTAAGTACATGGTGAGAATTATCAAAAATATAAAAAGAAAAGGGAAAGTGCTGTGTTTTCATTTGGAACTCGAAATGTTGGAATAGACTTAGGAACAGCTAATACATTAGTATACATTGAAGGAAAGGGGATTATTCTTCGTGAGCCTTCTGTTGTTGCTCGAAATACAAAGACCAATGAAGTTGTCGCAGTTGGTACAGCTGCTAAAGAGATGCTAGGACGAACGCCAGGATCTATTACAGCTATTCGTCCAATGCGTGACGGTGTCATTGCGGATTATGAGACAACGGTTGCTATGTTGAAGTATTATTTAGGTAAAGCCTTAGGTGGTCGTGGCGCAAAGCCATACGTCACAATTGGCGTGCCTTCAGGTGTAACGGCTGTTGAAAGACGTGCCGTTATTGATGCTGCCCGTGTAGCGGGAGCTCGTGATGCATATGTTATTGAAGAACCTTTTGCAGCTGCTGTTGGAGCTGGGTTACCGGTGATGGAACCAACAGGGTCAATGGTTGTTGATTTAGGTGGTGGAACGACTGATGTCGCTACCATTTCATTAGGTGGCATTGTTTCATCACGTTCTATCAGAATGGCTGGTGACAAAATCGATGAAGCAATTATGACGTATGTTCGTCAGAAGTATTCTGTATTAATTGGTGAACAAACCTCAGAACGTTTGAAGATGGCGATCGGTTCAGCTGACGTTGAGGCGGCTGAAGATATGGAAGGAACTACTGCCCGGGGAAGAGATTTGGTAACAGGCTTACCAAAGACGATTGAGATTCAGGCAAGTGATGTTGCTGATGCGATTAAAGATGTGGTCGCTGAGGTGATTGTTGCGATCAAGGAAACACTGGAAGAAACGTCTCCTGAAATTGCTGCTGATGTCATTGATCGTGGTATCGTCCTCACTGGTGGTGGCGCACAATTAGCTCATTTAGATGAGGTGATTGCTGAAGCAACTAAGGTGCCAGTATTTGTTGCACCTGAACCATTGGATGCGGTTGTTATTGGTACTGGTGAGGCTTTAAAGTCGATTGATGTTTTAAAAAATAATTAAGCCTAAACTTGTGAATTCATGACTACCCCGTTATTTTCAGGGTAGTTTATTCATATGTACTAGAATTGTTAGGCATTAGCTCATGTAGTATGGTGAAGCAAGATAAACGAAAGGCATGTTTAAGATGAAGAATATCTTTACATCACGTCGGCTAGTGATTGGTGTCATAGTTGTTATTGTGGCGATTGGTGCCATTACATTAGGTGCACGTGCCCACAATTCAGAAAAAGAACCTTCTTTGCCGGTTCGAGTTATTTCTGACGTGTCAGGTTGGACTTCTAATATTGTGAATGCCCCAATACGCGCGGTTAAGGGTGGTTTTGACTCAATTGATGAATTGATGAATACCTACCAAGAAAATGGACGTTTAACTAAGAAGGTTGATGACTTAGCACAGACAAAGGTGCAATTGCAGGTATTGCAACAAGAAAATCGTGCTTTGAAGGATCAACTTAAAATCAGTAACACATTAACAGATTATAAAGTTGTTAATGCGGTTGTTACTTCACGGTCGCCAAGCAGTTGGCAAACACAGTTGATTATTGACAAAGGAACCAATGCTGGCTTGAAAAAGGGGCTATCTGTTATGGGATCGGGTGGCCTGATTGGTCGTATCACTCAGGTGAATACAACTAATGCAAAGGTTGAGCTGATATCGGACAATAGCCAAGTTTCAGATCGATTTGCCATTCGTGTGCAAAATGGGGATGGTGAGACTGTTGATGGTATTGTAACTAGTTTTAATCAGTCTAAGAATCTCATTGTGATGGGGCAGATTACATCAAGTGTGTCAGTGAAAAAAGGTGACCTAGTAACAACTAGTGGTCTGGGTGGTGTCACACCTTCTGGACTATACGTTGGTAAAGTTGAGAAGGTTGGTAGTGATAACTACGGTTTGTCAAAGAAAATTTATATCAAACCAGCAACAGACTTCAATAATATTCCTGTTGTTAGTGTTGCTATTCCTTAAATAATGTAAAAAAGCTGAGGCGTGATGCCCCAGCTTTTTATTATATATTATTAATATGTGTTTAATTTGAAGAAACGATGGGACGCTCGTTTAGTGCTTGTAAATCACGATTGTTGTGGCTATAGAAGGTCATTAAATGAGTGATTTGTTCCTGTGAGAGGGTAACTGGCGTTTTTAATACATACCATTCAACATTTTCAGTTAGGGGTGGCGTCGTCAATGAACCAATATAGTGATAATATTCTTTGCCTTCAGGCATAATATCATTTACTGGTATGTCAAAGTCTGTTGTTTCATTCATGTGTTGTAATACGGCTTCATAAGTTGCGGATTTATGGCCAGTCTCAACCATTGCTGCAACAACAGCAAGACGACCATCACTGGCTTCATGCACGAAATGAATTTCAGCATCATATGCTTGTTCGTTTATTGTATGTTCACTAGGCGTATGAATGTGGAATTGTTTCAATGTAAAAGGACGATTTCCTAATTGGGCATGACCTTTTAAACCAACTTCAATGCCTGCACCAGTGTCACGAACATAATTAGCCGTATGATCATAGTCAAAAAATAATGATGTTTGAAAATCATTTTTAATTGCTAAATCGTCAGATAATGCGATTGGTGACTGCATATTACCTGAAGTACGGGGCCATTTATCTTGTGCTGAGTAATCTAATTTTTGCATGCTATTTCTCCTTATTAACCTACTCATTTAAGTGTAGCAGTCTAGTATGTTTTATTACAGAATTTTTTTGATATAAATTGGTTGACGAGATAGTGAAAATCAGGCTACTATAATGTAGTTACCAATTTTGTAACGATTATGGAGAATAATTATGCTGAAATATATAAGTACCACATGGGTTCATTTTATTTTAGTTATCATCGCCGTGATGCTTGACGGTGGGATATCATTATATTTGGCACCATTACTATTTAAACAACCAATGTCGGCAAGTCCTATGTTATCGCTAATTCTTGTGATGATGCCCGTTATGACTGGACATGCACAACAGATTAAACGTAAGTGGTTATACACAATTGCTTTCTTTGCAGGTATGCTTGTTGATATTTTTTATACGGGGATAGTTGGCCCAGCTATTATTGGCTTTTTGCTGATGCTTAAATTAGCAGAGTTCATTCAGAGATATCTATCTTATAGTTTTTCGTCATCGTTAGCTGTTTGGTTTGTGACATTGACGGCTTACATGGCATATGATTATGCGGCGTTTGGTATTATCAATTTGGTGAACTTAAACATTCCTAATTTTATCATGTTTCATTTGTTCCCAACTATCATTATTAATTTAGTTCTACTCATTATTGTGTATGAGTTAGTTATTTATTTATATAATGCTACGAAAAAACCAGATATCTCATCTTACGATGTCACCCCCCGTGATTTGAATGGCCGTTTAGTCTTAGATTCGCGATCACAAAGAAATATGTCAAAATAAGATTGACTTATGGTTGGTTTTAAACTATATTATTGTAAACAGTTATTTATAGAAAGATTTGATTGGACGAGTAGTCTTGTTATCTTGTTAAAGAGAGTTACGCTGAAGCTGAAAAGTAACCAAGGTACTAGATGAACCACACCCAAGATTATCGGAGCCTAATCGTTCCCGTGTCATGATGTTATCCATGAATACCATTTGATATCAATGGTATTAGAGTATTGACCAGCAATGGTTAATTAAACTGAGGTGGAACCGCGAGTAATCGTCCTCAAGCAATCTGTGTGATTGCTTGAGGGCTTTTTTTATTTATTAAGGAGATTGCGTATGGACTATATTGTACAGATTTTACCAAGTATACTGGGTGGTCTAAAAATGACTTTGGGTGTGTTTGTCCTAACCTTGATTGGTTCGGTACCCCTAGGAATTTTAGTATCGTTAGCATTACGTTCGGATATTTATTTGTTGAAATGGGTGATGAATGCGTACGTATGGATAATGCGTGGTACACCCTTGTTACTACAAATTGTCTTTGTTTATTACGGTTTAAGTCTAGCAAATATTATGACTTTGCCACGTTTTGAAGCGGCAGTGGTAACTTTTATTCTAAATTATACGGCTTATTTTGCTGAAATATTCCGTGGTGGTATTCAGAGTATCCCTGATGGGCAATATGATGGTGCGAAAGTATTGGGCTTAAGTAAGTTGCAAACGATGCGTAAAATCGTTTTGCCACAAGTATTAAAAATTGTGATGCCATCAGTCGGAAACGAAGTGGTTAATTTGGTTAAGGATTCATCATTAGTTTATGTTATTGGACTAGGAGATTTGATGCGTGCGGGAAACATTGCTGCTTCCCGAGATGTGACATTGGTGCCATATCTGTTAGTAGGATTGGTGTACTTAGTATTAATTGCTATTGCAACAATTGTTCAGCGCCGGATGGAAAGCAAAATGAACTATTATCGTTAAGGGGGACATATTATGTTAGAAATTAAAAATTTAGCCAAAGCTTTTGATGAACGTGTCATTTTTAAAGATATGGACTTAACGATAAATGATGGGGAAGTATTAAGCATTGTGGGACCATCTGGTATTGGTAAGACAACCTTTTTACGTATTTTAGCTGGTTTGTTACCGGCAGATCGTGGTGAATTGATTTTAAATAATGAACCATTAGACATTTCTGGTAATCGCCAGGGAGCACAGGTTGGTGTTATCTTCCAAGACTTTAACCTATTTCCACAATATACTGTGAAGGAAAATATTACATTGGCACCGCAACTTGTTAAGAAGATGACTAAAAACGAGGCAAATGCTAATGCAGAAGAATTATTAAATAATCTAGGCTTAGCAGAACAGACCAATCAATATCCATTCCAACTATCAGGTGGACAAAAGCAACGTGTTGCCATTGCTCGTGCGCTAGCAATGAAGCCAGGCATCTTGGCTTATGATGAACCAACATCAGGACTAGATGCGGGATCAACAGATCGTGTGATCAATGTGATTCAACATTTGAAAGAACAAGGTGTGACACAATTAATTGTTACCCACGATTTACCATTTGCCCAAGCAGTTGCAGATCAGACGTTTGATTTTGGTACTGATGTTTTACGAGGAGGAAGCCTATGATTAAATCTAAAATTAATTGGCGGCGACAAATTATCGGTAACGGTATTGTTATTATTGTTTTAGCTTTAATTGGTGGCTTTTTTTGGTACCGTACCGTTCATAGCCAAGATACTTGGCGGCAAGTAACAGCTGATAAAACCGTTGTTGTCGGTGTTGATGATACATTTGTTCCTATGGGATTCCGTAATGCCCAGGGTGA